>ERZ839767.48-NODE-48-length-177754-cov-11.157891_pt1 | contig 177754 bp, 108 predicted proteins | sample MGYA00519879_ERZ839767 | MGnify/ENA primary metagenome ERZ839767 (study PRJEB31850, sample SAMEA3708852) | human gut metagenome | biome: human gut; feature: human-associated habitat; material: faeces | place: China | collected 2014 ...
TCGTAACAAGGTAGCCGTACCGGAAGGTGCGGCTGGAACACCTCCTTTCTGGAGCTTTAGGATTCCGTACCGAGGTCATACGAGGTATCGATCGCCTTGTGCTGCTGTTGAGATTATGTTTATATATAGATCTTACGTACCGGGAGGCCGGTCTAAAGAGAGAAAAATGACGCTGGGACGTAAGTCTTGGCAAGGTTGACAGTCCTATAGCTCAGTTGGTTAGAGCGCTACACTGATAATGTAGAGGTCGGCAGTTCAACTCTGCCTGGGACTACCAGTTGAAAAACGGGGGATTAGCTCAGCTGGCTAGAGCATCTGCTTTGCACGCAGAGGGTCAACGGTTCGAATCCGTTATTCTCCACATATCCCGCGAGGGAAAGAGGATCTTTGACATGTTGGACATCAAAAAGAAGAAACAAGTAGAGCGAGCTTAAGATATATCAACCCGTACGTATGTACGAGGTGAGAGAAAGTAAGCAAGGGCAGACGGTGGATGCCTTGGCTCTCGGAGGCGACGAAGGACGTGATAAGCTGCGAAAAGCCCGGGGGAGGCGCAAATAGCCGTTGATCCCGGGATATCCGAATGGGGCAACCCGGCAGGCTGAAGGCCTGTCATCCCGTAAGGGAGGCGAACGTGGGGAACTGAAACATCTAAGTACCCATAGGAGGAGAAAATAAACAATGATTCCGTAAGTAGTGGCGAGCGAACACGGAAGAGCCCAAACCCATGTCGTCTAGGCGACACGGGGGTTGTAGGACCACGACGTGGCAAGATAGAGTCAAGTGGAACGCCTTGGAAAAGGCGGTCATAGAGGGTGAAAACCCCGTACACGACTGACGATTGAAGCCTAGTGGCATCCTGAGTAGCGCGGGGCACGAGAAATCTTGCGTGAAACAGCGGGGCCCATCCCGTAAGGCTAAATACTCCCGAGAGACCGATAGCGAACCAGTACCGTGAGGGAAAGGTGAAAAGAACCCCGAGCAGGGGAGTGAAATAGACCCTGAACCCGTCTGCCTACAAGCGGTCGGAGCATAGCAATATGTGACGGCGTGCCTTTTGCATAATGAACCTACGAGTTACCTTCCCCGGCAAGGTTAAGTACCTAAGGTACGGAGCCGAAGCGAAAGCGAGTCTGAAGAGGGCGGCCAGTCGGGGGGGGTAGACGCGAAACCGAGTGATCTACCCTTGGCCAGGTTGAAGGTTGGGTAACACCAACTGGAGGACCGGATGGGTAAGCGTTGAAAAGCTTTCCAATGAGCTGAGGGTAGGGGTGAAAGGCTAATCAAACTCGGAGATAGCTCGTACTCCCCGAAATGCATTTAGGTGCAGCCTCTTTATAGTATATCGTGAGGTAGAGCGACTGATTGGATGCGAGGGCTTCACCGCCTATCAAGTCCAGATAAACTCCGAATGCGCGATATATATTTACAGGGAGTGAGGGCGCGGGTGCTAAGGTCCGTGTCCGAGAGGAGAAGAATCCAGACCACCGGCTAAGGCCCCCAAATGATCGTTGAGTTGAACTAACGAGGTCGGATCGCAGAGACAGCTAGGATGTTGGCTTGGAAGCAGCCATTCATTTAAAGAGTGCGTAACAGCTCACTAGTCGAGCGATCTGGCGTGGATAATAATCGGGCATAAACGATCTGCCGAAGCCGTGGATGTCGTAAGACATGGTAGGGGAGCATTCCATGCGGCGTCGAAGATGAGGGATGACCCTTGTTGGAGCGCATGGAAAAGCAAATGTAGGTATGAGTAACGATAAGGGGGGCGAGAAACCCCCCCGCCGAAAGACCAAGGTTTCCTGATCAACGCTAATCGGATCAGGGTGAGTCGGGACCTAAGGCCAAGCCGAACGGCGACGCCGATGGAAGAATGGGTTAATATTCCCATACTGCCTCATGGAGTGACGTGGAGACGGAGAAGTGACAGTCCTGCCGGCTGACGGAATAGCCGGTTGAAGGGTGTAGATATTGATTCCCGTAGGCAAATCCGCGGGGAGAGTCGAACCTGACAGTATACCGAGTACTTGTACGAGGTAATATGGACGTAACCATGCTCCCAAGAAAATCCGCTAAACTTATCCATGCGGCACCCGTACCGTAAACGGACACACGTGGTCGGGTTGAGAATACTGAGGCGCTCGAGTGACTCACGGTTAAGGAACTAGGCAAATTGACCCTGTAACTTCGGGATAAAGGGTCCTCGTCGTAAGGCGAGGCGCAGAGAATAGGTCCAGGCAACTGTTTAACAAAAACACATGGCTGTGCTAAATGGAAACATGACGTATACAGCCTGACACCTGCCCGGTGCTGGAAGGTTAAGAGGAGATGTCATCGCAAGAGAAGCATTGAATTGAAGCCCCAGTAAACGGCGGCCGTAACTATAACGGTCCTAAGGTAGCGAAATTCCTTGTCGGGTAAGTTCCGACCTGCACGAATGGTGTAATGATCTGGACACTGTCTCAACCGTGAGCTCAGTGAAATTGTAGTATCGGTGAAGATGCCGATTACCCGCGATGGGACGAAAAGACCCCGTGAACCTTTACTATAGCTTTACATTGAATTTGGGCAGACGATGTGTAGGATAGGCCGGAGGCTTTGAAGGGGGTACGCCAGTATCCTTGGAGCCGCCGTTGAAATACGGCCCTTCGGTTGTTTGAGTTCTAACTCCCGGATGGGAGGACACTGTATGGTGGGTAGTTTGACTGGGGTGGTCGCCTCCAAAAGCGTAACGGAGGCTTCTAAAGGTGCCCTCAGACCGATTGGTAACCGGTCGCAGAGTGTAATGGCATAAGGGCGCTTGACTGGGAGAGATACAACTCGATCAGGTAGGAAACTAGAGCATAGTGATCCGGTGGTTCCGCATGGAAGGGCCATCGCTCAAAGGATAAAAGGTACTCCGGGGATAACAGGCTGATCCCTCCCAAGAGCTCATATCGACGGAGTGGTTTGGCACCTCGATGTCGGCTCGTCACATCCTGGGGCTGGAGAAGGTCCCAAGGGTTGGGCTGTTCGCCCATTAAAGTGGCACGCGAGCTGGGTTCAGAACGTCGTGAGACAGTTCGGTCTCTATCTATCGTGGGCGCAGGAGATTTGAGGGGCTCTGACACTAGTACGAGAGGACCGTGTTGGACGTACCACTGGTTTACCGGTTGTCCCGCCAGGGGCACCGCCGGGTATCTAAGTACGGATCGGATAAGTGCTGAAAGCATCTAAGTACGAAGCCGGCCTCAAGATTAGATCTCCCTGAAGGGTGGTTATAGACGATGACCTTGATAGGCCACAGGTGTAAGGGCGGCGACGTCCGAGCCGAGTGGTACTAATAGCCCGGGACTTTCCTCACGTGAAGGTTGATATATTTTAAGGCGATAAGGCGAAGCTGGTCTCTTCGGATTGATGTCCGGTCAAAATCTTGATAATGATATTAAGGTGGCTATAGCACGAGGGATCCACCTCTTCCCATTCCGAACAGAGAAGTTAAGCCTCGTCACGCCGATGGTACTGCGTAACAGTGGAAGAGTAGGTAGCCGCCGTCTTAGGTGAAAGGAGTCAGTCGAAAGATTGGCTCCTTTTTTTGGTATATACACCAGCCGTTTAATTTTCAATGATGTCTGCCTCTTATTGCTAGCTTCCATTTACAACAGTCATTTAGATGTAACATGACATGTCTGGTAGGAGGCATTAATAAAATACCAGCTATATCTTTTTTAGCCCAGAAATCAAGCAACCAAATCGAATCTTCATGATTTGTGATACCACCTTCTTCTAATATCCGGCTTATCCTTTGAGTTGGGATTTTGCGACGTATATCATCGGGAGATAAGGTTCGGATGATTTCTCTGCTTTTTCGTCCTACTTCATTCCTGTATTCTAAGAGTTCTTGAATACGTAGACTTTTGCTTAGCTGAATAATCTGGTTATCAGATAAGGCATTTCCTGTGTCTCTGATAGGGGAATTCATTCGGGTTTGCCAGTCTTCATTGAAGATCTGCTTTTCCCCGTTAACTAATATATTCATGGTCAGATCCTCAATTCTGCTGATATGCCATAATACCCAAGCGATGGTTTCATCTTTCGCTGTAGGCATAATGGCATATTCATCCTCTCTTAAATCTCCGACTAGCTCATCGACCTCGTTTCTCTCATTACCAGACACCACAGAGAGGTGTAATTTTCCATGAATCTCAAGAAAGAGCTCCTTGGTTTGCTCTATTAATTCCGGTTTACGGATAATGCGGTTTAGTTCTTTATGTGATTCGCTTAATCCGGCTCCAAAGTATTTCATTTTGGGGATTATTGGTAGCGTACGGCTGTCCCGGCGGCGGTAACCATCAGCATGCTTCCGCTTCCTCCTACGGTCTCATAATCTAGATCTACGGCGATTACAGCGTTTGCGCCCATTCGTGCCGCATGATCGCTCATTTCTTTCAAGGCCGTTTCTTTCGCTTCGCGTAAGACACTCTCGTAAGAACCTGCACGTCCTCCGACAATATCCCGGATGCCTGCGAAGAAATCTTTGAATACATTCGCTCCGATGATCGTTTCACCGGATACGATTCCGAAGTACTGGGTAATTTCTTTTCCTTCGATCGTGTTAGTTGTTGTGAGTAACATAGCTTTTCAATTTAATCGTTTGAGGGCAAATATAAGATAAAGGGCGAACTAGTGTACTGATTCGCCCTTTGTTTTTATGTTTCTTTATATGAATTTATTTTACCGGTTGATCGGTCATGATAAACTCAAGCTTACCTCCATTTATGATATCGGAGTGGCTGATGAAAGGAGTCTCTAGGACTTTACCGTTTAGCTTGACTTCTTTAACGTATTTATTGGCGGGATTATTGTTGGTCGCCACGATCTCGAAAATACCACCTTTTACGTGCATAGAAGCCTTATTTACCATCGGACGGCCCAATGTGTAAACCGGAATACCCGGACTTACCTGATAGAAACCTAGGGCGCTCATGACATACCAAGCAGACATCTGTCCGCAATCCTCATTACCGATGATACCATCCGGTTCGTTCGTGTAGAAATTCTGCATGATATAATCTAAATACCCTTGCCCTTTCCATGGAGAATCTGTCCAGTTATAAAGATAGGCCATATGGTGGCTCGGCTCGTTTCCATGAGCGTATTGGCCGATCAATCCGGTAATATCTCCGGAGGCTTCCGCCCCGTCAATCTGGGAAGAGGTGGTGAACAGGGTGTCTAAACGTGTTTCCAACTCTTTCTTGCCACCGATAGCGGCGATGAAGTTATCCATATCATGTGGTGCGAAGAAACTCCATTGGAAGGCATTCCCTTCGGTATAGTCGCTTTTCATATGCGAAGAATAGCGAGGGTTGAATGGAGTACGGAAAGAACCGTCGCCCATTACCGGACGCATCATTTTCGTCTCGGGATCTAAATAGCGTTTGTAGTATTCGGCTTTCTTGGCATACTCATTCGCCAACTCTATATTACCTGCCTTCTTGGCGATTTGGGAGATACACCAATCCTCGTATGCCATCTCCAATCCCCACGATACGGATTCAGGAACAGAATCGGCGGGGACGAAACCATATTTCTCCTTATAGTAAGGATGCATCGTGATCAGATCCAGCTCACGGGTTCCTCTGAACTTCTCGGCAAGATCCTCACGGTAAACGGAAGAACGTGCGCCGGCTTCCGCCCACGTGCTCATATCACCTTCCGCTAAATCTTTCGCTACAAGGTCGGCGAGGACCGAGACGGCCGGATATCCTACCATACAACCTGTATAACTAGAGGCTAAAGGCCATTTGGGTAATATTCCACCTTCTTTATAACCTTGCACGAGTACCTTACCCCAATCAGTCGCTAGGGCTGGATTAATGATTGTCATTAACGGATGAAGCGCACGGAACGTATCCCACAAGGAGAATACGGAATAATTTACGTAACCCGGTTCGGCGGTATGCACTTTCTTGTCCATACCCAGATAACGTCCGTCCACGTCTTGATAAGCGAAGGGGGCGATCATGGTATGGTAGAGCGCCGTATAGAAATTGACCATGACTTTCGGATCTGCCTCGATCTGGATCAAGTTTAACGCCTCGTTCCAAATATGCGTTGATTCCTCACGGGTCTTATCGAAATCCCATCCGGGCAATTCTGTCTCGAGATTCTTCTCGGCGCCTTCCGGATCGACTACGGATAAGGCTACTTTTACATAAAGCGGTTGTGCCTTTTCAGCGAATTTGTAATGGAACTTCAAATCTTCTGCCGTATTTAGGCGTAAGAACAAGGAGTCTTTACGTAATTTCCCTCCGATGTATTGGTATACGGTCTCGATCGGTTCCGAGAAAGTAATCCGATAGGACATAGAATGGAAATGCGCCCAACCTTGTGTCTTCACGGTACCTTCCACCGTGGAGTCGTTTACAAGTAAATATTGGTTACCGATCAGCTTATGTCCCCAGTTCGGTTGAAGGATATGCCCTAAGTCAAGCAGGACACGACGTTCTTTGGGATTGTCGTATGTATATTTGTGGAAACCTACACGATCCGTAGAAGTCAATTCCACGTTGATGCCAAAGTTATCCAAGCGTACGGCATAATACCCCGGTGTCGCTTTCTCAGTGTCTTTCTTGAAGGTAGCTACTGGTTTGATGGAATCTCCACCGGAGAAAGGTAATAAAGCTACGTCACCCAGATCGCCGATACCCGTACCAGAAAGATGCGTGTGGCTGAACCCGTAGATATGGTCATCATCATAATGGTAACCACTACTTGCGTCCCATCCCAAGATATGGGTATCCGGGCTTAGTTGTACCATCGCGTACGGACGGGTAGCTCCGGGGAATGTGTGTCCATGGAACCCGGTTCCGATGAATGGGTCTACATACCTCACCTCATCTTGTAGTCGCGGCGACTCCGGCGCTTGCTTGCATCCTACCAGCAGGCAGGCAAGAGCGGCCTGAAAAAATAAGATCGTTCTTTTCACTGTTATTATTGATTTAGTTTGTAATAAGCGAATTATCAATCATCTGTCACAAAGATAATGGCTTTGGGGGAATATTGGAAATTTCCTTTTAAAATCTGCAACCTTTTTCGGGCTTGGCTCGTCTTATAGATAAAAAAGTATGGGAACAAACGAATTTACGACAAAGATATTGCCGCTGAAGAATAACCTTTTCCGGGTTGTTTTCCGGATTACCGGAGACGTGGAGCAGTCTGAGCAGATCGTTCAGGAAGCCCTGCTTAAGGTTTGGGAAGACCGGGATAGCTGGATTGTCATTGAGAACTTACCTTCCTATTGCATGATGGTAGCGCGTAATCTGGCATTGAGGGAAACGTATTCCGGAAATAAGGAAAGGATGGAGCGGTATGCGGTAAGGTAATCTGTTTATGGATCGTGTATGGACTATCAACGAATAAATAAGTTGCTGGATAAATATTGGGAATGCGCCACATCCGTGGAGGAAGAGCGGGAATTACGCCAGTTTTTCTCCTCAGCGGTGGTACCTCCCGACTTATTACCCTATAAGGCTTGGTTCGTATCTCATGAGGCCGAGGCATTACCTCCCTTGGGGAAAGAATTTGATGCTCGTATATTAGAACATATCTCGGAAGATCGAAAATTAATCACTACATTTGGAACGTTATTTAAATCTATTACTCATTTAATTCATAAGATTATGGGAACGAACATGAAGAAAGCCTTTACCACCCTTTTATGCCTTTTGTTTTGTATCACGATCTCGGCACAGGATAAAGCCGCAGATCTCAGTAAGCTCGTAGGCGATTGGTCCTTCTCTGCCCCCGACGCTCCGTATGGATATCAAGATGGAAGTTTTCAGATAAAGCAAGAGAACGGCAAGTTGACCGCTAAAGTGAATATACAAGGTAGTACCTTGGAGATAAATGATATCAAGGCGAAAGGAGATACCTATACCAGCTCTTTTTATGTGGATGGAACGCCTGTAGACTTAACTATGACCCAGAAAGGAAATGAGTTAGAGGGAATGGCCGACGCCGGAGGTATGCAGATTCCCGTGAAATTCAAGAAAACGAAGAAGTAACCGCTTTGTGGTACTGTGAGTTTCTGTTAACTTCGCGGCAAAAACTACAAAAGGATGTTTACAGTAATCGGAATCATGTTCTGCGGCATTGCCGTCGGGTATTTCTTTCGTAAAGTAGAATTGCTGCAAAAGATCGGTAAGCCTATTTCTTATACGATTCTTCTTCTTTTGTTCCTGCTGGGAATTTCGGTAGGGGCCAATGAGTCTATCGTGAATAATCTTACGACGTTGGGCGGGCAAGCCTTGTTGATCGCTTCGGCCGGTACGTTGGGTAGCGTCTTGGCGGCGTGGGGAGTTTATCATTTCTTTTTTAAGGAAAGGAGCCGGGGATGAAAGGGAGTTTGATCGTCGTGGGCTTCTTTGCCTTGGGGTGCTTGCTGGGATGGAGCGGTTATCTGCCCGGGGTCATTATCGAGAATGATATAACGGTTTATGTACTTTACCTCTTGATGTTTCAAGTAGGGATTAGCATAGGAAGCGATAAGAAACTGAAAGATATTTTATCGAGTATACGGCCGAAACTCTTATTGGTGCCTCTGGCTACTATTATCGGGACGTTGAGCTTCTCCGCCCTGATCAGCCTTGCTCTTACCAAATGGAGCGTGTTCGATTGTTTGGCGGTCGGAAGCGGTTTCGCCTATTATTCATTATCCTCCATCTTGATAACAGAGCTAAAAGAACCGACGCTGGGGGCTCAATTGGCGGCGGAGTTAGGAACGATCGCCTTGATCGCTAATATTATCCGTGAGATATTCGCCTTGCTGGGCGCTCCGTTGTTCGTTAGATATTTCGGAAGGCTATCTCCGATCTGCGCGGGAGGAGCTACTACGATGGATACGACATTGCCGATTATCACCCGTTATTGTGGAAAGGATTTGGTCTTTGTCTCTATCTTTCACGGAATCTTGGTGGACTTCACGGTTCCGTTTTTCGTTTCTTTCTTCTGTTCGATGTGAGTGAAAGAGGCTTCCGAGATCTCGGAAACCACCTTGCAAGGTTGAAAAGTCATTTCCGAGGCCTCGGAAGGCATTTTACAAGGTTGAAAAGTCATTTCTGAGGCCTCGGAAGGCATTTTACAAGGTTGAAAAGTCATTTCCGAGGCCTAGAAAAGCTATTTTACAGTTTGCAGCATCACTTCTACCGCTCTTTTTAATTGCGTGTCCTCGCCGGAGAGCTGCGCCTCGGGAGTATTGTACACCTCGACATCCGGTTGCAATTGTTGGTTTTCCAGATAATTGCCTTGCATATCTTTCACGCCTACTTGCGGGATACCGAACACCAAGGTCGGATCGATTTGCGTTTCCCACCATACGGCTGTCATGGTTCCCGGAACCGGGGCGCCGATCAGCTTGCCGATACCTAAGGTCTTATAAACCCAAGGGAAACCATGAGCGTTCGAATAATTATCCTCGCACATCAAGACACAGGACGGTTTGGTCCACTTATTGTAAGGATCGCTACCGATGTATTGTCCGCGAGGCTCGAAGCGCTGATACTCCTTGCCGCTCAATAAGGTAGCCAGATCATCATGCAACCAGCCACCTCCGTTATGGCGGGTATCCACGATCACGGCTTTCTTATTCCGGCAACGGCCTAATAAGGCGGAATAGACCTCGCGGAAACTCTCGCTGTTCATACCTCTTACATGTACATATCCGATTTGCCCGTTCGATAATTTATCTACGGTTTCTTGGCAATTCTCGATCCATCTTTTATAAAGGAGGTTCGATTGCTCTCCGTTACTGATCGCTTTTACCTGTTCCTCGAAACGCTGTTTGCTGGTAGGATCATAGACAGAAAGCATTACTTTCTTACCGACTTTACCGCTTAGCAGTGGATAATAATCGGCGTCTTTCTTTATCGGTGTTCCGTCTATCTTCTCGATGATACAGCCTTTCTTTATCTGGCTGTCGGCCAATGTCAGCGGGCCTTTGGCGATGATTTCCTCGATCTTCAATCCGTCGCCCGTGTATGCGTTATCGAAGAAAGCGCCTAAGCTGGCGGTTTCCGGCCCGGTTAGTCCCGGATTGTAACGAGCGCCCGTATGGGAGCCGTTCAACTCGCCCAATAGCTCGGAAAGCATCTCTTGGAAATCAAAATTGTTGTTGATATGCGGAAGGAAACGGGCGTAAGCGGTCTCATACCCTTTCCAATCCATGCCCCGGAGTGTCGGATCATAGAACTTATCCAAGACTTGACGCCAAGCGTGATGGAAGATATAAGCACGCTCCTCTGCCGGACGATAAGCGAACTCGGCCTTGAAAGCGATCGGTTTTTCCTTGCTATCCTTCAACTCTATCTTTTTCAGTTTACCGCCGGCGGTAAGATAGAGGTTCTCTACTTTCTTATCGGCGAATAGAGTGCCTCGACCGACATTCTTGAGCAGTAATTTAGTGGACTTTTCCTTCAAGTCGTGTTCCCATAAATCAAAGCCTTTCTCGAAAGCGGCGCAATAATATAGTTTATCTCCTTTCGGGGCGAGTACGGCGTCTCCCAATGAGGATGAATTAGCGGTCAGGCGAATAATCCGGTCCTTGCGGTTCTCCAAATCAAACTTCAAGGGGGCTACAGGCTTATCCTTATCCTCTTTTTTCTTATCGGAATCTTTATCGGATGTCTTATCCTCGTCCTTATCTTTGTTTTCATCCGCTTCTACCAAGGCCAGTTCTTCTTTACTGAGGCGGAATTTATCGTAAGCCTCACCGTCGAAGAACATGATGTACACATCCCGCTCAGCACCCCAGCTACCGTGGCTGCGGAAACCGGCACGGTCGGAGGACCAGATCATGGCCTTACCGTCTAATACCCATTTCGCGTCGCCATCCGAATAACCGCTTTCCGTCAGGTTCGTTACCTCGCCGCTACCGTCCGCTTTCACGAGGGCGATATCCGTATTGTTCCATCCTCCGACGGAGATGTAATCTACCAAGAACCACTTGCTGTCTGGCGACCATTGGAAATGCTGGTCTCCATCGCTATACGAATAGAGGTATTTCCCGTCCAATACGGTGCGGACCTGCTTGGTCTTTCGGTTGATAACACGTAAGGTGGTGCGGTTCTCAAGGAAAGCCACCTCGTTACCATCCGGAGAGTATAAGGGTTGGAACGAGGTTTGTCCGGAGACGACAAGAGGCTCCTCTTTCAATTCCGGGGCGTACGTGAATTGCTTATCTTCGTCACGTGTAAGTTTACTTTCGTAGATTCCCCATGTTCCTTCCCGTTCGGCGGAATATACCAATGAACGTCCGTCGGGGCTGAAATCTATATTGCGCTCTTGTTGTGGCGTGTTCGTGATTTGACGAGTCGTCTCGTATTCAATAGAAGTTACGTAAACATCGCCACGAGTGATAAACGCTACCTCTTTTCCATTCGGGGAGACGGCGATATCCGTAGCTCCATCGGTCAGAAGACGATGGATCACGTCGTTCTCGATCTTATCCGCGACGATCTGGATATTCACCTTGGCAGGTTTCTGGCCTTCCTTAACGGTATAGATCTCGCCGTCGTAACTATAGCATAGAGTCCCGGAATTATCGGAGGTAAGGAAACGCACGGGGTGGGTGGTATGCGTCGTGATTTGTTTCTCGCTGTTGCCTGCCAAATCCTTCTTGAAGATGTTAAAGCTTCCTTTCTCCTCGCTTAGGTAATAGAAAGACGCCCCATCCGCGGCCCATACAGGATTACGATCCTCACCGCCAAAAGTGGTTACTTTCTGGAAAGAGCGATCTTTTCCAAGCGTACATAACCAGATATCACGGGTGATAGAAGATTGATGATGCTTGCGCCAAGGGTCCTCGTAACCTTTGTAGTCATTGTATAATAATTTACTGCCATCTTTGCTGAGGGCTATATTTTCCATGTATAACGAAGAATATAAATCCGGCCTTCCTCCGTCCGTGCTTATCTCATAGACTTGCATAAAGCGGGTGCCGGGGAATTGGATATCCTTGGCGTCTTGCAATACGTTGGCCAGATACAAGATGTGTCCGTTATCCTTAAAGGTAGTGGGATATTCGTTTGTGGAGTGGGTGGTGAGCCGCTTGGGTTCCCCTCCCTCCTTGTTCATGAGAAATACATCGAAGTTGCCGCTACGGTTGGAGGCGAAGGCTATTCTCTGTCCGTCGGGCGACCAGACCGGACGGGTATCATGCGCCGGATGTGTTGTCAACTGCCGGGCTTTTCCTCCGGAAGAAGGGACCGTGTAGATATCCCCTTGGTAAGAAAATGCGATCGTCTGCCCGTCCGGGGAGATCGCACAGTAACGCATCCATAACGGACTGTCGTCTGCTTGCGCCGCCGCCGATAAAAATAACGCCAGCGCAGGAATCATCAAGTTTTTCATGTGTACTCTATTTTAGATTTACAAATGTAATCGATTTTCGATATTTATTAGGAGAAATAATTGCGTAGATTAAATTTTTAAATATTTTTGCATATGAACTTTAAAACCGCCAAGATGATGACTAAATATAGGGTGTGTATGACTTTTATGTCCATTTTATTATTGCTATTTCATTTTGTGTTTCTGTTTTCTTGTGGAAAGCTACCGGAAAAAACATTTGCTTTTTCTGATAACCTGCGGATTGACTCTTTGGAACATATGGCTATGGATTCGATTTACCGGAATCCTCGATATGCTCATTCCGCATTGGATGAAGCTTTAAGTCTAACTAAAGATAGCGATAAATATTATAAATTACTTGCGGTTAAAAGCCAGATTTATTTTGCAAATAGTGTATATGATTCCGGGTTTGTTTTACATCGGTCAATTATAGATTATTGCGACCGTGTACCGATGTCTCCCAAGATACATGGACTCTTAGGGACGTTGAAAAATACGGTTGGCAATTATTATTCATTTTTGGATAAAACGGATTCGGCCCTCCTTTGCTATTCCGAGGCGTATCAAGAGATCCGGCAGAGTGAGATGGAGCATAAAATTCCGGATATTTATATCAATATAGCGGATATATATGCCCGGAAAGGAGCTTACGATCAGCGAGCCCGCTACTTTCGCCAAGCTCTTTTCGTGAGTGATTCATTGGGTATTATGGATCGGATGTCCTTTCCTATTTATTTTGGTTTGGGCGAGACGTATATGGAATTGAGGGACTTTGACTTATCCGATCACTTTTACCGTTTGGCGGAGAAAGAACTGGATTCTCGTAACTTGAGCGAGAAATTCACCTTTTGCAATAGCCGGGGAAATTACTATTATTACAAGGAAGAGTATGCGAAGGCGCTTCCTTGGTTCTTGAAAGCCCGTGAGGTGGTACGTCCTACTCATATGGATTTCTATACTAACGTATGCGAGATCAATTTAGGGGAGATCTATCTATGTCTGGATCAGTTGGATTCCGCTCGTTTTTATCTGGAAAAAGGGTTTAGGTACTTCCATACCTATAATAATAAGACGGCCTTGTACCATTTGACGACCTTGAAGGCTTCGCTAGCCTTAAAAGAGGGGAACTCCGGGCTGGCTTATCAATTGTTGAGGAGTTACACGGATACGGTAGGCATAGATCCCAAGATGGTAGCGATCCGTAATAAGAACTTGCAGAATTACTTCGCTACCACGGGCGATTTTAGGCGTGCCTATGAGTACCAAACGAAGAATAGCGTCATTGAGAACAATATTCGTAGCGAACGGACCCAGATGCGTGTCACCGAGATCGATATGCGTTATAGCCAAGATACGACTTTACTCAAGCGGGAGGCTATTATTAAACAACAGGCCGGCCGGATGGAATACTTGGAAATGAGCCGTTGGGTTTGGATCTTGCTTTTTGCGATCTTGTCGATCGTCAGCGGCATGGCTTATTACTTTATGAAACGTAAACGGCATGCCCAATGGTTAAGCCATATCGATCAGGTGACGAAGTTAAAGATGGAGAGTATTCGCAACCGTGTATCCCCTCATTTTATATTCAATATATTGAACCGGGAGATTAGCTCGGAGGAAGAAGGAAGTTCCCGCCGTACGCAACTTTCCGGATTGGTGGAGTTGTTACGTAGTAGTTTGGAGATCACGGAAAAGCTTAGTATCACGTTGGAGGAAGAATTACGCTTTGTCCGGACTTACTTGAATTTGCAGGCGCAAGGATTAGGGCCGGACTTCCGTCTGGAATGGAATCTCGATCCCTCCCTTGACACGGACGCAATCTATCTCCCGGCCATGCTGATCCAGATACCCGTAGAGAATGCCGTGAAACATGGCTTGTGTGCGATCGAGGGCGAGAAGCGATTATCTGTTTTCGTGGAGCGCGACGGGAAAGGCATCCATATCCGTATAGAGGATAATGGACCCGGGTATCGTCCGTTTACGAATGCGGGACATAACGGTACGGGGATGGGAACGAAAGTCCTTTACCGTACGATCCTATTGTTGAATAGGAGAAATAAAGAGAAGATCACCTATTCGGTCCAAAGCAAGGAGAAGGGGATGGGGAGCGGAACAATCGTCAGTTTCTTTATTCCGTTGGATTTTAATTACGCTTTCTAGGTATCGTGAATGTACGAAAGTAATCCGGGCCGTTTCCTCCGGATAGTGGATGGAAGCGGCCCGGATCGAATTGAATCGAATCGGTTGATTCGGGTTATAGTCGCTCAATGTCTTCAACAGAAAGTCCGGAGCATTGGGCGATAAGTTCGGAGTCAAGTCCTTGCTCCTTCATCTTTTGGGCTATCTGGAGTTTTTCCTCTTGACGGCCTTTCTCGATTCCTTTCTCGATTCCTTTCTCGATTCCTTTCTCGATTCCTTTCTGCATTCCTTTTTGCATCCCTTTTTGCATCCCTTCCTGCATGCCTTTTTCAATCCCTTCCGTTTGTGCGTAATCGATGGTCGCATACCAATCCCGATAATTCTTTAGGTTTTCCTCGTAGATCGCACGTTCTTTTTCGCTGAGTGAGTTGACGTTCGCCACGTCCAGCAAGCGAAGGAAGGTCTCCTGTTCCTCCTTGAAGGGAGATTGTTCAAATAGGTTCATATTCTTCAATGTATAAATCCAACGTTCGAAGGAGCTCTTGCACTCCTCCTTGCTTAAACTGAATAACGGGAACGATATGTAGATCTGCTTCATCTTGATCTCATTGAACACCTTTCCCGTCCTCTCGTTAGCGAGGACAACATCCGTACGGAAGTCTGTGAACTCCGGCAACTTGAAATTCAAGAAATAGACTCCGTAGATGGGTAGCAACCGATATTGCCATTGCTTGCCGATTTGTCCTTGCCGGGCCACCATGCGACAAAGATAATAAAAACCTCTGTTAAAGAAATAGTACTGGGGACAATTCTGCATCTCTAGGATGAACTTGGCCCCGGACACGTCCTCGCAGAGCAGGTCGAATATGATGGTACGGTTCTCGACAATCTCGGGCTTGATCTCCTTGTCGAGGTAGGTGATGTCCTTGATCTGTCGTTCGCCGGCTAGGGCGGCGTTAAGGAACTTGATGGTAACTTGCTTGTCTTGGAAGACAGCCTTAAATCCAGCATCAGTCATGATGTCTACGTATTGTGCCATAGTTAAATGGTTTTAGGTGATTACTGCTCCAAAGGTAAGGTTTATTTTCGTATCGCACATCCTGTTTATTGTATATTTCTTAAAAAGCAGATTCATGGTAGTCAGCTTTACTATTTATAGAAAGTACGATTAGTATTAATAGTAGTGCAAAATACTATGGATAGTAATCGGCTCCCATTTTGATCAATTTAAGATACCTTGTTTTTATATTTAGAAGTAAGATTTGCAACTGACCTGAAGTTCTTCCTATTTCGCATGGCATAACTGATATGCCTATCCCCATTGAGATTCTACTGCTTCGTAAGCTTATGGCTTGACAAGCCTTGGATTATACGTTTGTAGTATTCGCTATGATTGCATGTGAATGTTTGTATTTTGTATTTATTATGCGGTTATGGATGGATACAATATATAATGTACATGCGTACATTATATAATAGATAGAAACGGCTAGTATAAACGATCGATTCTTTTAGTCATTTGCAAAGGTACGCGTTTCTTCGATACTTGCAACCCTTCCGGGCTATTTTTTTATCACTTATCCTCTTTCTTATCAATAGGATAGGTTATCCTTTACCAAACAAGCGATTCCTTCAACGAACCTCCCGCTCAAGCGTCTAAAAAACGCAAGATCTAAACGATCGTTTAGACTAGTCGTTTTTGGGTAAAACAAGGGTGCTAAACGACGGGATGGACTTTAATTAACACTATTATTAATATTAAATTTTGAATTTATGAACAAAAAGATTACTACGCTTTTAGCTAGTGCTATGTTAGCGACTGCTTTTTCTGCGGGGGCTGTGAAGGTAGGAGATCAAGTATTGTTGAAAGGAGGCTCAGCTTATTTATCTGTAGCTACCCAGACAACTACTGCCGCTCAGTTCGGCCAAGTTGGGACTGTCTCTACTCTCTCTTCCTTGGATAACTTGAATCCTGCTACGTGGAAAATTTCCGCAATGAAGACTTCTTTAGGAAAGACTATTTATTCATTAGAGAATAAGGCTACTGGCTTGCCTTTGTCTTTTGATCCTGCTCTTGCTGTAAAGACAGCTCCTGCTACTTCTTCAGTTTTAACTTTAGGCGGTAGCGCTAATGAGTGGATTGTAGAGAACGGAGCATTGGTTTCTTACTTTAAGTCAGACTCTGTTGTCTATATTGCTCAAAATGGAAGCTCTTTCTATTTAGCCAAAGATAAGGCATCTAATTCTTCGCATGCTGGTGCGTTAGCTTTAGATATTAACGTGAATGATTTTCCTGCAAGTGTTCCTTTGGATAAAACTGCCTTGAATACATTGCTGAAATCTGTATCTAAAGAAGGCTCCTTTGGCTTGACAATGACTCCTACCGTATCTACAGGTGAGGCTAATCATCTTACGGATACCAAGCTAGAAGCTGAGACAGGTGTTCAGAACGGCTATGTAAAGTTGTATACCGGGAAGAAGGTAGACGATAAGAAGCAATATGTTGTAGTAGATACCGCTTATTATACGGGAACTGAGTCCGATAAGTTTGTCAAGTTCGCTTATGACGAGATGGATGCGAAAGGTCGTGATAAAGGTTCTTACGAATTTAAGTTTACGTACGATGCGAAGAATGACAAACTTCTTGTTCAAGTTTATAATGTAGCCTATCAGATTATAAAGAAGGATGGTACTACGGATGATCAATATAAAGCTGAGCTTGCGAAGGTCAATGGTGCTAAATGGCCGGCATCGGATGTTACGCCGACATCTGCTTTAAATACAAGTCTTGTCGATGTTTATACCGCCGGTACAGGACAATATGTTTATGTTCCTGATTTGGTCGGGAAGAGAGTATTGACAGTTCGCTACAACCAAACTCCGAGCATTAGCGATCAAAATGTTACTATCAAGATCGGTACGAACTTCTCTGGTTTGAAACCGACAACTTTGGCTGATGGTGTTTATTTGATCAAATACAAAACTACGGGTGGTAACACCAAGAGAGGTCAGAATGGTCTTTATGCGTTGGCTAACTTGGCTGGTGAATTTGGTTGGGCTGAACAAGCTGTTAACCAAGAGTTCAAGCATATGCCGGCTGCTCAATGGGCAATTGTGAAGAATGGAACTTCTTCTACGGCTCCTGTTACGGTTAAGAACCGTGAGTTCCCTGAGCTTTCAGAGAGCGCAGTAGCGTTGAATAATAAGACTGTTCAGTTGTACGCTGTTGATGGTAGCGATGACGTATTCTTCTACAATGGGACTGTCGCTGATACGCTTAGTGTAACAAAAGTAGAGGATAGCTTGGCTAAAGACTTGAAGTTAGGTTATCGCTATGTATCCGAGGATTCCGCTAAAGTCCAGACTTATGTGTTCAACTATTTGCATGGTTTGGCATTGGATAAATATTTGAATGTTGATGAATCTGCGGTTCGCGTTGACGAGAATGGTGAGAAGGCTAACTTCCGCTTGCGAATCGTCGCTAAGGATGATCACTACGGTGTAGGTGACAGCTTGGTAAGAAATGTTTACTATATTGAGAAAAACGGTGGTTATCTAACTTATAGCGAAAGTAGCAAGAAATATGAAATAGGTTCTACTCCTCAACCATTCTTCTTGAAAGAGAACAATTGCATTGATGGCAAGCATTACTATGCGTTGGTAGAGGCTAATATCAGATATTATAACGTTAATGCAGCTAATGCATTTTATGAGCCGAAGTATGCGGGTCTCAAGAATACTGATCAAGTTGAAGTAAATGGTGCAAAGGTTATAGTTCCTACATTGACAGTAAATAGCTCTTCCCCATTGTTCGATAAGGATGGAAAGTATTTAGTAGAAGATAATAGTAATATAGAGAAAGCTTATGCTTATAAGGCTAATAGCACTACTGGCATTATCGAATTGGCAGAGATTAGCTTTACGAATGGCCTTAATTCTTCTTACTATAACTCTAACGCCGCTCAAAACGGTAAGAAAGTTTCTGTTGATGATAACTCCTTGAACTTGACGCAAGGTTCTACAGATGACAAGTTTGAAAATGGTTTGAACCGTGAGATCCGTACTTCTGCCTTTGCGGTCGTAACAGATGACTCTCCATTGTATCGTCGTTTCAACAACACGGCTCTGGGCGAAAGCAATACAGATGCTTGCGATAGCTTGGCATTTGTAGAGAGCGTACGTGGTGAGTATTTGATGGATGAGTGGAATAAGAACTTGCAAGATAAGGTGGTTAACTACGCCGGTATCTGGAATCAAGGTAAGGCTGATGGAAAATTGTTCTTCCATATCGATACAGCTTGGGTAAATCGTGGTGCAGGTAACATCAAGCCTCAATATTTAATATCTACGGCTCACGTAGATGTACCGGGTACTCCGGGTGTTCCTTGTACATACGCTCACAACCACTACGACAATAATGGTAAATTAGTAGATGCTGCTCATTGTGGTCATGCTACTCCGGCTAACGCTGGCTATCACTATGGTAAGTATCTGGTTAACTTCTCCGATTCTGCACAGATCGTGATCGATCGTAAGGCTTCCGCTAATCCGTATATGTTGAGCACAAGCGGTAGCGTCAATAGCGCTTACACTCGCGTTGGCTTTGTTGAGGCGATCCACATGGGCGACAGCTTGTATGTATTGACGAATGGCTTCGAGAAAATGGCCCCGGCTGATTTGGATACGGCAGCGATCATCGCTAATTACAAAAAGGCAGGTTTGGAACGTTTCATTGTGAACTTGGCGGGTGATAACCATAAGAATGTTACTTGGTCGTTCCGTTATGTAAACCCGGATAAGGCAGGTAACGTGGCCGAGGAAGGTAATGATAACTCTTTCTTGATTGAGTCTAATGTTTATGCCGCAAATGAGACTTATCGTACGGTTAAGGGTGACAAGGATCGTGCGATCGCTCCGATAGACGCTGCCGCATGGTTGAAGATGCATAATGGTTGCTTGGTATTAACAGATAAGGCCGCTACATTCTCTTCTACGAAAACTGGTGGTGATGGAGCGTTGGTTTTCAATGTTCAACGTATGACAGAAGAGGATCAGTTCGTTACTTCTAATGACGAGATCGCCACTGAAGGCATCTCTATCGTAGCCGGTAACGGTACCGTAACCGTTCAAGGCGCAGCTGGTAAGTCTGTAGTTATCACGAATATCTTGGGTAAGGTAATCGCTGAGACCGTTCTTACCTCCGATAACGCTACAATCTCTGTTCCTGCCGGTATCGTAGCTGTGGCTGTTGATGGTGAGGAAGCTGTTAAGGCTATCGTTAAATAAGAATTTAACAAAATAAGATAATCATACAATTCCCGTGCGGGTATCGATCCAAGTAATCCGTGACGGATGAACAGGCGGGAGTTGGATTAATATTAATACTAAAGTAATAAATTAAGAGGTCCGTAAGTACCTCCGTGAGGAGGAAGTACGGATAAAGGAACAAGAGGATGCGTCGATATAATGTACGCATCCTCTTTAGTGTTTATAGCGGGTGTTGAGGATAAATCCTGCTTCTACTTGCAAAAGAGCGAGATAAGCAACGGCACGCTGATCTCGAGGATAATCCCGTGGATAATAGCCACAGGTACGATGCTCTTTCCGGAATACCGGCTGATAACCGGAAGGCAGACATCCATGGAATTAATCCCCGCCACGGATACCGGAGCGAATTTACCAAAGAAAGAGGCATACAACGGTGCCCCGAATAAAGCTAACATTTCCCGGATGATATTAGCCAATAATGCGATAGCCCCGAGTTGCGAAGCGATTTCTATCCCTGCCGACGCCTCTTTCAGTTGTACGATAAGCAAGGAGGATAAGGAATAATAAGCGAATCCGCTTCCTACAGCCATACAATCATATATATTCCACGAGGTCAATAACAAACTCGCCGCCGCAGAGAATACTAACGTGCCGATGATCGTAAAGAACGGCAGTAGCAAACTGGAAAACCGGATATCCTTTACCATCTTTCCTAATTCGGCGTTTGCTCCCAGGTTCAATCCTACTTGGATAACGAGAGCGTATAGCAAGAATTGCGGTAGTTTTTCGCAATACGTGGAGATAGTCGTGTTGGCGAAGGTTCCGCAAAAGATTCCCGCTGTGAAACATAAGATAACGATTAGGTTATTTTTCATTGAGACCTCCTTTCTTGATAAATAATTTATAAGCGATAAAAGATGCTACCAGACTTCCCAATACTCCGCAAATAGCTAGTATGGCAGCTTGTATTCCAAACTCACCAATATTATTCAGCAAAGATTGGTTGGCTCCTATGGTAATACCAAATATGAACAACATCGCGAAAATCGTATAAGAGATGGAATGTTCCAATCCCTTGAAAGCGGGGACGTGTCGGCATAAATAACCGACGCTTATCCCCAGACCTAATAGACCTAGAATGATAAACATAAGCATATTGTATTTTGAGATGCGCAAGACATCCTTTCCCCGGAAACGAAGCATACGAATACTCCCTCTTTTCCGCAGAAGTTAAACTTGAGTGCAATTAAGACCTAGATGTAGGTGTAAGAAGAGAACTATAAAAAGAAGTCCTCTCAAGAAGAGTATGAATGGATTTAGACAAAACCGCTGAACCAATGAACATGCACGATCGTGTTACCCGAGAAAGCTCGGGTATACCATCTTTTTGAGTTGTTCAGAAGCTTCTTGTTCATCTTATTTGTATCATTGTTTGATTTCCGGCGCAAAGGTAGTAATAAATTAGAGATTCTAAAACTTTTTCTAGGATCGGATATATAAGGGACTTGACTTGGATTTTGGATCTTTTTATGTACATTTGAGGTCCTACCCGCTATTGGGCCAACTAAAAACGGATAGAACAGATATGATTAAAAGAAAAGATTGGTTATGAGGAAAAGAATGATTTTAACAGCATTGGCGGCTGTCGCTATCCCTACGTTGTTGATGGCGGCGGATGAGGCGAGATTAATGCGCTTTCCGGCTACAAATGGTTCAGAGATTGTATTCTCGTACGCTGGCGATTTATATAAGGTCCCGGCTACAGGTGGTGAGGCACAGCGATTGACATCGTATGTGGGGTATGAGATGTTTCCCCGTTTCTCCCCGGATGGTAAGACGATCGCTTTTACGGGACAGTACGACGGTAATACGGAAGTGTACACGATGCCCTCTTCCGGCGGTGAGCCATTGCGTATCACTTACACGGCTACGAATAGCCGTGATGATCTGGGCGATCGCATGGGCCCGAACAATATCGTGATGACTTGGACACCGGACGGTAATGGTATTGTTTACCGCAACCGCATCAGCGATGGGTTCTCCGGTAAGTTATATACGGTAAATAAAGAAGGTGGCCTTTCCGAGGTGGTTCCCTTGCCCGAGGGCGGCTTTTGTAGCTATTCGCCCGACGGAAAACAATTGGCTTACAACCGGGTAATGCGTGAGTTCCGTACATGGAAATACTATAAGGGCGGTATGGCCGATGATATCTGGGTGTATAATTCGGAGAAGAAAAGTGTAGAGAATATTACGAACAATGAGGCGCAAGATATCTTTCCGATGTGGATTGGTGATGAGATCTATTTCCTTTCGGATCGGGATTACACGATGAACTTGTTCGTTTACAATACGAAGACAAAACAAACAAGTAAGGTGACGAACTTCACCGAGTACGACGTGAAATTCCCTAGCAGCTTCGGGAATACGATCGTTTTCGAGAATGGAGGCTATATCTATAAAATGGATGCGGCGTCGAAGGAACCGGAGAAAGTGAACGTAACCCTCGCCTCCGATAATGTCTACGCACGTAGCGAGATCAAGGATGGCTCCAAATATATCACGAGTGCCAGCCTCTCCCCAAAAGGTGAGCGTATGGTGGTGACGGCTCGTGGCGAGGTATTCAATATCCCGGTAGATAAAGGGGTTACGAAAAATATCACCCGTACTCCGGGAGCGCACGAACGTGACGCTCAATGGTCTCCGGACGGAAAACATATAGCCTATATCTCCGACGCTACCGGCGAGACCGAGCTGTATCTCCAAGATTCCGAGGGGGGCGAGCCTACCCAGTTGACCAAGAATAACGATACGTATATCCGTACTTTCCAGTGGAGTCCGGATTCCAAGAAGATTGTCTATACGGATCGTAAGAATCGGATCAATCTTTTGGACGTATCTAACAAACAGCTAACAACTATCTCACAAAGTCTGTTAGGTGAAGCCCGCAACGTAAGTTTCTCTCCGGATAATAATTGGTTGACTTATTCCCGTGTGTCCGATAATAATTTCTCGATCGTCTATGTCTACGATATCGCGGGTAAGAAAGAATATCCCGTGACCGATAAATGGTACGAGTCTTATTCTCCGGTATTCAGTACGGATGGCAAATATCTGGTATTCACTTCCGCCCGTGATTTCAATCCTACGTATAGCCAAACGGAATGGAATCATGTGTATAATAATATGGGTGGCGTATATCTGGCGTTATTGTCTAAGGATACCGCTTCCCCGTTTATGGAAACGGATGCGGAGGTCGCCATTGAATCTACCCCAGCGAAAGCGGATGCCTCTAAAAAGGACGAGACAAAGAATGAGGCTTCTACTCCGGTCGTAAAGATTGATATAGAGGGTATCACGGATCGAATCGTTAAGCTCCCCTTGCCGGGATCGAATTACTACGATCTTTATTCCGATGGAACGAACGTGTATTATTTCACGAAAGGCGGCATGAAGATGTTTGACTTGAAGAAACAGAAAGAGGAAACCGTTAGCGATGCCGCTATGATGGTTGATCCGGCTGGCAAGAAAGCTGTTTTCTTTAAGGACGATCAACTATTCGTAACCGATATACCGAAGGGTAAAGCGGATTTAAGCAAGCCGGTTAATCTGGCGAATATGAAGATCACGGTAGACTATACGAAGGAATGGGCGCAAATCTTCGATGAGGCTTGGCGTGCTTTCCGGGATGGTTTCTATCTGGAGAATATGCATGGCAAGGATTGGAAGGCGATCAAGGAGAAATACGCCGCCCTTCTTCCTTACGTGAAAACACGTTTGGACTTGAATTATATTATTGGCGAGATGATCGGCGAGCTGGGAGTAGGGCATGCTTATGTGAACCCCGGTGAGGTGGAAAGTCCTAAACGGGTATCGATGGGTCTGCTAGGTGCTGAGGTTTCTCGGGATAAGAGTGGTTTCTTCCGCTTGGAAAAGATCCTGCCGGGGGCTTCTTGGAGTAAGGAATTACGTTCTCCATTGACAGAGCCGGGTGTTGAGGCGAAGGCCGGAGAGTATATCGTCGCTATAGACGGAGTACCTACGAATAGCGTGAACGATATGTATAAGTTGTTGATCGGAAAGGCGAACGTTCCGACCGAGTTGTCTTTGAATAGCAAGCCTCAGTTGGCGGGCGCTCGTAAGATCGTAGTCAGTCCGTTGGCGGAAGAGTATTCTTTGTATCATTATAATTGGATCCAAGATAATATCAAGAAGGTGGATAAGGCGACGAACGGTAAGGTCGGTTATATCTATATCCCGGATATGGGGCCGGAAGGCTTGAATGAGTTCTCCCGCTATTTCTATCCGCAATTGGATAAGGAGGGTTTGATTATCGATGATCGTGCGAATGGCGGTGGAAATGTCTCCCCGATGATTCTGGAACGTCTGTCTCGTGAGCCGTATCGTTTGACGATGCGCCGGGGTTCTTCTTTGATCGGGACCGTGCCGGATGCCGTACAGGTCGGCCCGAAAGTTTGCTTGATCAATAAGTATTCCGCTTCCGATGGCGATTTGTTCCCGTGGGGCTTCCGTGCGCTTGGCTTAGGTAAATTGATTGGAACCCGTACTTGGGGAGGTATCATCGGTATTAGCGGCCCGCTTCCTTATATGGACGGTACGGATATCCGTGTGCCTTTCTTCACGAGCTATGATCCGAAGACGGGTAACTGGATTATCGAGAACCATGGTGTGGATCCGGATATCTTGATCGATAACGACCCCATCAAGGAATGGAACGGTGAGGATCAACAGTTAGACCGTGCTATCGAGGAAGTCATGAAACAATTAAAAGAACGCAAACCGCTAGCCCCTGTCCCCGCACCAAGGGACTGGAGCCATAAATAATGAGAGGTTATTTGTAGAGACGGGGCACGCCCCGTCTCTACAAATAAATAGTAAACGGATTAAAAACTAGTAATCTATCTATGGAACGATTCGCAGCCATTGACTTTGAGACCGCTAATGGAAAGCGGAGCAGTATTTGCAGTATAGGTATCGCCATATTGGAGGATGACTGGGTAGTAGATAGCATTTATACCTTGGTACGTCCTACCCCTAATTTCTATACCCGTTGGACTACGGCCATACATGGATTGACTGCTGAGGATACGAATGACGCGTTATGTTTCGAGGAGGCTTGGGAAAGCATCGCCCCGAAACTAAAGGATCTCCCCCTTGTTGCCCATAACAGTCCGTTTGATGAGGGATGCCTGAAAGCCGCCCACGAGGTGTATGACTTAGCCTATCCGAAATATCCCTTCTATTGCACTTGCCGTCTCTCCCGGAAGATGTACCCATTTCTGGTAAATCATCAGTTGCAGACAGTAGCCGCCCACTGCGGTTACGACCTTACCCGACATCATAACGCCATGGCCGACGCTTACGCCTGTGCTCATATCGCCCTTACGATGATGCGGGAAAAAGAGGTCGATACCTTGGAGGCACTTATGGCTTCCTGTTACTCTAGGTAACTATGGGGTGTTTTTCCCGGCTATTTTATCCACCACGACAGCGATAGCGCCATCTCCCGTCACGTTGCAAGCGGTGCCAAAACTATCCATGGCAATATAAAGGGCGATCATCAACGCTTGCAGTGTCTCATTGAATCCCAGCATACTTTGCAAGATACCCAAAGCGGCCATAATAGCCCCTCCCGGAACCCCCGGAGCCGCTACCATCGTAATTCCCAGCATCATGATAAATCCGCTGAAGTTGGAGAAGGTAACCGGTTCTCCCGCCATGATCATGATAGCCATAGCGCAAGCTACGATTTTCATGGTGCTACCTGCCAGATGGATCGTTGCGCAAAGCGGTACGGTAAAGATCGCTATATTCTCCCGTACGCCATTCTTGACAGCCTGCGCCAGTGTCACGGGAATCGTGGCGGCGGAGGATTGGGTCCCCAGAGCCGTAGCGTAGGCCGGTAACATATTCTTCAAGAGGCGGAGCGGATTCTTCCCGGCTATGGCTCCGGCTATCGTGAATTGGATCAATAACAATAATACATGTAAGACAAAGATGACTATGATAACCTTAAGGAACATCGTGATAATACTCATGACTTGTCCGCTCACGGTCATGTTCAGGAAGATACCGAAAATATGGAGCGGTAATAACGGGATGATAACCACCTCGATTAGCTTAATGATAATTTCCTTGAAATCCGTGAAAGAGTCACGCAGGGTGGTTCCCGCTATATTAGAAAGCCCTAGGCCAATCGTAAAGGATAGCAGCAAGGCTGTCATGACATCCATTAAAGGCGGCATATTTACCACGAAGTAAGGTGTCAGCATGAAATCTTCCGGATTCTCCATCGCCGTCAATTCCGTGTTGGTCGGTAGTATGTGCGGGAATATAGCCGATCCGCTCAGGAACGTGAAGAAACCCGAGAAGACTGTTGAACCGTAAGCGATCAAGGCGGTTATCAACAATAGCTTTCCGGCTCCTTTACCCAGATCTCCGATAGCGGGAGTCACCAGCCCCAATATGATTAGAGGGATGGAGAACGATAGGAAGTTGCCGAACAATGAATTGAAGGTTACAAAGATACGTGCGATTCCTCCCGGTAAAAACTGGCCGAACAATACGCCGGCGGCGATAGCGATAACGACTTTAGTTAACAATGATACTCTGATCTTCTTCATGGTGTTGCTTTATTTTGAAGCCAATGGCGGCCATCGTAATACTCATCAACGGACTGATCAGGTTAAAGAAGCAATAAGGAAGATACGTCAGGGTCGCTACGCCTAATATCGTGGCTTGCGTCATGCCGCAGGTGTTCCACGGTACCAGCACGGACGTTACGGTTACGGAATCTTCCGTCGTACGGCTTAACAGGCGACTCTCATATCCTTTTTTCTTGTAGATATCCTTGAACATATTTCCGGTAAGGATAATAGATATGTATTGATCGGCCGTAACGATATTCAAGAATAAACCAGAGAATACGGTAGACGCCACCATGCCGACCCTCCGTTTCATAAAGCGCAGGAATACGGACGTAAGGCTTTCCAGCATACCGCTGGCCGTCATGGAACCACCGAAGCACATGGCGCAGATGATCAGCCAGATCGTATTCATCATACCCGCCATACCCCGGGTGGCGACCAAGCTGTTCAAGGCCTCGTTGCCCGTATCGATTTGGGTACTCCCGTAGAATGTCATGAATAATCCCTTAAACAGGGAGGAGGCATCCGCTACCGACGCTCCCGCTACCTCTTGCAATAAATGAGGCTGGAAAAAGATCGCGAGCCCCCCCGCCATCGCTGTCGAGATAAACAAGGTGATCAAAGACGGTACTTTCTTGGCGATTAATATACCCGTTACCACCGGTACGATCAGTAGCCAGAGTGAGATATTAAAACTTTCGTTCAACGAGGCGGCGAACTCGGCTATTTGCCCGGATGCGTTCGAGGTATGCGTAAAACCCGCTATGGTAAAGATAATCAACGTGATCACCATAGACGGTATTGTCGTAAGCATCATATACCGGATATGGGAGAACAAAGGGGTATGCGTTACGGAAGAGGCTAATACCGTCGTGTCCGAAAGCGGTGAGATCTTATCCCCGAAATAAGCGCCCGAGATGATCGCCCCGGCTACCCACCCCGTAGCGAAGCCCTGTGCCTCACCGATACCCATCAAGGCGATACCGATCGTGGCGATGGTAGTCCACGAGCTACCGGTCATAACGGATACGACAGCGCAGATCACGCAACAAGAGGCAAGGAAGAAACTCGGATGGATGATTTGCATCCCGTAATAAATCAAGGTCGGGACGATACCGCTGATCATCCAGCTACCGGATAAGGCGCCAATCAACAATAGGATAATTATAGCCGTGGCCACTCCCAATATGTTTTTACATATCGCCTCTTCTATATCACGCCATTTGACTTTGCAGAAGATCATGGCCAAAAGGGAGGCGACCGCCGTGGTGGTAAGTAATACGACTTGGCTTCCGCCGCTCAACGCGTCGCTGCCAAAAGTGCGTATGGTTACAAACAAAAGAGCTACCAGCACGAGGATAGGCACTAGTGAAAGTAGAGGGGAGGGCATCTTCTTAAGATGATTTTCCATTGTTCATTCAGTCGCTTAAATAATGATGGTGCGAAAATACTAAAAATACCTTGAATAACGCTATGAATTATAGATTGATTTCCTTATTTCACAGTCTTTTGGACGATCTTATAACCGGTTGCCGCTATAAGAATGCTCATAAACGGGCTGACGATATTAAAGACGCAATAAGGGAAATAAGTCCAAGTAGATACGCCGAGGATTGTAGATTGCGTCATGCCGCAAGTCGTCCACGGGATCAGCACGGAGGTGACGGTGACGGAGTCTTCCGTTGTCCGGCTAAGCAGGCGGCTCTCGAATCCACGTTGCTTATATACTTCTTTAAACATTTCGCTGTTCAGGATGATGGCGATAAACTGGTCCGCCGTGCAGATGTTCAAGGATAATCCGGACACGACGGTAGAGGCGACCATGCTGGTACGGCCTCGCATGAAATGCAAGAAGATACGTGTGATGCTTTCCAGCATGCCGCTAGCGGACATGGCCCCGCCGAAACACATGGCGCAAATGATCAGCCAAATCGTGTTCATCATCCCGGCCATTCCCCGGGTAGAGACTAGAGAGTTCAGGGCCTCGTTGCCGGTCTGTATCTGCGTGCTGTCATAGAAAGTCATCAGCAGGCCTTTGATATAGGCGATAATTCCGCTATCCGTGATCCCGGAAATCTCCAATAAGGCGTTTGGCTGGAAGATCAAGGCGAATATTCCGGCGAGTATGGAAGAGGCGAAAAGCACTACGATCGAAGGTGTCTTCTTGGCGATCATGATTCCGGTAACGATCGGTACGATCATAAGCCAAGGCGTGATATGGAACGAGCCTTTCAAGGCTTCGGAGAAAGCGGCTATCTGGGACGCGTCCGCTGTCTCCCTCGAGAATCCGGCGATGCTGAATACGATCAGTGTGACGATCATAGAGGGAACGGTCGTATAAAGCATATACCGGATATGCGTGAAAAGGGGCGTGTCCGTTACGGAGGCCGCCAATACCGTAGTGTCTGATAACGGCGACATCTTATCCCCGAAATAAGCGCCCGATATAATCGCTCCGGCTACCCACCCCGTACTGAAGCCTTGCGCCTCGCCAATCCCGATCAAGGCGATCCCGATGGTGGCGATGGTAGTCCACGAGCTACCCGTCATAACCGATACGATACTGCATAGCAGGCAACAGGCCACGAGGAAGAAATCCGTTTGCATGACTTGCAACCCGTAATAGATCAAGGTCGGCACGATCCCGCTTACCATCCAACTGCCCGATAGGGTTCCGATCAATAAAAGGATGATGACGGATGGTGCGATCCCATAGATGTTACGGGCGATTTGCCCCTCGATATCTTCCCACTTGATCTTGCAATGAAAGACGGCGATCAAAGAGCAGATCGAGGTGGCTATCAATAATACGATTTGGCTGGCTCCTCCAAGGGAATCGCCCCGGAAAATATAGATGGCTACGGCCAGCATGATGACTAATGTCACTACGGGTAGTAAAGAGATCGCGATGGAGGGTGTCCGGGGCTTTTCTGCCATGGGTTTATTCACGTCGTTTGTTATTTATCATGGATAATCCGAATAAATTCTTTATACGGACTTGCCTTGTGTTATCGATTCTAATTAATTTCGCTGCAAAAATAAAAAAGGATTTGGATAGGAGGGTAACTTATGGTAGTAAATAATCGGTTAGGCTATTTATTTGTCTTTTTGGGGATGAGTATGGCGCTATATGCCCAGCGAAAGACGGAAGTGATCCGTTATGGCGATCTGGATCAGTGGGTGGTACGTAAGATCACGGAATCGGCTATTATCGGGAAGGAGACGAAGACACTTTACTGCGTTGGCCCTACGGATACGATTATCGGAAATAGACCTTTTGAGTCGAAAGCTTCGCCTTGGGGCAGTTCTAACGTGATGGCTAGGGTGAGCGGGATTACGAAAGCTAGCGTCAGTGTCTACCCCGAAAGACGGGATGAGGGGTATTGCGCACGGCTGGAGACGGGGATAGAATCGATCTCGGCGATGGGTATCATGAACGTGAAGGTGTTGGTCGGGGGATGCCTCTATCTCGGCCGTTTTCTGGAACCGGCGAAGAATTCTTCGGAGACGTGGGGACAGATCGTTTGCGGTATCCCGTTTCACCAAAAACCTACGTCCTTGTTATTCGATTATAAGGTGAAACTCTCCGGTGATCCCAATCGTATTAAATTGAGCGGTTTTAGCAAGAGATCGGAGGTAAATGGCATTGATATGCCTTTGGTGAATCTCTTTCTTCAGAAGCGTTGGGAAGATAAGGACGGGAACATATATGCTAAGCGTATCGGTACGCTGGTAATCCGGATGGATAAAAATACGGATTGGGTAAACGATGCCAATTTCACGATCTTATACGGCGATATCACGAAACGTAGCGATTATAAAGAATATATGGGGTTTCAACTCGGAGAGTCCGCTCGTTATAGTTTAAACAGCAAAGGTAAGAACGTCCCTGTCCAAGAAATCGGCTGGGGAACGGAGGACGATGAGGTAACCCATATGATCTTAGAGTTCTGTTCCAGTCACGGAGGCTCATACATAGGGTCTCCGGGAAATACCTTTTGGGTAGATAATATCCGGTTGGGATATTGAGCCTATTATCGTTGAAACCCTATGGTATTTGTCTCCGGTCTTGATACAGAAGCCAACAAATGAAGCGTAGCTTGTTTTATTCTATGGTTTCGTGATCAGAATATAATAGTCTGATATTAGCCTCTAATATTCTGAATCCACTCCCATGATCGTGCGGCATACCATATTTGGGGCCAGATTTATAGCTCCCGATTCTTATATCATACATTATCTTCCCATCGGTTAAGAGTGATATAAAACGCTCAAATGATGGCTCTGTATATATATCGGCTTTATTGAAGTAGAAGAGTTCCTTACCTCCTTCTTTTTTTGTTTGGGCAGTTACATATAATAAGTTCTTTAGCTTCTTTGTTAGTGCTTTTTGAATGTCTTGATAGGTGTAACCTACGCTACAATCTAACAGCTCTTTTGTATTTAAGTCAAATACTCCTATTAATATTGTCTTGGCGACAGGGTTGTTTAGGAGTTTAAAAGAATATTTCTTCATATATGTGTTATAGCTATTTGCAAACATAGACGTATGCAAGCTATTTATAGATGGTGCATCTTCATAAGGTGTTCCAAATTTATCTTTTAAATAAGCATTCGCACGTTTGGGAAATGAGGGGCTTTTAGTGAATAGGGTAACGTAAGAGCATGAAGCGCCGCGATGAGATTTTATTTCGAATCCAGCTAAATCGGGCTCGTCTAAATTGTTCTCGACAACTCCGATGTAATCTTCAAATGTTTTTCCAATCCCAGTATTGTTGGCTCTATTGCTTGGAACATATTCCAAGGATTTAACCTCTTTGAACTTTGAAATAATAAAATCCTTATTCTCCATAACGTATTATATTAAATATGAGTAAGTCAATAATATCTCTATCTTTGGAAAAATCTTCCTCTGATATGAATAGCTGTTCTATGGTAATGTTGAAATAGTGGCATATTTTATAGATCTGACTAAGGGTGTACTTATGTGGAAATTTAGGGCTTTCTATACTCCCGATTAAGCCCGGAGCCACTTCGAGGAGATTCGACAACTCTTTTTGGCTAACATTGTTGGCCTCTCTTAGCTCCTTTATCTTAAGGATGATTTCAAGTTGATACTCGGTCTTTCTAATCATTATTGTTATTTTTGCCCAAAAATATAGTTTTATATATGCTTATGTACTCACAATATGTGAGCAAATGAGTATATTTGCACTCACATAATATAAGTAAGGAAGGTATGTACAAAAGAACGATTGATAATAGGTGGAGCTTTAAGGATGCCGATACCAAAGAATTTACTCATTGCTATCATGCGTATCCTGCGATGATGATTCCCCAAGTAGCAAGAGCTCTAATAGAGGAATATAGGCCAGAGGATGGAGTTGAGCTACTTTTTGATCCATATATGGGAAGCGGTACATCGTTAGTTGAGGCTTCTATAAAAGGTATAAATGCGATAGGAACAGACCTTAATCCATTGGCTAGATTGATGAGCCATGTAAAAACAACCCATTATGATTTATCTTGTATCAGAGATACTTTTTCAATGATGCAAGCCTTGTTCTTTGAGTATTCTGAAGATAAGGTCAAGAATAAGAATTTCGATAATATTTCTAATTATACTTATTGGTATTCCAGAGATAGCCTTTTGCGCCTTTCTTATATTTATCAAGTAATTAATGAATGTGTGGCTTTAGATTTCGCTGATTTCTTTAAAGTTCCTCTTTCCGAGACTGTTAGAGAGGTGTCGTTTACGAGGAATGGAGAATTTAAGCGGTTTAGGATGAAGGAAGAGAAAATTAAAGACTTCAAACCGGATGTCTTTCGATTGTTTGAAGAAAAGGTTATAAGAAATATAAATGGACTTGAGGAGTTTAATAGTATAAAATATCCATGTAATATAGGTATCTATGACTTTAATAGTACTATAGAAATCCCTTCCGATATAATACAGCCGAATAGTGTTGATATGGTTGTAACCTCTCCGCCTTATGGCGATAGTAGAACAACCGTTGCTTATGGACAATTTTCAAGGTGGGCAAATGAATGGTTCAATTTTGAAAATGCTAAAACACTAGATAATCTCCTAATGGGGGGACGAGTTCAGAAAGAGGAACTTTTTGAGACTAAAAGCATTAAATCTGAACTGGACGAAATAAAGAGCATTGACCCAAAGAGAAATTTGGAAGTGGTCTCGTTTCTTAATGATTATAGTTGTTCTATAAAGAATGTCGCGTCTGTAATAAAGAGTGGTGGAGTCGTTTGTTATGTCGTAGGGAACAGAACGGTTAAGGGGGTTCAAATTCCATTAGATTACTTTACTGCTGAAATGTTTGAGAAGAATGGTTTTACACATATCGATACTATTGTTAGAGAAATACCTAACAAAAGGATGCCTTCCAAAACAAGTCCTACTAATGTGGCAGGGAAGAAGGTTAGTACGATGTGCAATGAATATATAGTCATATTGGAGAAGAAATAAGGAAAGAGGCTGTTTTATTTGACTGAATTGATAGCCAATGGCTCCTAGTGTCGAGTTCTTTCTTTTTGACAGTTTGTAATCTTAACGCCCGTAGAATCGATTATTGCGGGGGAATGTACAGTCTACTCTTAAATTTGAGTTAAAATATATTTAATCGCTTGTTGGATAGTTGGATATCAAAAGATGCTCTTTTGTTCTAGCGAAACTAGCTCATCCTAATTCCTATTTTATGGGATGAAAAACCTATCTCAATGGGTTACGATAGGGAAGTGACAGGGTTATGATGGTTATTCTTGATAGTTCACGACCCTATTCTTGACTATTCACGATGCCTAACGGCACTATTGGCGTTGCCAAACACGACCGATAGTGTAGGCTTTTGTCGATACTCGTGTGTAAAAAGTAGTACTTTGCCGCATAAAACGCCGCTTACAACCTCCTTTTTCTCATTATCTTGCCTCTTTTACGAATAGCCTATGTCACGATATGCGCTTTATTTCAGTCAAAAGGATTGTATGAATGCTGTTTTACTGACAGGGAGATTCGCGGGAAATAGTCTGTATTGGAAGTAAAATATAAATAGATAATTGAAAGTAGAAATGAATTGTTCTTTTAATGTACGCTCGTACATTAATGTGTAGTTAAATACGTTGATATTTGAGAATTTTTTATGGGATAGAAACGACTAGTTTAAACGATCGATTCTTTTAGTCATTTGCAAAGGTACGCATTTCTTCGATACTTGCAACCCTTCCGAGCTATTTTTTTATCACTTATTCTCTTTCTTATCAATAGGATAGGTTATCCTTCACGAAACAAGCGGTTCCTTCAACAAACCTCCCGTTTCGACGCTCAAAAAACGCAAGATTTAGACGATCGTTTAGACTAGTCGTTTTTAAATAGCGACGATTTGTTAAGGTCTTGAATGATATTTAATTAACACTATTATTAATATTAAATTTTCGATTTATGAACAAGAAATTTACAACGTTTTTGGCTAGCGCCATGCTTGTATCTGCTTTCTCTGTAGGTACGGTAGCGGCGTATGTCGGAACTCCAGTTGCTCCGCAAGCTACAATGGCTGCGGAAGAAACTCCGGATCCTAATGCGACGATAACGCCTAAAAAAGGGGAGGCCGTTTTGTTTCAAAACGGTTCTGAGGCGAAGTTCTTAGGTATCACAAAAGGAACGACCTTCGGTTATATTACAAAGGAGACTGGGACTTCTCAGTTTACATTGGAGAACTTAAACAAGGCTACTTGGACAGTTTCGGAGAAGAAGACCGTTTTAGGTCAAACGGTTTATTCTTTTGTGAACAAGAATACAGGCTTGACTTTCGCTGTAGATCCTTCTTTGGCGGCAGAGGCTGTTATGCAAGAAGACGGTGAAACGGTAGATGCGGCTAAAACCGCTAAGAAAGTTGAGGAGGCGGCCGTAGCCACTTTAGGGGGTAGCGCTACGGAGTGGGTAGTGAAAGATCTTGACGGCAGCGGCAAAACTTTGGTTTCTTATGTGGATGGTAATAAATATGTTTATCTGGCGACCAGATCGTCTGATGGCAAGATGATCTTGGTTAAGGGATCAAGTACTTCTTTAACGGGAACATCTGTATTATCTATCGGATTGAACCAAGGTAATATTCCGCAGGAGTTAGAATTAGGAGCAAAGGATTTAAATACCTTGTTGCAATCGGCAGTTGAAAACTCTTTCCGTTTGAATATGACTCCGGAGGTTACTTCTGGAAAGAAAAATCATTTGACGGCGACCGACCTTGTTGCGGAAGACGCTACTGAAGGCTATGTACTTTTACAGGCTAAAGACCAGAAAAAAGATGATGCGCAGTTGTATGTTGTTGTTGATACCACTTATTATGGCGGTACGGAAACAGATGGTTCCTTGCTTACTTATACGTATGATGCCTATGGGCCTAAAAACGACGATGGCTCTTTAAAGGATACGAAATCTATTACGGGTACCGTGGAGGGTGAATCAGTTACATATACAACTCTAAAGAACGGACGTTTGCAAGGCTCTTATAAGTATAAGTTTACTTATAATGCAGTAGATGACAAGCTTTATGTCCAAGTGAAGGACGCTATGCACCAAGTGCCTCGCAGAGAGGATGAGACAGATGCCGCTTATGCTAAAAGAATAAAGGACAGCTTTGATAATGCGAAATGGCAATCCGCTGAAAACGTAGTAAACGACAAGTATATTTATATGGCTAGTCTAGCCAGTGTAAATGTATTGTCATTGAATACGGATGAGACGGAAAAAGAAAAAACAGGTGTGGTAACTCAAAACGTAAAGATTACTATCGGTACGAGTTTCACAGGTTTGAAACCGACTACAATCCCCGATGGTGTTTATACGGTCCAGTTTAAGGCTAAGGCAGGAAATCCGAAGTTCGCCCAAAACGGTACTTATGCGTTGGCTAACCTTGCTGGTGATTTCGGCTGGGCTGATCAGGCTAAGAGACAAGATTTCAATCATATGCCGGCTGCTCAATGGGTGGTTAAAAAGAATGGAGTTTCTACTACGTCTGCGGTCACGATCAAGAACCGAGAGTTCAATGATTGGGGAGCTGATGCGTCTGCTGAAAGTGTTTTGCCTAAGACTTCAACCCAATTCTATGCGGTGGAAGGTAGCGGTGATGTCTTTTATTTCAATGGAACAATGCCCGATACATTGACCTTCACGAAGGTAGCGGACGAATTAGTCAAGGATACGAAGTTGGGTTATAAGTACGTAACCGCTAACGAGGCTATGGTGCAGACCTATACATTTAATTACTTGCATGGCTTGTCATTAGACAAATATTTATACACCCCGGCAGGCAAGGACTCTATCGTACGTGTAGACGAGAATGATGGCAAGTCCAATTTCCGTTTGATCTTGAAAGTCAAGGATGACAAATATGGCTATGAGAATGGCTTGGTAAGAAACGCTTACTATGTATCTGATGGCAAGGGACATTATATCTCTTATGACTCTGACGCTAAAAAGTATATGATGAAATCCGAGCCTACTTTGTTCTTCTTGAAAGAGAACAATTGCGATAATGGCAAGCATTACTATGCGTTAGTGAAGGCTGTGGAGCGTACGCATGCAGTTGGTGAGGGCTCATTCTTCACTTCTGATTATTTAGGTAAAGAGGTTAAGGAAGGTAAGATCGATGGTAAGGAGCTTGCTAAAGTGAAAGACGAAGAAAATACGCTTCTTTACGACAAGGATGGCTATCGTTTAATTAAGGACAACAGCGAGATCAAGAAGGCTTATGTGTATACGTTGAATGAAGATGAAAGTAAAGTCATATTTGACGAGATTGAATTAACTTCAGTTGCTGAACAAAAACACAAATCAACGGATTATGCTACTGTCAAGGTTTCTGTGGATGATAACACGTTGGATTTGACGGAAGGAAAGTTGAATGATAAGTTCGATGATGGCACTGACAATGAGATCCGTACTTCCGCTTTTGCGGTAGAGGTTGACAACTCTCCATTGTATCGTCGTTTCGACAACGCCGAGTTGGAAGAGAGCGAGACAGCTGACAGCTTATTCTTCGTAGAAAAGATCCGTAAGGAATACTTGATGGATGAGTGGAATAAGAACTTGACAGATAAGAAGGTTGATTACGCTGGTATCTGGAATAAGGAGAAAGCTGATGGTAAATTGGCGTTCATCGTTGATACCGCTTGGGTAAACCGTGGCGCTGGCAATATCAAGCCTCAATATTTGGTGTCTGTAGCTCGTCAGGATCAAGCCGGTACTCCGGGTGTTCCTTGTACATATGCTCATAATCATTTCGACAACGCCGGAAATCCTGTAGAGGCAGATAAATGCTCACATGCTACTCCTGCTAGCCAAGGCTTCAACTACGGTAAGTATTTGGTAAGTTTCGGTGACTCTGCCCTTATTAAAGGCAAGGAATACAAGACTCCGTATATGGATATTGACGGTGGTTATACTCGCGTTGGTTTCGTAAAGGCTATCCACGCAGGCGACAGTTTGTTCATCTTGGTGAATGATTTCGCTAACATGAAACCGGAAGAGTTGAATGTTGAGACAATTATCAAAGCTTATGAGAAAGCTAAGATCAACGAGACATATATTGTAAACTTGCGAGGCGACAACCATAAGAACGTAACTTGGTCATTCCGTTACGTAAATCCGGATAAGGCCGCTCAAGCTTACGAGGATGGTAAAGAGGGTGAGAACAATGAGTTCATGTTCGAGTCTAACATTTATTCCGAGACTGCTGACGCTGCTGTTACGGGTAATAAAGGTAAGGCTACTGCAGGTTACAAGGAAGTTAAGGCCGGTTCCATAGCTCCTCAATATGCCGCATGGTTGAAGATGCAGAACGGTTGCTTGGTATTAACTCGTGGTGATTCAGAGTTCAGCGCAGCTAAGACTGGTTCTGACGGTGCCTTGATCTTCAACGCATATCAGAAGACTGATGCTGAGGATATGGTAACATCTATCGAAGGCGCTAACGCTGAAGGCGTATCTATCGTAGCCGGCAACGGTACTGTAACCGTTCAAGGCGCAGCCGGTAAGTCTATCGTTATCACGAATATCTTAGGTAAGGTTGTCGCTGAGACTGTTCTTACCTCCGATAACGCTACAATCGCTGTACCTGCCGGTATCGTAGCCGTAGCTGTTGATGGTGAGGAGGCTGTAAAGGCAATCGTGAAATAAGAAATAAACGAAATAAGATAATCATACGATTCCCGTGCGGGTATCGATCCAAGTAATCCGTGACGGATGAACAGGCGGGAATTGGATTAATATTAATACTAAAGTAATAAATTAAAGTTCATCCGTAAGTACTTCCGTGAGGATGGAAACGGATAAAAGACAAGGGGAGACGGTATTACACTGTTTCCCCTTATTTGTTGATAAGGATGGGTAAGGGCTTTGTTAGCGAAATGGACGGTATTCGATCTTTTTAATCGATATAAGGCAGATATCGTGACACACCATTTTTGAGAGAGGTATAAAGTAGGGGAGATCGGAGGGGTATAAATAGCCTTTTTCATACAAAAGGACCGCTTTTTACACACGACAGGCGGTAAAAGGCAACACGACTAGTGGTGTTTGGCAACGCCAGTAGTGCCGTTGGGCATCGTAAACAGTCATGAATAGGGTTGTTAGTACTCATGAATGGGCATCGTAACCCTGTTATATCCCTGTCGTAACTCAATGAGATAGCCCGGATAAGCTATAGGATTATGAATTAGGATGAATTAAATTCGCTAGGATAAAAGGCTGTTTTTAACTAATGCGGTATAAGACAAATGATTGCTAATATTTTTTCTCGTATTTGGGGATAAGCTGTACGTTTGCCCGAAAAAAGTGATTCTCCGGCAGTTGAGTTTACAAATTGACAAAATGCCAAGGCCTCCGTTTATGAGTTTATAGGATGTAGGATAATATCCTATCTAAATAATCTTGCCGTTTATAGCCTGTTGGAAAATCGTTTCCACCCCATAGGTTATACTTCTCTAATGTCTTAAATCTATCGTCCATACTCGAAACTTTTCCCGTTAAGAATGGGATATACCCTTAAAAAAATAACGGCAACCGCCTTCCGCCGAAAGCCGAGTTGCCGTTCAAAGTTAGGAATAAGGTTTGGTTTGTTCCTTTGTAATGATTCTAACATTAATATGTAATGAGAGTTTTCTACATTTTATCGATACAAAAGTAAATGCCACTTGTTACGATTTGATTACGGGAGTGTTACATTTTTAGTAAAGGTCTCGCCAAATCGGTTGATAACCTTGATCTGTACGTCTTTGACTCCGGCAGAAGGGTGGCAACGGAATAAGTGCGATGTATGATATCCGGAAGGTTTTCCGTGCATGTCGATATAGTCTTGGTCTTCATCATCGAATTGCTCCATGCGACCTTTCTCTATGCCGTTTTCGCTCCATGTAACTTGGTAGGTCGGGTCCCAATCCCATACGTTCACCACTAGGTAATCCGCTTGCGATTTGAACTCATTCGGCTTATAAACCCTAAATTGATAATCCGAATCATGGCCGGTTGCCTTATAATACCAAGTAGCGGCATTCCCTTTCACCTCAACGACCAGATAACCGTTCGGGGCGCCGCACCGGTTTACATGGCCGGCCCACCAAGCTCCGCAAGCGGCTCCGATATTATGCTCGTACAGATTTGGTGTGACTTGGTTGTTCTCGAAGAAATGCGTATGCCCGGCGAAGATATGGACATTATAAGGGCCGACGATCTCTTTCAGGCTCTCAGCGTCCTCGGCGTTTCCTCCCCCTTTATCCGTCTGGTTGAATACCGGGGCATGTACGTTGATAAATACAAGTGTCCCGGGTTTAACGTAACTCAGGTCGTTTTTCAGCCATTCCAGTTGTTCCTTTCCGAAGCGTTCGTCATATTTCTTGTCTTTATAATAATCAATATCTTTTAAGGTGATGATATGTGCATCCCCGACATTGAACGAATAATTGTAAGGGCCGAAATGATCCTCGTAGATACGCTCCGCATAGCTCTCCTCGGTTACCTTTTGATTGGATAAGGCCGGGTAACGTAAGTCGTGGTCGTGATTGCCGATCACGGAGAACATCGGGATGCCTAAGACCGAGACCGCTTCCTTATAAGGAGTGAATAAATCCATGCGATCCCAAGTAATGTCTCCCAGCGCCATACCGTAGACCTCTTTTCCTTGGTAGCGCTCTATAGTCTGCTTCAAGTCGGGGATGGTCTCTTCACGGAAACGTTTCATCTGCCGTTCGTCGATGGTCTGAGGATCGGAGATTGCCAAGTAGACAAACCCGTCGATTGGCTGTTTCCTAGGGGTGAGCGTAAAATCATGTTCATTGATCTCCTTACTTTTATCAAGTTGCTGATAGAAAAGATCCGGTATACCTTTTGTTTGCTCGATCTCATAGTCACCCGGTACGGAGAGGTAGACAAAGCGGCTTTTATCCAGATTCGAATCTAGGCTATATTCTCCCCGCTCATTTGTTTGCGTGAAATTATAACCATCCGTAACGACTACGCCTTGTAGCGGTTTGCCTGCCGTATCGGATACGGTGCCTCTTACGGTAGCGGCTTGCGCTATCCAAGTGGATAACGCAAGTAAAAGCGTGAATGATAAGAATTGTCTCTTCATCGTAATTTTTTTTATGATTTGAATATAGAATATGTTAGTTAGAATTTATAACGTACGCCGATTTGAATCTGCCAAGGATTTCCGTTCATATTGGATACACCCGTGTTTTTGTTTACGTTATATACGTATTGCTTCTTCTCCGCGTCAAAACTCTTGATGGAGTAGATATTCTGCTTGCCTAGATTATGTCCGGCACCCCAGTCCTTGTTCAGCATATTCAGGAAATTGAAAAAGTCTATCGAGGCCTCGATGGAATGAGTCTTATAGATCTTGAAGTTCTTGTTCAAGCGCAAATCGAAAGTACCGTAGAAGCCATTTACGCCACCGTTACGCTCGGCAACCTTCCCATAGTTTTTACGGATATAATCTTTTACGCTCTTCTCTGCTTCCGGATTGTCCAAGATCGCTTGGATACCCTCACGAAGATATTGAGGCGTATTACTATCGTTCGGGTCATAAATATAAGCCAAGTCATTAGATGATACGAAATCACCGTTCATATTACCACTAACCGCTAAAGAGTAACGGGTCCCACCGATCCCGGAGAAACGCAAGCCTACGCTGATCCCCCAGAAAGAAGGAGCCGTACCGTAGAATACGACCTTATGGCGGAATTGGTTGTCCGAGTAAGTCATGGTACTCAAATCACGAGGATCATCTTTTACCATCAAGGCTAGGGTCGCTGTATTCGCTACGTTTCCGTTGTAAGAGGTGTTATCCTTGGAATCGTTCCACGTATAGCTGAAAGAAAGCTCGCCATCCTTGAAATAACGCCAAGTTCCATCTACGACGAACGCGTATTGGTTGATTTTTCCATCGCTGATTAATTCCAGCACACGGCCTACCTTATCACTTTTACGTCCTTGCATCCAGTCGGTAGCTCCGTTCTCGGTATTGATACTCTCGGCGGGGACGAACACGCCACGATTCCCCTCTGCGGCGATACGGAAGTAAGGCTCGTCCACCATATTACGGTCTACGTACATATAATTATGGCGTGCCCAGTTGGCGTAAGCACTGATACCTACCCGCAAGCGATCGGAGAAGAAATGCGTGTAGCTGGCGTTCAACTTATATACTACCGGTACACGGGCATCCTTACTATTCATATTGATCGTGCTGATCTTTTGGATATTCGGGTTGTTGAATAAATCAACGCCCGGAGCGGTAGAAGGATCTTTGCGGTATGCCGGGAAATTCGGTGTCGGAACCAGATTGCCTTGTATATCCACGGACGCTACCTTCGTACCGTCGAACAGCATATTGTTGATCATCGAATAGTTGTTTAAATCCGAGCCGAAGATACCGGCGCCAAGGCGGATAATATCTTGATGTTTATCATTCACGTCCCACGTGAATTGAATGCGGGGTTGCAACTGGAAGGTGGAGATTACGTTGTCCGTACGTAAGCCTAGTTCGTCATAAACGGTCTGGTTAAAGTTCGCGTGGTTGAAATAGCGGGTATAATCCGCACGGATACCAGCCATGACCTCGAATCCGGTGAAAAGCTTCGTTTGTAATTGTCCGTAGATAGCGGAGTTCAAGGTATTCATCTTTACGGTAGGATCATCTACCAAGGCGATTTCCCGGGCATAGCGGTAAGGAGTCATATGCTCGAAATTATCCAGTCCCGTGAAATAAAACCGTCCGTTCATCTCACTACCGTAGAGTGATTTCATATTGGTGTACATGAAGTCTGCTCCGAATGTATAGTTGATGCGGTCCGTATTATAATACATATTGTCTACCAATTGAAGTACATTATCCTTAAAATGTTCGGGAGCGTAGCGTTGACCTCCAAGTTGGATGGAAGTGTACATGCTCTTGTCACCAGATATAGATTCCACGTTCTCTACGATTGCTCTTGGGATATTAGAGCTTGGCAATTGCTTGTTCGGGGTCGTGGCCTCGTAAACCAAGAAATGTTGAAGCTTCAACTCATTAGTCAGTTTCGGACTTAATACCGAGCGTAAGGTAGTGAGTAAGCTGTTGTTATGCGATTTGCGATCGATCCAAACCTCGTAAAGATTGATACTGGAGTTATCGCTCTCGCTCTGTTTATTATCCTCGTTGATGAAATTATTGCGAATGGTTAACAAGTTGGTTGCGTTCAACTGCCAGTCGATACGGGCGAAGACCGCGTTCGTCTGCTTCTTCTTACCGAACTCCCCGAATTGAGGCTCATTCGAGACTCCGTATTTAGTACGGGCGATATCCAGATAACGGTCTAGCGTAGATTGAGTGACATTATAGCGAGACTCGTCCGCCGCCGTCTTGATATCCGCTATATAAATCGGACGGGAATCCTGTTGGTGATCCCATACGACATAGAAGTGCGCACGGTCTTTCACGATCGGGCCTCCCAAAGAGAAACCATATTGATAGGTAGAGAAGTCGGAAGTCGATTTATTTCCCCGTATATCATAGGAGCTGGATAACCAATCGGCACGACCGAACCCGAATACACTTCCGGTGAAAGTATTGGTTCCTGATTTCGTTACAGCGCTCACGGTGCCGCCCCCGGAACGTCCGTTGGTCACGTCATATTGATTGGTTACCACCTCAAACTCGCGGACGGCTTCCATGGATATCGTATAAGCGCCGGAAGTCGTTCCGCTCGCTACGGTTCCTTTAGCCGTCATACCGTCGATGGTGTAATTCGTTGAGGATGATAATTGCCCGGCGATATTTCCTCCGCTACTCAATGGCGAGAGATCCATCAGGGATGTGAAGTTACGGCCGTTTACCGGAAGTTTCGTGATATTTTGAGCGGAGATAGATGTTGCCGCTCCGATCTTCGGAACCATGTTCTTCAAGGAATTAGCGACCACCTCGACAGCTTGGATCTCCACCGATTCCTCCGCTAGCTTGAAATCCACTCGAAGCATATCCCCTTGGTTCAATGCGTATCCTGTCTTTTTCTGTTCCCCATAACCGATATAAGAAGCTGTAACGGTATAAGGAGAACCTAGCGGAAGCTGCTTGATGGTGTATTCTCCTTTATCGTTCGTGATAGAGCCCGTGAAGAATCCGGTAGATTCATTCTTGACTTGGATCGTGGCTCCGATCACTGATTCCCCTTTATTATCCACGACCGTACCGGTGATAATGGCTTGCGTTCCTTGCGCGAATAGGAGAGCCGGTAAGCAATTAAAAAATAACAAACAGGCAAGTAACCTGCAAGTAATGCGTTTGTTAAACATCCTCATAACAATCTTTTTAAAATTAAACCTAAATATCTTTTACGGCGCAAAAGTAAGTGTCCCGTTTTGCAAAGAGATTACATCCGTGTGTAGGTTTAAATAAAGAAAAAAGCCTAATGAAGGATATCCATTAGGCTCAACGAGAAAATTATAAATGTGTCTATAAAGAAGAAGGTTAGTCCTCATCCAACGTTTTGATAATGCTAGATGCTATCTTGGATGAACTCTTGCGGCTGCTCTTTCTGAGTTTATCCGGATTCTCAAGATTCATACAGGTAAAGAAGTTATTCCCCCGATATACCTCGTTTTTATCTTTATCGAATAGGGTATAGCTGACGATATGGAAAAGTGTGCGCAACGGTTGGTCTTGCCATTTAAGATAATGCTGGTTTAATACCAGCAGATAATCAGCGCCGGCATTATCCAATACCTTTTGTAACTCTTCGGTCGGCACGGCTGAAAGATCGGAATAGCAATCCTCGCTCTCCCCGTTCACCTTGATCTCATTCAGTACCTGTCCGGTCACTTGTGTAGCGTTTGCCGGGATAAACTTACAATCTCCGTTCTTTACGGATGCGGCGATATTCTCGGCGATGATCGTATTATACGTTTGGTCGATACTATCCGCTTTCATACCGGTCTCTTCGGCGATCATCCCATTGTAGAAATAGTTTGATTTCACGTTATCGTGCAAACCTACGATGAGAATTTGCTTCGCATGATAATTGTCACCTTCCTTCTTACTTTCTTTAGCGTTCGCTGCTATAGAAGCTACGGCTAAAAAGAACATAACCGTAAAGATTCTGATTTTAAATAACCTTTCCATGATTCTTCTATTAAATTCTGTGTCTATTAATTTCGAAGGCAAAGATATTAGCGGGGTGTTGCAGGGATATTACGGTTGTATAAAGTAATAGTTACCGATAATCCCCCTGTACCGGCTTGGATATTAAAATCGTGGATTCGTTGTAAAGTCTATTCTGCCGTGTGGATGAGTTCAATCAAAAGGCGGTTACCAAGAAACTTTAAGGAGATATAGAAACAGGGGTTGTTTTTAAGGTTCAAAGAACGCTAAAAACAACCCCCGTTATTTTTACTTATTATTCTCGATCCATTTGCGAGCGTTCACGAACGCCTCGATCCATGGAGTGACCTCGTCGTTCTCCTTACGGTCGGCGGGGTAATAACCGCATTGCCAAGGGAAGATCGCACGTTCGGGGTGAGGCATCATGGCTAAATGGCGGCCGTCCTTTGAGCAAACACCGGCAACGGACCAAGGAGAACCGTTCGGGTTGGCGGGATAGCCATCGTAGTTGTATTTAGCGATGATGTTGTACTCCTTCTCCTCGTACGGGAACTCGAACTTACCTTCACCGTGAGCTACCCATACACCCAACTTCGTGCCACTCAAGGAGCCGAACATTACGGAGTTGTTTTTCGGGATCTCCAAGCTAACGAAGTTAGACTCGAACTTATGGGAATCATTGTGAACCATCTTATGCTTTTTCTCGTGCTCCGGATAAACCAAGCCTAACTCGGCCATCAACTGGCAACCGTTACAGATACCCATGCTCAACGTATCCTTACGTGCGTAATAGTTGTCGATCGCTTTCTTGGCTTTCTCGTTATACAAGAAACCGCCGGCCCAGCCCTTGGCGGAACCTAATACGTCGGAGTTGGAGAAACCACCGCAGAATACGATGAAGTTTACATCCTCCAAAGTCTCGCGTCCGCTAGCCAAGTCCGTCATATGGACATCCTTCACGTCGAAACCAGCCAGATACAAGGCGTAAGCGGTCTCACGCTCGCATTGCGTACCCTTCTCACGGATTACCGCGGCCTTGATGCCGTTCGGAGTGCGGCGTTCCGCTGAGAGTCCGTAAGAAGAAAGTTTTCCGGTAAAGTCCTTGTGGAACTTGTACTGTACGGGCTGCATCTTATAGTTCTCGAAACGGTTTCCGGCACAAACGCTTCCGCTTTGCTTTACATCCAGCTTATAAGAAGATTCGTACCATACGTCACGCATATAGTCGATGCCGAAGTGATATTGGATGCCGTCTTTCGATACCAATACATGGCGCTCGTCGGTCGGTTTGGCGATGATGGCGAAACTTACGCCAGCTTCTTCCATCAACTTTTCGAATGCCTTCTTGTCCTTTACCTGAACCAAGATACCCGGATTCTCGGCAAACAGGATCTTCACGATATCGCTCTCGGAGATCTTATCCAAGTTGACATCCAAACCACCCTCTACGTTGGCGAAGCACATCTCTAACAGGGCGGTGATCATACCTCCCGCTGAGATATCGTGTCCGGCAAGGATGAGTCTCTTCTCGATCGCATCTTGTACGGCGTTGAAAGCGTCACGGAAGTATTCCGGATCTTTCACGGTCGGAACCTCGTTACCCAGCTTGTTCAAAGCTTGAGCGAAAGCGGAACCACCCAACTTCAAGGTATCGAAAGAGAAATCTATATAATAAATGGATGTATTCTTGTCTTGAGCTACTACCGGAGAGACGATTTTCTTGATATCGCTAACCTCGGCACCGGCGGAGATAATCACCGTACCCGGGGCGATCACCTTATCGTCACCGTACTTCTGCGTCATGGATAGGGAGTCCTTACCAGTCGGGATATTAATACCTAAGCTGCAAGCGAAGTCGGAAGCGGCTTGTACGGCTGTGTACAGACGGGCGTCCTCACCTTCGTTGCGGCATGGCCACATCCAGTTGGCACTTAAGGATACGCTCTCCAACTTATCTGTCAGCGGAGCGAATACGATATTGGTCAATGACTCGGCGATTGCCATAACGGAACCGGCGGCCGGATCAACCATGGCTACCTGGGGAGCGTGACCGATAGAAGTTGCGATACCAGCTTTCCCGCGGTAATCCAACGCTACGGCACCTAAGTCGCTCAACGGCAATTGTAATTCACCTTGACATTGCTGGCGGGCGATCTTACCGGTTACGGAACGGTCTACTTTGTTTGTTAACCAATCCTTGCAGGCTACGGCCTCCAATTGAAGTACGTTCTCCAAATAATGGTGAAGTTCGGATTCTTTGTAAACAACCGGTTGATAAGATTCAGTGACCGTATGGTCTGTCATAACCGTTCTAGGCGGTTTACCGAACATATATTCCAGCTTGATATCGATAGGTTTTACGCCGTCCGCTTGTTCGAAGACAAACTTCATGTCGTTAGTAGTCTCGCCTACCACATACATCGGGGCACGTTCACGATCCGCGATACGTTTTACACGGGCTACATCTTCTTCTTTCATCAATAAGCCCATGCGCTCTTGGCTCTCGTTTCCTACGATCTCCTTCGCTGAGAGAGTCGGGTCACCAATCGGCAATTTGCTCATATCGATGTGTCCGCCGGTAGCCTCCACCAACTCAGACAAGCAGTTGAGGTGTCCACCCGCACCATGGTCATGGATAGAGACGATCGGGTTCTCGTCAGACTCGGCGATCGCACGGATCACGTTAGCCGCACGTTTCTGCATTTCCGGGTTGGCACGCTGTACGGCGTTCAACTCGATACCGCTTGTATATTGTCCCGTGTTTACGGAAGATACGGCTCCACCACCCATACCGATACGGTAGTTATCGCCACCGATCACAACCACTTTCTCGCCCGGTTCCGGATCGCCCTTCAAAGCATCACGCATATTTGCGAAACCTACACCGCCGGCAAGCATGATTACTTTGTCGTAAGCGTACTTCTTATCGTTCTCCGTGTGCTCGAAAGTCAATAAAGAACCACAGATAAGCGGCTGGCCGAAATGGTTACCGAATGTAGAGGCACCATTGGAAGCCTTGATCAAGATCTGCTCCGGAGTCTGGTATAACCAAGGGCGGGGGTCTAGTATCTTTTCCCATTCGCGAGCGCCTTCTGTACGCGGGTAAGAAGTCATGTAGACAGCTGTTCCCGCTATCGGCAAGGATGCCTTACCACCGCCCAGACGGTCACGGATCTCACCACCTGTTCCGGTAGCGGCACCGTTGAACGGTTCAACGGTTGTCGGGAAGTTATGCGTCTCGGCTTTCAAGGAGATAACCGTCTTGATATCTTTTACGGCGAAGAAATCAGGTTTGTCACCGGATAGGGGAGCGAATTGCTCTACCGTCGGGCCTTCATTGAACGCTACGTTATCTTTATAAGCGGAAACCAATTTATTAGGGTTCTCGGCGGAAGTCTTCTTGATCAAGTTGAACAAGGAACTTTCTTTTTCCTCGCCGTCGATGATGAATACACCTCCGAATATTTTATGGCGGCAGTGTTCCGAGTTTACTTGAGAGAAACCGAACACCTCGCTATCGGTCAACTTACGTCCCAACTTCTGGCTTACCTCGTTCAAGTAAGCGATCTCCTCTTGGCTTAGTGCCAAGCCCTCTTGTTGGTTGTACACTTCCAAATCCTCAATATAGACAATAGGATCTGGTTTTTTACTGATCGTGAAGATCTCCTGATTCAAGCCATTGTAGATACGTTGTAACATCGGATCGTGATCCGCGTCGCCAGAAGAAACAGGAAAATATTCCTCAATACGGGAAATACCGGTCAGGCCCATGTTCTGGGTAATTTCAACGGCGTTCGTACTCCACGGGGTAATCATTTCCCGGCGTGGCCCTACGTACCAGCCTTCCAATGTTTCTGATTGAACAGGAGTTGCCTCGCTAAACAACCAAACCAGTTTTTGAGTGTCTTCAGGAGAGAAAGCGTGCGCGGCCTCTACAGCCAGCACCGTCTTTGTTGAAGATTGAAAGAATAGAATCATATCGTTGATTTATTAGTATTTATCACGAAATAACGAATAAGCCTCTTTTAGAGAGTGCAAAGATAATGATTTCCCGTGAATTATTATGTCAATACGTTTTAAAAGAAAAGAGGGCGGAACCTCCCGGTCTCGCCCTCTCATGTCCCCTACATAGTAAAAAATAAGAGTGTGTCTATGTTTACCAGCCTGCGTTTTGTTGTGCGGCTAGTGTGGGGTTACGTAATAAGTCGTTTTGCGGGATCGGCCAAATGAAACGTTTGTCCGTGTATGGAATGAACGCCTTGTTACTGCCGAACCACTCGGATTTCACCTCACCACCTACCACGAAGGCACCTTGCCCTTTCGTGTTGTTGTACTCTATCTTAGCGGGGATACCTCCGGAAGGACAGAGGTCGTCCGCTGCTAAACGGTGAATGTCTTCCCAACGACGTCCCTCTCCGTGGAACTCGATACGTCGTTCCCAAAGGATCGCTTCCGTCAAGGCCTTCGTGTCGGCGAAGTCATTTGCCTTATACGTTTGGCTGGCAGGATCCGCCAAGGAGCGATCGCGTACTTCATTCAGTTTCTTCAAGGCCAAGTCCTTGTCTCCTTGACGTGCGGCAGCCTCCGCCTCATTCAGCAATACCTCCGCATAACGAATGATCGGGGCATATTCCTCACGTGTAGTCGGATTCTGATACTTGTCGCAGAAATAGTATTGGTCAGACTCCCGATAGAGTAATAGATTGCGTCGTTTGTCATCACCTCTCCAAAACTTGGAATTGTAAAGAATCGGAGAAGACGGACACATCGCACGGCCACCGTCGCGTGCCGACATCATAGAAGACATCGCGCCGTTCACGCTGGCATTGTCATCCGAGCTATTGGCGATCGAGAAGATAGACTCCATGTTATTTGAATAGGAGGTAAATGGAGTGGCGGGATCCGACTCCAGTTTGAAGCGACTATTTTCCAGCTTCTTCGCATCTTCGATTACGCCTGCCCAATCACGCATGTGCAGGTGTACGCGGCTTTTCAGTGCGATAGCTGCGCCTTTGCTCGCACGGGCGATCTTGTTGACTTCGATCACATCTGGAAGCAGGCTCTCCGCTTCGTCGAGGTCTTTCAATATCTGCGCATATGTATCTTTTACGGAAGAACGTCCGATTTGCAATTGGTTTTCCACTTGCGCAGGGTCGCTTACCGCGTTCAGATAGATTGGCATACCATAATTATTGTTGCCCTCCACGTTGTAAGGTAGCGCGAAATGGATCATCAAGTTGTGATACGTCAGCGCACGCAAGAACAGTAACTCTCCTTTGTACTGGTTTCCTAATTCTTGGGAGATTATTCCGTTGGCAACAGCTCCCTCGATGCCGTCCCTTACGATGTTGTAGCGATTGATCGCCTCGAACGAGGTCTCCCACATCGCCACGTTATTGGCGGTAGACACGTTATAGGTCGCGGAATAAGTATAATCATAGAACACGGCGGTCAGGTTCATGTCCTCCCCGCGCATCTCGCCTTGTAAAATACTGGCAGCCCCAAAAGGGTAACCACGTGTACGGCCGTTGCCTGTGTTGATATACAGACCGCATTGTGCGGCATCATAAGCACCGATTACGGATAGCTCACAACGATCAGGCGTGCTGTAAGCTGTCAAATCCGAGAACTTGTCGATAGGTTGCAGATCCACCACATCACTTTCGCAGGCGGTGAATAGCGGTAGCGAGAAAAGGGCTGTGCCCAACGCTACGGTTAAAATCTTTTTATATATTTTATTCGATATCATAATTGTATTGTTTTCAACAGTTGTTATTTATGCGAATTTCTCGAAGTGATTAGAATGTAACGTTAGCACCGAACGTGAACGAGCGTTGTTGTGGCATACCATTCCAATCCACACCATTACGAGACTGTGTCTCCGGATCCAAACCGCTATAGCCGGTGATCGTGAATAAGTTCTGTCCTTGCAGATAGAGGCGGATCTTAGACATACCCAATTTGGACACGATCGTCTTCGGGATCGTGTAGCCTAAGGTTAGTGTAGCCAGTTTCAGGTAGCTGGCGTTCTCCACGAAGTGAGAATCACTGAACCCGTCATTGAAAAGCGCGGCCCCGTCACCGTAACCGATCTTCGGGGTCATACCATCACCCGGTTGCTCGGGAGATACCCAACGGCCTAAGAGCTCCGTTCCGTTGTTTGCGAAATCCATGTTCAGCAATGAGCTTTGACGTGATGCGTTCATCAACTTGTTGCCACCGGAGAAACGGAAAAATACATTCAAGTCGAAATCTCTGAAAGTAACCGTGTTGTTCCATCCTCCGTACCAAGTCGGCATGGATTTACCCAATATCTTACGATCGTCGTTGGTCAATGACGATGGTTTGGATACATCTTCGGGGTTGGAAGGATCGTATTCGGCATAATCATATGCTCCGAAAGTATCGAACTGTACCAAAGAGCCGTCCGCCTTTCTCCAAATCGGATTACCGTTGGCGGCATTCACACCGTAATAATCATAACCGTAAAGTGATTGGTAAGATTCACCTTCCCGAATGATCGTATAGTTGTCGATGATATCCGTTCCACCATACAGCTCTTTCACCGTGTTCTTCACGGTAGAGAAGTTGATGTCCGAATGCCAATTCCAGTCCTTCGTATTGATAATCGTACCCCCTACTGTCAACTCGAAACCGGAGTTCTTGATCTTTCCGATATTGTCATAGTAGTAGTTGTTGGGGATACCCATCGTCGGAGGAGTCGGTACTCGCAATACTAGGTCTTTGGAGTTCTTCTGCCAATAAGCGATCTCGAAAGTCATACGGTTATTGAAGAGAGCACCATCCAAACCGATATCGAAAGTCTCGGTTGTCTCCCATTTCAAGTTATTGTTACCCATTACGTTCCAAGCGATACCTGCCATCGGTCCTACCAATTTGGCACCATACGTTCCCAAATAGGGATAATCGCTGCCTAAAGCAGAGTTACCGATTGTCGCATAGCTGGCACGCAAGCGGAGGTCGTTGAACCATTCGTTGACAGGTGCTTCTGTCCAGAATTTCTCGCGAGACAAGCGCCAAGCGGCGGAAGCCCCCCAGAATGTACCCCAGCGAGTATCCTTCGGCAATTTAGAGAGGCCATCGTAACGAATGGAAGCGCCGATATAATACTTGCTATCATAATTATAGTTCGCACGGAACATATAAGAAGCCAAGCCATTCTCCGATTTCCATCCACCTACGTCCTTCTGTCCGAACGTATTGCTGATGATATGCTCGGAAAAGAACGGATCAGACAACTCATAGACACTTCCGTCCATATATTCTGTCTCGCTGTGTGTATATTCTTGTACAGCCGTAGCAGTCAGATTATGTACCGAGTTAAACGTGCGTGTGAAGTTCAATACGTTCTGCCAGTTCCAAGTGGCGTATGTGGAGTTTACCTCCTCGATTAAACCGCCATATCCGTATCCATCACCGGATTCTGTATCCCAATACATATAGTCGCGTACGTTAGCGATGTCTAGGCCAGCTTGTGTCTTAAACGTAAGACCATCCATAAAGGTGATCTCACCCCAGCCACCTCCGATTACACGGGTGTTTGTCGTACGATTCACGTTGTTGTCTAATGCCCATACGATGTTCTGCACACCGTTATCGATATAACTCAAGTTGCCACCACGTCCCAAGGCTTTGCGGTTTTCCGCATCGATATTGTAGCCGGTAGGATCGTCTGGGTTGTACACATCCACGTTCGGCAACATACGGGTTCCGGCGAAACCTACACCGCCTAAGGAGTTTTCTCCATTCATGACACCATTCATGATCGTGCGTGTCATTTGTCCGTTCAATCCGATTCGGAACCATTTCGTAGCCTGCTGCGTCAAGTCTGCTTTCAAGCTCAGGCGGTTCAAGTCGTTGGCACGTACGATACCTTCCTGCTCCGTGAAACCGAGCGATACGTAATATTGGCTCTTATCGGTACCGCCGCTGGCAGACAAACTGTGATTGTGCTGGAAGCCCGTACGGAAGATATAGTCGTTCCAGTTGGTATCCGGGCCGTTCGGGTCGTATACGGCTTGTCCCTTCATACCCCAGTTCTCGTATTTCTCGTTAGCGATAGTGACGAAATCCTTCGCTCCTAACAGGTCATGCAATTTAGCCGGGCTGGCCGCTGTGATATAACCATCGTAGTTTACGCTGGTGCGTCCCTTGGAGCCCTTTTTCGTTGTGATCAAGATAACGCCGTTTGCCGCACGGGAACCATAAATAGCCGTAGCGGCACCGTCTTTTAAGATCTCGATCGACTCGATATCGTTCGGATTGATATCCGACATGGCGTTATATTCAGCATACAACATACCCATACCGGTGGATCCGGAACTGTTGTCTCCTACCGCCAATGGCATACCATCGATGATGAATAAAGGTTGTGAGCTTGCGGAGATGGTGCTCATACCACGTACTTTAAACTGAGGGCCGGAACCCAACACGCCGCTGGGTGTCGTTACTTGTACACCGGCGGCACGGCCTGCTAATTGGGTATCAAATGAAGGTGCCGCTAAGTTAGCTAGGTCTTCACCCCCAACTTTCGAGATGGCGCTTGTTACATCCTTTTTTCTTTGTGTACCATAGCCAACTACTACAATTTCATCCAGATTCTGCGAGTCTGATTCCATGCTAACTTTAATAATCGGTTTTACTGTTACTTCTACAGATTTCATACCGATGTAAGAGATGATTAGCTTTTGGGCATTGGAAGGAACATCTAGTGTGAACGCTCCATTGTGATCGGTTACCGTTCCGATAGTAGTTCCTGCTACTACGATAGAGGCTCCGATGATAGGTCCATCGTCTTCCGCCGAGATAACCGTACCGGTCACCTTCGCGGTCTGTGCTGTTGCGAACGCTATACTTGCAAACAAGCATAGTAAAAGATAAGTCAACCTTTTCATAGATACATACTTTTTGTTTAATTTGTTAATAAATAGATTGTTATAATCAATTTCTGCCATTTAGTAGAGCGACGTAGTTTCCGGAGAACTAAATCAATTCATCTCTTGGCATTTATTAATTATTACAAATATTTTAATAAATCACAAAGCATACAATCTATATAAACACCTACTGTATCTAATTGTATTATTTACATTAAGTGCTTTGCTTTGAACTTTATATTGCAAATATAGAAGTATATTTGCAATAAACAAGCGTATTGGTGTTAAAAATGAATTTGTGTAGCAGTTTGTAAATATTGCTTGCCTTGGGTATGTGTTAATTTAGTGCATTATGGTATTAATATATGATGTTAATATGCAAATTGTTTTTAACTCAATCCCGCATCAATGCTAAAAAGTAACACCAAAAACACCTTGCTCTCATGAAGTTCTCCGGAAACTAAGTTCTTTCATGAATACTATCTAATGTATTTAAATAAAAAAGAGTATCTAACTAAAGATACTCTTTAAATATGTGTGAATAAAGTGAACTATTCTAACTCCTATAGGCTTTTGGGAGGATATAATGCGTCCCACCACTCGGGTTGGTCTTTCAGCCATTTAGCGAACCATGCGTAAATCGTGTTATTCCACAATATTCGTTTGTCATAATCCAATATATGGTGATTTTCTCCTTCTACCTGGACAAACGCTGTAGGCTTACCCAATAATTTTAATGCGGTAAACATCTGGATGCTCTCTCCAATCGGAACATTCGTGTCTGCGGTTCCATGTAAGAACAAGATCGGGGTATTGATCTTGTCTGCGTTAAACAGCGGACTTTGTAAAGTGTACATATCCCGGGCATTCCATGGATAACTGTTAGCGCTAGCCAACGAGCTGTATGAATATCCCCAGTAACCTTCTCCCCAATAGCTGGTGATGTCGCTGATTCCCGCATGAGACATGGCCGCCGCGAATATATCTGTTTTTGTTTGTAGGTATTGAGTCATGAAACCTCCGTATGAAGCCCCCATGCAACCGATTTTCTTCGTGTTGACAAAAGGATGCTCCTCACAGAACTTTTTCGTGCCTTCGATGATCTCGTCAGCGGTAAGTTTACCCCATGCGTTGACATGGCGTGCGGAGAACTCTTGGCCGAACCCTGTCGCTCCACTGGGCTGTATGATGTAGACGATGTACCCTAAGCCGGCGTATATATGCGAAGGATAACGGCTTTCCATCACCCGGGCCGTAGGAGTTGTTCCTCCGTAATAATTCACGATCATCGGATATTTCTTGGTCGCGTCAAAATGAGGAGGAAGATAGAAACGGCCGTAAATCGTATCCCCTTGGGCGGAGACGAAATTCCAATCTTGCACTTCTCCTAAAGTGACGTCTTTCAAGATCTCTTTGGAGAGATCGATCAAGCAGGAAGAGGCGTCGTTTTTCAAGTTATAGGTATAAAGCCTTTGGGAATTGGAAGCGCTTAATCCGAAATAAACCATTTCGAAAGCTTGATTGGCGATGGAGTAATCGGAGATGACATCTTCCTTGGCTTGAAGTTGCTTAATCTTTCCGTTGGACGGGTTTAGACTATACATGCGAACACGGTCCTTATCTTTCGCCGTGATATAGATTTGTTTATCGAGGGCGTTCCACTCGTAGGAATCGACAGAGGGGTCAAAATCTTTCGTAAGCGGCTTTATACTTTTATCTGCTATATTGTATAGGAATAATTGCCCGTCGCTCGTATTGGATGTCTGTCCTTCTTTGATCTTTAATCCGATACCATCGAAAGCCTCTCCAGACGCGTCAACGAGTAATTGGGTGGCATCTGGGGAGAAAACGGCACGGCTTACGAATTTCTCACCTTTTATAAGGGTATCCACATGCATGGTTCGTAGATCCATCTTATATATATATGTACGTGAGAAAGGGCGCTCCGTTAAATTCGGTTCCCTGCGACTGAATAGCAGATAGTGGCCGTCTTGAGATACATCGTTGATGTAAGTAGAAGTATGTCCATAGGTGAGCCGTTGGAACAATCCGGTTCGCAGGTCATATTTATGGATAAACATACGGTTTCTCCATCCCGGTTGGCGATCATCCGGCACCAGTATCTCTTGGATCTCTTTTCGTTCTTGCGGTCCTTTCTCCCGTATGGAGAATAATAGATAGTCCTCGGTAGGTCCGAAACTGAAAGAACCCTCGGGCAATTGGCTGGCAAGGATGTTCTCCTTTTTACTGGTAGGGTCTAAGGTCACCAATTCCGTGCCTTTCATCCCTTTCCGGGTGTAATAGGCCAGATTGCTTTTAGGCATCCAGCGTAAGCACTGTCCGTTCTCAACCAATACGGAACCGGTAGCCTTGTCTAGTATCTGGGTAAATGAGGACTGCTTTCCACCGGGATAGGTTTCTTGATAGGAGACGATAATGAGTTTTCCATTCGGGGACAGGCTGGCGGATTGGATACGTTTACCATCAAATACATCACTTAATGTATAACGTTTCTCCGGATTGACGGTCGCGGTTACCACCGCGTCTTTTTCCGGGTTGAATGAGGCTTTTAAGGCATTCTCTTTGTGGCTCTCAGATAAATATTTAATTACGATTTCATAGCGTTGCGGCTCCAAGGTCAACGAGGCTTCTCCTTGGGTTAGTTTTGTGAGTTGTCCATCCACGTAGACTTCTGAAATCTCAGGGCCATTGATCCTTAAGGTACCTTTTGTATAGCGGTCACTATTCAGGTAGAAGGAAACCAAATGTAGCGCGTAGGAAGAGGCCGAGGTTGGTAAGGTCAGCTCTCCGGAAGACGCCGCGTCAAGGGTTTGTCCGCTTTGGGAAAGGTTGCAGAAAGGAACGGTCGTGTTCAATAGTTCCTTGTCAGAGAATCTCTTACTGTTTACATCCAGGCTATCTGCCAAGAAGGGTTTCTTCACCTCGTAAGGGCCGGCGTAATTATAATGTCGCACGACAACCTCATCCGCCCATAGTGAGCAACAGGAGCATAGGGCTGAAAGAATTAAGATGTTTTTGTTTATCATGATATTTGTTATTTAGTTTAAAATAAGAAAGCGAGATGGCGGGTATCTCTCAGCCATCTCGCTGTATCATTATCTTATAAGATTTCTATCTCATCTACGAACAAGAATGCGGGGCTTCCGGCACCACCGTGCCATTTTGGTAGTTTGCTGCTGTTGATGATAACCTCGACATGGCGAGCCTTTACCGGGGCGAAGGATATCTCTTGGGGATATAATCCGTCCTTGTCGTTTTGGGTCAGCCCCGGGATTTTCTTGGATGCTACTTCCTTGAAATTCTTGCCATCGTCGGATACCTTTACGGTTACGGCGGAGGCTCCCATGATCCAATCGCCTTTTACCACATTCGTATTGAAAGATACCTTTTGGATTTCGGTTGATTCCTTTAGATCGATCGTGGCGTCAAGGTCTTTTCCTTGGAAACCCAGCCAATGGCCGGTCTTGTAATTGCTTCCTCCACGTAAGCCGTCTACCAATACCTGTGCCCCGTTGAAAACGTATCCTTTGCTGGGTTGCTCTTTCAAGGTGATGGGCTTCATCGTCGCTTTATTGAAGAAGATATCTTCTGAGAAGATGCGGCTCGTACCGTTCGGACGGACAACGATCGCCTTGAATTCGCAATCTTGGTTGATCTGTACCGGGCCTTCATACTTGATGCTGGCGATCGTAGGATCGCTACCGTCTACCGTATAATAGATATCTCCTTCACCCAACTTCGTCAAGGCTATGTCGAGTGTTCCGTTCTCCGTATTGGTGGTCAGGGAGGCGTTAATATCGAAGATATGCTTTCCGTAATTATATCCCAAGCGATCGTAAAGTTGTGTCATGCGGGCCACACGGGGCAGGAACGTCTGATAATCTTTCTTGGACGGATCGCTCCACTGGATATCGGCTACGGCATCGATACGGGGCATGATCATGTATTCTACCTGTGAGAAGGTCGGGATATATTCCGTCCAGAGGTTGGCTTGCGCCCCGATCACGTACTTCTGGTCTTCAGGAGAGATACCGGCTGTCGGCTCAAAAGAATATACTTTCTCTAACGGCAAGTAACCACCGATAGCTTCGGGCTCAAGATCCGTATCCGCTGATTGATAGTAATCCAGATATACATATGTATTCGGTGTCATGACCACGTTATGCTTTTGCTTGGCGGCCTCGATACCTCCATCCATGCCTCTCCAGCTCATTACCGTGGCATTCGGGGCCAAGCCTCCTTCTAGGATCTCGTCCCAGCCGATGATATGGCGTCCTTTGCTCTCCACGAATTTCTCCATGCGGGAGATCACGTAGCTTTGCAAATATTCCTCGGCGGAATGCTTCTTATCTCCCTTGATACCTTCCGCCTTGATGCGAGCTTGGCATTTTGGGCATTTCTCCCAACGTACCTTCGGGCACTCATCACCACCTACATGGATATATTCGGACGGGAAAAGATCGATGACCTCGCTCAATACGTCTTCTAGGAATTGCATGGATTTCTCGTTTCCGGCGCAGATCACGTCGTCGGCTACTCCCCATTGACCCCATACGTCATAAGGGCCCCCGGTGCATCCCAGTTCCGGGTAAGTAGCCAAGGCTGCCAATTGATGTCCCGGCATATCGATTTCCGGGATGATCGTGATATGGCGTTCAGCGGCATAGTTGATGACATCGCGAATCTGGTCTTGTGTATAGAAGCCCCCGTATTCTTTTCCGTCATATGTTCCGGAGTTATGGCCGATCACGGTTTCCTTACGTTTAGATCCGATCTGTGTCAATTCCGGATATTTCTTGATCTCGATACGCCAACCTTGGTCATCGGACAGATGCCAGTGGAACGTATTTTGGTTGTGCAAGGCAAGGATATCGAGATACGTTTTTACCGAATCCACCGGGAAGAAATGGCGGCTGACATCCAGCATCATGCCTCTATAGGCAAAACGGGGATAGTCGTTGATGGTAGCTGCCGGTAATTCTACGTTCATCCCTTGGGCCGTGGCCGGGATCGATTTACGTAATGTCTGGATACCATAAAATACGCCGGCATCCGTGCTTCCGGCGATCCGTATCCCGTTATCGCTAACGGTCAGTTGATATCCTTCCGGATTCTGGATGCTTTGGTCGATAACGAGGCTGATCCCCTTACCGGGCTGGCCGGTAGCGGTTGCTAATTCATAGCCCGTGATTTCCTTGATATAAGAAGCGAGGAACTCGGCGTTCTTCTTCATCTTATCATTGCCCTCCGGATAAAATATCTTCGTGGATGGACTTAGGACGAAAGGATTTCCGTTCGTCAATGTTACTTCTTGTGGCAAAGGCACTACTCCGTAATCTCCTTTTACGGCCTTACCACCGGAGCAAGCGATCATTCCCGTGCAAAATGTCAGGACGAGCGCTAGTTTGCTTAGGCTGTTCATGTGTTTAGAGTTTAGAACGTAAAACAATAATTGATTCAGTATCACCGCCCAAAGATAAAAAGAATTAGCCGTTTTATCTAATGCTTTTACACTTTTGATGCGATAACCTTAGGGACTTTGTCTATATATAGAGACTATTTATCAACTGGTGCATGATCGTCCACCAGTTGTTGCATGATCATCCAACAGTTGGTGGACGATCATGCAACGGCTGTTGGATGATGAATACTTCTATAAGAAATGTCTAAGGAATATGGAAGAAACACCTAAGGTCTAAAGGGAAAAGGGCTAGGGACTAAGGGAAAAGAAACGTCTTCTTGAGAGGTATTTCCTTGTCTTTCTTATAATATGTATTCACACGTTTTACGGTTGTGCAGCGGATGTAAGCGTCATGGCAGTAGATGAGCGCTTGCCCTTTTCGGGAGGCTTCAGCAAGTATGCGCAGTTTCTCGTTGTATGACGTGATCGGATACGTATCGTAAGCCGAGATCCATTCCGGAGATACGCTGGCTACAAGGGGGATAACATCCCCGGCAAAGACAAAAGTCCGGTCCTCCGTATGGATATAGGGAACAATTTGTCCCGGAGTGTGCCCATCGTACAGGCGTAGCTCTATAGTGGGGCAAATCGATGTGTCGGCATCTAGCAGCCGTAAGGAATTAGCGTCTGCGACGGCTTGCATATTCTCGATGAAATAGGAATCTCTCTCCAAGGCGTTCGGATGAAGGAAATTCTCCCATTGCTTGCGGCTAACCCAGTGGTTCGCATTTGGGAATGAGAGAAATAAATGTCCGGTAGATTCATCCTTTTGCGTGGTATAACCGCAATGATCGAAATGGAGATGAGTGAGGACAACATCCGTGATTTCCTCCGGTTGAATTCCCCGGTTTCGTAGTTCCGTGCCGAGGTCTATCAAGTTGAAGAAGCGGTAATAACTTAGTTGTTTTAAGTGTTTATTTCCCGCTCCGTTATCTACTAGGACGATGCGTCCGTCATCTGTTTTTATGACAAGGCTACGCATGGCGAGCACGCAACCATTTGTCTCGTCGCTCGGATAGCGACGGCTCCAAGCGCTTTTAGGAATGGCCCCGAACATGGCGCCTCCGTCGGCGTAGAAGTAGCCGGTATCGATGATTTGTAGTTTCATGGTTTCTGCATTCTTTCTTTGGGGGAGTAAAGGTATGGTTTTTATCATACTCAATAGTATAATAAATGTGAAAATGACTGGTTTAAACGTTGGTTTAGACTAGTCATTTTGATGGATGGGATAGTGCATTTGACACAATTTTAATATTGGATGTAATGTGTTGATTATAAGTCTTATTACTAATAGAATCGAAAAATGATTTAAATGAATGTTGCTTAATTTAAATTAATGGTTAACTTCGCGGACGACTAGTCTAAACGAACGTTTTAGCTAGTCATTTTTATTAGGGACTGCGCTCAGAGATAGCAGAAAGTAGGTTTTTGGTGTTTGAATATTGTTAATCTCAATTAATTATAACCATTTAATAATAAAGATGGAAAAATGTAGTAAGAAGAGCAAGCAATTGTGTTTAAGCTTGTTCAAACCAAGTGTTATGATGCTTACCACGGGATTCCTATGTATGGCCTCCTTTCAAGGATTGGCGGCTGTGGAACCCTCGCACAACTACGGACCGAATGTTGAATCGGTCATGCAAAATGGTAAGACTATTACGGTTAAGGTTTCAGATTCAATGGGTGAGTTGATCGGCGCGAACGTGTTGGTCAAGGGAACTACTATCGGTAACGTAACCGACATGAACGGCTCGGTTACGTTGCAAGATGTGCCCGCAAACGCTGTTTTGGAAATCTCTTATATCGGTTACACGACCAAGGAAGTCCCGGTTGGCAGTCAAAGTGTTATAAATGTTACGTTGTCGGAAGATTCCCAGGCTCTTGAAGAGGTCGTGGTCGTAGGTTACGGTACGATGGAGAAGAAGCAAGTGACCAGCTCCGTTACCTCATTGTCTGCCGGCGATATGATGAAGGGTGTGGGTGGTGCCGATATCACCAGCTCTTTGCAAGGTAAGATCAGCGGTTTGATCTTGCAAAATAATGGTAGTGCCAATGGTACGACCACGATCCAGTTGCGTGGTTTGACCTCTATCAACTCTGGTAAGGCTCCATTGATCGTTGTCGATGGTTTCCCGGGAGGTGATATTCGTGCCTTGAACCAAGACGATATCAAATCTATCGATGTGCTGAAAGATGCTTCCGCTGGTGCGATCTATGGTACACGTGCTGCTTCGGGTGTGATCTTGATCACAACGAAGAGTGGTTCTAACACGAATGGTAAAGTAAAATTGAATTATAGTACTGAGCTTTCGAAGAAACAAAACTATGGCCGTCCGGATATGATGACCGCCGATGAATATCGCAATCGTACGGACGTGAATATCACTGATTACGGGCAGAACGCTGATTGGTGGGACGCTCTTTTGCAGAAGGATAACTTCTCGCAAAAACATCACCTCTCTTTGGAGCTAGGTACCGAGAACGCACAAGTGTACACCTCTTTCTTCTATGAGACCAACGAAGGCATCACGATTAAGGATAACCGTAAGGACTATGGTGGACGCTTGAATGCAAACTTTAAGCTGTTCGATGGTTGGTTAGAGATCCGTCCGATCGTGGATTATCGTCAGACTGCTCGTACTTCCGATGGATCGGATGAGGATAAGAAGGCAAACTTCAAGCAGGCGTTGTATAATAACCCGACTCGTTCGCCATTTGACCCGGAAAGCCCGACAGGCTATAATGTGTGGACTGGCGAGACATTGGACTATAATATCGTAGCCGACCGTATGTTGACCGACTATGAGGGATTGGACAAGTGGTTCAAGCCTGAGGTTACAATGAAGTTGAACATCAAGCCCATTGAGGGATTGAGCTATTCTCAGACATTGGGTTACGAGAACCGTCAGTGGGAGCTCCACCAGTTCCGCTCTCGTTACCACCGCGATGAGGTGACAAACAACCGTGGCGGTTGGGCTAAACTTGAGTTCTCAAAGACTGAGCACCTTACATCTGAGGGTTACTTCACATATCTGAAGGAGTTCAAGGGTGGCCATAGCTTGAATGCCGTTGCTGGTTACTCTTATTTCGAGAAGAATGGAGAGAATTTCAATGCTGAGAACTATGACTTCGGTGTTGAGGGACTGAAATATTGGGACTTAGGTGCGGGTTCATATCTGACAGATGGTAAGGCTGCCATGGGATCAGGTAAGAATATCACAGAGCGCCTGTTTGCATTGTATGCTCGTGCCAACTACTCTTACAATGACAAATATATGGTTTCTGCCACAATCCGTCATGAGGGATCATCAAAGTTTGCCGCCGAGAACCGTTGGGGTAACTTCTGGGCGTTGTCCGGAGGTTGGCGTGTATCTGCCGAGGAGTTCATGAAGGAGTTTGACTGGGTGAGCGACTTGAAGGTTCGTTTTGGTTATGGTGTTACAGGTAATAACGACTTCGATGCTTCCTATATGGCTAATACGTTGAGCCGCGACCAATACTGGATGCTTCCTAGCGGAAGCTGGGCTTATGTCTATGGTCCGAGCTCTAACGTGAATCCTTATTTGGGATGGGAGGAGAAGAAGGAGTGGAATATCGGTGTGGACTACTCATTCTTTGGCAACCGTATGTATGGTAAGTTCGATTACTATCGTCGTAAGATCGATGGTATGATCTACGAGGTGAATGTTCCACAGCCACCGTATCCAAATGGCAAGCAATGGCAGAATATTGGCGAGATGGAGAGTAAAGGATGGGAGTTCGAGGTTGGTGGTGACATCATCCAGAATAAGGACTTCACTTGGACTTCCAGCTTGAATATGAGCCATAACTCGGGTAAGATCCTTACGATGTATGGCAACAATTCACGTATGGATGGTAACGCTATGGATGAACCGGGATGGCCGGGCGATGCCGCTCGTATTGAAGAGGGGGCAGAGATCGGTGCGTTCCATATGTGGAAATTCGCTGGATTCGACGATAAAGGAGACTTCCTTTTGTACAATAAGGATGGTGAGGTTATACCTGCTTCCCAGAAGAGTGTAGACGACAAACAATATATCGGTAATTATCTGCCCAAGGTGATGATGGGATGGAACAATACCTTTACTTATAAGAATTTTGACTTGGGTATTAATATGCGTAGTTGGATAGGTTTCGATGTCTTGAATACTTATCCGATGTACTTGGGTATCCAGGGACAGAGTGGTGCCGGCCAGTGGAATCTTTGGAAACCGGCGCTTGACGATCCGAAGTTTAAGGACATTCGCGGCGTGAAGCAGCTTTGCGATTACTTCTTGGAGGATGGCTCGTTCTTGAAGATAGATGCGATTACGTTAGGTTATACATTGGCGTTGAATAAGTATACAAAATGGGCAGAGCGTCTGCGCGTATATGGAACTGTCGGCAATGTAGCGACTATTACAGGATATAGCGGACATAATCCAGAGGTAGATATCACAGGCTGGACAGGTGGTACCGATAAGGTTTGGAACTGTGACCCGATTGTCCGCACATACACTTTAGGTATTCAAGTAACATTCTAAAAAAGGTAAGAAGAAAATGAAAATTAGCAAGATAACAAATTGGATGGTAGCCGGGGCTGCTTGCTTGCTGCTGGGTACCTCATGTGATGTGGATCCTACCTTCTATTCGCAGGTTGTTCCCGACACGTATTATACGAATGCAGACGCGATTTGGTCGCGTTTTAATCGTCCTTTTACGCATTGGCGTTGGTGGGTAGCTCATAACGACGCTCGTGTGCGCTTGATGGAAGTGGGAACTGATGCTATGTGTGTGCCTACTCGTGGTAATGACTGGTTTGATGGCGCCGTTTATCAGAACATGCATCATCATCATTTTATGGATGATATGAGCCCGATGAAGGATGGATGGGACTTGACGACGATGGGTGTGGCTCAGTCGTGGAGTGCCTTGGAGGATTTGGAGAATATCGATTTCGTATCGGTGGGCTTGACTGAGGAGGATCGTGTATCAATGATTAATCAGTTGAACGTATTGGCTGCCTCTTTTTATTTGGATGGTTTGGACATGTTTGGTGGTATGCCTCTTTACACATCTACGAAGGAGGATGTGAAGGCTCGTGCTACAGATGTGGAGACTTTCCATTTTATCGACTCCTTGTTGGATGTATCTATGCCGAATCTTCCGTTGAAGGAGACCTTGGGAGCACCCGAGACGAACGTTATCCATCGTGCTGTGGCTGCGGCTTTGAAGGTTCGTTTGTATTTCAACGCTGAATCGTATATCAATAAACCGATGTATGAGGAGGCCGCTAAGATTTGTCAGGATATTATCGATGGAAAGTATGGTCAGTATAAATTGGCCAACCATTTCACCGAGATCTTTGGTTGGGGTAATGAGACTTGCCCGGAGATTATCTGGACAGTACCTTCCGAGAATGCCAAAGGTGAGACGGATGGTGGTTTGACTGCCTTCACTCTTCCCTATAATTTCAAGGATTTCTTAGGGGGCTTGCAGGATGCTAGTGGTAATAATGGGCTTTGCCTATGCCCTAGTCGCGATCCGGAGGGTAACTTGTATAAGTTTAACGTAGGTAATCCATACGAGACATTCAACGACAAGGATATCCGTAAGCAGCAGTATGTATATGAGGGTGGTCGCAAATACCGTGGTATGTTTATCGTTGGTGAGTTGCAAAACCCGGATTTCCCCGAGTACAAATGCTTGGGTGCCCGCGAGTATGCCGGCAAGGTCTTGAATGTCGTAGACCAGATCGCTCATATCAGCCAGGTGGGCAATACGGTAGCCAGTCTTAAGGATCTGACTTCTACGATTGCCGATGCAGAGGAGAACTCAGGCGTGCGTGTTCTTAAATTTAGTCCTCTGCCTAATCAAGATGAGTTCAAGGAACGTTTCAACCCAGATTGTCCTGTAATTCGTCTGACAGAGATCTATTATACTTTGGCGGAATGTAAGATGCGTTTGGGCGATAAGAATGGTGCGGCCGATATCATCAACTCCATCCGTAAGCGTAACTTCGAGGGTGGAAACGACCCGGATCCTGTTACCGCTGCCAATTTGGATAAATACCGTATGCTGAAGGAATGGATGCAAGAGTTCTTGCGCGAGGCCCGTCGTCGCACGGACTTAATCCGTTGGGACGCATATGTGACAGAGGATTGGTGGGATCATAAGGCTACGAACGATGAGAAATACAATCGTTATCCATTGCATCAATTGTCATTGGGTGCGAACCCGTTGTTGGAACAGAACCCGGGATATTAATAAGTTAAACTTAATATAAAAAAGGAGGTATGTCAGTTGGGCATACCTCCTTTTTTTGATATGGTGTGGAAAACGCAGTAGTACTTACTTAACCGGAGAATATATACTTCATCGGGCAAGTAAGTATATATTTGTAGACGAAGTAAGTACTACTGCGTTTTCTGGCATATAATTTTGATCTGCTATTAGTTCTTATTCAAAATGGGAGGAATTGCGTTTGATCGAGCGTTTTTTCCTGCCAGTCAAGCGTATTGTCAAGGAAAGTTTTTGAGATCATATGTTCTTATCTTGTTCTGATAAAAAGGAATGTCTATCTTTGTTCATGGTAAGTATATCTAAACGATCATCGCTATGAACCAGACAATTTATCCTATCGGCATACAGAACTTTGAGAAGATCCGTAAAGACGGTTATCTCTATATTGATAAGACAGCTTTGATTTATCAGTTGGCTAAGACCGGAAGTTACTATTTCTTGAGTCGTCCGCGGCGTTTCGGCAAGAGTCTCTTGCTATCTACGTTGGAGGCCTATTTCCAAGGGAAGAGGGAGCTGTTCGAGGGGTTGGCGATGGAACGGTTGGAGAAAGACTGGGAGGTATATCCGATCTTGCATTTGGACTTGAATGCTCGTCATTATAAAGATACTGCCGCTCTGACTAGTATCTTGAATGAGTTCTTGGAGAAATGGGAGGCTTTATATGGAACGGAGAAACAGGATCGTGCCTTGGAGGAACGTTTCAGTTATGTGATAGAACAGGCTTACCGCCAGACCGGGCATCGCGTGGTGATATTGATTGACGAGTACGACAAGCCTTTGCTGCAAAACCTGCACGATGAAAAGACGCAAACGCAATTGCGGAATATGTTGAAGCCTTTCTACGGCGTGTTAAAGACGATGGATAGAGCCATTCGTTTCGCTTTGTTGACAGGGGTGACGAAGTTTGGTAAGGTAAGCGTGTTCAGCGATTTGAATAACCTTATGGATATCTCGATGGACAATCGCTACGTCGAGATATGTGGCATCACGGAGAAAGAGATACATGCCTACCTAGAAGAGGAGTTGAAGGAGCTGGCTGAGACACAGGAACTGGATTATGAGGAAACCAGCCAGAAACTCAAGGAGCGCTATGACGGATACCATTTTACCGCCAAGTCTGCGGGAATATACAATCCCTTTAGCCTATTGAATACCTTCGCCAAGATGGAGTTCGGAGATTATTGGTTCGAGACCGGTACGCCCTCTTACCTCGTTGAATTACTCAAGCATACCCATTACGACCTTTACGAGATGGCGAACACGGAGACTGATGCGGATGTGTTGAACAGTATCGATGCTGCCTCGAAAAATCCCGTTCCCGTAATCTACCAGAGTGGTTACTTGACGATCAAGGATTACGATCCTGAATTTGGTATCTACCGGCTAGGTTTCCCCAACCGGGAAGTGGAAGAAGGTTTCGTGAAATATCTCCTTCCATTTTACACGAGTGTTAGTGCGCCCAAGACCCCTTTCGAGATCGGGCAACTCGTACGAGAGATACGCTCCGGTGATTACGATGCGTTCTTCCGCCGTTTACAAAGCTTCTTCGCTGATACACCCTATGAGGTGATCGCCGGCCAGAAGCCGGAGCGTGATACGGAGTTGCATTACCGGAACGTGCTTTTTATCGTATTTAAGTTGGTTGGACTTTATACGCAGGTGGAATATCATACCTCACAAGGGCGTATTGATCTCGTTCTGAAGACCGATCGCTATATCTACGTGATGGAATTCAAGCTGAACGGCACCGCCGAGGAGGCGTTGCGTCAGATAGAGGAAAGACAGTATGCGCTTCCCTTTGCGAGTGATCCACGGCAAGTTTTTAAGATCGGCGTGAACTTCTCCTCTGTGACCCGTAACATCGAGCGATGGTTGGTGGAATAATAATCTATTAAGTATATGAACTGGAAACAAACGCTTTTCTGGTCTTTTTCGGCAGCTGCTATTTTTTATTATTTCCTGCTTTTTGGCGTGTTTGTGTTTGTCGGTCAGGAGGAGATGCAATTGTTTATACCTGAGTGGTGGTATATCCGGGAGTTCCTTTTTCAGCCGGGAGGATTTTGCGCTGTCGCCGGGCAATGGATCATTCAATACTACCGGCAGCCTATGTCGGCGGTGGTTCTCCATACGGTTTTACTCGTTGGTTGCGGGTTTATGGTCTATAGGATCTTGCGTTGTTTTTCTGACAAGACCTACCTGCTGTTCCTCTCTTTATTGCCGGTCCTGTATCTGGTTAAGATGAGTATTCATGGGGAGTATTTGGTGGACGGGACGGTTGGCGTGGTTTTGATGCTTTTAGCTTTGTCGGTCTCGCTAAAGGTGCGGCGGGCGGGTTCTATTGCCGGATACGGAATTGCCTCTACACTTTTTTTATGTGGGCTGACCGGGCTTCTTTCGGTCTGTTACGCTTTCTTATATACGCTGTTAGCCTTACTCCGCTACAAAACGTCGCGGCAAAGATTGGCCGCCGCTGCCTGCTTGATCCCAGCGCTTTTTATCTATTTGTTTAGCGGATGGTTAGGGATTCCTGTACCTTTGTCTGATGGATGGATGCCGGAAGCCTATCTGGAGATACAGCGATTACCTCATTATTATATGTATCGTGTATGGACTTTCTTTACCCTTTCGATTGTCGGTGTTGCTTTATTTGCTCGCTTTGTTCCGGTGATTGGCGAGAAGAGTAAATGGATGGATCGGGTAGCCCTTGTTGTTTGTCTGATCACGGCGCTGGTATCCATCCGGTTTTGCCTGCCGGAACCTTGGCATGCGCAACGCATGATGCTTGACGAGCTCTCTTTCTTAGCCCGGGAGAGGCAATGGGACGCCATTATTGATAAGTACCGGGGAAAGCAGATCTATAATTATGTTAGCTTAAACTATTTGAATATGTCGTTGGCCCATAAGGGAGAATTGGCCGACCGGATGTTTACTTTCGATCAGAAAGGAACGAAAAGCTTATGTGCCGATTGGAATCAGACCTTTTACATGGATCGTTTATTGAGCGATGTTCATTTTCTTGTTGGCGATGTCTCTTTGTCTGAAAGCTTTGCGATGGACGGATTTACGCAAGCCAAACGTAAAGGGAGTGCCCGCATGATGCAACGTTTCGTGCAAGTTTGTCTGATTAGGGGTGAGGTGGCGCTGGCCAAGAAATATTTGGACTTGCTTGCCGCTATGCCATTCTATAAAGATTGGGCTTGCCGTTATGCTATCTATCTGGTACATCCGGAATTAATGGATAAAGATCCGGAGTTGAGTGACAAATATATGCCTGTTGAGAAAAGGGATCGACTGAGTTTGTCCGTACCTGTCGATTCCTTATGGAGTGGATACAATCTTCCGGATCATCGGATCGGTTGGGAATACCGGGGATGTTATTATTTGTTGGGTAAGAAGCTGGATGCATTTGGCCGATTCTTGGAAGAGACATCTTTCATGAAGGGGGAACCGATACCCCGGCATTTCCAAGAAGCCGGATTGTTGTTGGCGGACAAAGACAGTATATCGCTTTCCTCCTATTCCATACAGCCGGAGATCGTAGACCGATACCGGGAATTCAAGCAGGTTTTGGGACGATCTGCCAACCAAGTGGATGTGTCCTCGATGTATCGACAATTTGGAGATACCTATTGGTATTATTACTATTTCAAGATCTTTAAAGGAGAAGAACAATGAAGCGATTATCTATCTGTTGGATTATAGGTTGTCTTTTGGGACTTGTGGCTTGTAGGCCGGAAGTTCCTGCGCAAGCGGAACAAGGAGAAACTGACGTGTTTCCGGATTACAGGGAAGTTACTGTACCGGTCAATATGGCCCCTCCCAATTTCAAGTTGGTTGATCAACAGCTACAGGGGATAACTCGGTTGAAAACTATGAATAGGGAGTTGATAATCGCAGCCGATCATGGTGTTTTCAACCTGCCGGAAACGGATTGGAAGACCCTGTCGCAGGACGCACAAGGAAAACAAATAGATGTGACGGTTTATTTTCGAGAACCTCAAAGTAATTGGAAACAAATGAGTTTCCCTATCTATGTGTCAAGAGATTCCGTTGACGCTTATTTGGTGTATCGCCGTATTTTTCCCGGATATCGGATGTGGAACGAGATGGGGATTTATCAACGATGTGTTGAAAACTATGTTGAAAAGTCTATTCTTGATAACCAATCGACAAATAATAGTTGTATGAACTGCCATGCCTTTTGTGAGCGACAAGGGGAACAAATGCTTTTTCATCAGAGGGGTTCTCATAATGGGACTTACTTGATTGATCATCGGCAGGTAAAGAAGATTGCGTTGGAACGGGACGGTAAGCTGGCTTCGTTCGTTTATCCGTATTGGCATCCATCCGGCCGGTATGTCGCTTTTTCTACCAATGAGACCCACCAAGACTTCCATCTTTCCGATGAGAATCGGATTGAGGTATATGACGTGGAATCGGACGTGCTGATCTATGACACGGAGAAGGAGAGGGTATTCAGTTCGCCATTATTGGCTTCCATGGCGTGTTATGAGACTTTTCCCACTTTTACTCCGGATGGTAACTATCTGCTGTTCTGTTCGGCGGATTCTGTCTGTATGCCGGAAAATTATCGGGATGTCCGGTATAACCTGCTACGAGTCGCTTTTGATCCGGAAGACGGTTCGATTGGAACCCAAGTGGATACCTTATATAATGCGAGGGAAGCGGGCCGGAGTGTTAAGTTCCCGAGAGTCTCCCCGGATGGGAAGCGGCTACTTTATACGGTGTCCGATTATGGCAATTTCTCTATTTGGCATAAGGATGCGGATTTGTATATGCTGGATCTGTCTACCGGGGCAATCGATTCTTTGCCGGAAGTGAATAGCCCGGATGTAGAGAGCTATCATTCTTGGAGCGGCAATAGTCGTTGGTTTGTCTTTTCCAGCCGCCGGGACGATGGGCTTTTCACACGCCCGTATTTGGTACATGTGAATGAGCGGGGGCAGTGCGGTAAACCTTTCTTGTTACCGCAAGCATCTCCGGATTATTATGAATGCTCCCTGTTCTCGTTTAATGTTCCGGAATTTATACATACTCCGGTTATAATCTCGAAGGAAAGGCTGGTCGAGGCTTCACGAAAAGAAGACACTACGACCATTAAACATATCGAGGGCATCTAATTTTTCACTTCTTTGTGCCGAAGGTATTTATAAAAGTCGTACTTTTGCGCTAAAATCAAAACGATGCGAAAAGTTCATTTGATCTCCGTAACCGAACCTTTGGTTTTAGATCTAGCCCTAGCACTTCGAGAAAAAGGATATGAGGTAAGCGCTTCCGGTTGTGGTCTGACTGAAGAGATGATAGGAAGACTTCATAACGCGGGCTGTACCTGTTATGGGGATGGGTGGTTTCCGGAGAAATTAATAAAAGATATTCACTCGGTGGTTTTGGGTGCTAAAGTAAAGCAAGATAACCCGGAATTATTGCGTGCGAAGGAATTGGGGATGTTAATCCAATCTATTCCGGAATTTATATTTCAACGGACTCGGTCGAAAACTCGGGTTGTTGTGGCGGGTAGTCGTGGAAAGAAGACAATTATTTCCATGATGGTCTGTGCGTTGCGCCGGCAAAAGTTGGCGTTCGACTATGCGTTGACTAGCAAGGTGGACTCGCTTCCGAATCGGGTACATTTGAGTTATGAGGCACGTATCGCTTTGATCGAAGGAGATGAGCATATCACCTCTGCCTTGGACAAGCGTTTCCAATTGGAATTCTATCGTCCGCATATCGCCATCCTGACGAATTTATCTTGGTCTACCGAGACGGATCATGCGACTCCGGAGGCTTATTTATCCACTTATCAGTCTTTCTCCGTTTCTATTGAGCGGGAAGGGAAATTGATTTATTTTGGAGGTGATGATACTGTCAGTCAGTTGGCAGGGGACGTCCGGAGCGATATCACCGCTATCCCTTTTGAGGAACATCCGGTCGTGGAGAAAGACGGGCAGACTTTTTTGCATACTCGCTACGGAGACTATCCGGTACGGATTCCCAATCGCTATTTCTTGATCAATCTGAATGCTGCACGTTTGGCTTGCCGGCAGTTAGGCGTTAAAGACGCGGATTTTTATCAAGCGTTATCGGAATATAGTTTATCTTTGCCGATATGATAATAGCTAGACAAAAAAGAAAAGAGAATATCGCTGAATATCTGCTTTATATGTGGCAGGTTGAGGACTTGATCCGGGCGAATAAGTTCGATATGGATTCGATCAACCGCACGGTGATCGCCCATTACGACCAGCCCGAGGAGGTGAAGAAGGAAATCGCTCAATGGTACGAGGAATTGATCGAGATGATGCGTAGCGAAGGGGTGATGGAGAAAGGTCATATCCAATTGAACAAGAATGTGATTATTACTTTGACCGATTTGCATCTCCGTCTTTTGAAATCTCCGAAAGAGATGGTTTATAGCGCGGCTTATTATAAGACGCTTCCTTATATCGTACAGCTCCGGGCTAAATCGGGTGGAGAGGATCTGCCGGAGCTGGAAACTTGTTTCGCTGCCGTATATGGCTATCTGCTTTTGCGTATGCAAGGGAAAGAGGTGAGTGCGGAGACGTTAGAGGGTATTAAACAAATCAGCTCCTTCTTGGCGTTGCTCGCCGAGAAATATCGGGAAGATATGAAAGGGGAACTTAAACTAGAGGATTAATAATAGATATAGACATGAAGACAGTTTTGGTAACCGGAGCGAACGGTCAATTGGGAAGTTCTATCCACGCTCGTATCAGCCAGTATCCCGGCTATAATTTTCTTTTTACGGATATAGATACGTTGGATATTTGCGACAAGGAGGCCGTCCGGAAATATGTCTTGGAAAATGATGTTCAATATGTCATGAATTGCGCCGCTTATACGGCGGTGGATAAAGCGGAGGAGCATGAGGATTTGTGTATGCGCATCAACCGGGATGCGGTACGGAACTTAGGTGAGGCCGCTCATGCCGTAGGTGCGAAGGTGATTCATGTATCTACCGATTATGTGTTCGATGGAACGAGTTGCCGTCCTTATCTGGAAAGCGATGCGACTTGTCCTGTTTCCGTATATGGACGTACGAAACTGGCGGGAGAGCAGGCCTTGATGGAGGTGTGTCCGGATTCCGTGATTATCCGTACGGCTTGGTTGTATTCCGAGTATGGAAACAATTTTATGAAGACGGTATTGCGTTTGGGAAAGGAGCGGGATGAGTTGCGTTTCATATTCGACCAAGTGGGTACGCCTACTTATGCCGGAGATTTAGCGGTCGCTATGCTTACCGTGCTGGAACGTGCCGAGGCGGGTAAATTTATACCGGGTATCTATCATTTCTCGGACGAGGGGGTGTGTAGCTGGTATGATTTTACGGTAAAGATCTTGCAAATAGCAGGTATGAATAACCGGGTGATACCCATAGAGACCAAGGATTATCCGACACCGGCCAGCCGGCCGCATTATAGCGTATTGAATAAAGGTAAGATAAAAAGCTCGTACGGACTGACGATTCCCCATTGGGAGACTAGCTTGGCCTACTGCATGAATAACAAAGTGTAACTGATAACAATATATACATATAAAATAGAATGAGCCAGTATTCAGAAGAGATTGAAAGAAGAAGAACGTTTGCCATAATCAGCCACCCGGATGCCGGTAAGACTACACTTACCGAGAAATTATTGTTATTTGGTGGCGCTATCCATGTAGCGGGAGCGGTGAAGTCTAATAAAATCAAGAAGACTGCCACGTCCGACTGGATGGAGATTGAGAAGCAACGCGGTATCTCCGTAGCTACCTCCGTAATGGCTTTTGATTATTCCGATCATAAGATTAATATCTTGGATACACCGGGCCACCAAGATTTCGCCGAGGATACGTTCCGTACCTTGACGGCGGTGGATAGCGTTATTATCGTAATCGATATCGCCAAGGGCGTGGAGGCGCAGACTCGTAAGTTGATGGAGGTTTGCCGTATGCGTAAGACTCCGGTGATCGTTTTTGTCAACAAGATGGACCGTGATGGTAAAGATCCTTTTGATTTGCTGGATGAGATAGAAGAAGAATTACAGATAAAGGTACGCCCATTGAGCTGGCCGATCGATATGGGACAACGTTTCCGGGGCGTATACAATATTTTTGAGCAGAAACTGAACCTATATACCCCGAGTAAGCAATATGTGACGGAGAATGTGGAATTCAAGGATATCACTAGTCCGGATCTCGAGACTTATATTGATCCTACGCAAGCTGCGAAGCTTCGTGAGGATATAGAGTTGATAGAGGGGGTTTATCCCGAATTTGATGTGAATACGTATTTGGATGGGGATATCGCTCCGGTATTCTTTGGTTCCGCTCTGAATAACTTCGGTGTGAAAGAGCTATTGGATTGCTTTATCCGTATCGCTCCCTCGCCACGTCCGATCCATGCGGTAGAGCGTGTGGTAGACCCGAATGAGGATAATTTCACCGGCTTCATTTTCAAGATCCATGCGAATATGGACCCGAACCATCGCAGTTGTATCGCTTTTGTGAAGATTTGTTCCGGTCGTTTTGAGCGTAATGCGAACTATAAGCATGTACGCTTCGGTAAGATGATGCGTTTCAGTAGCCCGACGGCTTTCATGGCTCAGAAGAAAGAAGTGGTGGATGAGGCGTTCGCGGGTGATATTATCGGTTTGCCGGATACCGGGAATTTTAAGATAGGGGATACGTTGACTTCCGGAGAGGAATTGCATTTCAAGGGATTGCCAAGCTTCTCTCCCGAGATGTTCAAATATATAGAGAACGCCGATCCGATGAAGGCAAAGCAATTGAACAAAGGTATCGAGCAATTGATGGACGAGGGTGTAGCCCAGTTGTTTACCAATCAATTCAATGGCCGGAAGATTATCGGTACCGTGGGACAATTGCAGTTTGAGGTTATTCAATACCGCCTGTTGCATGAGTATGCCGCTCAATGTAAATGGGAGCCGATCAGCCTATATAAGGCTTGCTGGATCGAGAGTGATAACCAAGAGGCATTGGAGAATTTCAAGAAACGTAAGGCGCAATATATGGCGTTGGATAAGGAAGGCCGTGATGTTTATTTAGCGGATTCCAGCTATGTATTGATGATGGCCCAACAGGATTTTCCGGATATTAAGTTCCATTTTACATCAGAGTTCTAATATGAAAAGTCAATTCTCCATTCTTTGTTTACTTGTTAATATCTTGTTGATAAGTTGTGAACAGGCTCCCCAATACTATGAGGTATCCGGAAGGCTTCATACACCTTATCATATTAAGTTTGAGCATACTAAACCATTGGATAAGGAGATTGACGAGCAGTTGAAATATTTCTACCACCTGTTTAATGCTTTTGATTCTACTTCGGTAATCAGTCAGGTAAACCAGAACCGTGACATACGGGTAGATACGCTCTTCCAAAAAGTCTTTAAGAAGGCGCTTGAAGTGTCTACTGAGACAAATGGGGCCTACGACGTGACTTGCGCCCCGTTGATCAACCTTTGGGGGTTTGGCTTCAGCCGGAAGGATAGCGTAACCCCTGCCCATATCGACAGTGTCCGTCAGTTTATCGGTTTTCAGAAAGTTCGTTTAGAAGGGGATCGCATCGTGAAGGACGATCCTCGCTTGATGATGAACTTTTCTTCTTTGGCGGATGGAACGGTTTGCGATATGATAGCCCAAATGCTGGAGAAGAAAGGGGTCCGTAATTATTTGGTGGAGTTTGGTGGCGAGATGCGTGTGAAAGGTGTGAATCCCTCGGGCATGGATTGGCGCTTAGGGATCACGAAGCCTACGGATGACGCTGCCGGCATGAATCAAGAACTCGAGCAGATCGTTAGCTTCCCTAAACCGTTAGGAATGGCTACATCAGGTAATTACCGTAATTTTTATATAAAGGATGGACGTAAATACGCCCATACGATCGACCCTCGTGAAGGTTGCCCTGTACAGCGGGATATCCTTAGCGCTACGATCGTCGCTCCGGATGCCATGACCGCTGATGCGTATGCTACCGCGTTTATGGTCTTAGGCTCGGAGGAGGCTAAGTCCTTATGCGCTAAAGTGCTGGGTCTTGAATATTTTATTATTTGTTCCGATTCGATAGGAGACGGGTATCATCCGGAATACTCTGAGGGCTTTCGTCAATATCTGGTGACTGCCGATAAGTAATCGATTTATTTATAAGCTGTTAAGATGTTGTTCTTAGAATAGGCATTGTAAGATCTTTATGATGCCCATTCTAAGGAGCTTATAATGCCCATCGTAAGCATGCTATAATGGGCATTGTAAGAAAGGTCTATTTATAGGATAGATTTGATCTCTTCCAGAGAGCGGACTGTATGGGTCGGGGTGAATCCATCGGCAGGTAATCCTTCCGGATTCAACCATATCTGGTCGATCTTGGATTGGTAAGCCCCAATGATATCAGCTTCCCAGCTATCCCCGATCATTAAGCTCTCGGATCGGCGTGAGTTCGTGTTCTTTAAGGCGAAGTCGAAAATACCTTTATGGGGTTTTTGTATATTAGCGTCCTCGGACAGGATCATCCGTTCGAAATAAGGAGCCAAGCCTGCGTTGCTAAGTTTCTTGAATTGTACCTCACGGAATCCATTGGATAAAATAAATAACCGATAGGAAGGGCGGAGATATTCCAGTAATTCAATGGCTCCGGGCACTAATCGGGTTTTGGTGGTCGTGCGTTGCAAGAAATCATTATTTACCGATAAGACGGTTTTCTTATCTTCTATTCCTAACGGACGAAGTACGTAGAGAAATCGATCCAAGATTAAGGTTTGCCGGTCTATTTCCCCCGAACGGTACTTGGCCCATAAGTCTAGATTATGAGGCATATAAATATCGAAGAAAGCCTCGAAAGAGGCATAATACCGATTAAAGTGGTAATCGGTATATAGCTCTTCAAGGCATTCTTTATTGTTATGGTACGTGTCCCAAAGGGTATCGTCCAAATCGATAAATATACTTTTATAAATCATTATCCAACTTCGATCACTAAATACTTGCCTAGGCTCCAGAAAGCCTTCTCGTCATTTATTTTCAAGGTCAAGTTTCCGTCTTCATCCTCTACGAACTCATAAGATCCTTCCGGATGATTGGATTTTAGTTTAGCCTTGCTTGCGAACAAAGGAATTTCTTTTACCTCACGGATATCGATAGAGATGAAATAATCCTTGTTGAAACCACTCTGCAATACTTTAGATTTAGAGAACAGGCCACCACCGGATAAGATCTTCTGTTCCTTCAATTCCTTGGAAGTACCGAAACAGTAGTAAGCCGTGTGAAGGGCTTTATCTTGAGCGTTCAATTTCTCGGATTGAGCGGCTGCGGTAGTAGCCAGACTTTCCACATCCTCATTCAAGGAACTTACCATCTCGTCCAATTCTTGGATACGTACGTTCTTCTTTGCCAAATCCTCTTGCAAAGCGACAATCATCGTTGCCTTTTGATCCAGCTCGGAGGAAAGACGATCGATCGTCTTTCGTAATGCGGAAGATTGAATACCGCTTTTCTTCAATTTCTCCTCCAACTGGCTGATTTGCTCCTTGTTCTTCTTCAAGGTCTCGCTGATCAATTGCATGTTTTGCTTGATTTGATCTCTGCGTGACTGATTTAGCTCACCGCCGGTTTGTTGTTGGATTGTCAAATAATTCTCGGCATCACGTATAGATTGAAAATCAGATTCAATATCATTTAGGGTGGAGAGCATATCATTAAGCTCATCCGTGTTCTTCGTATTCTCGATACGTAGAGAATCGTTCTCAGCCTTTAGTTTCTTGTAATCCGCTGAATTTTGGCCACAAGAGGCCAGCATGGCTGTGCAGACACATACTAATAATACTTTCTTCATGTTCTTTTTGCTTGTTAAGTTAAACATCTTTTTCTGTCTCTTTGTCCTTTTTATCTTTTAAGCCTGCTAATACAATAACAATCTCACCCCTTGGTTCGTTCACGGTAAAATGCTGAATTACTTCTTCTAAGGAACCTCGTACGGTTTCCTCGTGTAATTTGGAGATTTCCCGGGATACTGATACTTGGCGGTCCGTACCGAAAAACTCGGCGAATTGCGTCAAGGTCTTGAGCAGACGGAAAGGTGATTCATAAAAAATAATAGTCCGGTATTCCAAAGCCAATTCTTTTAGCCGGGTCTGCCTTCCTTTCTTTTGAGGGAGAAACCCCTCGAAACAGAACTTCTCATTGGGTAATCCGGACGCTACCAAGGCGGGCACGAAAGCCGTAGCTCCGGGCAGGCACTCTACGTCTACCCCTTGGCGAACACATTCCCTCACCAACATGAATCCCGGATCGGAGATGGCCGGCGTACCGGCATCGGAAACAAGGGCGATATTCTCGCCTCCCTTGATACGGGCCGCGATTTGCTCCACCGTCTTATGTTCATTGAACTTGTGGTGGGACTGCATCTTGTTCTGTATCTCGAAATGTTTCAGCAAGATGCCGGTCGTACGGGTATCCTCCGCTAAAATAAGATCAACTTCTTTTAGCACACGGATCGCCCGGAATGTCATATCTTCCAAGTTACCAACAGGGGTTGGGACTACAGTCAATTTTGCCATATCGTATATTTATGAGAAGCGTTTTTCCAATAGCTTGATGAAATCGGCTACGGAAGCGTCTTCTATATTCCAGTTCAACACCTTGTTCAGATAAGTGACCGATTCCTCGTACGAGCTAAGATCGTTCAGGTCTGAGATCGCCTTATTCATTTTCTCCTCATTTCCTCCGAATAATTCCCTTCTGAAGCGGAAACGATCATTTAAACTGAATGCCTTACGGAAATCAGAAAGATTCTTTTTCTCCAATATATCATTCAGTGAAATACTGGATTTATCCGCTAATATAGTTTTATGTGGAATCTCTATCTCTTTCAAGGGGATTGTCTCTTGTACGATCTTTTCTTCTGGGATCACTTTTTCGACAATTGGTTCTGCTACGATAGGTTCCTCAACGACCGGTTCTTGTACCTGTACGACCTCGATCGTAGGGGATACTTCCGGAGCCGGTTGCACCTCCGGCATCTGTAAAGGTTTACTTACGGGAATAGAATCGATAAGTCGTTGATGTTCCTCCATTTGTTTACGCAAAGCCTCTAACTGAAACTCCTCCAGCGTATGAAGCTCCTTCAATACCTTGTGGGTCAACTGGAAGGTCTGGTTGAAGAAAGAGGCGGGATAAATTTCCGCATCCCTCATTCCGGCTACCAACTTCTCCAGCTCCCTGATATCGATCAATAGATAATCTATTTTTTCCTTGTTTGCCATTTCTATATGTTTTTCAGATGCTATAAATCATCCGGACATACGTATGTTTTGCAACAAAAATAAGTATTTCTTGTCAATGTTGCCAGTTTCGATCTTAAAATATTGTAAATCATTCGACGAACTCGTCCGGTAAATTCACCAGATATAGGTGATGGGTCGCCCGGGTAAAAGCCGTGTAGAGCCACCTATAGAAATCCTCACCAAGCATTTCCTCCGTGATGTAACCGATATCGAGAAAGACGTTCATCCATTGGCCGCCTTGGGCTTTATGGCAGGTTACCGCATAAGCGTATTTTACTTGGACGACGTTGTAATGAGGATCTACCTTCATCTTTTTCATTTTTCCCGCCTTGGTAGGAATGTCCTCGTAATCTTCCAATATGGTGTAAAAGAGCTTGTCGTTTAGCTCCTTAGGGAGGGCGGGGGAGTCGGTCTGTAAAGTATCCAATAGGATTTTCAAATCGATTTCCAGATCATAATCTTGAAAACGAGCCGTGATGTCGGCAAAGCGGAAGCCATACATCTCCGTGACACGGCGTACCCGCATGACTTGAATGATCTCTCCGTTCGCTATAAAGTCCATCTCCTTGCAATTCGCTGTCCAATAATAATTGTTCTTCGCTACCATTAAACGATCGCCGGACGATAGCTCTTCTTCCCTGTATAGGATACGGTTACGTATGCCGTTATTATAAATCGTGGCTCGTTTATTCGAGCGGGAGATAATCATTGTCTCTTCCATACCGTCGCGGCTATAGGCGGAAGATATTTCCTCAATTAGCTCATCTCCATTGACTTTCGTGAAATCGGAGAAGCCTTTTAATTGTAATTTCGGAAAGATCTCGACCGTGTGGTTTCGTAGTGCGTCTCGTAGCCGGGTAGCGTTGAACAGGATTCCCGAGTCCTCGCTTTGGCGTACGACTTGAGTTAACGCTATCTCCCAAACCTGTAGGTTGTAACCCCGTAATATCTCAGGATTCAAGGCGGGACTCTCCGTTTGCATCACCGGAGGAAGCTGTGCGACATCTCCCATTAGGATAAGACGGCAGTTTTCCCCGGAATAGACATACTGGATTAAATCGTTCAACAGGCGTCCGGAACCAAAAACAAATGAATCCAACCCCTCGTTGGCGATCATAGAAGCCTCGTCGACGATAAAAAGTGTATCTTTATGTAAATTATCTGCCGGCATGAAGCCCGTCGGCTCATTGGAAAACGCCCGTTGACGATATATTTTTTTATGAATTGTATACGCTTTTTGGCCAGCGTAGCCCGAGAAAACTTTGGCTGCTCGTCCGGTTGGAGCCAACAAAAACGTTTTTTGCTTTAGTTCGTTAAGCGTTTTCACCAAAGCCCCGACCAGAGAGGTTTTTCCGGTTCCTGCGTAGCCTTTCATCAGTAGAAGGCTGTCCGGTTCCTCTGACAAGAGAAATTCGGTAAGCGTATGAAGCGCTAAAAACTGATCATCCGTCGGTTTATAGGGGAAATTTCGTTCGATTTGCTGGCTTATGTAACTATTTATCATTTTGATCGCAATAATTTTCGCGATAAAGGTAGTGTATTAAATATTCTTTTTTAAATTTGCCGAACGAAATAAATTCAAAAAACAATACAAACCATGAAAGTTACATTAAAGATTTTATTAGCTGCCGCAGTTGTACTGCTAGTTTACATGTGCTACAAGAGCGTCACTGGTCCGATTGAGTATGATGATCAGAAGACTATTCGTGACAATGCGATCATCGCCCGTTTGATTGAAATCCGTAAGGCTCAGATCGAATACAAGAACATGTATAAGACTCATGCCGGAAGTTTCGACGATTTGGAGAAATTCTTGAATACGGATAAGTTGCCGTTCTTGATCAAGGAAGGTGTATTGACGGATGAGCAGTTGGAGAAAGGTATGACAGAAGCAGAGGCTGTTAAGAAAGGTTTAATCAGACGTGATACCATGTGGGTATTGGCGAAAGATACTTTGCTGGGTAAGAACTATGATGTAGCGGCTATGCGTTATGTTCCGGCCGTTCCGGGTGAAAAGATTACTTTCAAGATGGATACGGCTACGTTGAAATCTGGTTCGGGTTATGAGATCAAAGTATTCGCTTGTGAGGTTCCTTACAAAGAATATTTGCGTGACATGGATGCTCAGTTGACTTATAACTTGATCGACAAGGCAGAGAAACAAGGTAAGTTCCCGGGATTGCGCGTAGGTTCTTTGGAAGAAATTAATAACAACGCAGGTAACTGGGAATAATCAGCGGCTCATATGACTATCAGCATTCCTGATACGTTAACTACTGATAATTCGGAAAAGTATATAGTGTCCATCCGGCTTCGGTCGGGTGGACTTTCTTTTTCCGGGTATGATCCCTCGGCTGGAGGAAGTTTCTTTTATCGGGAAACGGAATTCGATCGGGCGGTCTCTTTCATTTCTTCCCTTAAGGAGTTTTTCTTCGCTCATGAGTTTCTTACGTGGACTTATAAACGGATTAACGTGATCTGTGTATCTCCGGAATATAGCTTGGTCCCTGATAATTATTGGGGGGACGGTAAGGAAGGGCGTTTATTGGATTTCAGCTTTTCTACACTGGAATTGCATTGCTTAACCGATACTTTAAAGGAACAACAGGCTAAGTTGGTGTTTGGTGTAGACGAGGAGGTTTACGAATTTTGCTCCCGTTCTCTTTTGCATCCTTTTTTCTCCCACTACATGACTTCTCCGCTAACGCTATGGACAAAAGAAAGTAGTGCTAGCTTACCCCGGCAAATGTATGTCGTGATAGAACGAAAGCGGATGGATGTGGCGTGTTACGCTCAAGGGAAACTCTTATTTGTGAACTCTTACCCGATCGACCAATCGGACGATATAGTATACTATATATTATATGTATGGAAACAGGCGGGATTGGACCAAGAAAAGGACCAGTTGCTTTTAGCGGGGAAATCTTCCTCGCGAATGCGGGTTCTGGAGCGATTGCGAACCTATTTACGCCATGTTAAGCCGGTGGAGATCCCTTCGGAAGCCTATCTGCTGGGAACGGATGTAACGAAAGCCCCTATGGATTTAATATCTTTATTAATATGCGAATAATAAGCGGTATATACGGTCGTCGGCGTTTTGACGTGCCCTCTTCGTTTAGCGCACGTCCTACGACGGATTTTGCGAAAGAGAATATTTTTAACGTAGTAAATAATTTGGTGGATCTGGAAGGTATGGATGCGTTGGATCTTTTTGCCGGAACCGGAAGTATCTCTTTTGAGTTGATCTCACGAGGATGCCGGAATGTAACCGCCATAGAGAAAAATAACGCTCATGCCTCTTTTATAGCCAAGGTAGCGAAAGAGCTGAAGACGGATGCATTGGCTCTGATTCGTGGGGATGTTTTCCGTTATTTGAATTCAGCCCCTAAGCAAAGTTTCGATTTCATCTTTGCCGATCCCCCGTATGCCTTGCCGGAGTTGCCGGAAATACCCGCCTTGGTTTTCGAGCGTGATTTACTAAGGGATGGAGGGATATTCATCATGGAACATCCTAAGACCAATGACTTCTCATCTTTGCCTTATTTTTATCAGCACCGGGTGTATGGCTCCGTGAACTTTAGCATCTTCCTTAAAGAAGGGGAGAAAACAGACGCATAAATGATTCCGCCATGCGTTGCTTGAGGGGGCGCTTTAACCAGCGGGAAGGGATCAAACGCTCACAGTGATGCATGTCGTGTGTAAAGATGCGTTTCATTTGCAGGGCGAATTCCTTTTGATATACGAAAGCGTTAATCTCGAAGTTATGCTCAAAGCTACGGAAGTCCATATTGGCGGACCCGATGCTTGTCAATGCGTCGTCGGACACGACTAGCTTGGAATGCAAGAAGCCCGGTTTGTAGAGGTATACTTTTACGCCGGCCTTTACCATCTCGTCGATAAAGGAATGACTGGCCATATTCGCTGAACGTGTATCGGAACGCTTAGGCAGCATCAAACGAACATCCACTCCCCCTAAGGCGGCGGTTTGCAACGCTTGGTTCAATCCTTCGGTAGGCAGGAAATAAGGGGTTTGTATAAAGATATACTTCTTGGCGTTGGCGATCATGAAAATGGTCGCTTGCAACAAAGTTCTCCATTGACCTACCGGACCGCTAGTGGCGATTTGCATAATATTATCGCTATAGATTTGGGCGGCCGGATAGTAAATCCGATCGTTCAAGAGTTTTTTACTAACCACGTACCAATCGATGAGGAATACGGATTGAAGCCCGTGCACTCCTTTCCCTACAAATTTGAAATGCGTATCCCTCCATGTGCCCCAAGAGGTTCCCTTATCGTATCGGTCGGCTATATTCATGCCTCCCATAAACCCGACTTTACCGTCTATCACGATAATCTTGCGGTGGTTCCGGTAATTCACCTTACTGGTGAAAACGGGGAACGCTACCCTCAAGAACGCATATACCTCGATACCCGCTTCCTTCATTTCCTTAAAGAAGCCGTCTTTTACATTCCAGCAACCCACATCATCATAAAGCACACGTACCTTCACGCCTTCTTTTACTTTCTTGATAAGGAGTTGTTGCACCTGTTTTCCTATCTCGTCATCACAGAATATATAATATTGTATATGGATATGGTGGGTCGCTTTCTGGATCTCTTCCAGCAAGTCTTTGAACTTATCGGTACCATTCGTATAAATCGTGATTTGTGTTCCGTATAGGAGGGAGGATTGGTTGGTGTTAGTCAACAAGGTCGATAAAGGTTTATAGGGGTCCGGAACTACGCAGGCGTCTTGAGGTAATTTACCCTCTTGCGGCCTTTTCATGATGCGTTTATAGGTACGCCTCGATATGATCCGTTGTTTCCGGTTATCTTGTCCAAAGAAGAAATAGAAAAGCAGTCCGATACCGGGTGCTAATAATAAGACGATTACCCAAGGAATTGTCTTTAACGGATTCCTATTCTCTGTAATGATAACTAATACCAGTCCTAATATAGTGACGCTATACAATATGATAAATATCGTACCAACGATTAACTGTATATGAATGGCTGCTAACATGAAACTCTCTCTTTGCTATAATCTGCTATAATTTGCTAAGATAAGAATGCTTTCCGAGAATAGCAAATTTCCGTATTCTTTTTGGGCTGTATAGAAGGGACAAAAAGTAAGTTAACTTAAATGGCAAAGTAAGCTAACTTAAATGCCCGAGTAAGTTAACTTACTTTGCCAGCGAAGCTAGCTGACTTTGGAAGCGGGGTTATGTACATTTTAAAATAATGAGGTCGTTTTCTAAATATGAAGTGTCATTTGTTGATTTTGGCGCAGGCTATTATGAGAAGTATCTATGATAACAATAAAAATATTTAGATTGAAAACGACTGTAAAAAACGATCGTTTCAATTAGTCGTTTGCAAAGGTAGGCATTTCTCCGAGACCGGCAACCTTTTCCGATTAAATTTTGTCCTGCTATATATCTTTTTCTCAACAGGATAGATTAATCAAAGTGTCACGAATATGACAAAAGAGCATCATCTTTTTACTTTCTAAAAAAATGCAAGATCTAAACGATCGTTTTCACTAGTCGTTTTTTATGTGGAAGGGTAAGAATAAGAAAAACAGTAAACCAATGATAACTTGGAATCAAACTCTAGAGATATGAATAGAAAGTCTTCTATACGAGCCATTTTACTCCGTAAGGAATGCCTTTTATTCTTTTTGCTACTATTGCCTATGTTTACAAAGGCCCAATATAATAAGGTATATGCGGATATCACCGCGAATATGCTGGTCGATATGGGTTTTGAGAATGTTGTCTGGTCGGAAGACGAGAAGGAGAGAGTGTATGTCTTGGAGAATACCCCTTGGCGTTTGCAGGGTGTGGGACTGGCCCATGCCATAGACCGCATCCAGAAAACAGGCTTGCCGGAGAAGGGCAAATCCTGCCGTATCGTCGTATTGGATAATAACATACCGCAGATCTCATTGATCTATACGGCAAATCCGGACAGCTTGAAGGCGGCTCCCGGCTCCTATGCGGCCCGTTCCGCCTGGGATGCTACTTACGATCTGGGCGATAGCTGGGATAAGGTGAAGAAAGAGTACCGTATGAATAGCTCCTTATTTAAAGTAGACGTGGTGGTTTATCCGGAGTTGTATCTGAAGAACCTCATTATCACGCAAATATACCAAGTGTTATTCAACCTCTCGCCTGCGATCGAGGTCTCTTTCTGGAATGGGATGAAGCTGACGGCACAGATGGTGTTTCCTATATATAATGATGGATATGGTCCTTGGGCGGGTAAGATTCACCCGGGCATGGTTACCCTTTCCCAATCTTTTCGTTTACCTTATCGTACGTTCGCCAGAGCCAGTATCGGTTTGTTCAATGCGGATCGTTATGGCGTGGATTTAGCGGTAACCCATCATTTGAAGGATGAACGTTTTTCTTTGGAAGGACGTATTGGTTGTACGGGTACGGGATCTTGGCAGAAGTTTGAATATCATTATGGGACTCACCAACGGGTGACATGGTCGCTGGGAGGTAGTTTCTACTGGCCAAAATACAATACGCAAGTCTCCTTGAAAGCCGAGCAATACTTACTGGGTGAGATCGGAGGACGGATTGACTTGATCCGCCATTTTCGCTATTGTTCGATAGGATTTTATGCGATGAAGGCGCAAGGTGCTTTGAAAAACGGCGGTTTCCGGTTTCAAGTGGCTCTTCCTCCTTATAAATATAAACGTAAGAATATGCGGGTGCTTCCTTCTGACAACTGGGGTATGTCTTACAACGCCGGTAATGAACGCTATTATTATAAGGGGTATAAAGCCTCACCGAATGATAACATCATGCAACAGAATCAATTCAATCCGTACTTTATAAAGTCGGAATTACTCAATTTTTAAATAGTTTTATTATGAGAACAATTACAAAGTTACAGACCTTATTGGTCTTGTTCCTTACGACAGCCATGGTATGTTTCATGGGCTGTAAGGATGACGATGATGATGTGCCTACTCCGGGTGGTGGTGGCACTGTTGCCACCTATGCGATTAGTGGTACGGTCATGGATGCCAGCAACAACCCGATGATTGGCGTTAGCGTAGCTCTTTCTGGAGCTCAATCTCTTAGTGCTACGACGGGTTCTGATGGAACGTACTCTTTCGACTTGAAAAGCACACCAGGCTCTTACAAAATCGCCTTTAAGTCGGAAGGCTATGTAGACAGAAGCTATGATGTGGATGTGAAGAAGATCGAATCGGGTGTTGGACAGTATGTAGTAAACGCTGTCATGGTAAAGGGCACGACTCCCGATACTCCGAAAGAGTATAAGAAGGCGAAGTACAATCTTTCCGTATCGATCGAAGATGTTGTGGGAAAAGCTATCTCTACTTCCAGCCTTTCTGTTGTCGTAAAATACGGGGATAAAGAGATCGCTAAAGAGAATAAACCTAATTTTAAGGTCTCTGATGTGACTCCCGGTATCTACGACGTAGTAGCTACAGCTTCCGGATATACTAAAGCCGTGGCTAAGGTTGTCGTTTCAGCCGTTCCGGATCAAGAAAAGAAAGAGGGCGAAGGTGATACATTCGACGTTGAGTATCCAGCTATTATCGTGATGAATGTCGCTCCTTCTATTCCAGTAGACCCGGATGATCCTTCTAAGCCGACAGATCCTTCTGACCCGTCTGATCCTTCCAAGCCAACAGACCCGTCTGATCCTTCCGATCCTTCCAAACCGACAGATCCGTCAAAAGCGACTTATATCGTATCTGGTATAATAACAGACCTATCTACGGGCGCAGACATCAAGACAGCGGAAGTCACATTGATGTTAGGAAGTGAAGAGTTATTTATTTCTAAGAATGAGAGTGAGTTCTCTTTCAATATCGCATCATCAAAGGTTACGGAGGATGCTCAATTTATCTTGAGTGTTAAAGCCGCAGGTTATACGAGCTACTCTCGTACGATCATCTTTAAGGTCGGTCAGAGTATGAACTATGTATTTCCTATCACATTGAACCCTATAGGTACAGGTGGAAATACGGAGATTGATTTTTCTAAATATGGTGTTCAGGTTCCGGAAAAAGAAGCGGAAAAAGTAGCGGATGAGATTAAGAATGCGATTAACGCAGGCGGAACCGAAGAGGTTAAGGTGTCTGGTGTCACTTATGTGGATGAGAATAATGTTGAGCAAAAAGTAGACGTTGTCATTCCTGCTAATGTCTTAGATAACTATAAAGGTGCGGATAATGAGGTTCAAGCTCCAGTTATTAAGGTTTTGAATCAAAGTGATGCTGAGAAATTGACAGAATCGATAGGAGTGATTGAAAGTACGACCGCTGATGGTATAAAAGAGAAAGATGAGGTAAGTTTGGTCGCGGAAAGTGGTAAGCCTGTCGTTATCGTTATGCCGGCAAGTAGTAATCAAACATTGGTGATTGAACGTGATATGTCTGCGGAAGCTCTGCAATCCAATAATGTGACTTCTGATGCTGGTGCGGTAGCCAGTGTAAGCCGTGTATATAAAGGCGAGCCTAGCGGTACGGTATTCTCTCCGGCTTTGAAGATCTCGTTCGACGCTCCGAAGGATTTGGTTTCTTCTACACAGCCTATGGCATTGTTATATGCGACCACAGGCATAGATAATAAGAAGATCATGAAGATTGATCCTACGGCGGACCCTGTTTATATCAATGGTACTGGTGCGGAAATGTCTGTCGCTCACTTCTCTAAGTTTGCCGCAGGTTTTGAGTTGGCATTAGCGGAAACTGAAGATATCAGTACTGATACTACAATCGTAGAAAAGGTTGTTGACTACTGCTCTGATGGTAAGGCAGGAAACATTCCTGTAGTTGTTACAACTACAAATGCTTATGTTGGAGAAAACTTGCAGGATCTAGTCGGAAAATCTAACGTAGATGGTCAAGTCGCTAAGAATGCGGTTTATAACCGAATCTCTAATCGTTTGCAAGCTGATGGTTATCAGATAGGTATCCAAACATCATTGACAACATCCGTTCCTACGGAAGCTGATCGTACGGTCGCTTCTATGAGCTTGAAGAAGACATATACTACAAATACGTATGTATTTAAGTTTATGACAAAGGGTAAAAAGGTGGAAGAGATTCAGGTTGTAGCTAAAAAACTTATCAAGATAGAAGGTACTCCTGTTTACAAGCAATCCCACGGTCACGGACATGGTGATGGCAATAACGCCGGTGGCGGTATCATCATCCCGGATTAATGCTTGATATTTGAAGCTTGATTAAATAATGTTGAGCCGGAAGTTTATAAGTAAACAAAGAAAAATGAAGAAATTACTCTTATTGATCATATTCTTAAGTTGCTGGACGATACTTCCGGCTCAATTATCTTATGGCACGACAGGGCTATTGCATGCCCCGTCCGCCGATATGCAAAAGGACAAGACCGTGATGCTTGGCGGAAACTTCTTGCATCAAGAGCTTACGCCTCCCAAGTTTAATTTTAATACGTGGAATTATTATTTGAACGTGACGATCTTCCCGTTTCTGGAAGTAGCGTATACTTGTACGCTGTTTACGGCCGAGAGCCTTGGATTGGATAAGCATGGCTATTCCGGATTCACGAACCAAGATCGTTATTTCTCCGCCTGCTTACGTGTGTTGAAAGAAAGCAAATACATCCCCGCTGTCGTGCTGGGGACTTCGGACCCTTTTACGTCATCCGGGCATAAATTCGCTTCAGCCATAGGGAACGGCTATTTCTGCCGTTATTATCTGGCCGCTACCAAACATTTTCAGCTGGGAAGGGGAACCTTAGGCGTTCATTTATCCTATCTGTATAATCGCCGTGAGGATTATCCCTTGAACGGTGTGGCGGGAGGTATCACCTACAATCCTTCATTCGCCCCGCATTTGAACGTCATAGCCGAATACGATTCGAAAGACTTCGCTATGGGAGCCACTTACCTGCTATTCAATCATATACATTTTCAATTCGAATTGCAGCGAATGAAGTATTTCTCCGGTGGACTATGCTATAAGATTTATTTGAGATAAAAAGAGGTTCAGCCTTTGTCCGTTTTTAATCCGCTTGGAGGCGAACGGTTAGGCTGAACCTTTTTATATCTTGTTACGCTGTCGCGCTAGCCATATCTACGGCTTTATTCCCCGATGAAATTCTTGCGTATCAACTCGGCGGACTTGTACTCCTCTTCCAGATACGTCTCAATATGCCGTTTCTTCTTATCCTCTAATATCTCGTTAATAGCGATTAGGATACCCGTTTCTTCCACCTCTCCAAACTCATGGTTGATCGCTGTGCCGAATACACGCATCTTAGGCGACAAGCTCATGTAAGCATTTACCAAAGGAGGCACGTTGATGCCGAATTTACGAACCTCTTGGTTCAATACCTTGTAGTTATCCTTGAAATTATCGTGAGGGAAAAGAGATCTCATCTTCTCTACATCCATATTAGTCTCCAAAGGATATACCGGAGTGATCAGTTGGTCTGCGTCCGGGAAATGCAATCCGAGGAAGTATAAGATCATATTACGGGCCTCTTGGTTGTACGTATTGTACATAGTCACCTTCCCGAAATAATACCTCAAGCTCGGATCAACCACGGATAAAGCCCCCAATCCATCCCACAGGTTATCCAACACGAATAAGCCTTTCGCCCCGGAACGGGTGGATTGATACTCCAGAGCCACGAACGAGCGTCCCAACTCTACCGTATAAGGAAGGATCTCCTTGATAAATTTCTCTGAGAAATTAAACAAGTGCGAGGTCGCCAAGATCGGTTTACCATTCTCGTCGAACTTAACGTCCGAACCGCAAAGGAAACGGTATCCCCCCAAGATCTGCTCATCTTCCGGGCTCCAGACAATCAGTTGGCGGTAAGCGTCTTCCATCGTGTCATACTCATCGATATCCACCGGGAATCCCGTGCCACCCCCGTAATAACGGAAAGCGACCTCCCGCAGACGCCCTATCTCTTGCATGACATTGGGTGAGTCGTGCGCCGTGACGATATAAATCTCATTCTTCGATTTATTGGTACTTCTCAACCTCTTCTCTTTGGTCAATTCAGCCTTCAGTAGTGCCCTGTCTATGGGATTGATAATGTCTTGCATATGTTTCGTCTGTTAATCCTTGAGTTTGTAAACCTTGTTTTTTATCCACTCAGCCCATTCGGCGGGTTTCTTGCTATTGTCGAATGTCTGCCAAGGGATAGGCTTCCCGAAATGAATCCGGAAGGTCTTATGTTTGCTCCGGAACATCTCGTCCGGTAAATAAATCATCTCATAATTCATCTTTATACCCAACGCCTTGCGTATCCGGGCAAGGTTATAGAAGAAATTGGAATTCTTCCCGTCGAAATAGACCGGTACGATATCCCGCTTGTATTGCACCGCCTTCTGGATGAACGATTTCTTCCACTCCAAGTCTTGTATCTTGCCACCAATCTTGCGAGAGCATAATCCGGCGGGGAAAGTGATGATCTGGTCGTCCGAGGCAAAAGCCTCCTCCAGCATCCGTGCGTTGTCCTTTCCTTGGGTGCCGTGTTTGTTGATCGGTACAAAGATGGATTTTAGATTGGAGAGATAAAGTAATAAATCATTGACCGGATACTTGATGCGGCCTTCGAACCGGGAACCGATAACGGCGGAGAGACAGATACCGTCCAATCCTCCGAGCGGATGGTTGGAGGCGAAGATATAGCGCCCTTCGGTCGGGATGTTCTCCGCATGTACCAGATCGAGGGTAAGGTCAAAATAGCCGATAAGCTCACGCATGAAATCTACCCCTTCCTTATCGTGGTAACGGGTTAATATATCATTCAGTTCCTCTTGATGAACCGTGCGAATCAAGTAGTCCACGATAAATCCCGGAATCTTGCGTGACGCCTTGGGCGCCTTTTGTGCCAATACTTGCTTAATATCTATCTTTGTCACACCTTGTTTTGCCATCTATATAAGCTTGTCAAGGGGCAAAGATAAAGTTAATAATTAAAACGAGAGAGGTTTGAGTGAAGTTTTTGCTTTTTCGCCAGCTATCTTGGCCTTTTCCCCTTGATCTTTTAGCCGCTACCATTAGGGAGGTTAGTCCCCGGGAGCTTGACTATCGGTTATCTAACGGCTGTTGGACGATCATGCACCAACTGTTAGAAGATCATCTACCAACTGTTGCATGATCATCCAACGGCCGTTAGAAGATGAAGGTGAAAGGAAGAATTGGTTAACGGATACCGGTGAAAAGCGTAAGAGATAAGGACGAAAAGACGAAGGGTTAACGACCTGTTGATAACTTTTTCCTACTTTTCTTATATAAATGTTGGCGGGTAATTTTGGAAATGTGTACTTTTACCCACCGATAAGGCATGTGCGTGCGTATCAAAGGAGTACGGCGCTTGATTTTAAGAGGAAGTTTAACGTAAGAACGACGAATGGAAGAAAAAGATAGTTGCTATCATGTACCGGTAATGCTGCGGGAAAGTCTGGAGGGATTGGATATCCGTCCCGACGGGATTTACGTGGATGTTACGTTTGGCGGTGGAGGACATTCCCGCGAGATCTTGAAACGGTTGGGTAGCGGGGGCGAACTTTACGGCTTTGACCAAGACGCGGACGCGGAGCATAATATCCCGGCAGATCCACGATTCACTTTCGTGCGCAGTAATTTCCGTTATTTGTATAATTTTATGCGTTACTATGGAGAAAGCGGGGAGGTAGACGGTCTGTTGGCGGATTTAGGTGTCTCTTCCCATCATTTCGACGATAAGGATCGCGGTTTCTCTTTCCGTTTCGACGGGACGTTGGATATGCGGATGAATACGCGTGCGGGGCAGACCGCCGCCGATATCGTGAATAATTATACGGCGGAGGCGTTGGCCGATGTGTTTTATCTATATGGCGAGCTGAAGGTGTCACGGAAATTAGCCTCTGTGCTGGTGAAAGCCCGTGAGACAAAGAAGATAGAGACGATCGGGGACTTCTTGGAGGTGATCAAGCCGTTTACGGGGAAGGACAAGGAGAAGAAATTCTTGGCGCAAGTCTTTCAAGCGCTTCGTATCGAGGTGAACGATGAGATGAGGGCGCTGAAAGAGATGCTGCGGAGTACCTTGCGGGTGTTGAGGCCGGGAGGACGTTTGGTGGTTATCACGTATCACTCCTTGGAAGATCGTCTGGTAAAGAACTTTTTGAAGACCGGAAACTTCGAGGGGAAATGCGAGCAGGATTTCTTCGGGAACGTACGATCGCCTTTCCGCTTGGTCAATAATAAGGTGATCGTCCCGACCGACGAGGAGGTGGAGCGGAATCCCCGTTCCCGGAGCGCCAAGTTGAGAATCGCTGAGAAGGTATAAGGAGAAATAGATATGGAAGAAAACGGACAACATAAGAAAACGAGGAAGAAGGAGAAACGTCTTTCGTTCTGGTATATACTCGGTGGCGGCGTGCTGAAAGAGGATTTTATCTTGAGGCATACGCGCATGATCGTGTTACTTGTCGTGTTGGCGTTTTTCTTTATCGGTAACCGGTATACTTGTATGCAAAAGTTGCGTGAGATCGACCGGTTGCAACAGCAATTGAGGGATGTGCGTTTCGAGGCGTTGTCGATCTCATCCGAGTTGACCGGCAATAGCCGCCAATCGCAAATCGAGTTGCTGATCGAGGAGCAAGGTATTGATCTGGAGGGTGCGAAAACCCCTCCTTATGAGTTATATAAGTGAGATAAGGTGTAAATGGGTATGTCTGAAGAAAACGAACCGAAAGAAATAGAGCCTAAAAGTAGCCGGATTTTATTCTGTTACTTCGTGGTCGTGCTGTTGCTGGGGCTTGTGGCCGTAGGAATCCTGTTCCGTGCCTTTGATACGGCCTTCGTGGAGAGGGATAAATGGATGAAGGTGGCCGAGAGCCAGAAACGACCGAACCGTTTGGTGTTGCCCGGACGTGGCAATATCTATTCGTCGGACGGTAAGTTGATGGCTACCAGCGTGCCTCGTTATTATATGTATATCGACTTTAAGGCGGATGCGTATACTCCGGCTAAGGATGCCAAGTATAATTGGCTGGATACGTTCAAGACGTCCAAGAAGGATGGGGTGGACTCGTTGGCGTTTTATCTTTCCCGTAAATTGAAGGATCGTACGCCGGCGGGCTATAAGGCTTATCTGCTGAAAGGGCTGAGCGGTAAGAGTCGCCAGTTCCCGATTTACGCGGGGAAGGTCTCGTATTCGGACTTGAAGGAGATCCGTAAGTTCCCGTTCCTTCGTTTGGGACGTTATAAGAGCGGTTTTTATACGAAGGAGATGGTGCAGCGCCAGAAACCTTTCGGGACCTTGGCGTCTCGTACGATCGGTGATATCTACGGAGAGATCGAGGAGGGTGGAACTACGAAGGGGAAGAATGGATTGGAGTTGCAATACGATTCGCTCCTGCGGGGGCAGGCCGGGTTGAGTTCCGTTCGCCGTGTCGGTGGAGGCTGGACGAACGTGATTGAGGTGGACCCGGTGGATGGCATGGATATTCGCACCACGATCGATATCAATATACAGGATATAACCGAGAAATCGCTGGTCGATAAATTGAAGGCGATCGATGCCGAGTCTGGTACGGCTGTCGTGATGGAGGTCGAGACCGGAGAGATCAAGGCGATCACGAATATGGGGCGTATCCGTGAGGGCGTATATGGCGAGACGAAGAATCATGCCGTGGCGGACGAGATCGAGCCGGGCTCTACTTTCAAGGTGGCCTCTATCATGGTGGCCTTGGAGGATGGTTTATGCAATCCGGGAGATACGGTCGATGTAGGCAATGGTATATATATGTATAAGGGTGCCCGCATGACGGACCATAATATGAATAAAGGCGGATACGGTCGGATCTCGGTGGAGCAGGCGATTTGGTATTCCTCTAATATCGGTGTAGCCAAGACGATCCTGAAAGGTTATTCGGATAACCCGACAAAGTTCGTGGAGGGACTGTACCGTATCGGTATGAACGCGGATCTTCGTTTGGAGATACCGGGGGCGGGACGTGCCAAGATACGTCGCCCGGATGATACGACCCGTTATTGGTCCAAGACCACCTTGCCTTGGATGTCGTTCGGTTACGAGACGCAGGTACCGCCGATCAATACGCTGGCGTTCTTTAACGCGATCGCGAACGACGGGAAGATGGTTCGCCCGATGTTTACGAAAGAGATCTTACATAACGGCAAGACCGTGCAGAGTTTTTCCACGGAGGTGATCAACTCTTCGATTTGCTCGGATCATACGCTGGCGTTGATAAAAGATATGTTGCTGGGAGTCGTGGAGAAAGGGACCGGTAAGGCGGTTCATTCGGATATTGTCCGGATCGCCGGAAAGACCGGTACGGCGCAGATCGCTACGGGCGGTGTCTACCGTACGAGCGGGCACCAAGTCTCTTTCTGTGGCTATTTCCCGGCCGATCATCCGAAGTATTCTTGTATCGTGGTGATCCGCCGTCCCCGTATTGGTTATCCTTCGGGCGGTACGATGTCGGGAGGCGTGGTGCGTGCGATCGCCGAGAAGATATACGCCAGCCATATGTCGTTCGATGTCCGGGATATGGAACGGGATTCGATGGCCGTGATGGTACCTCGTGTGAAAGGCGGCGATCTGAGGGCGGTAGAGGACGTATTAGATGAATTGGATATTAAGGCGGATACGGACAGTTTGGAGACAAAGTGGGTCGTAGCCTCCGCCGAGCAAGAAGAGAATAAGGTGAAATTAAGCGATCTGACGATTCGTGAGGGCCTGGTACCCCGGGTAGTCGGCATGGGTGCTAAAGATGCGGTTTTCTTGTTGGAGCAAGCCGGTCTGCGTGTCTCTTTGTCGGGTGTCGGACGGGTCGTTTCGCAGAGTATTCAACCCGGACAGCGAGTGTCTAAGGGGCAGACCGTATTATTAACATTGAAATAGGTATGGAACTAAGGGATTTAATCGGTGCGTTGGAAGCTCCTATGTTGATGGGGGCGGATAATGTGGATATCACGAATATTCAATCAGACTCTCGTCGGGTGACGAAAGGGTCTTTGTTTGTCGCTGTGAGAGGTACGGCCGTGGATGGCCATGCCTATATGGACAGCGCCATAGAGAAGGGGGCTGTCGCTATCGTATGCGAGGAGGCTCCGTCCTATTTGGAGGGGAGATGCTCGTTTATCGTGGTGAAGGATTCGGCGGAGGCGCTGGGTCTTTTGGTTTCCCGCTGGTATGGTGATCCTTCCGGGAAATTGGTGTTGGTAGGCGTGACGGGTACGAACGGGAAGACTACGATCGCTACCTTATTATATGAGATGTTCCGGAAGATGGGGCATAAGGTGGGATTGCTTTCCACGGTATGTAATTATATAGATGGCGAGGCGGTACCGACGGATCATACGACACCGGACCCGCTTACGCTTCATTCCTTGATGGCCCGGATGGTAGAGGCCGGATGTGAGTATGCTTTTATGGAGGTTAGCTCTCATTCGATCGATCAGCGGCGCATCAGCGGCTTGTCTTTCGACGGGGGGATTTTCACGAACCTGACCCGTGATCATTTGGACTATCATAAGACCGTGGAGAATTACTTGAAAGCGAAGAAGAAATTCTTCGATGACCTGCCTGCCGGGACTTTTGCCTTGACGAATGCCGATGATAAATCCGGCTTGGTGATGTTGCAAAATACGAAGGCGAAGAAGCTGACCTATTCCTTGCGTACCTTGGCCGATTTCAAGGGAAAGATATTGGAATCTCATTTCGAGGGTACAGACTTGATCATTAACGGTCGGGAGGTTATGGTGCATTTCGTGGGACGTTTCAACGCTTATAACTTACTAGCCGTGTACGGAGCCGCAGTTTCTTTGGGGAAAGATCCCGAGGAGGTGTTGATCGTGCTGAGCACGCTTCGCTCCGTATCCGGTCGCTTCGAGACGATCCAGTCTCCGCTCGGTTATACGGCGATCGTGGATTACGCTCACACGCCGGATGCCTTGACGAATGTACTGAATGGCATTCATGAGGTATTGGATGGGAAAGGACGTATCATTACCGTGGTAGGTGCCGGGGGAAACCGGGACAAGGGGAAGCGTCCGTTGATGGCGAAAGAGGCTGCCAAGCTGAGCGATCAGGTAATTCTGACTTCCGATAACCCGCGCTTTGAGGAACCGGATGATATTATTAACGATATGGTAGCCGGATTGACGAAAATGGATATGGAACGTGTCTTATGTATCACGGACCGTACGCAAGCGATCAAGACCGCTACGATGTTGGCGAAGAAAGGGGATGTGATCCTTGTTGCCGGAAAAGGCCACGAAGACTATCAGGAGATCAAGGGGGTGAAACATCACTTTGACGACCGTGAGAAGTTACGCGAGATTTTTTCGACACAACAATCATAATATTTAAGACGACATGCTTTATTATCTTTTTAATTATTTGGATCAGTTGGATTTCCCGGGAGCGGGTATGTTTAAGTACGTATCTTTCCGCTCGGGGTTGGCCTTGATCTTGTCCTTGTTTATCTCTACGGCGATCGGCCGGCGTATCATCGATAAGTTGCAAATGTTGCAGATCGGCGAGACGGTGAGAAATCTTGGGCTGGAGGGCCAGATGAGCAAGAAGGGAACGCCAACGATGGGAGGTATTATCATTATTATCGCTATATTGATCCCGACTTTACTGTGTGCCAAGCTGAATAATATCTATGTGATATTGATGTTGGTGACTACGGTTTGGCTGGGAGCCTTGGGATTCGCGGATGATTATATCAAGGTGTTCAAGAAGAATAAGGAGGGCATGCACGGACGTTTCAAGATCGTCGGGCAGGTAGGACTGGGCCTGATCGTTGGCTTGGTATTGTTCATGAGCCCGGATGTGGTGATCAAGGAGAATATGGAGGTGCGCCATGATAACGTGATCGAGGAGGTGCGTTATCATACGGTGGAGACCAAGTCGACAAAGACGACCATCCCGTTCTTGAAAAACAATAATTTCGATTACGCCAACTTGGTGAACTGGGCGGGCGATTATAAGGAGGAGGCCGCGTGGCTAGTGTTCGTGCTGATGGTGATCTTTGTGGTGACTGCCGTGTCGAACGGAGCCAATATGACGGATGGATTGGACGGCTTGGCTGCCGGGACATCGGCGATCATCGGGGTGGCGCTCGGTATTTTGGCTTATATGTCATCCCACTTTGAGTTCGCCTCGTTCTTGAATATCATGTTTATACCCGGCGCAGAGGAGTTGGTGGTTTATGCCGCTGCCTTTATCGGTGCCACGGTCGGTTTCCTATGGTACAACTCATATCCGGCCCAAGTATTTATGGGAGACACGGGTAGCTTGACCTTGGGAGGTATTATCGCTGTTTTCGCGATCATCATCCGTAAGGAGTTGTTGATTCCGATCCTTTGCGGTATTTTCTTGGTGGAGAATATATCGGTCATGTTGCAAGTGGCCTACTTTAAATATACGAAGAAGAAGTATGGGGAAGGTCGCCGTATCTTCAAGATGGCTCCTTTACACCATCATTTCCAGAAACCGGGAAATGCGGGTATACAGGCGTTGATCCAAAAGCCGTTCAATGTCGTGCCTGAATCGAAGATCGTGGTCCGTTTCTGGTTGATCGGTATTATTTTGGCTGTTATGACGATAGTTACGTTAAAGATGAGATAAAAGATGAGTAAGAGAATGGTTATATTAGGGGCCGGGGAGAGTGGCGCGGGAGCCGCTGTCTTGGCGAAGGCGAAAGGATTCGACGTGTTCGTGTCCGATAAATCGTCTATCAAACCTAAGTATAAGGAGATGCTGGACAACCACGGGATTCGTTGGGAAGAGGGACAGCATACCGAAGCCGACATCTTGAATGCCGACGAAATTGTCAAGAGCCCGGGTATTCCCGACAAGGCTCCTATCATACAGTTATTGAAGAAGCAAGGTACGCCGATCATCTCCGAGATCGAGTTTGCCGGAAGGTATACGGACTCGAAGATGATTTGCATCACGGGTAGCAACGGCAAGACGACAACGACGATGCTTACGTATCATATACTGAAAGAAGCGGGCGTGGACGTGGGCTTGGCCGGAAATGTCGGAAACAGCTTGGCGCTTCAGGTTGCGGAAGATCCACATGCGGTCTACGTGATCGAGTTGAGCAGTTTCCAACTGGATAATATGTACGACTTTAGAGCGGATATCGCTATTATATTGAATATAACACCGGATCATCTGGACCGTTATAACTATGAGATGCAGAATTATGTAGACGCTAAGTTCCGCATCTTGCAAAATCAGACGAAGGACGACGCCTTCATTTTCTGGAACGATGACCCGATCATAGCCCGTGAGATCGCCAAACGGCATCCTAAGGCTACTCTTTACCCATTCGCCGAGACACATGAGAACGGCGTGAAGGGATATACGGAAAATAATCAAGTAGTTATTGAAACGGTAAACGGAACATTTACGATGGAACAAGACCTATTGGCATTGACTGGTACGCATAACCTGTATAACTCTTTGGCTTCGGGGATAGCGTCCAAGATCGTGGACATTCATGATGAGAAAATACGTGCCTCACTCAGTGATTTCACGGGTGTTGAGCACCGTTTGGAAAAGGTGCTTCGCGTGCGTGGTGTTGATTATATCAATGACTCGAAAGCTACGAACGTAAACTCTTGTTGGTATGCCTTGCAGAGCATGACGACCCCGGTCGTTTTGATCTTAGGGGGCACGGATAAAGGGAATGATTACTCGGAGATCGAGGAATTAGTGAATAAGAAGGTACATTCATTGATTTTCATGGGTGTGGATAATACGAAACTGCATGCGTTCTTCGACGGGAAAGTGGCGAATATTGAAGACGCCCGCTCGATGGAGGAGGCTGTGGCGAAAGCTTATAAGATGGCTCATAAGGGAGATACGGTATTGCTCTCTCCTTGTTGCGCCAGCTTCGACCTGTTCAAGAGCTATGAGGATCGGGGCGATCAGTTCAAGGCTTGCGTACGTAATTTGTAATAAAGGATAAAATGGATCTGGCGAGTAAACTGTTTAAGGGCGACCGGGTGATATGGATCATCTTCATGTTCCTGTGTCTTATATCGGTGGTGGAGGTGTTCAGCGCGACCAGTACGATCGCTTATAAGAACGCGAATCACTGGGCGCCTATCGTACGGCACGCCACCTTTTTATTGGGGGGTTTCGTCATGGTATTGCTGTTACATAATATACCGTGTCGTTTCTTCTCTGCGTTTATTATATTATTGCCGGTCTCGATGTTGATGTTGATCGTGACGCCCTTTATCGGCGTGGACGCTAATGATGCGCATCGATGGCTGGAAATCATGGGAATACAGTTCCAGCCTTCGGAGTTCGGGAAGCTGGCTTGTGTCGTGTTTGTCGCTTTCTTGCTCAGCAAGCGGGGGAAATTAACGGAGAACCAGATCTTTAAGTATATACTGATTGGAGTAGGACTCACCTGTGTCTTGATTCTGCCAGAGAACTTCTCTACGGCGTTTATGCTATTCGGGGTTTGTTTCCTGATGATGTTTATCGGTCAGTTGCCATTTGGTAAGTTGGCGAAGCTGGCGGGCATCTTGATGTTGGCGTTGGTGTTGTTCTTGGTGTTGCTTAAGTTTACGCCAGCCGCTATTACTCAGTATTTGCCGGATCGATTCGTTACTTGGCAGGGGCGTTTGGAGCGTTTCTTCGACGGGCATAAGGATAATTTGGATGAGAGTGGTACGTATAAGATAACCGATGATAATTATCAGGTAACCCATGCGAAGATAGCTATTGCCAGGGGAGGCGTATTAGGACAGATGCCCGGACATGGCCAACAGCGTGACTTCCTGCCACAGGCGTATTCAGATTTTATCTATGCGATTATCATAGAGGAACTGGGTATCGTTGGGGGGATCTTTGTACTGTTGCTTTATATAATGCTGCTAGTGCGGGTCGGGATGATCGCCCGGAAATGTGATAAATCATTCCCGAAATTCCTAGTGTTGGGATGTGGGTTGCTGGTGGTAGTCCAAGCCTTGGCGAATATGGCGGTAGCCGTGAATTTAGTGCCCGTTACCGGGCAACCGATGCCGTTGGTGAGCCGGGGTGGTACGTCTACGCTTATATCTTGTATCTATTTCGGGATCATATTGAGCGTAAGTCGTTTTGGAGCCAATATCGGAAATGAGGATGAGGAAGAGGAGGATACGGAGAATCCAGAGAATCCTTCCGACGAGCCATCCGGAGAGACAATAAATCAGGCGGTCGAGGGAGAGAAAGAAGATAATCCGCTGTCGGCTGTCGAAACGATAACTGTAGAGTCAAAAGTATGAGAAAGTACCGGATCATAATAAGTGGTGGTGGTACGGGAGGCCATATCTTCCCGGCCATATCTATCGCTAATACTTTCAAGAAACGTTTTCCGGATGCGGAAATCTTATTTGTGGGGGCGGAAGACCGCATGGAAATGGATAAGGTTCCGGCAGCTGGTTATAAAATTGTAGGTTTACCAGTGAGTGGGTTTGATCGTGCCCACTTGATGAACAACGTGAAGGTCATGGCTCGTTTAGCGAAAAGCTTGCGCTTGGCGAGGAAGACGATTCGTGAGTTCAAGCCAGATATAGCGGTCGGCGTGGGCGGTTATGCCAGTGGACCGACTTTATGGATGGCGGCTTCGCAAGGTGTTCCTGCGTTGATACAGGAGCAAAACTCATATGCCGGTGTGACCAATAAGTTGTTGGCGAAGAAAGCGAGCAAGATTTGTGTCGCTTACGAGGGCATGGAGAAGTTCTTTCCGGCGGATAAGATCGTGATTACGGGAAATCCGGTGCGACAGGATTTGGAAGAGGCGCTGAGTAAGAAAGAGGAGGCGTTGGCGTTCTTCGGGCTTTCTCCGGAGAAAAAAACGATCCTTGTGGTAGGTGGTAGCCTTGGCGCACGGACGATTAACCGGAGTATTCAAGGGGATCTGGATAAGTTCTTCGCCTCGGATGTACAGGTTATTTGGCAAACCGGTAGGTATTATTACAGCGACGCTTCCAAGCATTTGAAGGCGTACCGGGGAATGCCGGTTTGGTGCTCAGACTTTATTACCCGTATGGATTATGCTTATTCAGCGGCCGATTTGGTGATATCCCGTGCGGGGGCTAGTTCTATCTCGGAGCTTTGCTTATTAGGAAAACCGGTGGTCTTGGTGCCTTCGCCGAATGTGGCGGAAGATCATCAGACCAAGAATGCCTTGGCCTTGGTCCATAAGGATGCCGCCGTTATGATCGCCGATAAAGACGCGGAAAAGGATTTGGTGCCTACTGCCTTGAAGATAGTTCATGACGATGAACGTTTGCATACGTTGAGCCGTAATATCGAGACCTTGGCGCAACGCCATAGTGCGGACCGTATCGTGGATGAGATTGTTAAGATTATAGATAAGAAATAAGGAATATGGATATAAATAAAGTGACAGCGGTGTATTTCGTAGGTGCCGGGGGCATTGGAATGAGTGCCTTGATCCGTTATTTCCTCGCTAAGGGAAAACGAGTGGGCGGATACGATAAGACCCCTTCCGATTTAACCGAGGAGTTGAAAAAGGAGGGAGCCGATATTCACTATGAGGATAATGTAGCTTTGATCGGGGAGGCGTTCAAGTCGCCCGATGATACGCTGGTGGTTTATACGCCGGCGGTCCCGGAGTCGCATACGGAATTGACCTATTTCCGGGCGCACGGTTTTGAGGTGATGAAGCGGGCACGTGTCTTGGGAGAGATTACGAAAAGCAGCCGGGGTTTATGCGTGGCGGGAACGCACGGCAAGACAACGACCTCTTCTATGCTGGCTCATTTGCTGAAACAATCGCCAGTGGATTGCAATGCTTTCCTCGGAGGAATCCTAAAGAACTACGAGAGTAATTTGATGTTGTCTGATACGAGCGACTTTACCGTGATCGAGGCGGATGAGTTCGATCGTTCTTTTCATTGGCTTACTCCTTATATGGCAGTGATTACTTCCGCAGATCCAGATCATCTGGATATTTACGGTACGGCGGAGGCTTACCGGGAGAGTTTCGAGAAATTTACCTCCTTAATTCGTCCCGATGGTTGTCTACTGATCAAGAAAGGAATCAACGTAACGCCCCGTTTACAGGAGGGTGTCAAGAAATATACCTATTCCGTTACGGAAATAGCGGACTTTTACGCTGAAAATATTCGTATTTGCGACGGAAATATTACCTTTGACTTCGTTGGTCCGGAAATCCGTATTCCTGATGTGGAATTAGGTGTTCCCGTAAAGGTTAATATAGAGAACGGGGTAGCGGCTATGGCGATCGCTTGGTTGAACGGAGTGAAACCGGAGGATTTGAAAAAGGGTATGGCTACATTTGCCGGACCTCGCCGCCGTTTCGATTTCCATTTGAAGACTGATCAAGTGGTATTGATCGATGATTATGCCCATCATCCGGCCGAATTGCGACAGAGTATCTTGTCGGTGAAGGAATTATATGCGGGTCGTAAGGTGACAGGTATTTTCCAGCCGCATCTATATACCCGTACCCGGGATTTCGCTGGTGATTTCGCCGCGAGTCTCTCTTTATTGGATGAGTTGATCTTGCTGGATATCTATCCGGCTCGTGAGGAACCGATTCCGGGGGTGAGCTCTCGGATCATTTTTGATAAGGTGACGATCCCTTCCAAGACGCTGTGTAAGAAGGAAGAGCTTTTGGACGTGGTTGCCGCCGGGAAATATGAGGTAGTATTAATGGTAGGCGCCGGTAATATCGACCGTTTGGTGGAGCCTGTAAAAGAGATTTTATGTAAACAAATAAGGAAACCGTGATCCGAATAATTTCCATAGTAGTAGCCACGTTGTTGTTCTGTTACATCGTGTTTGTGTCGTTTTTCTTTCGGGAAATACGTCAGGACTCTATTTGCCAAGATCTGCAAGTCGTGGTGAAAGACAGTCTGGATAAACACTTCGTGAGCGAGAGTGACCTTGTGTCTATACTGAAGAAAGCTGGGCTAGATCCGATCAAGCGGTCAATGGCCGACGTGAATACGGATCGGATAGAGACGGAATTGCTTAAGAATGAGATGATCGCTCAAGTGGAGGCGTATAAGACTCCTTCGGGTATTATCAAGCTAGAGGTCATGCAAAAGATGCCTATCCTCCGGATTATGGGCGTAAGAGGTAGTTATTACGTGGATAATCTGGGAACCACCATGCCGATCAGTCGTCGGTATGCCGCGCATGTGCCAATTGTGAGTGGATATGTGGAAAAAGAGCTTGCGGTGACCGACTTATACAAATTTGCATTATTTTTGCAAGAGAATGAGTTCTGGAATGACCAGATTGAACAAATCTATGTCTATCCGGATAATGATATAGAACTTATTCCAAGAGTGGGTAACCACCGGATCATGTTGGGTACTTTGGATGAATTCGAAGAAAAGCTTGCGAATTTAAAGCTTTTCTATGAACAAGCGATCCCTAAAGTGGGTTGGGAAAAGTACAGTATGATTAATTTAAAATATAAGAATCAGATTGTTTGTACTAAAAAATAGATGATATGGCATACACAGACTTTATAGCAGCTATTGACCTAGGTACCTCCCATATGGTAGGAATGGTGGGGACTAAGAATGCGACGGGCGCTCTTTCAATCATCGCCTACGAAGTTGAGAACTCTGGCACCTGCATACGAAGAGGATGTGTATATAACGTGAAGGAGACGGCGAGTAAGATAAAACGCTTGATCCTCAAGTTGGAGAATAAACTGGGGGGGACCAAGATCGGGCAGGTATATGTGGGACTGGGTGGCCAGTCACTCCGTTCTATCGAGCATACGGTTTGCAAGGTATTGGGAACGGAAGGAGTGGTCACGGAGGAGATCATAGACTCTCTTTATCAAGAGTGTAAGGATTATCGTCCGGATATGTTGACCGTTCTTGACGTGGTTTCTCCTTCCTATTTTTTAGATGATAAACCAGAGTCCAACCCGGTGGGTGTGCCTTGTAGCCGTATCGAGGCTCGTTACAAGTTGATTGTTGGACGTCCTTCGTTGAAATTAAATATTGTCAATAGCATCTCGGAACAAGCGAAAATCGAGATCGCCGGTATTCTGGTGTCACCCCTCGCGTTGGGAGATGTTGTCTTGAGCGACAATGAGAAGGACTTGGGTTGCGCCTTGATCGGTTTCGGTGCCGGCGTGACGACGATATCTGTCTATAAGGGTGGTAAGTTGGCCAGCCTTTCCGTTGTTCCCTTTGGAGGTAATTTGATAACAAAAGATATAACCAATCTCAGGGTCGTAGAGTCTGAGGCGGAACGCTTGAAGATCACTTATGGTAGCGCGAAAGCGGACCGGGATAATGATATGACCATCCAAGTGAGTTTAGCGGATGGAATGGGCTTACGTGAGATTAAGCTGGCCGAGTTGAACGGTGTGATCGAGGCCCGTATGGATGAGATCTTAGAGAATGTATATGCTCGTCTGGAGGCTACAGGCTTGATGAGCGTTCTCGGTGCCGGCATCGTGATTACGGGTGGAGGCGCCGCTTTGAAGAATTTACCGGCTGTTATGAGCGAACGCTTGAAGATGGAGGTTCGCTATTCAGCGGTTCGCAAGGGGGTTGTCGCTAGTGGTGATTTAGTGGTCGCCAGCAATCCCGAATATGCGGTAGCCGTCGGCCTCTTGGCGAAAGGAACTAAGAATTGCGCGTTATATATTCCTCCTAAACCGGAGCCTAAGATTGAGCCGGTGGTTGAGCCTGAACCGACAGTGGAACCGACTCCGGAACCGGAACCCGTCAAGGAGAAGCCGAAGAAAGAGAAGAAAAAAGGTCCCGGCTTGTTCGGGCGGTTGACAAAAGGAATCGATACCTTTGGTAAAACCCTCTTCGATGACGATGATAACGAGAGTAAATAACGTGATCTACGAATGTAATAAAACCGGAAGACAATGGACGATACAATATTAAATTTTAATTATCCTACGGATACTCCCAAAATCATTAAGGTGATTGGTGTTGGAGGCGGTGGCGGAAACGCTGTTACTCATATGTATAAGGAGGGCATACACGATGTTACATTCGTGTTATGTAATACGGATAATCAAGCCTTGAACCGTTCGGATGTTCCTATCAAGTTATTGCTGGGACGTGAGATCACGCAGGGATTGGGCGCGGGCAATAAGCCGGAACGTGCGATGATGGCGGCCGAGGAGAGTCTGGACGATCTTCGAGGTATGTTGAACGACGGTACGAAGATGGTATTTATTACCGCCGGTATGGGTGGTGGTACCGGTACGGGTGCCGCTCCGGTTATCGCTCGTATCGCGAAGGATATGGGAATATTGACGGTAGGTATCGTAACCATTCCTTTCTTGTTCGAGGGTGAGCGTAAGATTATACAGGCCTTGAATGGTGTGGAGGAGATCGCGAAGAACGTGGATGCCTTATTGGTGATCAATAACGAGCGTTTGCGTGAGATTTATTCGGACCTTTCCGTGATGAACGCTTTCGGCAAGGCCGATGATACCTTGACGATCGCCGCCAAGAGTATCGCGGAGATCATTACGCTTCCGGGTATTATCAACCTCGACTTCGCCGATGTTAACACCACGATGAAAGATGGTGGTGTCGCTTTGATGAGTAATGGTTTTGGTGAAGGAGAAGGACGTGTTCGCCAAGCGGTGGAAGACGCTCTGAATTCTCCGCTATTAAGCAACAACGACGTAAAGAACGCCAAGAAAATCCTGTTCAACGTATATTTCAGCGAGGAAGCCGAGTTGCGCATGGAGGAGATGAACGACGTGCATAACTTTATGTCCGAGTTCAACCGTGATATAGAGGTTATCTGGGGTACTGCCGTGGATAATACATTAGGTAATAAAGTGAAAATGACGATCCTCGCTACTGGATTTACGATGGATGATATTCCATTGATCGCTGATAAACGCAGGAATGAAGCCGCTCAGATGACGGAAGAAGAATTGCGCTTAGAAGAAGAGCGAATCGAGAAAGAGCGTAAGGAGCGTGATTTGATTGGTAAATATTATGGTGCTTCCGCACAAAAGGCGGGTCGTTTTACCTCTCGTGCGAAAGCGGTAGTTTTGACTCAGGAAGAGTTGGATGATGATGCCTTGATCGCTTTGATAGAGGATAATCCGACTTATAACCGGGATCCGAAGATCGTAGCCCGTGCCCGTTCCAAAGTAGCGGGAGAGGATATTCAAGTATCGGCTCCGACAACGGCGAAGCAACCGGCTAACCAACCTCGCCAAGATTCTCAGCGGGGGGGTAAACAAGTGATCAGTTTCCGATAGTTAATAATATAATAAGGATATGGATTTATTTGAACAAGTCAGTGAAGACATTAAAAACGCTATGAAGGCGAAAGATAAAGTCGCCTTGGAGACATTGAGAAATGTAAAGAAATTTTTCTTGGAAGCGAAAACCGCTCCGGGAGCCAATGATACGCTGATGGATGCGGATGCCTTGAAGATCATGCAGAAGTTGGTGAAACAAGGGAAAGATTCCGCTACGATTTATGTGCAACAGGGCCGTCAAGACCTAGCGGATGTTGAGTTGGAGCAAGTAAAAGTGATTGAGAAATATTTACCTCAACAAATGTCTGCCGAGGAATTGGAGAAAGAATTGAAAGCTATTATCGCTCAAGTCGGTGCCGCTGGCCCGAAAGATATGGGTAAGGTAATGGGTGTAGCCTCAAAAGCATTGGCAGGAAGAGCCGAAGGACGGATGATTTCCGAGACGGTTAAGCGTTTACTTAATTAATTGATTCATACGAAGACCGCACTAAGGGCATTCTGACAATTACTCGTTAGAATGCCCTTGGTACGGTTTTCTCGTATATACCTTTTCCTTTGACAATTTAATTCTTTAGAAAACCATGATTACTTTTACATGTTGTCTGATAGCCCTTATCGTTGGATATTTTACGTATGGTAAATTTGTCGAGCGGGTGTTTGGCGTAGATCCCTCCCGGGTTACTCCCGCTTTCACGAAACAAGATGGTGTCGATTATATACCCTTGCCTACTTGGAAGATTTTCATGATCCAATTTTTGAATATAGCGGGTCTGGGACCTATTTTCGGCGCTATCATGGGGGCTAAATTTGGGGTAGCTTCTTTCCTTTGGATCGTATTGGGAAGTATATTTGCGGGCGCTACCCATGATTTCCTATCGGGAATGCTTTCGTTGCGGCATGATGGAGAAAGTCTTCCTGAATTGATCGGACGGTATCTGGGGAACAACTTTAAGCAATTTATGCGGGGCTTTACGGTTATCTTGATGATCTTGGTGGGTGCTGTTTTCGTAGCTGGGCCTGCAGGGTTGCTGGCTAAACTGACTCCGGAATATCTAGATGCTACGTTCTGGATTATCGTCGTATTCATTTATTATATACTGGCTACTCTATTACCTGTTGATAAGATTATCGGAAAGATCTATCCATTATTCGCCATCGCTTTGCTATTTATGGCCGTAGGTATCTTGGTTATGTTATTTATTAACCAGCCGCCGTTACCTGAGATTACGGATGGACTTAGTAATACGCATCCGGGAGGCTTGCCTATTTTTCCGATCATGTTTGTTAGTATCGCTTGTGGCGCTATCTCTGGCTTTCATGCTACCCAAAGTCCATTGATGGCCCGTTGCATGAAAAGTGAGAAATACGCCCGTCCCGTATTTTACGGAGCGATGATTACCGAAGGTATCGTAGCCTTGATCTGGGCCGCCGCCGCTACGTATTTCTTCCATAATAACGGAATGGAGGAGAACAATGCCGCTGTCGTAGTAGACAGTATCACAAAAGAGTGGCTGGGCGCTGTCGGAGGTGTATTAGCGATACTGGGTGTGATAGCAGCTCCGATTACTTCTGGCGATACGGCTTTCCGCTCGGCTCGTCTGATTGTCGCAGACTTCCTGCAAATGGAGCAAAAAACGGTGGTCAAACGTCTGATGATCTGTATTCCCATGTTTATCGTTGCGATAGGAATCTTATTATATAGTCAAAAAGATAAGGATGGCTTCGATATGATCTGGCGTTATTTCGCATGGAGTAACCAGACGTTGGCAGTATTTACCCTATGGGCCTTAACCGTATATTTGGTACAAGCAAAGAAATTATATGTGATAACCTTGATTCCCGCCTTATTCATGACGGCGGTATGTTCTACCTATATTTTTGTAGCTCCGGAAGGGTTTGGTCTTTCCTCCGGTTTTTCTCAACTTTTGGGGCTACTAGTTACATTGATCGTTTTCGGGATCTTCTTAGTCTGGAAAAGAAAGAAAGTATAAAAAAGGCTGGCTTACATTTAGCCAGCCTTTTCTGTCGTTATTGTTCAAGTGAATTAAAGCACTTGTATGCCTTCCTCACGGGCTTGTTCCTCCCCGGAAGGAGTGATTAATTTATAACCCTTGCCGTGGATGTTGATGATCTCGATACCCGGATCGTCTTTCAACAATTTACGTAATTTCGTGATATAAACGTCCATGCTACGAGCGTTGAAATAGTTATCGTCTACCCAGATTGTCTTCAAGGCGTAGTTACGCTCAAGGATCTCATTTGCATGGGCGCACAACAAGCTTAATAATTCGCATTCCTTCGTAGTAAGTTTCGTAACCTTGTCGCCGATAGCCAACGTTTGTTTTTGGGTATCGAACAAGAAGTTTCCTAACTTGTAGAAAGGAATATCTTTCATCTTCTTACCTTTCACACGGCGAAGGATAGCCTCGATACGAAGCAATAGCTCTTCCATGCTAAACGGTTTTGTCAAGTAGTCATCCGCACCGATCTTGAATCCTTCCAAGATGTCTTCCTTCATAGTCTTGGCTGTAAGGAAGATAATAGGGATATCAGGATTGATAGAGCGAATTTCTTGTGCCAAGGTGAAACCATCTTTCTTTGGCATCATGACATCCAACACACAAAGATCGTATTTACCTTTGGTAAAACCTTTGTATCCGGCTTCTCCGTCAGAGAATAGGTCCGTTACATACCCTTTAGCTTGTAAGTATTCTCTTAAAAGCATTCCTAAATTCTCATCGTCTTCACAAAAGAAGATCTTTAGTTTTTCTTCCATAACTAACTTTTTATAAGAGGTAAAGTAATAATAAATTTTGTTCCAATGTTTCCGGCACCACTTTCAGCACGGATCGTACCTTTGTGGTCCTCAATAATTTTACGTACGTAAGCGAGTCCGAGGCCGAACCCTTTCACGTCATGTACGTTGCCTGTCGGTACGCGGAAGAAACGGTCGAATACCTTTTTCAGATATTCTTTCTTGATACCGATACCATTATCTTCCACGGAGATCAACAGCTTTCCGTTCTCGTTCCAAGTGCGTGCCATCAATGTAAGCGGAACTTCCGGGCGGCGGTATTTAACCGCATTGTCCATCAAGTTGAACAATACATTGGTGATATGCATTTCATCCACATATATATCCGATTCTGTAGCTTGCAGGTCTATATCCATTGTACCGCCGTACTTCTCGACCTTTAAAACGAAGGTGTTAGCCACGTTCGCTACCAAATCATTTGCGTCAATTTCTTTCAATTTAAGCGCTGCTTTCTGTCGTTCGAACAAAGACATCTGTAGCACTTTCTCGACCAAGAAGCTCAATCGCTTCGTCTCGTCGTTGATTACGCCGGATATATGCTTGAATACGTCCGGACTCTTCGTTATATCCGAATCCTTCAACATCTGGGCGGCGAGCGAGATCGTGGATACCGGTGTCTTCAACTCGTGCGTCATGTTGTTGATAAAGTCGTTTTTCATCTCGGATAACTTCTTCTGACGGAATACGATGTAAATCGTGAAGACGAAGGTTATCAACAGGATCAATGAGAATATAACCGATGGAACGATGAAAGTAATAGAGCTTGAGATATAATCCCCTTTCGTCGGAAAATAAACTCTCAGGTAGTTTAGTTTCGATGGGGGATCGTTCGGGAAAAGCACTTGGGTGATCACGTCAGAGGCGATCGGTTGCTTTTGGAATTCTCCGCTCTGGTATACTACATTTCCATCTTTGTTAATAACAGAAAACACAAACGGCAAGTTCAAACCGTTGTTAATAAATTCTGTTTTTAAGTAATTGTTCAGCTTTTTAAAATCTATACGTTCCTCAATCGGCTTTAGATTCGCGGTGTATAAGATGTTGTAAATCACCTCCTCTATCAGTCCACCTTGGTACTGGTAACGTCTTTTTAGTGTCTTCTGTAAATCTTTAGATGTGTTTACGATGCTGTTGGCAGACTGCCGTTTTGACAAGGAAGAGAGCGGCTCGAACTTATGGGCGCTAAAACTTTGCATCTCTATTTGTTGAACGGTTCCATTAGAATCCTTGATCTGTAATTGGTATTTCTCATGGTTGATCACTTGTCCTAGGCTTTGGGCATCCGGGGCATTTTGATACATGAAATTTGTCTCATCCCGGTTGATATCATCCTCGAGGTATTTACGGGTCTCATCCAATTCCAGATTCTTAGATACTTGGCGCAGGCTTCTTTTGACAGTCTCATTGAACTGTTCGCTGCGTGTCTTAAGTATAATGCTCACATAGTTTACCTGTAGGTATAATAACCCGGCGAAGGCAAAAGCCATAACTACCGCAAGCAACCAAATTGTCGACTTCCTCATATCAATATCTTTCTCTTAATATTGCAACAAATAACGTATGTTTTAGTTTAATATTTACACAAAAAAGGTAAAAATAATCCGTTTAAAATGTTAATAATACTTTGTGGGCATAGAGGATGTATGCTAGCTAAGCATTGAAACTCCGCTGTTAATGCACTAGTTAGCGTTATTTTATCCTAAGTTTTTTATATATTATCCTAAGTAAAAACAAGTCCGGTGCGTTCTTTGTTGCGCCCGGACTTTATAAAGTCTCCACTTAGGGGATTAAAATCGATGTCCCGGAGGAGGACCCATCGGACCTCTTCCCCGTCCGCTTCTACCCGGCGTTTTCACGTCGCTGGCACTGGCTCAGCCTTTGAAGATGCTGAACCGATAGATGAAGTGTACCATGAAATAACTGCCTAGCGTGTTATATTCTGAGTCTTGTATATAGCTAGCGGTAACGGAACGGGAGATATTGCTTCGTTGTTGCAGGATGTCGTAGATCTTGAAACGGAGCGTCCCTTGGTTATTCTTTAAGAAAGACTTGGAGGCTGAGGCATTCCATAGGACTTCGTTCTGTTTGAATCCGTCCCCGTAGCCAGAGTTGGTAGACCAGTTCACGTCACTCTCTATCTTGAAATTGAGGGGCAGATAGATTGTCGTGTAACCGCCGGCTCCGTAATTGAAGGTGTTTTGGTTATTTTCCTTTTGCAGGGAGTTGCTGGTGGCATTGTAACGAATATTCCCGTTTACGCCCAGATCCAGATAAGAGGAGCGGAAGTCGATACCACCACGTTCGGACAATATGAGATTCCGGTTCGTATTCTTCTCCTCGTTGATATATCCGTTGCTATTAGCGAACGAGGCCATTGTCATGGAGTTGATGGAGAATTTCTTATTCTTCAAGGGGGTGTTCAACATCATACGGACGTTGCCACTATAGTTGCCATTTACGTTTTTGTAAGTGGTGGTCTTTACACCTGTCTCTTGGTTATAAGAGGTATAACTTACGATATCGTTGATGATATAACTACCGTTTGCCATGATCATGAAGGCCCGTTGTTTCTCCGGCGTGAACTGTTGGAAACGAATAAATACGTTGTTCGTATAGCGGGGATTCAAATCCGGGTTACCGATCGTGATATTCGTCGGGTCCGAGATATCCGCTACCGGTTGTAATTGAGTCATGCTCGGTTGGCTGGTACGGCCATTATACATGATACGAAGATTCGTACGCTTATCGAACATATAGTTGAATTGAGCCATCGGGGAGAGGTTGACCACCTTACGGGTTATCTTGGATAAGGTCGTGTCGCCAACGAAATTCTCGCTGCTGGAATAGGATGGGTCCAGATTCAAGCCGATCGTGTAGTTGAACTTTGCCCGTTGAGACTTGAAGCTCAAGCTGGCCCGCTGGCTGATAAAGTTATTACGATAGCTTTGGTTATAGGCGGAATCTAATACATTATATATACCATCAGCGTCTTGGTTGTAAACATTCTTCAAGGCTTCTTGTTTCCGTTGGCTGATGCTATAAGTGGCTTGGATGAAATTATTATGCCCGATCGGTTCTACCCACGATACGTAGGCCCGGTAATTGAAACCTTTGTTGTCGTAACGTGAGCGCTGGTCGATAATGCTATTCTTCAAGGCATCAGTCTGGTTGAAATAAACGATGTCGGAACGGTTCATGCCGTCACTGTACGAATCGCTATTGCCTCCGGAAAGGGTGGCGCTGAACACACGCCCTTTGTTATTCAGCTTACGGCTGAAATCGATGCTGGCATTTAGGTTGTACCCGTTACTTTCCGAGTAATTGCTGGATTTGTTGGTATTGACCGTATCCCGTTCGTTATCCAAGGTGGTAGCATCACTGAAATTGTCATTCATGCTATGGCTGAGGCTGAAACTCGGGCGGAAGATAAGTTGAGTCATCGTGTCCGGTTTCCATTCCAAGCGAAAGTCTACGCCAAAGTTATCGCTCTTCGTACGGCTCATCGCCTCGCTATTATCGTAGGAGGAACTATCTCCGGGAAGAATATTCTGCCGGTCGCTCTTGCTGCGAGCGTCATTGTCGGAATGGGAATAACGAGTATTTCCCCCAAGAGTTAGTTTATCCGGCTTGAATTCCTTGCTGAAATTCAAACCTGCGTTTCCGGAAGAGGTGATACCGCTACCCGCTCCGAAACCTCCTCGTCGACCTCCACCGCCTCCCATACCGGAGAACATTGTTGAGGCTAGATCGGAAAAGCCCATATTATTCGTGTTATTCGTTCCCCCCATGAACGTGATCTGGTCATTATTCACGAAACGATTGACCATGGCGTTGCCTTCATACCGATCTTTACTTCCGTATCCGCCATATGCGTTGCCAAACCAACCTTGCTTCATGCCGGGTTTCACGGTTAGGTTGATGACGGTCTCTTCCTCTCCATCGTCGAAGCCAGTCATTTGGGCCATATCGCTTTTTTTATCAAGTACCTGTAATTTATCGATCATCTTGGCTGGAAGATTCTTGGAGGCCACTTTCGGGTCATCGGAGAAGAACTCCTTTCCGTCCACCATTACCTTTTTCACCTCTTTTCCATTGACGGTGATCTTGCCTTCGCTATCTACCTCCACACCGGGCATCTTTTTCAATAAATCCTCCAAAACGGAGCCTTCGGTTACTTTATAAGAATCCGCGTTGTATTCCACAGTGTCGTTGCGAACGGTAACCTCGGGTGCCTTACCTATAACTACGGCTTCTCCCAACTCGATCGCTCCGTCGCTTAATTCGAGTTTACCTACGTTTACGGGATTTTTCTTTCCGGTGATTTGCAAGGGTTGGTACAATGGATCGTATCCGATGAATGTGATGTGTAGTAAATAACTTCCTTTCTTTACGTTTTTCAAGGTAAAACTACCATTACGGGCGCTCACCACACCTCGTACCATGGCACTGTCTTTTACGTTCAGCAATCGTACCGTTGCTTGCTCGATGGGGGTATCACTACCTTGCTCAACGACAGATCCGGTAACATTAACACCGCTTTGCTGTGCGAAAGCCATCGGTGAAAAAAGGATCATCAACAACATCAAAAGGCACTTTCCCGATTTCATAACTATATGGATTACATTGTTTACAATTACGAAAAGATAGACATGGTTCATTCAAAATAGTTTAATATAACTTTTATGGATTTGATATTATTAACACATGATATTTATTCTTGGGGCCGTAGAACCTCAGTGGGGATAGGTGTATGAGTTAACCATTCTCACTCTTTTGATCGAGGTGAATTTCATCCGTATCGGCACAAGCGATAAATACTAGAGCTTAGAACCTGCACGAGTAGTCCCAGCCTACGCCGGTAGTTGCGTATGACGACACCGATACTAACACAAGGTGCTCATGAAAAAAGTATCGTATCTTCATCGCCCCATGCACCTAAGATACTTCGCCAATGAACTTAGGATACTTTCTCAATGAAACTAAGATACCTTTTTCGCATGGCTAACTGATACGCCTTTTACTGCCCCTTACTTTTGGAAGTACTTCTGGCATGATCATAAGGAATGATTTTCTCTTTGGTAGAGGGTAAGAAAGATGCTTACGCTGAAATGTCTATCGGACATAAGATCATCTCTGCGATCGCTGATGACGGTAAGGCCGTTGTATATTATATTGCTACGACGGTTCTTACTTCCGACAACGCTACTATTGCTGCTCCGGCCGCTGCTGTATTCGTAACGGTTGGCGAGGAAACTGTTAAGGTGGTTGTGAAATAAATTAGACAACAAATAGATAGGGTAAGAGATGGAATATTCCCCATCTCTTCCTTTTAGAAGATATTTATAATTCTGAAATTCCCGGCGGAGATAGATTCTTCAAGTACATCGTGATGGTAGATTACTTAAAAATATGGGAAACATGTGTCCGTATAGGCCCTAATAACCAGGAAACGGGTCCTGCCATTGGCGGCTAAAATGAATAACCTACGGCTTGTCGAGTGAATAACTAACGGCTATACCTAGCCGGTAACATACAACTCTAAAAATGAATAGCTTACCACTTGAAAAGCCTTTTTATGCCGAAACCAACAAGATATTCTTTGCAACTTCTTTAAAAAAATATTGATAGTTTTATTTAGCTTTAGGGTTTGTAAATGTGTAAAAAGAGTTGAAATGTTGTTTCTATTAAAAATATGAGTTACATTTAGCGGTTAAACAGGAACGATTATTTTTTTATTTGTCATTTTGTGATTAGGAAAGGTTGAAATAAGGAGATAAGATAACTATAATATGGAGGAACAGTTTCTGCTTGTAGAGCTTAGACGGGGGAATAAAAATGCTTTTTCCCATTTATTTATGGCTTATTACAAAGATCTTGTGATGTTTGCTGGTAGCTATTTAGGAGAGAGAAATATTAGTGAGGATGTCGTACAATCAGTATTCCTAAAGGTTTGGAATGATCGTGAGAGCCTAATAATAGAGACTTCTTTTAAATCCTATCTTCTGGCTTCCGTACGAAACAGTTGTTTGGATGAGATACGGCATCGGTATGTTGTTCGGGAGCATGAATCCATTATTTTGTCCCATCTGGAACTAGATGATATTGATACGGAGAATTATATATTATATTCAGACTTATACGATCATTTGCGAGAAGCCTTGGATAAATTGCCTATAGCTTGCCGGGAAGCTTTCGAGATGAGTCGTTTCGAACAGTTGAAGTATAAGGAAATAGCGGTAAAGCTAAATGTTTCTGAACGTACGGTGGAGGTAAGGGTAGGTAAGGCCTTGGGGCTACTTCGTCATTATCTGAGAGATTTTTTGTCTGCATTGATCACAACATTTCCCTAAAGAATGTTATTTGGCTGTGGGTTATAACTTGAATACCTTCTCTAGCGCAAATTATGCGCATTGACCCTTATAAATGGTACGCATGGAAAGACGGGGCTTTAGTTTTCTGGGATGATCCTTTGGAATGTGTGTTCAAGAAGATCGGGCAGACATTTAATGTTGACATTATTTTAAAAGACACGGATATAGCTCATCAACTTTATCGGACCACTTTTAGGCAAGAATCTTTGGATGAGATCTTATGCCTTCTGCGTTTGACCGCTCCGATTCGTTATGAATATTCCAACCGGAAGGTAGATGCATCATCATTATAAGAAACAAAGGATAGAAGTCTATAAAATTAGATAGGGAGCGAAAAAATACGTTTTATTTTATGTGGGGTTCTAAAGTTGATCCGTCTTATATATGTAAAGACTATTTGTTTGTTAACCTGTAAATAGAAATTGCCTATGGAATAAAGGAGGAGCAGGAAAATTATATCATGCCACGAATTTAGGATAAAAAAGGGAAGATCTCGTACATCCTCCCTTTTATGAAGCTTAGTCGTAAAATTTTATAACCTTATTTTCTAACTAAACACAACAAAATTATGAAATCAGTTTCATTTGATGAAATTAAACGGCGACTATTTGCCACTAAAATCTTTAGTATTATAAGAATATGCCTGCTATTACTGATCTGTAGTGTAATGAGAGCTTTTGCTTCTATAGGCTATTCACAAATGACTACACTTTCATTAGATCTAAAAAATGTATCAGTAGAAGAAGTCTTGAATGAGATCGAATCAAAAACGGAATACCGCTTTCTTTAATAATAAGAGATCGGTAATTGAACAAAAAAGCTGATATATCATCTAAATGAGAAGGAAATAACAACGATTCTAGATAATCTGTTCGAAAGAAGTGGAGTGAATTATGTGATAAGCGATCGACAGATTGTGAGTTGATGAATTGGAGCGTTCATTTATTTATAATATACCAAGTAGATAAAAGCCTCATATAGAAAGATAAAGTATGTTACGAAACATGTTCGTCTTTGTTTTAGGTAATGGATAAAGTGTTATTTTTACGCCCAAATATATAAGTGTTAGTTATTACACTTATATGAGTTCAATCTTTTAATAAAAAGGCATATAGTAAACCACTCTATAATGTGAAAAGTAATGATTGAGGAATTAAAAGAGAAAGTTTTCAAAGCGAATTTGGATTTGGTCAAATATGGGCTGGTTATTTTTACTTGGGGAAATGTAAGTGCCATTGATCGTAAAAAAGGATTAGTAGTCATTAAGCCTTCGGGTGTTTCTTATGAGACTATGAAGGCTGATGATATGGTCGTGCTGGATTTGCGGGGTAATATAGTGGAGGGAAGGTTGAAACCTTCATCGGATACTCCGACTCATTTGGTCTTGTATAATGCTTTTCCTGAGATAGGGGGAGTTGTTCACACGCATTCCACCTATGCCACTTCGTGGGCTCAAGCCGGACGTGATATTCCTAATATCGGTACGACACACGCTGACTATTTCAGCGAGGCCATTCCTTGCACGCGCGAAATGACTCAGCAGGAAATAGAAGGTGAGTATGAGAAAGAGACAGGAAATGTGATCGTCGAACGTTTTCAGCAAATTAATCCTGTATATGTTCCCGGGGTCCTCGTAGAGAATCACGGACCATTTTCTTGGGGAAAAGATGCTGATGAGGCTGTGTATAATGCGGTTGTAATGGAGCAAGTGGCCAAGATGGCTTATATATCTTATGGCATCAATCCTCAACTGGGTATGAATCCACATTTGGTTACGAAACATTTTTATCGAAAGCACGGCCCGAATGCTTATTACGGGCAAAAATAAGTATGAACACTATAAATAGATGATAAATAACGACATTATTAACTTTTTAAATCAATAAGCCATGAATAATTTCAATGATTTCGAGGTATGGTTCGTTACAGGGGCGCAGCTTCTGTATGGCGGCGATGCGGTTGTAGCGGTAGATGCACACTCTAACGAGATGGTAAATGGATTGAACGAATCCGGTCTCTTGCCCGTAAAAATAGTATATAAAGGTACGGTAAATTCTGCCAAAGAGGTAACGGCCACTTTCAAGGCCGCTAATAATGAGGACAAATGTATCGGTGTAATCACTTGGATGCATACTTTCTCTCCGGCGAAAATGTGGATACATGGCTTGCAGGAATTGAGAAAACCTCTATTACATTTTCATACCCAATTCAACAAGGAGATACCTTGGGACACCATGGATATGGACTTCATGAACCTGAATCAGTCTGCTCATGGCGATCGTGAGTTCGGGCATATTTGTACTCGAATGCGAATTCGCCGCAAAGTAGTGGTAGGGCATTGGAAAGATGGGGAAGCTCAACGTAAGATTGCTGTTTGGATGCGTGTCTGTGCGGCTTGGGCGGATGCTCAAGACATGCTGATTGTCCGTTTTGGCGACCAGATGAATAATGTAGCGGTAACGGATGGAGATAAGGTTGAGGCGGAGCAACGCATGGGTTACCATGTGGACTACTGCCCGGTGAGCGAACTGATGGAATATCATAAAAATATCAAGGATGCCGATGTGGAAGCTCTTGTAGCAATCTATTTTAGTGAATACGACCATGACGCTTCATTGGAAGATAAATCTACAGAAGCTTATGAGAAAGTATGGAATGCGGCGAAAGCGGAATTAGCTCTCCGTGCTATCCTCAAAGCGAAAGGAGCCAAAGGTTTTACTACAAACTTTGATGACCTAGGACAGACAGACGGTAGTTATTTCGACCAAATCCCGGGATTGGCTTCTCAGCGTCTGATGGCGGAAGGTTATGGATTTGGCGCTGAAGGTGATTGGAAGTCCGCCGCTCTTTATCGTACGGTATGGGTAATGAACCAAGGACTTTCCAATGGTTGTTCTTTCTTGGAAGATTATACCTTGAACTTTAAAGGTGGCCAAAGTTCAATTCTTCAATCACATATGTTGGAGATTTGTCCTCTTATCGCCGCATCCAAGCCACGTCTTGAAGTACATTTCTTGGGTATAGGTATCCGTAAGAGCCAGACGGTACGTTTGGTCTTCACCTCAAAAGTAGGTACGGGTTGTACGGCTACTGTCGTAGATCTGGGGAATCGTTTCCGTTTGATCGTAAACGATGTGGAATGTATCGAACCGGAGCCGCTGCCTAAGTTGCCGGTTGCGTCTGCCCTTTGGATTCCGATGCCAAGCTTCGAGATAGGTGCGGGTGCTTGGATTTTGGCAGGTGGTACTCACCACTCATGTTTCTCGTACGACTTGACTGCGGAATATTGGGAAGATTATGCTGAAATCGCAGGTATCGAAATGGTACATATCAACAAGGATACGGCTATCAGCAACTTCAAGAAGGAACTTCGCATGAATGAGGTTTATTATATGTTGAACAAAGCGCTTTGTTAAACTTCAATCAATATGAAAGTAGATGCGAAATCAACCATTGAAGCGGGGAAAGCTATTCTTGGCATAGAATTTGGCTCGACCAGAATAAAAGCTGTCTTGATCGATGAGGAAAACAAACCGATCGCACAAGGAAGTCATAGTTGGGAAAACCAGTTAGTCGACGGACTTTGGACATATAGCGTGGAGGCTATTTGGTATGGATTGCAGGATTGCTATGCGGATCTTCGTTCAAACGTGAAAAAAAAGTATGACGTTGAGATCGAGACACTGGCGGCAATCGGTATTAGTGCCATGATGCATGGTTACATGGCATTCAATGAGAGAGAGGAGATACTCGTGCCTTTTCGCACATGGAGAAACACCCATACGGGCAAGGCTGCGGCGGCCTTATCGGAATTGTTTGTATATAATATTCCTTTGAGATGGAGTATTTCTCATTTGTATCAAGCGATCTTGGATAATGAGGAACACGTTAAGGATATTGATTATCTGACAACCCTTGCCGGTTTCATCCATTGGCAGATAACGGGGCGAAAAGTATTGGGTGTAGGTGACGCATCCGGTATGCTTCCCATAGATCCGGCCACCAAGAACTATTCTGCCGAAATGATATCCCAGTTCGACCGATTAATCGCTACAAAGGGATATGATTGGAATTTGCGGGATATCTTGCCTAAGGTCTTGCTAGCAGGTGAAAATGCCGGTCATCTTACATTGAAGGGAGCTAAAATGCTTGATGTATCAGGCCATTTGAAAGCAGGCATACCTGTTTGTCCTCCGGAAGGCGACGCTGGTACAGGTATGGTGGCGACCAATGCCGTCAAGCGACGTACGGGAAACGTTTCCGCCGGTACATCCTCATTCTCTATGATCGTGTTGGAGAAGGAGTTGTTAAAGCCATACGAGATGATTGACATGGTTACCACGCCGGATGGAAGCCTTGTGGCTATGGTACATTGCAATAATTGTACCTCCGACCTTAACGCATGGGTCAATTTATTCAAGGAATATCAAGAGCTGCTGGGTGTACCTGTGGACATGGACGAGGTATTTGGAAAGCTTTATAATCATGCGCTTACGGGGAATGTGGATTGTGGTGGTCTTATTTCATATAATTACATCTCGGGTGAACCTGTAACGGGGCTTTCGGATGGAAGACCGCTGTTTATACGCTCGGCGAATGACAAGTTTAACCTTGCGAATTTCATGCGGACTCATCTGTATGCTTCAGTAGGGGTTCTTAAGATAGGTAATGACATCCTTTTCAAAGAAGAGAAAATCAAAGTCGACAGAATTACAGCACATGGAGGTCTGTTCAAGACCAAGGGTGTAGGTCAAAGAATATTGGCTGCGGCTATAAACTCACCCATATCCGTTATGGAAACCGCTGGTGAAGGGGGTGCTTGGGGAATTGCCCTGCTGGGTGCTTTTCTTGTGAACAATGACGGGAAGCAATCTCTGGCTGATTTCTTGGACGAGTATGTGTTTGCCGGTGATGCCGGTGTTGAAGTTTCACCCACGGCGGAAGAGGTAGAAGGTTTTAACACATACATCGAAAATTACAAAGCCGGATTGCCCATAGAGGAAGCGGCTGTACGATTTAAATGTTATTGATTAAATCTTACACCTCTTTTCAACCAGTCTTTGAAGAGGGGTGTATATCTTCAAAAGTGCAATTATACATACAAAAGCCTAAATAGATAGAGTCCCCTGAAAGATGATATATCTTATCGTTGTAAGATGCATGATCTTATAATGATAAGATCATACATCTTGTTGCTGTAAGACGATACATCTTTATTTCTATTCTTTGTACTATTGATCACTTTGTTTTCTTAAAGAATGTTATTTAACTGTGGGACTTTCAATCTTGCACGTCTTTTTTATAAAATATAAAATTAGGATGAGCACAAGAAAACAAATAGAGGAATTAATAACCGGCTATCTGTCCGGGAATACAAATAAGGAAGACACGGAACGATTGGTGGCTTGGATAAAGGAAAGTCCCGACAATCTTCGATATTATCAACGGTTGAAAAATATATGGCAGGTTTCCCATCCCGCTTTCGGGGCTGATACGATTCAAGTAGCTAGTGCCAATGAAAAAATGATGAGTCGGATTACTCCCGTAAAATGGTATGAATCGAGATTTATCCGTTATTGGCAATATGCGGCGGCGATACTTCTGTTGCCCTTAGTTGTTTTTTCTTCCTATTTGTTTATTTCCAATCAGCGTACGGAATACTCCCAAGTCGCTTATCAAGAGGTCTTTGCTCCTTATGGTACCCATTCCCGGGTGAATTTACCAGACGGTTCCTTGGTATGGCTGAATGCTGGAAGCTCTTTGAAATATCCGACTGTGTTTGATTGGGATAAGCGACAAGTAGAACTTTCCGGAGAGGCTTATTTCGAGGTGGAATCAGATCCGGAGCATCCATTCATTGTTCAAACCGATGGGGTAGAGGTCTCTGCTGTGGGAACTGCTTTCAATGTGGAGGCTTATCGGAACGATTCAATCGTGGCCGTGACGATGGCGATTGGAAAAGTAAATGTCTCTCTGGGGAAACAACGAGTCTTTTCCTTGGTATCCGGTGAACGGATGGGATACAACGTTAATACTTCTTCCTGTCGGATCGAGCAGATCGATCCCTATAAATGGTATGCGTGGAAAGATGGTGCCCTGGTTTTCCGGAATGATCCTTTAGAATATGTATTCAAGAAAATCGGGCAGACCTTTAATGTGGATATCGTTTTAAAAGATACCGCTATAGCTCATCAGCCCTATCGGGCTACCTTCCAACAGGAATCTCTGGACGAGATATTGCGTCTCTTACGATTGACGGCCCCTATCCAATATAAATATTCAAATCGGGAGCGGGGTACCGATAATCACTACCGAAAACAAAAAATAGAGGTATACAAAACAAAAAAGTGAGAAAAATACACATATTGTATGTGGATCTCTTGAGTTGAGACGTCTTATATATGTGAAAGGATTTTATTTGTTAACCATTAAATAGATGTTGCCTATGGAATAAAAAAGAGTGGAGAAATTATATCATGACACGAAATTAGGCTAAAAAAGGGAAGGTCTCGTACACCTCCCCTTTTATAAAGCTTAGTCGTAAAATTTTTATAACCTTATTTTCTAACTAAACACAGCAAAATTATGAAATCAGTTTCACTTGATGAAATTAAACGGCGGTTAATTACCTCTAAAATCTTTTGTATTATGAGAATATGCCTGTTATTACTGATCTGTAGTGTAATGCAAGTTATTGCTTCTACCGGCTATTCGCAAATGACTACACTTTCATTAGATCTAAAAAATGTATCAGTAGAAGATGTCTTGAATGAGATTGAATCGAAAACAGAATACCGTTTTCTGTATAATAAGAAATCGGTAGATGTAGACCGAAAAGTTGATATCTCTGTAGACGGGAAAGAAATAACAACTATCTTGGATAATCTCTTTAAAAAGAGTGATGTGAATTATGTGATAAGTGACCGGCAGATTGTCTTGAATAAGACATCCGATGTCATGATCGTCCAGCAAGGAAGACGGGTAAGCGGCGTTGTCGTGGATGGTACCGGGATTCCGGTGATTGGAGCGAATGTCGTAGAGAAAGGCACTACGAACGGAACGATTACAGATATGGATGGTAAATTTTCACTGGAGGTTCCGGATAACGCTACATTGTTAATCTCTTATATCGGTTATTCTCCTAAGGAGATAGTGGTAAAAGGCCAAAGCTCCTTTCAGATAAAATTGGCGGAGGATACGAAAGCGTTGGATGAGGTAGTCGTAGTAGGTTATGGTATCCAGAAAAAGAGTGTGGTGACGGGAGCGATCTCATCCGTAAAAGCCGAGGATATGATGAATAGCGCTAATACACGACCGGAGCAAGCTTTGCAAGGAAAGACTTCCGGTGTACAGGTATTGTCTTCTTCCGGTGCTCCGGGTTCCAGTATGAAAATCCGTATACGTGGTTATAGCTCTAATGGTAACTCGGACCCTTTATATATTGTCGATGGTTTGCGTACGGATGATATTAGTGGTTTGGAACCTAGTAATATCGCTAGTATGGAGGTTTTGAAAGATGGAGCATCTGCTGCTATCTACGGTGCGGAAGGTGGTAATGGCGTCGTTTTGATTACCACGAAAAATGGTTCGGCTGGTAAGACTCAAGTGACTTACGATTTCCAATATACGATTCAGAGCTTGGGCAAGACTCCGAAAGTCATGAATGCGGAGCAATACATATCTTACATGGATGAATCCGGCGCTATTCCGGGTATTCAATGGGACGGTACCGATACGGATTGGGTGAAAGAGACCTTTGAGGCGGCTCCGATGCAAAAGCATAATTTGTCAATCTCGGGAGGAAATGAAAAGTCTACTTATTTAATGTCATTATCTTTCTTGAATCAAGATGGTATCGTAAAAGGTGACGATGATAACTATAAAAGATATTCCGGGATGTTTAACGGAAGCCAGAAGGTGAACAAATGGTTGAAGGTAGGTAGTAGTGTCCAGATCAACCGATCCGTACAGCATTCGATCAACGAGAATGACGAGTCTCGTGGCGTGATCTCTAACGCTATTTTGCTAGACCCGCTGACACCGGTAGAATATGTAGGCGAGGTTCCTACCCGTGTGCAGGAATTGATCGATGCCGGGAAGCCGGTGATGCAATCGGAGAATGGTAATTATTACGGAATCTCTAAATATGTAAACGGAGAGACGATTAATCCGTTCGTACAGAAGGGGCAGTCTCAAACTGCTACTACGATTACGTCATTGATGGGTAATGCTTATATGGATATCACTCCGTTAGAGGGACTTACTTTTACCTCAAAGCTAGGTATTAATTATTTCTCTAAAAACGTACACAACTATAAGCCGGAATACTATTATAGCGGCGAGATGATGAATGCGTTCGCCTCAGTTAGCGAGTCAGACGCTACCATGACCTATTGGCAATGGGAAAATTATGCTTCTTATGTAAAGAGCTTCAATAAGCATAACTTTACCCTCATGGCAGGAACCGCAGTCTCCCGCAGGGACTATAAGACGGTTACGGCTTCTGGTTATCCATTGATCAAAGACCAAGATTCGTATGCCGATCTGGATTATATCTCTACGCAGGCGAATTCAAAGGTAGGTGGAACCACCTTGACTGATACGAAGCTTTCCTATTTTGCCCGAATCAATTATGATTATGAGAATAAATATTTATTCCAAGCGACGGTTCGCCGGGACGCTGCCGGTCTTTCTATCCTTCCGAAGGATAATCGTTGGGGTACGTTCCCTGCTTTATCAGCGGGTTGGGTGATCAGTAACGAGGATTTCTTTCCGGAACTGAATGGGTTCTCTTACGCTAAGATTCGTGGTAGTTGGGGACAAAATGGTAGTTTGTCGAACCTTGGTAAATACAGTTATGCGTCTAATGTCGTGTCATCCGGTTCTGTAACCAATTATCTGACTTGGTCAAGCATGAATGCTTCTACCTTGTATCCTTTGGCGGATGGTACATATGCGACCGCTTCTTCTCCTTCCGTATTGGGTAATAATAAATTGACATGGGAAACCAGTGAGCAGTTAGACTTTGGTATCGATCTACGCTTCTTGGCCGATCGTCTAGGGTTTACGATGGACTACTATCATAAGACTACGAAAGATCTGATTACGACAAATACGCCTCCACTAGAAGCCGGTAATAGCGCTTCCCCGATCAATGGTGGAAACGTGGTGAATAAGGGATTTGATTTTGAGTTGACTTGGCGTGATCATATCGGTGATTTTAAGTATAGTATTGCGGCGAACTTATCTACCTTGAAAAATGAGGTGACTTACTTAGACCCAACAATCAGTCGCCTGAATGGTGCTTCCGTAAACAAATGGTCTTCTGCCACGGCGTTCGAGAAAGGCCTTCCGGTTTGGTATTTCCGGGGATATAAGACGGATGGTATAGATCCGGCAACAGGAAACGTGAACTTTGTGGACGTAAATGGCGATGGAACGGTGAATGCGAATGATTTTACGTATATCGGTAGTGCTATTCCAGATATTACCTACGGAGCTACCTTGAATATGGAATATAAGGGGTTTGACTTTACGATGTTCATACAGGGACAAGCAGGAAACGATATCTTGATGGGTATTATCCGTACGGACCGTCCGGCGACAAACAAGCTGTCTTTGTTCTACACCGATCGTTGGACTCCGGAGAATCCGAACGCCTCACGCCCGTCCGCAACCGTAGACGCTAAGTACTGGAATAGTGACCAGATGTTATTTAACGGCTCTTTTATGAAAATCAAGCAAATACAATTAGGTTACTCATTACCGGCTCTCGTGACAAATAAGTTGCATATCGGGCATACACGTATCTATGCGTCTTTGGATGACTTTTTCACATTTACGAATTATCCGGGTATGGACCCGGAGGCATCTAGCTCCGATAATAATAGCATCGGTATAGATCGTGGATTCTTCCCGATATCTAAGAAGGTTTTATTCGGATTATCTCTTAATTTCTAACTACTAATTATGCATGGATTATGAATACAGGAATCATTAAATACGGAATATTATCGTTGGCATTTACGTTGTGTACGGCTAGTTGCTCGGATTTTCTGGATACGGAACAAAGAGGGGTAACGACGCAGGAGTCTTTTTATAAGACGGACGCAGAGGTTACAGAGGCTTTATATGCTATTTACAATAAGATGCAAAGCAGTGATTTGAATACGTTCCAGTTCAAGAATCTTCTTTCGGATGACGCCATGGCCGGTGGTGGCGGTCGTGGAGATAATAACCAAGGTGAGGAATTGGACGAGTTTCGGTTCGGATCGAGTAATACGATACTTCGTGCGATGTTCACGAAATATTACCAGATCATCTATACTGCGAACTTATTGATTAACAAAGTGGCTCCGGAATCGGAAGTGAAAAAGATGGCGATCGCGGAGGCCAAGACTTTCCGTGCCTATGCTTATTTTGAGTTAGTGACTCTTTGGGGAACAGCTCCTTTGGTAACGGAACCTCTTGATCCGGATAATTATGCGCAGCCCAATTCTACGCTAGAAGAGCTTTGGGGACAAATTGAGAAGGATTTACAGGAGGCTATCCCCGATTTACCTTTAAAAAGTCAGTTATCGGCGGCGAAAAAAGGAAATATTTCCAAGGGTACCGCTCAATCTTGGTTAGGAAAAGCGTATCTTTATCAGAAAAAATATGATGAGGCCGCAGTTGTGTTCGATGAGGTGATCAATAGCAATGAATATGCCTTGAATCCAGACTTTTCGATGTTAACCCGTAAATCTACCGAGTTTGGGAAGGAATCTATTTTTGAGGTGTCTTATGCGGATGAGTTGTCAACGATAACGGAAGGAAATACGGTTGTGGCCTATTGTGGTCCTCGTACGCCATGGTTTACAGCAGGGACGAGCGGTATCACGGAAACCGGTTGGGGCTGGTGCGGCCCGAGAGCTGAATTATATGACGCTTTTGTTGCGGCGGGTGATGTAGTGCGCAGGAAAGGTACTGTAATCAGTGAGCAAGATTTGATTTCGGAATTCGGAGGCTCTTTCCGTGATTCGGAAGGTAATTTACCCTATGGAACGGAAGGGTATGTACGTATCAAGCATGGCGCTTTTGTCGATGAGACCCCGGGCGAGGAGTATCATACCATTAGCGGGATGAACTACCGTATTACTCGTTATGCGGATGTCCTTTTGATGGCAGCGGAGGCTTATAATCGTAAGTCGAGCCCGGATGACACAAAGGCTTTAAGTTACATCAATCAAGTTCGTGCTAGGGCGCAAATGCCGGATTTGACCTCCAGAGGCGATAAGTTATTTGAGGACATTAAGCTAGAGAGACGTTTGGAACTTGCGTTTGAGTTTGTACGTTATCAAGATTTGATCCGTTGGGGAGATGCGGATAAAGTGCTGGCTGATCAAGGTAAGAAGATCCCTAGAGGTGATGGAACCTATTTCGATTTCCCGGATGCGGGTTTTAAGGAACGTAATTGGTTATTACCATTCCCGGATACGGAAATTAATGTGAATCCGAATTTGAAACAGAATGCAGGTTGGTAATTAAGGAATGAATTTAAATAAATATCTATGAAAACACATTTTTTATTAATACTAGCGTTTAGCTGTATCTGCTGTTCATGCAAGACGGCTCCTCAAGCGGAGTGGGTAAGTACGACATTTGAGTCCCCATGGGTTACACAACCCGAAGTGGTAGCGGTATCTGAAACTTCAGAGCCGGATGTGGTTGTAGACGTAACAAAGACCGCTCAAACGATTGATGGGTTTGGTACTTGTTTCAATGAGTTGGGATGGACTTCTCTCTCTCTGCTAGATGAAACCGTACGTGAGAGTATCTTAAAAGAGATGTTCGCCCCGGGTGTAGGTGCGAATTTTACGATTTGCCGGATGCCGGTAGCGGCGAATGATTTCGCCATAGACTGGTATTCGTATAATGAGACAGAAGGAGACTTTGAAATGAAGAATTTCTCGATCGATCACGACCGGGCTACCTTGATCCCATTTATTCAAGGTGCCCAGCGTTACAATCCGAACATCAAGATTTGGGCCTCACCTTGGTGTCCTCCCTCGTGGATGAAGTGGAATAAGCACTACGCTTCCCGATCAACGACCGCATTAGCTAAGCGGCTGAAGAAAAGACAGACGGGAGAAGAAACCTTTATGTTCAGGGTAGTTGATAACGAGCTGCCCGAGGACCGCCAAGCATTTGAGGGTGCGGACGCTTTCATTCAGAAAGATGCCTATTTCAAGGCTTATGCGCTTTATTTCTCGAAGTTCATAGATGCCTACCGGCAGGAGGGTATTGATATATTTGGAGTGATGCCTCAGAACGAGTTTAACTCTGACCAGCCCTACCCAAGCTGTTGCTGGACTTTGGGTGGATTGGCTACCTTTATGGGGAAATATCTTGGCCCAGCTATGGCAGAGAAAGGGGTAGAGATGATGTATGGAACGGTGGAGCGTCCCCGTGAGGCGATGATTGATTCCATTATGCAAGATCCGGATTGCAAGCGTTATGTGAAAGCCATCGGATTCCAGTGGGCTGGAAAAGATGCCCTGCCGATAGCCGCTCGTAAATATCCGCACTTGAAGTTCCTACAAACGGAGCAAGAATGTGGAAATGGTAAGAATGACTGGAATGGTGCTGTTCATTCTTGGGATTTGATGAAACATTATTTGAGTCATGGCGTGTCTGTCTATACTTATTGGAATACATCCTTAAAGCAAGGAGGTATCAGCCGTTGGGGATGGGCTCAGAATTCCTTGGTGGTGGTAAGTGAAGACGGTAAGACTTTCTCGTATACCCCGGAATACTATATAATGAAACATGTAAGTCATTATGTACAACCGGGTGCGAAAAGATTAGTGACGGATGGTGCGTATAAAGATGTATTGGCTTTCGTGAATCGGGATAATAGCGTTGTTATTGTGGCGGGAAACTCTGGAACAACGGATAAACCGGTAAGTTTTAAGGTTAACAATTCAATATATTCACCTGTATTAAAAGCCAATTCAGTGAATACACTTTTAATTAAGTAGCGTATGAGAAAATCCGTTATCGTAGGATGTTGCCTTCTGGCAGCATCCTGCTTTTTATCAGCCCAACAAAAAAAATACTTGGACCATCTATCTGATTATATAGAAAACACATCGGTCTTTGGATGGAATCAAGAGGAGGGACGGGCGTATCATATACCCGAGAAGCATATTTCCCTAAACGGGGATTGGAAATTCTTCTTTAGTGATACGCCGGAAGGTATCCCTTCTGATTTTTATAAGGAGAACTTTAATGATAAGGCATGGTCTTTGATCCCGGTTCCTTCTAATTGGGAGATGCAGGGATATGGCGATAAGTTGTTTCGTAATGTGCATGCGCCTTTTAAAGCGAATCCCCCGTTTGTACCGAAGGAATATAATCCGACTGGGGCTTATCGGAAGACTTTTACGCTTCCGGCATCGTGGGAAAACGATCAAGTATTTCTTCGTTTGGAAAAGGTGGCGTCCGCTTCGTTTGTTTGGGTGAACGGACAGGCAATCGGCTATAATGAGGGAGCACAAGAACCTGCGGAATATAATATCACGAAATATCTGAAGCCGGGAAAGAATACTGTAGCGATACATGTCTTGAAGTATTCGGATGGTTATTATCTGGAAGGACAGGATTATTGGCGCTTAGCTGGCATCTTCGATGATGTCTGGCTTTATGCGACGCCCTCTGTCCGTCTTTTTGATTGGTATGTCGTGACTGATCTGGATGATACTTATACAGATGCGGACTTGAAGCTGCAGGTAGACATTAAAAAGTACACGGAAGAGGTTTCGATAGATTACCGATTGAAAGTTCAATTATGGGATGACCGGAAGGAATTGGTTACGGAATTAAATAGCGATCCGTTTAAGATCGAATCGATCGGTAAGAAGAGGTTGGATTTATCACGGTTGATAAAAAATCCAAAGAAATGGACCTCTGAGACTCCGTATTTATATACGCTAAAAATGAGCTTGCTAACCATGGATGGTGCGGAGCACGATGCGATAGAAACCCGTATGGGTTTTAAGGAGACTGAAATTAGAGGAGAGGCTTTTTATTTAAACGGAGTACTCTTAAAAGTGAATGCCCAGAATTCCCATATGCAGCATCCGGAGATGGGCCATGCGATGACCGAGGATATTATCCGAAAAGATTTTGAGATATTGAAGCAATTTAATTTCAATGCGGTCCGAACGTCTCATTATCCACCGGTGAATAAATATCTGGAACTGGCGGATGAGTATGGGCTCTTCGTTATAGATGAGGCGGGTGTAGAGGCTCATGCTACCGAGTTTGTCTCAAAAAAGCCGGAGTTTACGGAGATGTATAAGGAGAGAGTTCGGCAGATGGTTCTTCGTGATCGTAATCATCCGAGTATCTTATTCTGGAGTGCCGGAAATGAGAGCGGCGAGGGATTTAATATTGGTGAGGTTGTCAAGGAAGGCCGGAAATATGATTACACACGTTATTGGATGTATGGCGGTAATGCTTTCGCTCATCCGGCGGAAGAGATTATAGGTCCTCGTTACCCGACTCCGATCGAATTAGAGATGCAAGTAGGTATTTGTCCGGATAGCTCGGATATCCGTCCGTCCTTTATGGATGAATATTTGTCTGTCGCCGGAAATGGAGGTGGCGGTTTGGACGATTACTGGCGGGTGATTTATGCGCATCCCCGTACGATGGGAGGGGCTATTTGGGATTTCGTCAGTCCGGGTTTGACGGAGCCAGTCCGTCTATTGAATGATAAATCCCCTTATCAAACTCCCGCTTATATTATGGGTAATGCCCGTTTAGTGAAAGAGAGTAAGGGAAATGTACTGGATTTGAACGGACACGATCAATGGGTAGAGGTCTATAGGCAGTCGAATGTGGAAATTACGGGTGACCAGTTAACCTTAACTTGTGATGTTTATCCTCGGAAACTGATAAGTAGCTGCGGATCTTTTATCACAAAAGGTAGTTATCAGTTTGGATTGCAGCAACAGGGGGAAGATTCACTGGATTTTTATTTATATACGGATAAACGTCATATCTTACGTGTGAAATTGCCGGTGGATTGGGAGAATAATTGGCATCAATTATCGGGTGTATATGATGGCAAGGCGATGGCGGTTTATATCGATCAAAAAAAGGTGGGTGAACAGGCGGTATCCGGTACGATCAAGAATTTTCCTTTCCCCGTGAATATCGGTAGAAATGCGGAGATCCATGGCCAAGAAACGGATGTTTATATCTGTGACGCACAGATGGACAATGTCGGTATTTTTACGACCGCTTTTACGCCAGATCAGTCTTGTTCTTCCGAACAAGCTGCCTTATGGCTTGACTTTGAGACTGAAACGACCTTAGGATCATTCTTTAGTTATGGTATAGGTGCCCGTACTTATGGGAGTATCTGGCCGGATCGTACTGTTCAACCGGAGATGTGGCAGATGAAGAAGTCTGTTCAACCTATTTCAATCTCATGGCTTGATGCCGGAAATGGTTGGATAGAGGTTTGGAATAGAAGTCATTTCTTGAATAGTTCTTATTATCGTACGAAATGGTTCTTGGAAGCGGATGGTACGGTATTGGATGAAGGTGAATTGGATTTGCGAGTAGCCCCGTTATCGAAGGCGAAAGTTCAAATACCATTTAAGAAACCTGTTATTCAAGCAGGTGCAGAATATCGGATTACGTTCAGTTCGACATTAAGGAATAAGGAATGCTGGGCTCCGGCTGGCTTTGAGGTAGCTTGGGACCAATTGGAACTTCCTTGGCATAGAGAGAAGGAGGTTGAAACGGTATCCATTTCCCCGGTATCATTAGAACAAGAAAAGGGGCAAATCTTGATTTCCGGAACGGATTTTAAATATGTTTTTGATAAAAAGCAAGGGACATTGATCTCCATGATCTATAAGAATAGTGAAATGCTGAAAGAACCTTTAAAGATGAATGTTTGGAGGGCTCCATTGGCAAATGAGCAGGACCAATGGAATTCCCGAAATGCTCGTTCTTATAGTTGGAAAGAGGGATATGGCCAGCAAATCGCAGCGGAATATTATTCAACAGGGATTGATAAACTCAATCATTATCCAATCTCTGTGGACGCTCAGTTGATAGAAGGGAAAGCTTTGATCCGTGTTAGGGAAATTTGCTTGACAGGCAATAGCGCCGTGGAGAAAAAAGATTTGTATATCTGGGGAGCTCAAAGTAATGGTTTTGAAAATATGTATACCTATATGATTGCGGGTGATGGGCAAATTGTTCTGCAGCATACTTTACTACCGCAAGGAAAACTTCCTCTCTGGTTGCCTCGTGTTGGTATGACACTCACATTGGATGAACGTCTGAATCAAGTAGAATGGTACGGGCGTGGCCCTCAAGAGAATTATCCGGATCGTAAGACGGGCTATAAAATCGGTATTTACCGGTCTACGGTGGATGATATGTATGAACCTTACTTAATCCCGCAAGATTACGGACTCCGTACGGATAACCGTTGGGTACGCATGACCGATGAACAGGGGCTTGGGTTAGAGTTCTCAATGAATAAGTTTTTCAATTTTAATGCGTATCCTTATTCCACGGATAACCTGACAAAAGCGATGTATACCTATCAGCTCCAGAAACAAGATGGAATAACGTTCAATCTGGATTATGCGACGACCGGGGTCGGATGTACGGCTCGTGCGGTTTTTGATAGTTATAAAGTGTACCCCGGAGCTTATGAACGTGAGATAAGGATAAAACCTATTGATTTACGTAAGCAGTCGCATTAACATTCATGACTACTCATGCAAGCGTACATGACTACCCACGAACGCTTGCGTGAGTACTCTTGTGATATGCTACATTGCGCATTTCTTTCTCTATTTTTATGCGAATAAGAACATGATAAAAGGTAAATAGTCCTTCAATTTAACCCGCAATATTTTCAAGGATTGTGTAATCCGGTATTCCACGGTTTTGATAGAAACCCCCAAGGCCTCTGCGATTTGGGGATTAGATTGCTCTCCGAATCGGCTAAGTTTAAATGTCTCCCGGTAATTCTCAGGCAATTCTTCGATCGCTTTCGTGATATTCTCTGTAAGCTCGTTTACGAAATAGGTATCAGGATTCTCAAATTGATCTTTAATCTTATCATAAATCAGGCTATGTACTCGCTCATGATACAATTGCCTTTTGATCGCATTGAGGCAACGATGCTTAACAGCCATAAAAAGATAGGATTTTAGGGATATCTCTACAAATAAGGAATTTCGGTTTTCCCATATAAATAACATTAGCTCCTGAATAAGTTCTTCGGCATCCTCATCAGAAACATATTGGGAAGCATATTCGCATAGTGGCGAATAAAATTTGATAAACATCTGTTTAAAAGCGTTTTTACTTCCTAATTGTATTTGTTCAATTAAAGTAGAATCATCCATAGCACCTTCTTCATCCTTTCTTTTCTGTAAGCAAAGATATATTTTATCTTGGATATTCAAGGTTAAAATCAGGGTAACCACATCGAAATATCACTTTTAGGACATCCTTATCACAAGATATACTTACTTTACCGATGAAGTACTACTTACTTTACTGATGAAGTATATATCCTATGGGAAAGTAAGTAGTAAAAGTCTAACGGTCTTCCGTAAAAAAAATTGATGCGGTCACCTTGGGCTAAAAATGAGAAAGTTGAAAAAAAATTGCTTTTTAATTAAGGGTGTGTTCTTTCAGGATTGTCTTAGTTATAGAAACAGATAAGAATGAAAACTGAAAATAGACATATTAATTTCCAAGAGCCGGAAGGTATGATGCTTTTACGGTATATAAAGGACACAGCTTCTAATGAGGAAAAATCTTATATTGAAGCTTGGCTGGAAGCGGATGAAAATAATAAGAGGATCTTATTACAGACCGCCCGTATATATTATGCGAACAATGCGATGGAACGGATCGCTAGCCGAAATCCATTGATTGCCTACGAAAAGCTGGAACAACGATTAGCAAAACGGACTCGTTCATATTGGCTGAAGAGGTTCTCTGTCGCTGCGGCTTGTATAATTGCTATCATTGGACTATCAACCTTATTTTCCCATAGAAAGGCTGATTCTGAATTTGGAGATCCTCAAATTATAACACTTCAGGCAAATGCGGGAGTCCGTACACGCTTTAATTTACCGGATGGTACTGTTGTTTATCTAAATTCGGGTAGTGTTTTATCCTATCCGATGTCTTATGACCAAAAAGAAAGAAAAGTATATTTATCAGGAGAAGCCTATTTTAAAGTCACTCACAACGAAAAACAACCTTTTATTGTCAGTACTTCAGGAGATCAGCATAGGGTTAGAGTTTTAGGCACGGAGTTTAATATACAAGCTTATGGGGATGAGAATATAATTTCGACTACTTTAGTGACGGGCTCCGTAAATCTCGAGGTGAAGAATAAATCAGGGAATGTGAGTCATAGGACGTTACTACCATCCGAAAAAGCGATTTGCAACTTGGATAAAGAAGAAATTTCTGTGATGAAAATAAACACGATGTATGAAACCGCATGGATGGATGGCATACTGATGTTCAAGGATACGCCTTTACCTGAGGCTTTGAAAAAATTGTCATATTACTATAATGTTGAATTTGTGATTCAGGATGCGGAGATTAAAAGCTATTGTTTAACCGGTATTTTAGATAATAGGTTGCTATCTCAGACACTAGACTATTTGAGAATATCTTCAAATATTGATTATCGTATAGAAGATATGAAGACAGATGACAGCAAAGGTACTAACCGTACTCGAGTTATACTTTGGAAAGGAAAATAAAGAAAAATGTATAACAATTAAATAATATGGGCCTATGGAATAAAAGAACAAGAAAGTAGACTTGGTCTATCTAAAAAACATACGGGAAAATGTTACCAGCATCTTCCCATATGAAACAATTTGATAGAAGGTCTTTAAACCGACTAAGAAATTTATTTTTTAATCTTAAATCAATTACAAAAATATGATGAATAATTTATATTTCCAACTTGATGGAGATAAATCAGCGTTTGTCAGGTTGGTATCTAAAATATCAAGAATTATGAAGTTGACCTTATTTCTTGTATGTTTATCAATTAGTATGTCATTTGCTATGACAACAAATGCTCAAAGCACCTCACTTTCTTTTAAAGCGACAGATCAATCTATAAAAGAAGTTTTGGAACTGATTGAAAGTCAAACTGATTTCCACTTCTTTTATAATAGTAAATTAGTTGATATCAATCAAGTAATATCTGTTGATATAAAGGATAAAGATGTGTTCACTACATTAGATCATATATTTGAGAATTCGAATATACGATATAAAATAGTAGGAAAAGATGTGATTCTATCAGTAAAAGGCAGTAAGTCTGATCAAGATGAAAAGACAGTAACAGGTACTGTTGTTGATGAGATGGGGGAGCCTATTATTGGTGCAAATATTGTAGAGAAGGGTAAAGCAAATGGAACTATGTCTGATTTGAATGGTCATTTCTCTATTGTAGTGTCTTCCGATGCGGTACTCCAGATTTCTTATATTGGATTTTCTCTTCATGAAGAAGCCGTGAAAAATAAAAATGTACTTCAGGTCATTATGAAAGAGGATACACAAAAATTAGATGAGGTAGTCGTTGTTGGTTATGGCTCAGTTGACAAAAAAGAGTTGACTTCTGCTGTAACCGCTGTTTCTAGTAAAGACTTTTTACAAGGAGCATTTACAAGTCCGCTGTCAATGATCGATGGAAAAGTATCAGGCGTTAATGTCTCGAATGCGGCGGCGGCAGATCCTAACTCTTCTCCTAATATCCAGATGCGAGGTGCTTCTTCCATAGAGGCAGGGAATTCGCCATTGGTTATTATAGACGGAATGCCGGGTGCAGATTTAAGAAGTGTCGCTAACCAAGATATTGAATCAATTACAATATTGAAAGATGGTTCGGCTGCAGCGATTTATGGTTCACGTGCAGCGAATGGAGTTATTTTGGTGCAAACAAAAAAAGGAAAGGCTGGAAAAGTTTCTATATCTTATGATGGCTATATCGATCATGATATGGTAGCTAATCAACCAGAAGTACTTTCTGTGGATGAGTTTCTTGCGCATGAAAGAGATGTAGATTTTGGTCATCGGGTGGATTGGTATGACAAATTGTTGAATAAGAGTAATCTGGGTCAAAGTCATTATTTAGCTGTTTCAGGAGGAGGTGAAAATTTGACCTTTAGAGCTTCAGCCAATTATAAGAAGAAAGATGGCTTGGATATAGCGTCTTCTAGAAAAGAGTATGGAGTTAGAATGGGATTCACCGCAAAGACATTAGAAGGTCTGCTAGAGATTCAAGGAAACTTGTCCACACGAGTTATCAATGAGGAATATGTGGATTATGGCGTATTTCAGCAAGCGGTAAAATTGAATCCGACTCATCCATTGATGGATGAAAAAGATCCTTCTAAATATAGTACTCTGTATGGGTTTGATACCTATAATCCTGTAGGATGGTTGAAAGATAAGGAGGATGGAGGTGATAGACAGTTTTCCCTTGCTGATTTTAAAGTGAAACTAAATATTTTACCGACGCTAAATACTGAATTATCTCTAGCTAGACAGAGTCAAGAGTATTTTAAACGTATATATGTTAATTCAAATCATAAGGAATCTATAGATAATATGCGTTCCGGACGAGGAACTCTGCAGGAAGAAAATTATACGGATTATACATTGGAATGGATCGGTAATTATTTTACGACAATTGACAAGCATACAATTAAATTAATGGCTGGATATTCGTATCAAGAGTTTAATCATCGTAGTTTTTCTTCAGAGAATGCAAATTTTCCTTCGGATGCGATGTCCTATAACAATCTGGAAGCTGGAGATTGGAATATGGCAGCAGGTCGTTTAGGGGTATCTTCGTTGAAAGAAAAAGAAAAGACAATAGGTTTTCCTGCGCGATTGATTTATAACTATGATGATACTTACTATTTGACGGCTTCTGTTAGATATGAAGGAAATAGTAAATTTGGGGCAAATCATAAATGGGGATGGTTCCCTGCAGCCTCTGCGGCATGGCGAATGTCAAGTTTGCCTGCTATTAAAAATATAGAGGCCATCAATGATTTAAAACTCCGTTTTTCATATGGAGTTACAGGGCGCTCTGGTTTCCCAAAGTATTCAGCGTTGGCTCGTTATGAGCAAGGTGGGTATTGGCTAGACGATAATGGACAATGGACCCAAGCGTGGGGACCTACGAATAATCCTAATCCTGATTTACATTGGGAAAAGCAGATATCTTATAACTTGGGTGTGGATTTTTCTCTTTTAAAGAATAAGTTATCAGGTAGTTTGGATGCCTATGTAAAACAAGGTAAAGAAGTAATTTCTAATTATGACGCTCCACTACCCCCTTTTATGTTTGATCAGATATTTACAAATGTAGCTTCTACTAGTTCAAAAGGTTTGGAACTGACTTTAAATTGGGATGTTGTAAACATGAAAGATTTTAGTTATTCGACTAATCTAGTTGCTTCTTTTACGAAATCTAAACTGGATAAATTCTCGAATGGTACATATCAGAAAGGATATATGGATCGATATTTACTGCCAGCTCCCGGAAATCCCGGCTATGCCCAACGCTTACAAGACGGAGTGGAAATTGGTTCTTTTTATGGCTTAAGATATGCGGGAGTTGATGATAATGGCAATATGTTGGTTTGGAAAGACGCTAAAATTGGAGGAGAAAAAATACTCGCTAATGGTGAAGCTAGTGATACAGACAAAGATTATATTGGCCATGGAACACCTAGATATTCTTTGTCTTGGGGGAATACATTTCGATATAAAGGATTTGATTTAAGTCTATATTTCCAAGGGCGCTTTGACTATCAAATATTGAATATGTATCAAATGTATTATGGATTAGTTGCTGAACCGGGTATGAATTTATTAGAAGATGCTTATGGAAAGAATGGGCATATTAAGTCAGGAAAAGTGATGTGTGATTATTTTTTGGAGGATGGAGATTATTTTAGGTTGGATAACATAACTTTAGGATGGACTCCAAAATTAGATACAAAGTGGATTAGCAATTTACGGGTATATGCGACAGTTAAAAATGCGTTTACTATTACGAAATATTCAGTAATGGACCCGACATCTGTGGATATAAATGGTCTAGAACCAGGTATTAGCGGTCTAAATGTGTATCCTATTGCCAGATCATTCACATTTGGAATTCAAATTTCATATTAATCTTAATTTCATTTATTATGAAGAAGTTTAAATATATAATAGTTCTTTTCGTAATGGGATTAATCTCATTTTCTTGTACAGATTTAGATGAAGAGATTTTTAGTGAGATTACAACGGATAACTATTATCAAAATAGCAATAATATTTATGCGGCGTTAGTGAATAACTATGCTAAGGCTTTTAGTACGGGTTGGTCTGATGCTCGATACTTTTTACAGGAAGTTACTGCCGACCAGTTAATGATTCCGACAAGAGGAAAACATGGTTATAATGGTGGGGAGTATGTTCGTTTGCATGAGCATAAATGGACTGTGGAGGAGAATTTCGTATATAATGGTTGGGCTGCTCCTTTTCAAGGTATAGCATTATGTAATAATACATTGTCTGATTTTGAAAATCTAGATTTCTCTACGTTTAAATTGACGGAAGAAACGAAAAATGAATATATAGCCGAATTAAGAGCTCTTCGGGTTTGGAATTATATGTTTTTAATAGATTTCTTTAGGCATGTACCAATTGTTACAGATATAGAAGAAGTGAAGGCTCAATCTACACCCCTAGAAGTATTTAACTTTATGGAGTCAGAGCTTTTAGCTATATTACCGGACTTACCTAAAAATAGGGGGGTATCTAGGTTTGATCAAGCAGGAGTAGCTTCTATACTTGTCCGTTTATACTTGAATGCGGAAAAATGGATAGGTATCTCAAAATATGAGGAATGTGAGCAAATGGCTCAGGCTATATTAGATGGAAAATATGGAGAATATAGTATTGACCCTGATTATAGAGGCCCGTTCCGCTCGGGGATAAACGGTTATAGATCTAAAGAGAATATTATGGAATTTGCGATTAAGAAAAATTATTTTGAGGCATCTTGGCTATATAATATGTGGATGCACTATCAAGATCGTTATTCCTTGGATAATGACTGGCAAGGTTGGAATGGAGGTAATTTAGCACCGTCTCGGGACTTATATGGAAATTTGTACCAAGATAAATTAGGTATGCCGTTTGAAAAATTCCCGGATGAAGATATCCGAAAGAAAGCTTTTAGAGTTATTTCAAATGATGGAGATTATGAGGGCTTTTTCTTGATGGGAACTCAATATAAATTTGATTATGAAAAAGGGTATGGATTTACAGATGAAGTAATAACTGGTACGGAAGAATATAATGGTAAACCTCTAGTTTATGTGGATCAAGTTGGACGCTTTTCGGAGGGAGAGACTGGTTTAGCCAAAGGCTCTCATGTAATTTACGGAGAAGAGAATACGGGATATCGTTTGATAAAATTCCCTTGGTTACCTCAATCGAAAGATTTGTTCCAAATGAACTCTATTCCAGAGATCAGATTGGCAGAGATTTATTATTCGTTAGCTGAATGTAAATATAGATCAGGGGATAAGATAGGGGCTGCTCGGTTGCTGGATGCGGTTAGGAAACGTTATTATAAAGCGGAAGATTGGTCTAAATTTAGTTACGAATCTAATATCTCGAAATTAACCGATGATGAATTTGTCGATGAATTAGGTCGTGAGTTCATAGGAGAGCGTCATCGTCGTATTGATTTAATACGATGGAATCGTTTTAGTGAAGGTGCGTGGTGGGATAAAACTCCGGATGCGACGAATCAAGACGTATTTCCGATCCCTTATCGTGCTTTGAATGCGAATCCTTTGTTAAAACAAACAACAGCTGGCTTTTAATAAATAGAATCGATATATGAAACAGTTTATAAATGTAAAAAGAGTATTTACCGTATTGATTATACTTTTGTTATTAATATCGTGTAGGGTCGAAACTGATTATAGACCATTATTTGACAAAGATTTATCAAATGCTGATTATGATAGTTCGGTTTGGACCTTTAAAAATGGCATACTTACTGCCACTGCCGATCAATCTATTTGGACGAAGGTGCAGTATGAAAATTTTATCTTGGATTTAGAATTCAAGACAGATGTGAATACAAATAGTGGGGTTGTGATTTATTGTACGGATAAGGGTAATTGGATCCCATCTTCCATTGAGATTCAAATAGCGGATGATCATCATCCTGAATGGCAATCATATCCAGAATATTGGCGTTGTGGTTCTATTTATGGACATAAAGGAGCAAATGAACAATTGGTCGTGAAGAAACCGGGAGAATGGAACCGCATGATTGTCACTGCTAAAGGTCAGCAGATAGATATCGAATTGAATGGGAAACATATTGTTTCGGCTAATTTAGCAGATTGGACTTCTGGAACAACAAATCCAGATGGAACAGAGATTCCGGAATGGCTACCAATCCCGTATGCGAATATGCCAACAAAAGGTTATATTGGTTTGCAAGGGAAACATGGAGAATCTAATATTTGGTTTAGGAATATTCAACTGAAACAACTTTAAAATCATCATTATTATGAGACATATATCAAGAAGAGATTTTTTGAAGACAGGAGCTTTAGCTGCAGGTTTAACGATCGTACCAAATTCTGTTTTAGGTAAAACGCATGGGTTTACTTCACCAAGTGATAAATTGAATATTGCTGGAGTTGGTGTCGGGGGAATGGGCCGTGGTAATTTACGGAATATGAGTACAGAGAATATTGTGGCTTTATGTGATGTAGATTGGAGATATGCAGAGAAGACTTTCAATGATTATCCAAAAGCAAAAAAATTTAAAGATTGGCGTGTTATGTTCGATGAGTTCGGAAAATCAATTGATGCGATATTGGTTGCTACTCCAGACCATACACATGCGGGAGTTACTGCTCATGCTATTACATTAGGGAAGCATTGTTATACTCAAAAACCTTTAACCCATTCTGTTTATGAATCTCGTTTACTAGCAAAACTCGCTAAAAAATATAAAGTAGCGACACAAATGGGTAATCAAGGAAATTCTTTTGATTGGTGTCGTCAAATAACAGAGTGGATTCAATCCGGTGTTATTGGGGAAGTATATGAAGTTCATTGTTGGACAGATCGTCCAATTTGGCCTCAAGGATTGATGCAACCTAGCGATAATCCGAAATGCCCGAAGACTCTTGATTGGGATTTGTTTATTGGACCGGCGCAAAAAAGACCATATAATCCAGTTTATACACCTTGGAATTGGCGGGGATGGTGGGACTTTGGAACGGGTGCTTTAGGAGATATGGCTTGCCATATTATGGACCCACTTTATTGGGCACTTGATTTGAAGTATCCGATAAGTGTGATAGGTAGTTCAACCTTGAGTAATTTATATTCGCCACCTCATGCACAAATTGTAACTTATACGTTCCCGGCTCGTCCCCCAAAAGGAAACACAAAAATGCCAGAGGTTAAGGTATATTGGTATGATGGAGGTTTAATGCCTCCTCGTCCGGAGGAATTAAAAGATGGACAAATGATGGGAGATGAAAATGGTGGTATTATTTTTATTGGGACAAAAGGGAAAATCATGACTGGCTGTTATGGAATGAATCCAACTTTATTGCCCGTATCTGATATGGAACATTTTAACCAGCCTAAGCCTTCAATACCAAGAGTTAAAGGAGGTAATGGCAATATTTGGTCTACGAATGCCCATGAGCAAGATTGGATTCGTGCTTGTAAAGAATCTCCAGAAAACCGAGTAGAATCATCTTCAAATTTCCAATTCTCCGGACCTTTTAATGAAATGGTAGTAATGGGAGTTCTTGCGGTACGTCTTTCTGGTCTTCATGGGCTACATAGAGAATTGTTATGGGATGGAGAGAATATGAAATTTACCAATATATCTCCTACTGACACAATTAAGATTGTAACAGTTGATGATTTTAAAGTTGTTGATGGTGATCCTCGTTTTGATCGTCGTTTTGCGGACTTTAATGCTCTTGATGTTGCGAATGAGTGGATTAAGCATACTTATAATAATGGGTTTAGTTTACCCAGTATGCCATTCTGAGAACATAGAAAGGTCGTGAACTTCTGTTGGATGTCATTTAGTTAAAGAGTATCTGTAGTAGATAGAGGTTATTTCTTTTCAAGAGGAAATAACCTCTTCTTATTTTTTTATTTTATATTTGTTCGGTCAATATGTGCTAGAGGAGATGGATGTAGAACGGATATACCTAGAACGATTACGAAGCGGTTCATACAGAGACTTTACGAAACTGTATGAATCATACGCTTCACGTCTATATGCGTTCGCATTGCACTTGACTCATTCTGATGCTCTTGCAAAAGATATTGTACAAGAGACATTTATCAAAGTGTGGGTGCGGAGAGAACAAATTGATTTAGATATGTCTTTCAGTGCTTTCCTATTTACGATGGCCAAGAACCAATTATTGAATGAGTTTCGTAGGCAGGCAAATAGTCCGCTTTTTTTGGAAGATGTTGTACTGAATGAGTCTGGAGATGGAGAGGAAACAGCGATTGAACGTAAATTATCTTTTGAGGAATTTAACCATAGACTGGAAATAGCGAAACAAAAGTTGACACCTCGCCAACGAGAACTGTTTGAGTTAAATAAGGAACAAGGTATAACTATAACAGAAATAGCGGCTAAAGCCTTAATTTCAGAACAATCTGTGCGTAACCAGTTATCGCAAGCCTTACGTGTTTTAAGAAAGGAGCTCGGTAAGTATGCTTTGTTGTTCTCTCTTTTCTTTATCGGATAAATAAAATTGAAAAATAATATTCTTATGTTTTATAACATCTAAAAAGGCATGTTATAAATTAACGGCTCATGTGTATACCTTATAAAAAGGATATTATGCAGGAATCACATACATATTATTTGCTCTCAAAGTACATGGATCATACGATCTCTACGGAAGAGTTGAAAACACTACGGCTTTTGGTTAATTTGTCTGATGATGATGAATTATCGCTGTCATTGTCTCATTTATGGGAAAATGGGCGACCCTTTGAAGAGGTTGATGAGAGAATCATACGAGATATGTTCAGTGAGATTCAAAATCGAACGAGAAAAGAACGATTCGTTATGGTGTTTAGGAAACTGGCTCGTATCGCCGCAATACTATTAATACCTTTATTAAGTATATTGTCTGGTTATTTATATTTCAATCCAGTCGATCAGAAGGGTAGCATTGGCAATTTAGTGGTTCATGCCGATAGAGGGGAAAGATCGGGGGTGACTTTACCGGATGGAACACAAGTAAAACTAAATGCGGAATCGAGCTTAAGTTACACTCACGATTTCGGTCGAGAGCTTCGACAGGTCAATTTAGAGGGAGAGGCCTATTTTGAGGTGACTCGGAATGAGGATAAACCTTTCGTGGTACATACTGAATATCTGGATATAGAAGTGTTGGGCACAAGTTTTAATGTGTATTCGTATGAGCGGGAGAATGTCATGGAAATGGCCTTGATATCGGGACGGATCAAGATACAGACTTGTTCAGACCCTTCTCGTGTCGTTTATCTAAAACCAAATGAAAAAGCATTGTTCAATAAAGAATCGGGTATTATAACCGTGGAGAAAACAGATAATCGATTTGAAACGGCGTGGTTAAGAGGAGACCTCGTTTTTCGATCAACGAAATTAAGTGATGTCTTGGCCAAACTAGAGCGTAGATATGGCGTGAATATCCATTTGAATGATTTTTCTTTAGCGAATGACTTATTTACCGGAAATTTTGATAGTGAATATATCGTAGAGGTAATGGACCTTTTAGAGAGGCATTATGACTTTACATATGATATACGAGGAGATGATATCTTTATACATCCTTGAGCGAGTGAAAATAAAATGTATAACCTTAAATCAGTTCTTATGCGACAAGATTCTTCATAATAAAAACGGAACCGAAAAATGGTCGAGATTTTCCGGTTCCCCAATTAATACTCCATTTACGAGAATGGCGATCAAGCCATAAAACGGATTGTATCAATTTAAAAAAATAATATATGTTCAAAAGTAGAAAAAATCAATGTAGCTATATAATTTTTTTGGCTCTATTTCTGTTTTTTAATCCTATTTTGGTATTAGCTCAGACAGGAAGTGTCACTCTTTCCATGAAGAATGCTACATTAAAGCAATTTTTTGAGGCTGTAGAGAAGCAAACCACATATATATTCTCTTATCGGGATGCTATAGTGGAAGGAAAGAAAGAGGTAACTTTAAACGTGACGAATCAGCCGATTCAGCGTTTGTTGGATGACGTATTGCATCAAAGGGACTTGCAATATACGATGACAGGCCATTCAATTGTCGTAACTTTAAAGACTGCCGGTAATGTAAAGCTGATATCTGGTACTGTCGTGGATAGTAACGGTGAACCGATTATCGGAGCGAATGTTGTTGAGAAAGGGACTACGAATGGAACGGTAACGGATATTTCGGGAAATTTCTCATTAAATATAAATGATAGCGGTATTTTACAGGTCTCGTATATTGGGTTTAATACTCAAGATGTAGCTGTGAACGGAAAATCAAGTTTAATGATAAACTTGAAGGAAGATACTCAAAAACTGGATGAGGTAGTCGTTGTTGGTTATGGCGTGCAGAAGAAGTCGAATGTAACGGGATCTGTGGCTTCTATTAAGACGGATGATTTTAATGATTTAAATATGGATGTGTCGCATGTTATTCAAGGCCGTGTGGCAGGTGTCAATGTTTCCAATGGGAATATTATCATTCGTGGAGCGGCTTCTATCAATGGCGCAGATCCGTTGTGGATCGTGGATGGAGTGCCGGGTAGCGCTCCTAATTTTAATGATATAGAATCTATCGAGATCTTGAAGGATGCGGCTTCGACTGCTATTTATGGTGCCCGGGGAGCAGGAGGTGTGATCCTTGTTACCACTAAAAAGGGAAAGATAGGGAAACTTTCTATTAATGCGAGAGTAAACTTTGGAATAGAGACTCCGATCGATTTGCCGGATATGCTGCATACCGTAGACTTTATTGACCGGAAATTGGCGGCAGGCTTCCCTAATAATCCCAATTCCGGCTGGGATAATCCCGCTTCGCTACCAGATACAGACTGGGAAGATCTGGTTTGGCGTAATGCTTTTAGGCAAAACTATTTTTTACAGATGACGGGTGGTAATGAGAAAACTACATTTAATATGTCTGCGGAGTTCTACAAGAATCAGTTTATCGAACGTTATTCATTTGAGGATGCGGGTAATTTCCGTGTGGCTAGCCAGACAAATATAAGTAAACGCGTGAAATTTTCCGAGATCCTGACTGTTGGTTTTAATAATACGGATCCCCATTTGTATGGGCAGACGAATAATGATTATGTTTATTACCGCCAAGTTCCTACGATGGTGCCTTATGATAATACCAACGAAGCTGGTGGAGGTTGGGGAAAACATCCGGCAGGTGGTTACTACGAGGGACCTAATCATGTGGCTACACTAATGTCTCATCATGAGAATGAACGTAGGTTTTGGGCCCGGGCAAATGCGATTTTGGATTGGGAGATTATCAATGATTTAAAATTCCAAGCGAATTTCTCTGCCAATTTTGACTCCCATGCGAATAATTTGTTCTTAGAGTCATGGAATTTGGGATCTTTATCTCAACAGGATTATTACTCGAAAGATTATGGCTCCGGTTATGATTTACGTATGTTATATACATTGACCTATGACCATACTTTTGGGGAGAAACACTATGTAAAAGGTATGGTTGGCTACGAGGCTTATCGGGCGACGGCTTCTTCGGCAGGTGGTTGGAAAAACGGCTTTTTGGTTCAGCCTTCGGATGATATTAGTTTAGGTACGGGAGATAAAGATGTATCCGGAACGAAAACGGAAGGTCGTAGTTTATCCCAGTTCGCTCGTGTAAACTATGCTTATGATGACAGGTATTTGCTAGAGGCTAGTATTCGTCGGGATGGTTATGATAACTTTGGTCCAGAGAATCGGTTTGGTGTGTTTCCTTCTGCTTCTGTCGGTTGGAATGTGGGAAAAGAGAGCTTCGTAAAGGATAATATAACATGGATGTCTCAGTTGAAATTGAGAGGAAGTTATGGTAAAATTGGTAACAATACAATTCCTCAATTCTTGTATGAACCTTCTTTTACGAATAATTATCTATATTATTCATATGATGGGCAAAATACGCAGAGAGGATTCTGGTATTCAAATGTTGCGAATGCTACGATTAAATGGGAAGACGTGGCCCAATGGAATATAGGTGTTGACGCAAGTTTTCTGGATAATCGCTTGAATACGACAATCGAGTATTATGATAAGAAAACTTCCGATATGTTATATTCAGTAGGTGTGCCACCTTCTGCCGGACCTTCTTCGGAACCATTTAGCGAGACTTCTTCTTATCGGGCTAATATCGGAAAGATAAGCAATAGAGGTTTCGAATGGATGGTTCAATGGAGGGATTCCTATAAAGATTTCAGGTATGACGTGGCTTTTACGTTGTCTACCAACAAGAACAAAGTGGTAAAGTTAAGTGACCAAGTGAATCCGATCATTTGGGCTGGAAGCGATGCGGCTTTGAATAGTTCTATTTATCGTACGGAAAATGGACAACCGATGGGACAGATGTATGGATATGTCGTGGATGGTATTATTCAAGACCAAGCGGAAATCGATGCCTTAAACGCTCAATCTCCGGATGGATTGTACCAACAAGCAGGTACGGCTCCGGGTGATTTGAAATATAAGGATTTAAATGGAGACGGAAAGGTGACGAATGAGGATAAGACATATATCGGTAATCCTTGGCCGGATTTGATGTATGGATTGAATATAAATTTGTCATGGAAAGGCTTTGATTTAAGTATGGGCTGGTTAGGAAACGCAGGTGTTGATGTCTTTAATAGCGCTAAGCTTTATGAAAGAAGTTTCTATGGCGACTATAATACGACTTATAAGGTATATGAGGCGTGGAGTCCGACGAACCGGGCTACTTCACATCCTCGAGTAACGAAAGAGGACCCGAATGGAAACTTCAAGAATGTCTCCTCTTATTTTGTGGAGGATGGTTCTTTCTTTAAATTGAAGAATTTACATTTCGGCTATAATTTACCGAAATCAATACTTTCTCATTTGAAGATAGAAGGTTTGAAGTTTTATATTAATTGCGATAATTTATTTATTATCACAAAGTTTCAAGGAGATCCTGAATTGGGTGGTGGATATTTGGAACGAAATATGTATTCTGTGAAACGGGCTCCATCCACCCGCACCATTATGGGCGGTTTAAGTTTAACCCTCTAAATTAATAGGAAGATGAAGAAATTAGTTATATTATTAGCTGCTGCGTTAACTTTTAATAGTTGTTCGGATAGTTTTCTGGATTTATCAAATCCCAGTGCGTTATCTCCAAGTGTCTACCCTAAATCTATGGCGGATATGGAGACTATCGTAACATCAGTTTATGCAAATATGGTCGCTGTGCCTTTGTATGGAAAGAGGGTTATGGCGAAAGGGACATTCTGTGTGGATCATACGGTAGATATGGCTTGGACTGGTGACGCCAACTGGAACCAGTTGGCGACCAATCAAGTGACTTCTGATAATGCTTACATTGGGACGTTATGGATTGGTTATTATAAAATGATTTCTTGTGCGAATACCGTATTGGAGCAATTGGAAAGAATCGACAAGGAGAAGTTTACAGATGCGGATTTAGTAAGGCTTTCGCAGATGAAGGGAGAAGCTTTGTTTTGGAGAGGTTGGGCACACCAACAGTTAGTAGCGTTTTTTGGAGAGGGATATCCTTGCAACGGGGAGGGCGATAGAAAAGGTGTACCAGTTCGTTTACAGGTAGCATCGACTCCGGATATGCTAAATATAGAACGTAGCACGGTGGCCGAGGTTTACGATCAGATCTTGAAAGATTATGAGGCAGCCAAACTTTTGCTACCTGCTGTATGGGAAGAGCGGGCGGACTATCCACGTCCAACCTCTGTTGCCGTTACTAGTTACATCGGGCAAGCGAATTTGTATATGGGTAATTATGATGCGGCAAAGAAAGCGTTGAAAGAGGTTATTGATTCTTCCGGAAAAGAATTGCTCCCTTTCAATGAATATGCGAAGATGTTTAATGAGGATCAGGAGAAATTTAATAGAGAATCGATCTTAGAGATTAATTTCCGTAATGGGGATACTTCCGGATATTTTTGGTATGGAGAAGGTTCTCAATATGGATTGATCGCTGCCTTATGTTTCCAGAACGCAAGTGGAGATGTTGAGGCGGCCGGTTGGGGTAATATTTTCTTTCATGATGCGAATATTAAACGTTTTAATGGAGATCCTCGTTTGGATATCGCCGCTTTGCGTCCGGGAACTCCTGTTATTATGAATGGACAGCAGACGCAGGTTCTGAAATATAAGGATACGGAGGCTGACATTCAAGGTTGGAGCATGCGAAAATACAATCCGTTGAAAAGTACGGTGAATGAGTTGAATTTAGGGGTTGGTATTAATATGTATTTGATGCGTTTGGCGGATGTATATTTGATGTATGCGGAAGCTTGTCAGGCTACGGGAGATGAGGTAAATGCCCGGAACTATATGAATCTGGTAAGAAGAAGAGCTTATAATGGAGATAGTTCCCATGATATAACGGCTAGTGGAGAAGCTTTGAGAGATGCGATTCGGGAGGAACGTTTCATGGAGTTCTGCGGTGAGGGCGTACAACATTGGCAAGATGTTTGCCGCTGGAAGGTCTTGGATGAGGAGATTAGCCGTTGGTATGGAAAGACACGTGTTGGTAATCCGCATTATGATGCGAAAGATTTGTATTTCCCGATACCCAAGGTTGAAATGGAGAATAATCCGAATATGACACAAAGCATAGGTTACGAGAACGAGTAGATATAACTTGTTGAAAAGTTCATCAAAGAAAAGGAATAGGATGGTTCTCTTGGGATCGCTAATCCTATTCTTTTTTTATTCCTTTATGATCATATTAAATCTTATTGAATAATGAAGATGATAGATGTGTCGAAAGTAAGAGTCTTTCGGGTGTGTCTCTTTGTATTGTTTATGCTCTTTATGCGGATAGGTTGGGCCTCAAATGATGATAGCACCTATAATATCGTGGATTTTGGAGCTAAAGGAGATGGAATAACAGACAATACCCAGTTCATCAACAGGACAATAGAAGATTGTTCCTTGAGAGGGGGAGGAACGGTTATCATTCCGGAGGGAACGTTTTTGACAGGAAGTATTCTGCTGAAAAGTAAAGTAAACTTATTCTTAGAAAGTAATGCCGTAGTGAAAGGCATAAATAATTTGGAAAAGTACCGTTCTATATCCGATCTTAATCAAGATGAGGCTTATTATAAAGTAAAACCCCGGAATTGGAACAAGGCATTGCTTTTAGGAGATCAAGTTGAAGATGTGTCAATTACAGGAGAGGGGGTAATCGATGGTGCCCATATTCAAGATAAAAAAGGTGAAGAAGGGATGAGAGGCCCTCATATTCTCTTTTTGTCGAGATCGAAAGGGATTAAGATATCGGGAGTTAAACTACGAAGAGCGTCGAACTATGCTTTTATGAGTTATGATATTGAAAGGGCTTCTTTCGATAATCTTTTAGTGGAGGAAGGATGGGATGGGATTCATATTCGTGGCGGAAAAGATATCCGTATCCGAAATTGCCGTTTTAATACGGGTGATGATGCTGTTGCGGGTGGGCTATGGAAGAATGTGGTAATAGAGAATTGTTATATGAACTCATCGTGCAATGGGATAAGGTTGATAATGCCGGCTACTGGTTTAAAGATCGTTGATTGTGAATTTAGAGGTCCGGGAAAATATCCACATCGGACTTCCGGTGAGCAAAAACGTAGGAATATGCTTTCTGGTATATTGCTCCAACCGGGCGCATGGTTTCCAGCGTTTGGGGAAGTAAAGGATATATTGATATCTAGCTGTTCTTTTGATCAATTGGATAATCCGTTTCTAGTCACATTGAATGAGGGGAACCGGGGAGAGCGGATCTGTTTGGAGCATATAAGAGGTACACGTTTAATGAAAGCGGCCGCCTCGGTAGAGAGTTGGGGAGATAGTAGTTTGAAAGATGTCCGGCTTTCGGATGTTTCCTTATCGTATGTTGGAAATAAAGGTCAAGAAATAGTAGGACGTACTCCCTCGAAGCCATTGACAGATTATCGTGCGCTCCCTTGCTGGGGGCTTTACCTTCATAATTTAGATCGAGTGATTTTACGGAATGTTCGATTAGTTTGTGAGAGTGGGAAAGTTAGCCCAGCCTCATGCTTCGATAATGTGGGGTCCGTGGAGATTTATAATGTAAGTTTTTAATCTTAAAAAGAATTAGTATGCGAAAATATCTTTTGTTTTGTCTAGCTTTTTGTGTATTGGGTTGTTTGGCTCAAGATTTGATCGTCCGTCCGAACGATCCTATTATTTATAAGAAAGAGGGCGGTGCCTTTTTATGGCTGGGGGATACGGCTTGGGAGTTATTTCATGTATTGGATAAGGAGGAGATCGTTCATTATCTGGATAACCGGCAAGAAAAGGGCTTTACGGTAATACAGGCTGTTATCTTATCTGAACTGGATGGTTTGGATAAACCGAATGTGTACGGATATTTGCCCTTGGTTGATAAGAATCCTACCCAAATCACGGAAGGATACTTTGAGTTGGTGGATTTCGTGATTCGAGAGGCTGGAAAACGAGGACTGTATATTGGGCTTTTACCTACTTGGGCGAGTAATGTGGTAGAGAAAGACGGAAATCCGGCTTTGCTTAACCCAGATAATGCGTATACGTACGGGAAAATACTGGGAACCCGGTATAAAAACGAAGCTGTAATATGGATTCTTGGTGGCGATAGAAATGTAGTTACAGATAAGGAGTTTGAAATCTGGCAGTCTATGGCGAAAGGAATTCAAGAAGGAAATGGAGGAACACAACTAATGTCCTATCATCCGACAGGAGAGATTTCCTCGCATTATTGGTTCCACAATGAGTCTTGGCTATCATTCAATATTCTCCAAAGCGGACATTACCGCCGGATGGATCCGGTATATCGTTTTTCGGGTATGTATGCTCAATTGAGTCCGATTAAACCGTTTGTAAATGCGGAACCTTCATACGAGGACATACCGGTTCGTTTCTGGGAATATTTTGATTATGCTAAATTCGGGAAGAAAAAGGAGGACATAATAGGTGATAACGGGTTGATTAAGGATACGACTTATTTTACGGATGGAATTTACGATGACTATGATATTCGTATGCAGGCTTATTGGACTTATTTGTCTGGAGCTGCCGGATATACATATGGGAATAACGCTATTTGGCAAATGTATAAGCCCGGAGGTAAATATCATGTACCATGCCTCACGTTTTGGGATGGTGCGTTGGATAGGCCGGGAGCCGAATGTATGCGCTATGTAAAGTCTTTGTTTACGATGTATCCGTTAGATTGTTTCCGTCCGGATCTATCCGTTTTGTTTGGAATTAATTACAATGACGCAAGTTATATCACTCCAGTTTTAGCAAAAGATAAGACTTTTATTTTAGTTTATTTGAGTCAAGGGCAGGATGTAAGAATACAAATGAGTAAATTGCGATCTTTTGGTAAAGCTTATTGGTTCAATCCGAGGAATGGGGCGAGAACTTTGATCGGAGCGGTCGAGAATAAGGGAATTCGTACATTCAATGCGCCCGGAGAAGCGGGAGAGAGGGGAAATGATTGGATCTTAATTTTGGAGGCGGATGATAGGTAGACGATGTATAAATTTTAAATAATAAAAGTCATTATGAAGAAGATCAATGTTTTACTGTTAGCCTTTTTGCTGTTAAGTTTTTGGGCGAATGCCCAGCAGTATCCTTTTAACGGGTTGGATATGAATATGGGAAACCTTTCTCGTTTGTCGAATGCGCAGAGTCGTTCGATCAGTCCGGAGAATTTTACGGGGGAGAAAGGGAAAGGAGCGATGGCTGATCCCGTGAGAGATAAGGATGTCCGGAATAAGGCGAATGCAACTGGCCCAGCGAAAGATTTGGGGAAAGGCTGGAAAGTAAATCCTTTTATTATCGTGAAACCGGGGGAGACAGTTACTATCGCGGAGATTGATGGCCCGGGGGCTATCCAGCAGATATGGATGACTCCCACTGGCAACTGGCGATTCTCGATACTCCGTATGTATTGGGACGACGAGAAAGAGCCTTCGGTTGAATGTCCGGTCGGGGATTTCTTCGCCAGTGCTTTTAATGAGTATGCCCAACTTTCCTCGTTGGCGGTCTGTGTAAATCCCGGGAGCGCTTTCAATTGCTACTGGAAGATGCCGTTCCGTAAGAAAGCACGCATAACGTTGGAGAATATTAATAATGCGGAAGAGATGCGTTTGTATTACCAGATTAATTATACCTTGACGGAAGTGCCGGAGGATGAGGGATATTTCCATGCGCAGTTCCGCCGTTCCAACCCGACACAAGGCTCTATCCATACGTTGGTGGATGGAATCAAGGGAAAGGGACAATATGTCGGAACTTATTTAGCTTGGCGTGTCAATGATAACTGTTGGTGGGGTGAAGGAGAGATCAAGTTCTATATGGATGGCGACAAGGAATACCCGACAATCTGTGGAACAGGTACGGAGGATTATTTCTGCGGTTCGTATAACTTCGAGAATCAGAAAACACATCAATACCAAGAATTCACCACTCCTTATGCGGGAATGCACCAAGTGATCCGTCCGGATGGCCTATATCGGGCTGTTACGGCGTTCGGCTTGTATCGCTGGCATATCTTGGACCCGGTTCGTTTTGAAAAGGATCTGAAGGTTACAATTCAAGATTTGGGTTGGCGGCACGACGGTAGGTATAATAATCAAAAGTCGGATATCTCATCGACTACTTTCTGGTATCAGGTGGAACCACACGCTAAATTCCCGGCATTGCCCAGTAAGGATGATTTGGAGATTCCGAGATGGTAAATGGCCTGTGGTAAAATGTTAAATGTTATTTCCGATTAAACCTTTCCTTTTTATCGATGTCTATTCTTTCGAAGCGCTTCATAAACAGGTAATTTATAATAAAAGTAATAAGTAGTAGTTTATGAAAAAGGTAATAGGATTGTGTTTGGTTGTATTGTTGAGTTCTACTTCTGTGTTCGCTCGTGAGAACAGGCGTATGGACAAGCGTAAGATGGATCCGTCCGCACGTTGCGAGAAGATGATCGCCGACTTGAAGTTAGATGAGAAACAAGCGGTGGAGTTCCGTAAACTTCAAAAAGAGTATATGGAAAAGGCTCAGAAAGAACGTGAGGCGATGAAGGCTGAGCGTGAGAAGCAACGGGAAAAGATGTTGGCCATGCGTGAGGATAAGAACGCCCAGATGAAAAAGATATTGACGGAGGAACAATACAAACAATATCTGGAGAAACAGCAGCCTAAAGGGAATAAACATGGCAGAAAACATCTAGGTAACGGACGTAGATAAAGAAGTCTATAGATAGATAAAATGGCCGGGGTAGCGATTATCCCGGCCATTTTAGTTCTAATCGGCTGCTTCAACCACATACCAAGTATATCCGTTGGCGGGGATTTTAACCGTAAGCTCCACCGTATAGTCCCGGTTCAGTTTGTAGGTGACAGGCTTTTGCTCTTTTTCCCGGATGCGGGCTGTTTGTGTCAGGCCGGTATAATAGAGTGGGATATGGATCGTACGGGTGATCTCTTGATGGGTCGGATTGAAGAACATGGCTAGACCTTTCTCCTTCTTGTGGGGATTGACGTGTATGAACCCGTCCCAGTCTCGTGCGTCCGGTCGGCGTAAATGGATCATATCGCTGTTGAGTATATCGCGGTATTTCTTATACCATTGAATGACCTCGGTTACGGCCGCTTGGGTCTCCGGGGTATCATACAGACGTGGGCCTCGATAGCAAGCTTGGACACCAGCTCCGTAATTTTGCATCATATGTGTTTTGTATTCGAACAAGTGTTCGTGGAGGGGCTCCAAGGTAGCGGCCTCTCCTCCTCCTTGATACTCCACGAGAGGAACAAAGCTCCAGCATGCCGAAGCCATCCGATCCCATGTACCATCATAATTCAATTGGCGGGCATGGATGATCTGCCGATCCCGGGGAAGCGACCAGTTGGCTTCACGGTAACCAATGCCTGTCTTGGTAGACCCGTTCAAGAAATAGAAATCGGGAACATTGATATAAATGCCATTCTCGCACATCCAACGATAGAGATCGGTTATCTTATGGAACTGATTCCATTGGGAATCTTCCAGCCCTTTATGATAGGTATGGTGGGTAGATGCACATACGTCGCCGGGATAGGAGCCGTCGTGCTCGAAGCAACGCATGCCCGTATGCTCGAAGAAGGTTCGTATATGATGGAAATACTCATATCCCCAATCGCTGCAAAGGCAGGGAGCGCTACCGAAGCGCATCCCCCCTCGTTTACCTGTCTTGGGATTGATAACATCTACCTCGTCGCTGATCCAACGGCTTGATAAGAGGGAGTAACACCCTAACTCTACACCTTTGTTGCGGGCGTAATCCACCAAAGATTTATATTTGGCGATATTTTCTTCTGAGATATCCTCGGCGTTCAATCCGGATCCAAAGCTGATGATAACCATCTCGTATCCAACGGTAGCGCATTGATCGATAGCGGTACGAATAACATCCGGATCGGAAGAGGTAAGGTGCATGAAGATCGGATTCTCCGTAGCCCATGGAGCTACCGTATAATGTAAGCGTCGTTTAAACAAACCCTTCCGTTCCCGATCATCGCTGTCGAACGGCATCTCGTATACGCTAAAGGATTTGAATTTCTGGCCCGCCGCTAGGGTATAATCAGGACCTAGCTTGGGGGATACATTTAATATACAGGGCGTTAGCAAAGGATAATTGCGTTGGGAGGTATATTCCGGATCGGCCACCCATTTCTCCGTGATATCGGTTTCCCGCTCGGTAAACTCTCCGCCACAAGCATAATCGCTTTCTACATGTATGTTCGGGAGCCTGAATTTAGAGGGATCTCCACCGCCGGGCGACTCCGGTTCGGCGAATGCCAGATATTCCAATTGAAAGGCATCGATATCTATGGACTGCGGGGTATTGTTGGTAACCTCCATACTTTTCCGGATAACCGGGATGTGATCGTATAAGTCGTAATGGAGTTCTACGGTGACACCTTCTGTTTCTTTCTCTCCTTTCAATACGAAAGTCAGTCTTTTCCCTGTGGGTACGTTCTTATTCAGTGCCCAGCGGCTTCTGGCCCATTTGATATCTTCCTGTAGCTCTTCTATGCGGAAATCCTCAATGAGAAAAGAACCGGGGCGAGTAGTCATCTGGTCGACCCATTCCATTTGGAAGTATCCGCGCTCGGGCTGGCCGGCCAGCCCGCCAAGTTCCCAACGTTTCCCGTCAATCGTCAAACTACCTTCGCTACTTACGGCACGAAGCATACTTTCTCCGGTCATCCGGTTAAAGATATCGAGAGTGGAAAGATTGGGTAAGACACGGAACATACGCGCTACCATTCCGTTTGACAATAAGATGCTTTTGCCATCTGGAGTCGCATATATGCCGGCTTTTGATCGTGAGGGTTGTAAAAGCCAGTCGAAAGAGGTGTTTTCCAAAGGAAGCCCTTGTTGGGGTAATTGCTTGATTTTATCAAGTAATTTCTTCTCCGTACCGGATGATACTTCCGGCCCTTTCCCTTGATAGCTCGTGAAGACGATCGAGGGGATGATCTCCATATACTCTATTTGGGGCGTGATCCATAAGGCATGATCTCCGCTAGGTCCATCGTCGGTAGGCTCTACAATAAGATCCAATATCTTTATGCCATTTAGGGGGATATCGATTGTTTTCGGGGCATCGCCAAATTTGACGATACCGCTGTTATAAAGCTCCTTGTCATCTCCTTTCAAGATAAATAAGGCCGAGCCCGGATGTACTTTTCCGTCTTTACCTTCTAAACCAACAAATGTCTTGGCGTTTTTTCGGGTATCGAAATACATTTTCGTTCCGTCAACAAAAGGGATAACCGTGAGGCTTTTATCCGTATAATCGATATGTGAGTCGGCGATCCCGACCTGCGCTTGAAAGCGTGACGCATTCTTGTGTAAATCGATCTTGATATGACTTTTGGCTTGTACCCCGATCACGTCATCATACGTTTTTCCTTGTATAGAGGCGGGCTCGTTGGTAACTGATTTCCCTTTGACGGCGCCACCGTAAGTTTGGTAGGATTTATTTAGGTCCATGTCCATAAGCCGGATCTCGTTCTGCCCCATGGCGTAGAGGCCGGCAAATCCCGAAAGGATAGCTGTAAAGATAAGTTTATTCATAAAATCCAGTGATAAAAGAGGGTGTTATCAATGATAAAAATAAGGTGCTTCAAAAAGACTTCTTTTGAAACACCTTATTTGGTTTATAATCTAGTTTCGTTCTATTATAATGTCGTAAGTTTTAAATTTCGCCAAAGAACCTTGATGCCTCCACCGTCGTGAATCTGAAGGGCGATGCGGCCTTTGCCGGCTCCGATCTTCTCGTCATTCAAGTTTACCATTTCCTGTCCGTTCAGCCAAGTCTGTACGTTGTCGCCTTGTACCTTGATACGCATCGTGTTCCAATCGCCTTCTTTCAAGATATTCTCTTTCTCATCCGGAATCTGAACCAACCAGCCACGTCCGTACGACTCATAGATACCACCTGTATCGTGACCCTTCGGAGCTACTTCTACCTGCCAGCCGTTTACTTTCACGCCTTCCTCCACGAAAGAGCGGATGAATACGCCGGAGTTTCCGTCAGCCTCTTGCTTGAACTCTACGGTCAGATCGAAATCATCGTAATAATCACGGGTAGCGAGATAACCGTATTGTTTGTCGGGACCGCTTTCGCAAACCAATAAGCCGTCTTTTACGTACCATTTCTCCGTACCGTATGGTTCCCATCCCGTCAAATCCACGCCGTTGAACAAGTTCACTTCCTTACCGGTCTTACGAGGAAGTTCCTTGATCTTCAAGTTACGGAAAGATGCGGGATAACCATGATCTTGCAAACAAAGCACACCTTTTTTCGCCAATCCGTATTCCGGTGCGTTGGCCCATTTACCGCTATTTTTCTTAGCGTGCCAATCGTCTGTCCATGCCTCGAACTCTAGGATCTTTTGTCCGTTCAACCAATGTTCCACATGTCCATTATCGAATACGATCTTGGAGTTGTTCCATTCGCCTTGCGGATTCACCTTCATCTTGGATTTATCCGGCAAATGCATTGCGTAATCCACACCTAATTTCTGCCACTCTTCCAATGGGTCCGGGAAGTTCGGCTCGTCGATCAATTGATACTCCGGCCCCGTTACGTAAGGAACAGCGAATTGGGGACGCTCTACCACATGGTACAACATACCGCTATTGCCACCCTTGGACAATTTCCAGTCCCAAGAAAGCTCGAAGTTCTCATACTCTTTATCGGTTACGATGTAGCCACTAGCGTCGCTGCCATCTCCTTTGGCTTGTATACAACCATCCACTACATGCCAAGGCTGTGTCAATGTAGTCCCGTTGTAATCTTTCCAGCCATCCAATGTCTTTCCTTCAAAAAGCAGAACCCATCCGTCAGCGATTTCCTCAGGAGTAAGTGTGTTTTGTTCTTGACTGGCACAAGAGGAAAACAAGGCCAGCGATACCGCACAAGAGGCTAACAAGCTTGTGGCGGCTGTTTTTTTCATTACAGATTCCATGTAAATAAAGAATTTAGGTTGATAAATTGTAACTGAATGGCAAATTTACGTAAATATCTTTGATATCTCTCTCTGTTGGAGGAAAAACGCTTCTCTCCCTAGGAAATACTTCTCCAAGAGCCTATATATTCTTTGTCGAATAAGCTCTATTTCTTAATTTGGCGGCACTGAATTTATATTCACAGCCGCTGAATATACAAATGCCGCCGCTGATTGTAAAATAGTGGCGATAATTTAAGAATAGAATAGGTACCGATCAGGCTTACCTATAGGTACGCATAAGTTTTATTCTGGCACAATCAACTTTTATATGTTTTTGTGGAAAAGAATCTGGATAATACTTGTTTAATCGAAGAATAATATAGATATTGCATGCATCTAATAAAGACTGAAATACCCTGCAAACCATATGATAACAATAGGCACCTTAAAACTAGATTTAGTTGCGGATCGGGAACCTTTCGTTCATGATTTATATGGTCGTTGGGATACCTTTAACCGAACCTCTTTAGAAGGGATCGTGGATGAGATTTTAAGCCGTTATGATACGGAAGATGAGTTGATCCGGATCGAGAGTTTAGACTTGGATCTAGGTGAGCTAGAAGAAGATGAATTCTATGAGCAATTCCCCCGTAGACTGGCGGAGAGACTGGACGAGACTTTCGCTTCTTATTTGCGAAGTAAGGAAGAGCATCCCGACCGAATAGCAGTTGTTCCCATCAGGCAATCTTGGCTGGAAGTATTTACCTATTATATGTCGCACGGGTATTGGCCTTGGCTGGAAGAGGAGCGACTCACCTTACCGGAGCTTCTGGATAAATTAGTACGAACATCTTCGATAGAATTAAGTCATTTCCTGCGTGAGAAGGGAAAGGCGCTTACCATTCGTAAACGTCTGGTCTTTCAATTGGATGATATCTATCAAGAACGTTTGGTACATGTGGTGGTACCCTCGGAAAGCTCGTTTATAAACGCTTATGCCCGTTTCTTGCAAGACTCTTATCCCGAGATGAAGCGTCCGGAGATAGGGAAGAATGATTACAGAAACGCCATCTGGATAATCCTATGGGGATATTTATTATCTCAGGATCAAGGCTATTTCAACCGGAAACAAATGGTGACGTACACGCTGCGGGAATTATCCGGCTATTATTCCATTTCTTTTGTGGATTTACTGGGGATGCTGACGTATGATTTAGATAAGTTCGCCTCTACCCGCTTGTTCATGCCCGAGTTATTGTCGCTCTTGAAGGATATCCGGCTAGAGACATTATCGGAAAAGGAATTCACTAAAAATCTCTCTCTTTTTTCTCTGGAAGAATTGAAGGCTTTGCTCGTGCGGCGGGAGAAGAGCTTGACTTTCTTATCCGGGTATAATGAGGAACAGATTTACCAGATCGTGGAACAGGTGATCCCTGCGGAGAGTCCGTTTGTCATCGACTATGCGAGAGCGTTGGATAAGGAGAAGGAATTGGGTATGCTCGAAGGGAAAGCCGGGAATGATTTCAGGATACTGAAATGGGTGTTTATCTTCGAGGTTATTCTCGGTAGGGGGGGAAGCGTATTTTCCCGCCATCAGTTCGCCTTCTCCGTGTTAAAGGAATTGGCGGCGCATTACAATCTGACGGTAATGGAGTTATTGGGATATTTTTACCGTACCTTGGCAAGTGGGCTGCTAACGGCTTATCCAGCCGTTCGGGAATTGATCATTGCTTTGTACTTGAATGCTCTCGATGATTCTCCTGCCGATATATCCGTTTATTACCCGGAAGATTTGAAAGATCGGTTGTCTAATTCCGGTTTGTGCCGTCGCTTTATCCGTTCCTTGCGCGAGGAGCAAATCTATTCGGTGGTTAGGCAAATCGTTCCGGTGGAAAGCCATTTCATTATCCGGTATGCGCAGACGCTGGATAAGGGGAAAGAGCAAGGGCGTTTGGAAGGAAGGGTGGGCGACGAGTTCCGGCTGTTGAAATGGGAATTTATCTTTCTGGTGCTGTTTAGCGCACCATTGTCCGCTTTTAGCCGGAAACAATTCGTACGTTCGGTGTTGGGACAGTTCTCTGCCCATTATAATATCACGGTGCGGGAGCTGATCTCCTATTTCCATGAGGGAACACATGGGGAACATCCATGGGTCCCGGAAGAGTTACGTGAGATAATAGATCTGCTGTACGAGGATATGGATAAGGAATCTCCCGAGCCTTTATTCTCTGTTTGGTTGAATGAGGAGAGGAAAGCCTATCGGTTCGGGCAATTTATAATCACGGGCCGTGCCGATGAACCGCTGGGCGATCTATTCGAGTACGTGAGGGACTTGGAGAAGACGAACCCGAAAGTCTTACTGGACCAATTACGGCAATTGAAGGATATTCCTTCATCCGGAATAAGGGTGGAAGAACCGATAGAGGCCGCTCGTATCTTCGCTTCCTTATTACTGCTTGTCATCCGTGAATACGGTCTGGCTTTTCCGAATCAGGTATCCTTGATCCAATACCTTACGAATGTAAAAGAGAATCGTACATTTGGAGATGCCGCTCGGTTGCGCTTATTATTACATGAGTGTATGTTGGAGAATATGGATGCGTTTACACGTACCATGGATGCTTTACTGGGCACGAAACCGGGGAAAGCGCCCGAGCTTCCCATCCGTACTGCTTTTCCCGCTATCTATCCGTCCAATTCCAAAAAAATGGAATTATTGGAGGAATTATATACAGGGGCGACTCCCGCTTTGCGTTTACTTGTCGAGGAGGTAATCCGCTTGTTTCGTCTCAATAACTTCGGGTTGGAAGAGAACGTTTGGTTGGGGTGGTTACAGGCTCTTTCCGGCAACGTTTACCGGAATTACTCCAAAGATGGATTGTTGTTCCTCTTTTGGCAGCATTTGAGGGAGTCTGTGTCAGAGGAGGAATTACATAAGATAGAGACTTTTATATGTCGACATACAACTAATTTATCTGAATTGTCAGTTTTTATATATCAACTTAAAAATAATATGGATATGGATGTTTTGAATGGCCAGTTAGAAGATCATGGCGTGTCTATTAACAATGCGGGCTTGACGATCATAGCCGTCTATCTGCCAATACTTTTTCATAGGTTAGGCTACTTGAGTGATGACAGACGTGGCTTTAAATCGAGAGAATGCCAAGTGAAGGCCATTTTTGCGTCTCAACGTTTTGTAACGGATGAGAAGGAAATCCCGGAGCCAGAATTATTCTTAAACAAAGTCTTGACGGGCTATGATAGTCCGGAACCGCTTCCTCGCTCGTGTGATTTAGCTGAGAATGAATTAGAGATGATAGAGCAATTGAAGAAAGCGGTACTTATGAATTGGGATAAGATGAGGAATACGAGCTGGGAAGGTCTTCAAAGTACTTTTATCCGGAGAAAGGGAGTGTTAAAGATGGAGAAGAATAATTGGACGCTAACGGTCGAGGAGAGAGCTTTTGACGTCTTATTAGATTCGATTACTTGGAACTTCAGGTTCATTAAAACTCCATGGATGGAAAAAATACTTAGAGTAAAGTGGCGGTAAATAACATTAAAAGATAACATTATGAATGCGGATCGGATACAGATTCAAGAAGGACCTTCGCGGGTCTTTCAAAACCGTAAAGGTGAATCAACACAATTGATGGAAGATAACCGGGTACAATCTGCCTTGCAGGCTAAAATGGTGGAAACTATGCAACGTGACGCAATGGATGAGGATGATTTGCTGCAAGGTAAGTTCGCCGTTCAGCGGGATGTGGAAGATGAGGATGAGCTTCTTCAAGGAAAATTTGTGGCCCAACGGCAAACGAAGAACCAGACAGGGATTCCGGATCATGTAATCCAAGGCATGGAGTCTTCCTTCGGGACGGATTTCTCCTCGGTACGTGTACATCCGGATTCATCGAAAGCGCCGGAGGTTGGGGCTTTGGCATATACGCAAGGTACGGATATCCATTTCGCCCCGGGACAATTCAAACCGGATACGTCTGCCGGACAGCAGCTATTGGGACATGAGTTGACACACGTCATCCAGCAAGCCGAGGGACGTGTGCAGCCTACTACCGAGGTAGGTGGAATGGCCGTTAACGATGATTTATCCTTGGAACACGAGGCGGATGTGATGGGCGCTAAAGCTGCTTCTGTCTTATGAACGAGTGGATCGATTGGTTCCAGCGGGTATTGGATGTCTCTATTCGTTTGTATTTCCGGCAGGAGTGCGATTTATCTTCCGTCTATGATATCCCACTCCCGAAGGCAGGACCGCTTTGGAAGGCGTTGTTGCCGGAACAGGTTGATCCTACTTTCGATGAGTGGATGGTGTTGATGTTGGCCTTAATGCCTCATCTTTCTCCGCAGGTGTTGGATATTTTCTTTGTGCATAATAAGAATTTTGACCGTCCTTATACGGAATTTGGCGGTTGGAAAGGACTATCGCACGGAGGATTCTTGCCAACGGGCGAGACGGCCGTTTTCCTGTTGGCGGGCGATCGTGTGGAACGCCGTCTGGAAGTGGTTCGTCTATTTCGTGAGGAGCATTGGTTCCATATGTATCACGTTGTTGGCTTGGAAGGAGCCGGGAATGGTGAACCGTTCTTGAGCGGACAACTGCGTATATCGGAGGATTTCTTGTACCGTTTATCTTTTGAGGGAGAATATAAGCCGGACTATAATATGGGTTTTCCGGCCAAACGGATTAGTACGGCTTTGAATTGGGAAGATGCCGTATTGCCTTATTATGTGCGTGAGGAGTTGGAGGAGATAAATAATTGGATTACGGGTCATCGGGTCATCCTTTCGGACTGGGGATTGAGTCGTTTTTTGAAGGCCGGTTACCGCACTTTGTTTTATGGCCCGCCGGGAACGGGTAAGACGCTTTGCGCGACCTTGATCGGCAAGAAGAACGGGATGGATGTATATCGTATCGATCTTTCCATGATTGTCTCCAAATATATCGGCGAGACTGAAAAGAACCTTGCGAATGTATTCGACCAAGCGGAAAACCGGAATTGGATTCTCTTTTTCGATGAGGCGGATGCCTTATTCGGTAAACGAACCTCGACGAACACTTCTAATGATCGCCATTCGAATCAAGAGATCGCTTATTTGCTGCAACGGATCGAGGATTTCCCGGGAACCGTTGTTTTGGCCACAAACTTAAAGAGTAATATTGATGAAGCTTTCTCCCGTCGTTTCCAGTCTATTATCTATTTCCCGATGCCGGATCAAGACTTACGTGAGGAATTATGGCGTAGAATGCTTCCCTCTTCTTGGCTACCTGCGGATGCGGACAAAATGATCCGTATGGCAGCTACTTATGAGTTATCGGGTGGCTCCATTTCGAATGTGATCAGGCGTTGTGCCCTTCGGTTGCTAAAGCAAGACACCCCCCGGCTAGATTCCGATATCTTATCTATGGCGATCCGCCGGGAATTGAATAAAGAGGGCCGGTGGTGATTTAAGGCAACGGCTCTCTTTCCCGGTGCCCGATCGGTACGATGATTAAGAGAAAAAAGAAGAGTGGGAGCGCCAACAGTATCATTTGGGTCCATATGTCGAAAGTTTCCCGCGAGGATACGATATTGGTGATTAGGTATAAAACCAATACGATCTCGGATATGAATACCAGTAATAGAGGCAAGACATATCGCTTATAATGTTGTGCCAACATGTAGAACTTACTGGATGTCATATACAGGGTGATTAGGATTAATAGTATGAGAAATAGGAATATATCACCCAATACGAAATAAATAAGCATCGGGTTGGAGAATTCCGTATTTGCCAGTTGCGCCAGATCATCGGAGCAACTGGTGAGTTGCTCGCCTTGCGGAAAAGGATTTAGCAAATAGAATAAAGAGTTGAAAAGATTATCTAGTAAGGATACCTCGCATTCTTCCTCATACATGACCATCTTGAGTACTGGTTCTTGCTTATTCTCTCGATTTTCGCAAGTAGTTACAGGAACGCCCATTTCATCGTAATCGACAAAACAAAGGCGGTCTACCAATTGGTATTTCAATAGAATGGATAGATAACCGATATGCTTTTTCTCCTTGATAGGGAATATGACATTTAAATCGTAGTTTCTATATATTTTATTACCCTCCACGCAAAAGGAATCAATTACGAAACTGGTGGACTTCACGAATTGTACAAGCTCTCTCCGGTTCTCCAGCTTAAAATCGAAATCAGGGAAGTAAAGAGTCAATCCGTTGAGTTTCCGGAGAGACGGGTTTCGGTTGATCGTACCGGTACCCTTTGTGAATAAGTTATTTAAAAGAGCCATCTGGGATTCTTTCGATCTTAAGAAATCATTCGTCGCTTTTGAGTTTCGGAATAGGACTAGTAAATCGACGGGTGTATCCGAATAAACGGGCATATCTATCAAGCACTCCTGTTGTTGCCAGTCGCTTACTTGGCTAGGTTGCCTGCTTTCTGTATCCACTACATACCCTAGATATTCCATTCGGCTGAATTTCCGGATAAGGTTTGCCGGTAATTGCTCATATACGGATTGCAGCCAATACGGTACGATCGGAAAAGCTCGTTGGTTGTATTGGCTTAGACGTTCGGATAGGCGTTCGGTTTCCGATGATGCGCCATCTACCTTGAATACGGGAATACTGCAATTTCCCTTTTTCTTTTGTGCGGCGATCTCTTCTTTGCTACGTTTATCGAAATAACAGAAGAACGTACGAACCGTGTAGGGGCGCAGTTCACGCACGGATAGCAACCAGTTCTTTACGGCCTGCGTGTAAGTGGTGTCGTAGACGAATGGGATGAAGCCGGTTTCCCTGTATCCGATGGCGTCTTCTTCCCAGGGCGTAATGTTGAGAGCGATGGAAAGAGGGGCTTCCTTGATGAAAAACTCAATCGTTCCGCTTCCTCTGATAGAAGGATTCTCGTCCGGGTTGTCCAGAACACCTGTAACATCTTCTGTCCATACGGGACAAATGATATAGCCTTGTTTATCGGAGTTGAGCAACGATTGCATATTATCCAGATCTCCGGTTTTACCTTTGAAGAAATACATATTCTCGACGGTAGGGGGAGGCAAGATCTTTTCCGGTTCTCTTTTATTGAAATAATACCACAAAGCTTGCGTTACTTTGACTGGGCCAAGCTTTTCATCGAAGAAGCGGCAGAGAGGATCCGCATTGGCTTTATTCTTGGATGCGGTTAATAACTCGTTTCCGAACAGCCAAGGTGTATATGCGCATTGCTCTACATGATCGGGTAATAAGGAACTTGGGGACTGTAAATAACCCAAACGTGAGATCGCTTGGGTTGCGTCCGGGTTTGTTACGAAAGTGAAAGCATTCCCCAATTCAGCGGGATAAACGATATAACCGCATTGTTCCGTTAAGATACGCTGGGTGATCGAGTCCATAAGAGTCTGGTAAGAGACGATCGGGGTACGAATCTCTTCCAGTTCTAACTCGTTCCGCTCTCCTAAACTCCGGAAATAATCCAATCGCTCCGAGAGACTTCTTTGGGCGTTAACGGCTTGTGCCATGATTACATGAAGCAATAAGCCCAATAAAATGCCGTGGTAGGTAGTTCGATATCTGGTTGACATAAGGGTAAATTTAAAGTTCGATATTTATTCGTATCAGATTATTCTTTAAGACTTCTCCAGTGCGGCCAATCTCTTTGTCGTCATTATCGGCCCAAGCTTTTCTCCATGCCTTATAGTCCTTGACAAATAGGGCTAGCTCTTTCGGAGGAAGCCAATGAACCGTGAATCGTAGATGTGCCGGTATCTTCTCTCTCAAGAATTCTTCAAGACGAAGCTGAAAATCCGGCCGTTGCCGCGTACGTTCTGTTTGCGAGAGGATTGCCGTTAAGGTAAATTCCCGGGAGGGGACTGGATGATCAGTCGCCTCCGGTGAATGCAGGAGTATGTTTTCCAGAATGAAAATTTGCTCTTCCGCATCTTCCCATCCGAGTATGGAATAGAGATATCTTTCCAATCCGGAAAGGGAGTCTGCGTCGAATAGATTACAGCCCAGATACCGGTCCCGGATAAGTTCCGGTAGTTGTCGCAGGAACCGGACTCTTCGTTGACGGTTTATCTCTTTATGGGAGTAGCGGAGAAAAGGCAGGTTGCTATTTTCTCCGTAGATTTTATCCAACGTATCCAATAGCAGATCTTTGTTTTGTTCCATAGAAGCGGAACCGGGTGTTTCCATATTTAAGGCCATCCAATCTTTTAGATGATTCATTTCTTCATGTCCCTCCGAAAAGAGATGGTCGAATATAGAAAGATATGCCTTGAATGAATCGGTAAACGAGTCCTTGTAGCAAATCGGGAAATCATTTGTGACGCTATAATCATTCAGATGGATATGGCGACTGTCCATGAGGATCGATTTGGCTTGTTTTTTCTGTTCTCGTATTGCATGGTTGATATTATTCCGCGAATGCAAACGATTCAATACTTTTGTGGCATTAATCTCTACCGCTTGTTGGTTTTGGTAAAGTCGTATCTTGATTTGCTCAGGGGAAGATAATGCCAATGTATAGGCGTATTCACCCTCTTCAAAACCTTGAAATTCCAAAGAGTGTATCGATAAAACCCCTTGTATCTGCTTGATCCCTTTGAAAAGCTTGTATATGGGAAGTGCGCTACCTGTATAATGACTTCCCGGTGCGAATAATTGAATCGCCTCCGTATAAATGGCGATCAAGGTTTTTTCCGGAGAGATGCTACCGTCTATATCGATATTTCCAATGAGTAATAAAGGTTTCCTTCTTACGAAATGGATTGCGTGTAGGTGTTCACCTAAATTCCGGTTTGCGTGATATAGTTTCTTAATCTTTTCCTTGATTTTCTTTTCTTCCTGTTTGTGTTGATCTTCTGAGATAAAGGACGAGAGTTCTATAAATATGTCGAACCATCCGTGACAGATCTGATCATTGGATCTATAGGGATGGATTTGTATGTCCGATAAGTTAACTAAGAAGTCAGTGTTATCTAATTGATCTAAAAAATGGTCTCGGTAATCTTTGGGTGTCACAGGGGCCATCCCGGAAACCCGTTCAGGCCTGAACAAGCCGTAATCCTCCGGATTGAAACGATTATCCGATCCGGTGAGATATTGTTCTAATGGGAAACTCATTTGGTAATCCAATTCGCTTAAGGCGTAATTTAAGATGTCCAGAGTCGTGATTCCCGGGTCGTGCGGGGCATGGTCTGTCCACAGTTGCCCTGAAAGCTCCCGGATTGTTTCCAAGGCATTCTTTTGGAGGCTATCGAATATGGATTCCTCCTTTTTTAGCTCTTGCAGGTTGGGCAGATCATCCATGGCTATTCTTGATTAAAGGTGTTTCTCCGGTCGGAGGCGTCCATCCGGTAATCTTTCCATAAATCGGTTATCTGGAAACAAACAAAGATGTTGTCTCCATAATCCCGTCCGCTACGTATTTGCAACTTGCATTTTTGTCCGGGGCCGTACCAACGGAATTTGATCTTGTTAAAAAAGGAACCGAACCAGGATTGATTCGTACGGATTTTTCGATGTTTTCCGTAACAATGGATAGCCGTGGCTTCCACTAATGCGTATTGTCCGCTTTTTAACTTACCGCATCCAGCCATGATGCGGTAGGCACGACATCCTTCCGTTGGTATTTGCAGGGTATGCCATTCGCCATCTGCGGGAAATTTACCCCGTATCGCACCGTCGAAGCGGGTTGCGGAAAGACTGCCGTTGATACGTATATCCATACCGGGTTGGTTCATCTCGATGCGACCGTTTGGATGAAGCGATAGTATCGGTTCATCTTGCCCTTGACGTATGATATGGAGTTGGCTATTGTTACCTAGGTATATTTTCCACTCTGGAATATTGTCTTGTATGTTCGTGAATAAGCTGATGACGGGACTGTTTTCCTTGGAAGGAGCTAACCGTAAGCCATCATCCGGATTTTTATCGATCCCGTCGTCGGAAATATTGACCATGGAATCGATTAATTCGTAGAAATGCTTTTGGTTGGGCATACTTCCGCGCTTAAAGTATTCTTTTAGTGTATTTCTGTTTGTACGAGGCATATCCGGTTTGTTTTATTTGTTAATAATAAAATTACTTCCAACTCCTAAATATCCGAGTCCGAGTTGTTCCAGTAGTTCGTCTTTTTGGTCAATATATAGCAAATGCCTATCAGAAGGAACTAATATGCACCAAGGTTGGGAAGGGCTAACGTTGAAATTTTGCCTTGCCTCTTCCGGGTAGCGGTTTAGATAATAGCTCTTTTGTTGGTCTTTTGCCGTATATACGACATGCGCTACGCTTAATATATCAATGTCCACGATGGCTTCACACTCTCGTATGGAGTTATAAAGATCTGTCGATGAGAACGAAAGCCCAAATACCGGGATCTCTTCCTTATCTCGCCAAGGCGCGATACAATTATTAATGCGTGCCTCTGTCTGGCGGAGTATATCTCCTACGGGATATCCGGGCTTTATCCGGAGGTTACAGCAAACGGTTACTTCCTCGTAGACCGGAGTGATAGCGTCAACGGTAATGAACGGACTTGCTTTGTCACCTATATAATCTTCGATTCGCATGAGTAGCCTATGTTCGCATAAAGGCAAGATCTTTTTATCTTTCTCCTTTTGCATCACGACCAATGTTACGATCGGGCTCCTGTTTTGAGCTTTACTGTCTATTCCGGGCAAGCAAAGTACTTTTTCGACTTCGGGGAACTGAGCCAATGTTATTTGCTCGTAATCCCTAGGCAATACAGCCCGGTTCCGATGGGACATCTCTTGGGTGATCCGGAGCCGCATATCCTCTGGCGTTTCCGGCGAACGTCCTCCTTTAGCGGGTATGATCTGGTAAATATCCGTAAGTCCCGGCATACTTTTCTCGAAAGAAACGAGTCCCGTGAAGCTTTCGAGTTCCTCACTGATCAGGGCTTCCATTTCTTCGGGGATTTCTAACCGGGCTTTCACTGGGTTTAGATAGACATTTCGTATGGATGAACAATTTTGCGTGTGGCAAGATACTTTTGCCGAAAGCCAGAAATCTCCATTTATGTCTAGCATTTCCTCGCTAATAGGTGAGGGAAGCAGGACGTCTACCAAACCTGTATTCAACAGATTCCCGGTTGTATCGGAAAGTAAATTACCCGGTTTGATAAACTCCCATTGCTTGCCGTTGAAGAAAGACCATTGTACGCAAGGAAGATATTCTTTTCCGATTTCCCGTTTCAAGGCAGCCATCTCGAAGAATAAACGGATCTGGTCGTTACCGATCGAGTTACCAATACCGAATAGAATAATCCCATCTTCTGTGGGTACTTCCACCATTGGGAACGGATGACGTAGATCGATTTCATGTAATTCCTTTTGCCTCAATGGATGGATATGATAGATACGGCATCTATCTCTTGGGGTATCGCCATTGAAAAAGTATTCTTCCTCGGCGCTATAACCGATACCTATACTTTCAATCATAGGGTTGTAAGGAGGTTTGGGCACCGGGGTCTGTTTACGGGTATGGCTGTTTCTTATCATGATATCCGCAAAGAGCATCCGGTACTCCGTCTGCCCGAATCCGCCGTTCGGATCTGTGAGTCTAATCCTGAAGAAGCCTTGCTGGGTTTTCGTATATTGATATTGCTCTTCTTCCGTGGAGACCGTAATGTTTTTGAACGGTTTGTCGTAAACGATCTCGCTGTACTCCGAGAGCTTTCCCCTAGGGGAAGTATGCTTGTCTTTCGTATTGAAGAGACAAGATGTACTTCCCGGTAATTTTACCCATTTCTGGTCTGTTAGTTTTTCCCATTCAACTTTGAAGGTGGTATTATCGATAGGTGTCTTATATGCTTGATACAAATCATAGAAACCTCCTTCCGAATAAGGTAGATCCGCCCATTGTAAAGTAATACCCATGGATTGGATAGGCTTGATCGCTATCTCATAATTACCGAATGCGAACCATGAGCCTTTTTGAGCTTCTAACCCGAATAAAGGGAAATGTACGCTTGCGTCTACTTCTCCCAGAGGATTATAGATTTTCAAGGATGACATGCCGGATACATGTACCTTTATCTTTAAGCTAGTAATAAAAATACGGTGTACCCAAGAGTAGGGGAATAACCAAGCATCCGTGTTCATCAATATACGGAGCGCTGGGTTCCGTGTTTGGCAACCATGAGCTTCAGAGCAAGGTGTTGTAGGGTCGAATTTCTCATTAAGGACGAATTTCAGATAAAAGGAGTTTTCGTTGATGAATGTCAAGGTGTAGGTGTATATCGGGGCCCAACCTTTCTCTGTGCTTAACTCCAATAGGAAAGCGTCGTTTAATACACGCCCGGTTTCGTGGGAAGATTGTTCCGTGGTAGCGATTAATTCTTTGAAATATGATATGGAGTCTTCTTCTAATCCGAATGTGATATGTATATCCCGATGTCCTTCCCGAAGTAATAACATGGGAGATTCGATCATCAGTCCGGCTTGTATAGAGGATTGGTTCTCAAAGATTAGCTCTGAGTCCAGATTGGGCTTCTTAGAAGGAACGTTTCCGATCCTGTCATTCAACTGTTTTTGCCAGATGGACGTAACGAAGCCTAATCGGCTCGCTGGATATTTTTTCGGATCTTTTTCCAATAGTAACGAATGTATACTCGTTATTTTCATGTCATTGACCGAATAATCTTCGTCCGTACGATAACAAAATTGGATATCTTGCGCAGGAAATGGTACCTGTGTTATAATACCTGTACCTTTGGGTAACTGGGCTTGCCGTGCGGTATTATTCTTCACGGCGATAAACCAAGCGGAAGGAATAATCGCTTTTTGGGGAGATTCCTTCAATATTTGGTTGACATAAAATAACGGATAAGCTTCCCAGCGTTTATTGAACTGATCTACCAGATATTGATAGTTTTTCAAGAAAGCGATTAAAACAGCTAATGAGGGATCGGTCTCTCCGCTTTTAGCGATTTCTTGGATGTAAATCTCCCGTTTGTTTTGTAAATTACGGAGGATACGTAATAATAGGTAGAGACTTCTACGAACCGTTTTAGGATTGGATAGGGTTATTAGCTGAAGTCTCTGGTTATATTTCTCCATATCCAGAAATAAATCGGACATGGAATCTCTAAAGATCCGATGATTCAATCTTTGATACCAATCAGAGAACTTATGGTATAGAGCGTTTCTTAGATAGGTGATTTCTCTGTTACTTTCCGGTGAGTTCTCATTTTGCCACAAAATGAAACTCTGTTCGATCCCAATTGTATCTGTTTGCTTGATCTCATTGAGTATGGCTAAGGATTGGTAATGATATAAAAAGGATGATTTCGAAAAGGCACGAGCCAATAAATTGGAGAGATTTTTCTCGAGTACTTGAAAAGGCTCATGTATCCGGAAATCATTCTCCAATTTTTTTCTTGTCAATCCATCTTTATTCCATTGTTTATTCATCGGTTAGAATCAAAATAGATAGGATAGGTCAATTCTTGTTGGACATTATTCATACGTATCGTATAATAAAGTTCGATAATCAGAATGCCATCTTGAATCGAAGCCTTATTAATTTCTATGCGATCAAGCGAGACTCTAGGCTCGTATAAGAGAACAGCTTTCTCGATAGCGCTTTTAATCATGGTCTCCATGGTAAGATCTAATTGTTCAAACTGATAACGATATAGTTCCGTACCGTAATCCGGACGATGTATTCGCTCCCCTGTGCGAGTGGAGAGAAGGATGATCAAGCTTTGCCGGATGTCTTCTTCATAATTAGACATGCGGGTGGGATTATCATTATGGCTGAATTCTGGGGGGAATGCCCATCCTTTACCTAAAAAACTATTTTTGTTCTGCATAAATCATTCGATTTAATTAATCATTACAACGCCTCCTTTTACAACGGTTTGGCCGGATGCGGATATTTCGGCGGTGGCAGACCCTTTTACTTTAACTCCCATTTGTGCGGAAACCTCGATATTCAAGCCATTTATCTTGGTATCTTGCTTAGACTTGGATTCGATACCCATTCCTTCTGTCTTGACATTCCCTCTTGCCTTAAATATGAGATCTTTGCCGGATTCTACCATAATTCCGTTTTTATCCATACAGACCTTGTTCTTATTAGCATCGGATAACAGAATTTGCTTTTTGTCATCATCCAATATGAGCGTGTTCTCTCCGGGAGTCCCTATTGTGATAATCTTTTTATCATCGTCCAAAGTAATTTTCAACTGGTTTTTTGTAACAATTGTCTTTAAATTATTTTTTGGATCTAAAGAAACCGGCGTTTTTCGTTTGCGACTGTACAAACTTCCGATAATCACAGGGTGGCAGGGGTCCTCATTGATGAATTGCAGGACTACCTCATCATCGACTTCCGGTAGAAATAACATGCCGACCCCATTGCTTGCGTACGGACTGACCGGCCGAGCCCATATCTCCGTCTTCTCACATTGTAACAAGGGTATATCGACTAATATAAAATTCTCGAAATCTTTATTATCTCCGATCTTTTTAACGATCCCTATTTGTAATCCTCGTATGCCGGGCAAGAAACCACTAGCTGCGGGAGCCACTACATCGGGCTCTTCGGTAATGACTACCGGATTGAAACCCATATAGACTTGTGTCTTCCATTCGCCTCCTTGTAGTGTATGTTCTACTGATTGAACAAATGCGTTTCCACTATAATGTTTGCTTAATCCTTCTAATTTGATAATACAGCCCGGAATAATAGACGCATTCCCGTAAATTGTGATGGAGCCTTGAAAACGTGCCAGACCGCTCCATAAAGCTTGCGCATCGGCCCAAGCATGTAAAGAAGCGTCGCCGATGGGAGCGTTGGTTTGATAAAGCATCACTTCATTTGCCAGACCGGATAGATCCTTTGCGGCGATATCGCCTTGGGCATTGAGAGAAGGTTTGCTGGCGGTGGCTTTGATAATTTGTTGACGGCTCACGTCCCAAGCGCAGGCTTTTGTATCTGTGTATTGCTCGGAAGCGGATATAGAACCATCGAAAGCGATTAAATTATCTCCATAGGTGATGGTTAAGACCGGGGAGGCAGATACATTCGGTTTACATACCTTGACTTGTTTACCGTCAGTGATAACGACTAATCCGTTATTTTGTGCTCGTGTGAGTACAAAATCCCAATCTGTACAATAATATTGTACCAGTTGTGGAATTTCTATACCGGTACTATCTACTTTGGCAGAAAGCCCGTATTGTCCCAGAATCTTCTTGATAACGGCATCATCTTTACTATTTTCATATACATTATTTTTACGTCCAAAGGTTGCAGGATATGCGAACCCCCTACATTCTAAAACAAATAGAGTTTGTTGTTCGCTATTGATTTTTAACTGATGGGTTGTAACGCATCCCTCAAATAAGGTGCTGACCTTATCTGTTGGACCCGCTTGAAACTTAAGCTCCGTACCCGGATTGAATATTTTGTTGTCTGGTATTTCAAATTGGCTGTTGTCGATAATATCAGCGCTGATGGAGATCGTTGCTTTATCGATCTTATTACATGCTCTGTATATTTTTGCATTGATTACGGAGTATTGCTCCGTTACATCTTTACCATTTAGGAATAGTTTGATTATAAATGAATTATCCATATTCATTATATTTTAGGGAACCATAATTGAGTTCCGGGTTTTATATCTCTAAAGCTGATTAGGTTATTAATGGAGGCAATCATTGGAGCGTAACCAGAATTTTTATATTCTTTTGCGCATAACCCGATTAGACTGTCTCCTTGTTTAAAAGTAACGAATTTACCCTCAGCTTTTTGATTTTTCTTTTTTGCTTGTGTCTCTCTACTACTAATCGCCTCTGTTAGTGACAAGGAGCCTTTAGCTCGTAAAGGATTGCCATTGGGCGAGAATAAGGTGTAATCCCAATTTAGGCTGGTTAATCTCCCCTTGAAAATGAGACTCCCCCAAATTACTTTAAGGAAGCAAGGGCTGGGTGGATCGATCTCCGCGCTAGGTAGAAAAATGATATTCTCCAAATCCTTGATCCTTTCTGTCACGGTTTTTTTCCCCGTCGGGATAATACCGGTACCATCGAAGTGTATATCAAAAGAGAGAGTGGAGGGGTTGGTGTGTTTATACTCCGGTAGTTGCTTATCCTCTTTTATGCTTTCGTCTTTCTTATAGGAGGTAGATTTGCTTAACTTATAGCTATCCGGATTGATTTGGACGGTGATATTACCCAATTTCTCGCCACCTTTGTATTCAATTGATTTATATGCCTCGATGATCAACTTTTGGTTCATGTTTTATCGCTCCTTTCTACAAGAAAAAAGGTTAGACAAATCTTTCTTGGCCTCACGAATTATCTCCTCTTTGATTTGTTGTATCAAATCACGGGAGAGAGGGAGGTCGGGTTCCTTTTTCTGTTGTGTCACTTTTGCGGACACTTGGATTTCTTTTATAGTTATAGCCATTGCTTAAATTGTTCTTTTTTCGTATCTTCTGTATCTCTTATCGACATACGGATCAAATTAGTATAAGCCATCTCCAATGTTTCAATCACCAACTCATTCTTTTGGGAATTCAATGCGCTAATGTCCCATTTTACAGGGTAAGCATTGAGCACAGACCAATTATTTAGGGGAAAATGCCCGGCATCCAGCAATGATATAGTTAAATTGACGGGAACGATCTGGGCACTTCCATTATTTTCCAATACTTTAACCACATATGTCTCTAGCACATGAGGCAAAGGCATTAAAGAACGTTTCAACACAAGGTTACCGTGCTTTCGTCGGGTAGGCACCTGATAGCTGAAACTGTTTTCTCCCCCTTCTTTAATCGTTTCCGTCTCCATTTCAAGTTGTAGTCCCGAGACCTCTTGGAAAGAGGTCTCGATCAATCCTTCGAAAGTCACGTTGAAATAAAACGCTACCGGAGGAGGGACAATATGATCAAACCTTAGCATTAAGCGTTTTCTATGGTCAATCCTTCATGCGCTAAATCTAAGGTTTCGATGGCGGCCTCGTTTCCATCGGATTTTAAGCTGACACCGGTAACCTTAGTCGGCCATGCGTTCGATAATTTCCAAACCATCGTAGGGCTTCCTGCTTCATCCAGTAAGCTGATTGTTACATCTTCTCGCTGTATTGTGTTCATTTTTATCTTGTTAAACCAATCGAATAATTTGTTATCCGCTTTGAAAACCCCTTTCTTTAGACTGACATTGCTCGTCTTCTTCAGTCCCGGCATCTTGATATTTGAGAAAACCGGGCTATTACCATGTCGGTACTCAATTACTTGGGCTTCCATATCCAGACCAGATACCTCTTTAAAAGCGATTTCCCCGAGGCTACCTAATTCTACCTTAAAATAAAAACTGGGTAACGGCCATACATTATCTTGTGCTTCTCCTGCCATATTCGTATTTCTTTAATAGGTTTTAATTCTTAAATTATCAGCTTTTTTGCATTTGTTGTTGGAATGTGATCTCGATAAATTCCGCAGGTCTGGTAATAGCCACGAATACAGATATCCTGAGGATACCTTCCAGAATATCCTCGGGAGTCATCGTGTCTCCCAATCCGATATGAATGCTATATGCGTCTTCGGGGGAAGTTCCTGCTAATCCACCTCGTTTCCATACGCCCCGTAAGAATCCGTCTATCATACTACGCATATTTACCCATGTATTTGCTACATTCGGTTCGAATACATAGGCACGGGCGGCGTTCTTGATTGATTCCTCTAGGAAGATCATCGTACGTCTTACGTTAATATAACGCCAGTCTAACGAGTTACCATCCATCGTGCGGGCACCCCAAACCTTGATTCCTTCACCGGGGAAGCTACGGATTGCGTTTACGGCTTTTCCGTTCATCGGTACGTTCAGATCTTCTTGCTCGGCATTTGTGATCGAGAGTGCGGGTGTGACTACGTTATTGATGGAAATATTCGCAGGGGCTTTCCATACTCCCCGGGTGTTATCTACCATAGTATAAAGACCGGCCATCGAAGCTGAAGGCGGAAGTAAATTGATCCTCAAGCGAATCTCTCTCAAAATGGAGCGGTATACGGAACTGACTTGGTATAATAAGGTATGGAAACGTTCCGCCTCGTCCTCTTTCATGGTAAGCAAAAGCTTGAACTTGTCCATAAGTTCATTGACAGCCTCATTCGTTACACCGGACTTCTTTGAGAATTCGTTCAAGATCAGTTCCTCCAATTTCTCTAAACTATCCTTTTCTATATTATAAAAAGTGATATCTTTCTCGGTGACGATAGATGTATTTATCCATGGATAATAGGAGGCACAGTACGCAAGGAAATTGCTACCTATATTTTCCCGGAAACTTTTGATAACCGCACCGTTTTCATCTTTGTATCCGTTGAAAACATCTAATATGGCAAAGCGATTTTTCATATCGTTACCACAGTGCATCAAAGCGGCAGTTTGAACTTTGTAACAATCGCCTTCCTCCATATATACGGCTTCCGGAACGACGACCAACGTGGGCTCCTGTTCTTTTTTTAAGGCTAAGAGCGCATTTGTAAAGTCTATGCTTTTAAAGTCATGCTCATAATCTCCTACGGAGACGATATAGCACGGTCCTCCACCGTTAGCGTAGAACAACAACATATTATAATATAAAGCATAGAACGTTTTTGGCAAAGTAAGCTGGCAACTTCCGTCGGGGAATAATACGTTTATGTCATTGGTGGTGTCCTCACTCTCGGAATCTTCCGGACGAATTCCGAATCGCAAGGTGGGAGCGAAACCGAAGAACGAATGGAACTCAGCCATAGAAGATATACGGAAAGGGATACCGGTCAAATCCTTGTTACCGTCCCGTGCGAATTGGGTATGCCCGATAAAGGCAGGGATGGCGGTAGCGACTTCTACGACTGAATTAGGAAAAGCGTTTTTCTCTATGATATAAACGCCAGGGGTTTTCATTTGTGCCATACGTTATTTTTTTAAGGATTTAGATATAAAGAATTTGTATAATAGAATTCTCGGTAGATTGTAATTCCTTTATAAGAAAACGTCCCAAAGAGGGAACAGGAACATGCCTTAATAGCATTCTTTTAGCATATTCTCTTTTCTCGTAAATCGTGATATCTGATCTTCTTTGGTAATAAGACTCTTCCTTAATCTTTATCGGATATTCTGTGCTGATACGAAAAACGTCCTTATCCATGAAACGGATTTGCTCGGGATTCTTGAAGCTAATATTTTCCGGTCCATTATCCTCCATAAAAATATCCATTGACGCATTTTCTGGATTACGAGGTATCAAGATAAAATCCCAATAGGCTTCTTTTGTGTGATAATGGATTTCTTTCTGTATTGGGCATTTCGTTTTTAATAATTCTTTGGTAACATGAATGATCACATTGAGCCGATTCAGTCGGTTATCGATAACACTTAATTGTATATCTGAATCATTTAGCTCTTCCGGTAGCAGGGATTGTGTATACAGTAAAAAATTCGGATCTTTTGAATGTGCTTGAAACTCAAGGTTGAGACCATCCGGGGAGGTTGAAAGGTGATCAAGAAGCTCTTCTCGATCTCCAATTAGTGCATATTGATTTCGACCCGTTTGCCTAAAAGGATATTTAGGTCCTCCTAATACGACTCTATTCGTTCTCCTGGGTTCTATTTCGAAGATTTCAGAAGGAATACATTCATTATAATATTCATGGCTAAATATAATGTTAATTAAAAAGTCAAATTTCATCATTGGTTTGTTTTATCGTTATAATATTCCAAAAGTAGATAAAAAGAATATGGCATGATATTAAATGCTATATGTTTGATAACATTATTTCTAATTTATTTTTTGACTTGATATTCGTTGTTTTATATCCTTGATTTCTGTTCCGTCAAAAGATATGATTCGTGCTTTACATAGGATTGATGGATAATAATGCCCTCCTAATATACTCCATATATTGCTGAGCTCTTGTATACTAATTGTTACGGGCTCGAGCGTTATGGTACCTTGGTCTGGTAATTTAAGAATGGAATTTTGTTGTAAGAAGGAGATTGAATCCGATAATATTTGTATAGATTCTAAGTATCTTTTAGATGAAAAAACAGCGGCAACCATAATATATATATTCAAGTACCATGGTGGAGATGTTTGTTGGAATGTGTTATTTTTTGTGTTCCTATAGGGGGCAGAGATTCCCATTGCTGTCTCTCGCTCTATATTCACGATAGAAAGTATGATTTTATCCGATTGATCCTCATTTGGAGTCGCATCAATACTTCCGGCTTCCACTATAATTTCTGCCCGTTCATAATAGCTGGAAAGAAATTCGTTCATTTTCTCTGCGAGTGTGTTTATTAATACGTGTATCATGGTCTTTTGCTTTATTTGTGCTAAAGGTAAGGAATAAATTTGTTTTTCTGCTTTATAATTTCATTGTCTGAATTCTTTCTAGCAAATTACCTTCGTTTCGATTCGTGATAAGAATTAAAATCGTTTTTTGATTATCATAGATAATTACGTCTTGGCGGTTTCCTGAAAAAGATTGAAAGAAAAGTTGATCCTGAGATTGGGCTATGCTTATTGTGTATTTTTTATCTACTCTTATTTTCTATTATGTGACTTCGGAAAAACACGTACGACTTTTTTCGAAAACACGTACGACTTTTCTCATAAACATGTACGACTTTCCGGTAAAACATAATCGTGTTTTTAAACTGTTAATGTTCAGTGATTTATATTTTTGTATCATTCACGCACTTATTGTATGGAAAATTATCACATCGCCACTCAATAAATCATAATATACCTCCATGTAGAAGTGCGGCATGCTATGTCTCTATAACAGGATGTCTCCAATAGGGTGAGAATCGAGTAGTATGGCTTTATCACACGTACATTATATAACTTGTTAAGTCTTGAAAAAAAACTTGAAAAATAATACTGAAAATGTTTGGTAGTTATGTTTTATAGCACTACTTTTGCACCCGCATTCGAGAGAGAACGCCGGTCCAAAATGATGAAACAAACTTTTAGAAAAAAAGTTCCGAAATAATTTGGAGGTTTAAAATAAAAGTCCTTATCTTTGCAGCCACGTTCGCAAAACGAAAGCGACAAAAGAGTTCTTTGAGAGATTTACATAATTCAACAAGTAGTACAAGTATTAGGAAAATTAATTTTCCGGATTGATACCGTCAAAGAAGTATGACTTTGGACTACAATAACGGATTCCGGAGCGAGGATAATAAAACAATTTAAACAACGAAGAGTTTGATCCTGGCTCAGGATGAACGCTAGCGACAGGCTTAACACATGCAA
>ERZ839767.52-NODE-52-length-172820-cov-4.766654_pt1 | contig 172820 bp, 138 predicted proteins | sample MGYA00519879_ERZ839767 | MGnify/ENA primary metagenome ERZ839767 (study PRJEB31850, sample SAMEA3708852) | human gut metagenome | biome: human gut; feature: human-associated habitat; material: faeces | place: China | collected 2014 ...
GCAAGAATTTAACCTCACACGCCCTCTTTCTCTATTTTTATTGTAGCTTTGTTTAAAAAAGAAGCGCATGCTTGCAACCAAACAGGTATATGGTTACGTCTAATAAGCAAATAAATAACATAGTTAGTTACGCCGCGTAACATTAAGAGTTATTTCTATAACATAGTTAGTTACGGGAGCTAACATAGTTAGTTACAAAATCCGGAAAAAAGACAGTCTTTAGATAATAGGAACAGTGATAGAAAAGTAATAATTAAAATAAAAGAAACATGAAACAGATTTTGGTAATACTCGCCTTTTTAGTAGGCGTAACTTGTTCACTACAAGCACAGAACAAACCTTCGAATTCGGAGAATGCTCAAACAGTGAGTGCCCAGCAAACAAAAAAAGAGGCTTCCACAGCTCAAACAGCTCAAACAAGTGAGGTAATGGTGGTATCTGCAACAAACGTTACAACGGCAGAAGTGGACTCTATGATTCAAGCAAAAGTAGACAAGCTTGTCAATAAGAAAGTGGATAAAGAAATGAGGAAATGGAAACAACGGTATGGAATAGGACATGACGATTTCCCTTTCAAAATAATGAAGGAAGCCAAAGTGGCCAGCATTATTCTCACCATTCTGCTATTCTGCTTCCCTCTCATCTTGGTGGGACTCATTCTTTATTTCCGTTATAAGAATAAAAAAGCCAAGTATGAAGTCATGAAGCAAGCGCTTATACACGGCAAAAACTTACCTCCCGAATTCAATACCGTTATTCGCCCCACAGCCCCTGTTACAGGAAGCAGCAATGATTACTTATGGAGAAAAGGTGTCAAAACATTCTTCCTCGGCTTCGGTTTGGCTCTGTTCTTAGGAATTCTAACTGAAAAAAGCCTCGCTTCTATCGGACTATTGATTATGTGTATCGGTGCCGGACAAATTATATTAGGCTGGTTCCCGTCTGCCTCCCAAGTAAAAAGTTCTTTTTACAGAAACAAAAAAGAAGAAGCATTCTGGAATGAACAGGCAAACACTCGGTATCAGGAGCCTACTCCTCAAACGGAAGCAAGGGAAACAAAACAGTATGAGCCTTCCGCTTACGCTCCCGGAAACGAAAAAGCGACCCAGGAGAAAATGAACGAAGCGGCCGATGCGGAAACCACCCGTATACAAACCAAAGAAGAAACAACCGGCGAAACGAAGGCGACCACTACGGAAGAGCAGAGCAGACCATCGGACGAAGAGAACGTACCCTCAAAAGAAGATTAAAGAAGAAACTGAAGAATAATGCAACAACTCAACGACATATCGTTGGTGGCACAGGTGATTGTATTTCATAACAACCGGGCATTCGACACGCTTGTAAAGAAATACCAATCGCCCGTGCGGCGTTTCTTCCTCCACCAGACTTTGGGCGACAAGGAATTAAGCGATGATTTGGCTCAGGATACTTTTATTAAAGCTTACACGAACCTCACATCGTTTAAAAATCTTTCGAACTTCCAAACATGGTTATATCGGATTGCATACAATGTTTTTTATGATTATATTCGCAGCCGAAAGAACATGGAAGATTTAGAAACCAAACAGGTAGATAATCGTTACCATACCGAGCAGGAAAACGTAGGAGTTAAAATGGATGTATACGAATCGATGAAACTGTTGAAAGAGGAAGAGCGAATCTGTATCACCCTTTTCTATATGGAGGACCTTGCGATAGACAAGATTTCAACCATTACAGGAATGCCCGGCGGAACGATTAAATCGCATCTTTCAAGAGGAAAAGAAAAACTTTCAAACTATTTAAAACAAAATGGGTATGGAGAAAATAGATGAAGATATCATTTTTAGGTTCATGCACGAACAAAAAGAAGAGGTGAAAGACAATGGCTTTTCACGCCGGGTGATGCGTCATCTGCCGAAACAGCACAGATGGGCTAACTGGATATTTAACTCTGTCTGTGCAGCCGTATGCCTTTACCTGTTTTATTTATTGAATGGATTCGAAATTTTATTCAATACATTGAAAGAGTCTATAGAATCCCTATCACAGCAAAACTTTATGGCTAATACGAATCTGCACACATTAGCCGTTGCTTTAGGAATTCTTATTATTGTAGGAATCAGCCGGGCTTGTTCCATGGAAGACTGAATTCTTTAACGCTAGTAGTCATATCATCTTATTCAAGTAGTCTCATAAGCCAACGCTAGTAGTCTCATCCGGTAATGAGACTACTAGCGTTAAAACTTATCTATCGCATCTATTGATTTAGAAGCCGTCCCATTTTTTAGTTTGGAACGGCTTCACTATCGAAAATAACTATATAAAAGGAAAAATATATATAACGTTCTATTTTTATTCTTTATTAGAATATCCTTCCGCAAATACGGAACTTCAATACCGGATAAACCTTTAGTTTATCTATGATTTTGGTAAAATCATCATCTTCGTCAGTCTGTTTTAGCAAATCGTCTATATCTCCCGTATCAGAATACACTTTCGGAGTACCATGGAACTGAACACCTAACTCAAACATAAATCCTACACGCTTATGCGGAACGGCACGTCCGAAACCAAGTCCTAAATAAGGACGGAAGCCATTCACCTTTAATCCACCGGCTACATTACCGTTTTCATCAATCGGCAGTTTATAATCACCGATAATAATTCCTACTTGGTCGCCATATTGGTCATATAATTCTTTCAATTCTTGGCTATGTCCCTTAATCTTCACCAATTTACTACCGCCAAAATAAGCGCCACCGGTAACGAAGAAACTGGACCTTTTAAAAGGATAGACATTTAACAACAAGCTGGCTTGTGTTCTTTGTAAACCACCTTCAACATTCACCTGCGAAGAAGTAGAGCTTCCTAAAGCAGCCACATCCAAGTCGACATCTACATCCGTATCAATTGTGATTCCGGGCATTATATCAACTCCGGCACGAAGCATTAAATAGCGGTTAAATGTAGTGGACGCATCAATACCAATACCCAAAGTAGAAGCACTTACACCCACAGACAAGCGATTAAATAAGCCCTGTTCTTTCTGAGCTTTTACCTGCATAGTACAAACACTCGCTAGAATCAAAGCAAGAACTAAAAATACTTTCTTCATTATCGTTTCATTTTAATGTTTTGGCAAAAATAAATATATTTTAAATAAGAAGAAAGAAAATGTTTCTTTTTTTTAATCGATATACACCAAAAGATTTACTTTTGAAAAAGTAAGAATCGTTTTACTTCTTTACAAGCCCTTTATCAACCTAAAAGGCAAAGAGATACATGCCCCATTCACCAACTTTCCGGTTCAGAACTTTATTCTTGTCTTTATAGACCGGTTTCATATTTTTAGGCTTCTACGTGTTATTTTGAAAATTATCATGTACATTTGCATCCACTAATTTGATATATCACAGCATGAAACAGTACTTAGACCTCTTGAACCGTATCTTAACCGAAGGCGTTGAAAAAGGAGACCGCACCGGAACCGGAACAAAAAGTGTATTCGGACATCAAATGCGTTTCAACCTCGAAGAAGGATTCCCCTGCCTTACCACTAAGAAATTACACTTAAAATCAATTATATATGAATTGCTTTGGTTCTTAAACGGGGATACCAATGTAAAATATCTGCAAGAGAACGGAGTACGTATATGGAATGAATGGGCCGACGAGAAGGGAGACTTAGGGCATATATACGGATACCAGTGGCGCTCGTGGCCCGATTATAACGGAGGGCATATTGACCAGATAAAAGAAGTGGTAGAAACCATTCAACACAATCCGGATTCGCGACGTATCATTGTAAGCGCATGGAATGTAGGCGATTTAAACAATATGAATCTGCCTCCCTGCCATGCTTTTTTCCAGTTCTATGTAGCCAACGGACGTTTAAGTATGCAAATGTATCAACGCAGTGCCGACACTTTTCTTGGAGTACCCTTCAATATCGCATCTTATGCGCTGCTATTGCAAATGATGGCTCAGGTAACAGGGCTAAAAGCGGGTGACTTTATTCACACGTTGGGTGACGCGCACATCTATTTAAACCACTTGGAACAGGTAAAACTTCAACTTACCCGCGAGCCACGTCCCTTACCGACCATAAAAATTAATCCGGAGGTAAAAGACATCTTCAGCTTTAAATACGAAGACTTCGAATTAGAAAATTATAACCCACATCCGCATATTCCGGGCAAAGTAGCCGTATAAACTATGACACAGCAAATATCTATCATTGTAGCCATTGCGCAAAATAATGCAATCGGCAACGAAAACAAATTATTATATTGGTTGCCCAACGACCTGAAACGTTTCAAAGCGTTGACAACCGGCCATACCATTATCATGGGACGCCGCACTTTCGAATCATTACCCAAAGGGGCACTGCCCAACCGGCGCAATATCGTACTATCCCGACAAGAAGGAGTGAGATTTGAAGGAGCCGAATGTTTTCGTTCATTGGACGAAGCTCTTCGTCAATGTCAACCGGAAGAAGAAATATACATTATCGGAGGCGCCAGCGTTTATCATCAGGCACTGCCTCTTGCTAACCGGCTATATATAACCCGCATAGAAGATACGCCCTCTTCGGCAGATGCCTATTTCCCTGAAATAGATTCGAAGGAATGGAAAGAAACAGAAAGAGATGCCCATCCCATAGATGAAAAGCACCTCTTTCCTTATACATTTATCAATTACGAACGTATTTAATCTTCTTCTTCGTCTTTATCGCATAAATTCAATATCGGCATCTGTCTTTTGATAGCTTCATTGAAAGAAATAATTGTTTCCGACCGGGAGAGTCCCAACGGTTGCAATTTATCATGAATAATATTAAGCAGATGATGATTATTTTTTGCGTAAATCTTAATGAACATATCATACTGTCCGGTAGTGAAATGGCATTCAACCACCTCGGGAATCTTTTTCAGTGCATTCGTCACAGAATCAAATTGTTCCGGGTCTTTAAGGAACAATCCGACATATGCACAGGTTTCATACCCAATCTTTTCAGGATCAATCACATATTCCGACCCTTTCAAGATACCAAAGTTTGTTAGCTTTTGAATACGCTGGTGAATAGCTGCTCCTGAAACATTACAAGCACGAGCTACTTCCAAAAATGGAATACGAGCATTATCAGCAATAAGACGCAAAATTTGCTCATCCAGAGAATCTAATTGATGGTGTCCCATTTTGTTATATTATTTTTTATTTTTGCACAAATATAGAACTTTTTCGTATCGTAAAAGCACAAATCCTAAGGATATTTTAAATATATCAAAGAATTTAACAGTTTATTAAAAAGCAAAGTCAAGCAAACAAAGTGGATAAATCTTCATGTTAATTCCCCGACAAGGAGCTGGTATTCAGTGCTATGAAAGAAACGGACATCTACCGGCTCTATATTCCGGAACATTTCCCTCTTTTATAATTCTCATACATTCCAAAACATGCCCCTCCATCACGAAAAGCACAATTGAAAGAATTGCTCATCTATCTTCCCAGATATTCCAAAACGTACCCCTCCATCACGAAAAACACAACTCCTAAAAGAATTGCTCTACCATCTTCTCATACATTACAAGACAGGCTCTCCCTTACAAGAAACACAACTCCTAAAAGGATTGCTCTACCAACTTCCCAGACATTACAAAACATGCCTCTCCTTTACAAGAAACACAACTCCTAAAAGGATTGCTCTACCATCTTCCCGTACATTACAAGACAGTCCCTCACTTACAAAGAGCACAACTCCTAAAAGGATTACTCAACCATCTTCTCATACATTACAAGACAGTCCTTCATTTACAAAGAGCACAGTTCCTGAAAAGAATTGTACATCTACCTATCTTCCATACATTCTGGAACATACTCTCCCACACGAAAAGTACAGTTCCTGAAAGTATTGCGCATCCATCTACCTCCATCTTCCCTTTTTAAATCCATTCCATTTCCAATCCTGCTCCGATTATAAAGAACAGGATATCGGGGGCAGTCTCCATCAGAAAAAGTTTCTTTTTCAAGAGAAATCCCGAATAAAAGAAAATTGTATCTTTACCAAAAATTATACGATTATGAAAAAGATTTTATGTCTGATGCTGCAAGTTTTGTGTATAGGAACCCTTTCAGCACAAAATTTCGAGAAATTCTTTGAGGATGAAACGTTACGGGTTGATTATATTTTCTCCGGAAACGCCACGCAACAATACATTTTTCTGGATGGGCTCTCTCAGACTCCACTATGGGCCGGACGTAAACATCATCTGGCTGAACTTCCACTGGCAGGAAACGGAGAGATTACTATGAAAGATGAAGAAAGCGGCGAAACAATCTATCGGACCTCATTCTCCAGTTTATTTCAGGAATGGCAATCTACGGAAGAAGCAACACACCTGCAAAAATCTTTCGAAAACACCTATTTATTACCCTTCCCCAAACAAAAGGCTGAAATAACAATTTCCTTAAAAGATGCGCATGGAAAAGTATGCAGCTCCTTTACACATACAATAAATCCTAAAGATATTCTTATTGAAAAGAAAGGAACCAAGTTCATCACCCCGCATCGTTATCTCCATAAAGGAGGAGACTTGGACAAATGCATCGATGTAGCTATCATAGCCGAAGGGTACACAGCTTCAGAAAGTGACTTGTTTTATCAAGATGCAACAATCGCATGCGAAGCACTATTCGAACACGAGCCTTTCAAAAGTATGAAAGACCGTTTTAACATTGTCGCAGTCGCAGCTCCTTCAATGGAAAGCGGTGTCAGCATTCCGAATAAAGACGAATGGAAAAACACAGCTGTGGGTTCTCATTTCAGTACCTTCTATTCAGACAGATATTTGACTACGCCTCACGTAAAAAAGATACATGATATAATGGCCGGCATCCCTTACGAGCACCTAATTATATTAGCAAATACCGATACATACGGAGGTGGAGGCATTTACAATTCTTACACCCTGACAACAGCGCATCACAAGCAATTTCGTCCGGTAGTGGTGCATGAATTCGGTCATAGTTTCGGAGGATTGGCCGATGAATATTTCTATGACGACCAATATACGGAAATGTATCCGTCCGATACAGAACCATGGGAACCCAACATCACGACATTGGTTGATTTCAGTTCTAAATGGAAAGATATGTTACCTTCCCATACAAAGATTCCGACTCCTCCTACAAAGGACCCTGAAAAAATCTATACTGAAATCGGAGTCTATGAAGGAGGTGGCTACTCTTCTAAAGGAGTATATCGTCCCGCAATGGAATGCAGAATGAAAATCAATGAAGCACCGGCCTTTTGTCCGGTTTGTCAACGGGCATTACAGCGATTAATCGAATTCTATACAGAATAAATCTATTTCAAAAGTAAAATTTGAAAACTAAAAAGGTTCTTCTTCAATTTAGTTGAACGTGCATGGTCCGGTAGAATAAAACAACCATTAGGACAGTTTCAGATAGTCTATACGACATGAAAAACGCCCATTTCCCATTATGCAAAACTTTTATCGGACAGCAATAATAAAAGCCGTTTTAGCTCATAAATTTGAAGCTAAAACGGCTTTATCAGGATAAGATAGAGAATTAATCTCTTATACTTAGCTCTTTATGCTAATTCTTTATTTTTTCGGTACGAACATTATATCCAAGATATCCGGATTCTTTAATAATTTCTTTGCAAAATTCTGGATATCTTTCGGAGTCAGAGAATTAACGATATTCTCAAAGTTAGCCGCATCATCCGTATTAACACCCATTCTATAATAGCTGTTTAATACACCCATCCAATAAGAATTATGATGTTTGCTTTGTTCCCGATTCTTATTGATATTCAACACAACTTTATTCAATTCTTCAGCTGTGACTCCTTCTTTCTGTATTTTATCCAATTCGGCATAAATCAACGATTTCAAATGTTCCGCTCTATCCGGCTCGCAGTCAAACTGCATGGAAAGCGAATAGATGCCAACCGGCTCACGGGATACATCATCCTCTACACCTACTCCATACGTGCCTCCTTCTTTTTCACGAATACTCTCCGTATAACGTAGATTTAGAATAGCAGACAAAATGGAAATTTCAAAGCTCTCTTTCAAATTATACGGCATTTCTTTCGACAGAGTAACCAATACCGTTGTTTTCGGAGTTTCTAAAGGAACTTCAATTACTTTCTCCACTTTTCCTTTCGGTCCTCTTACTTTGCGATCAATCCACTTTTCGTTACGATGCGTAGACGAAATAGAGCCTATATATTTTTCAACCATAGGTTTTACGATTTCAGCATCTATATTTCCAACAATAATGAAAGTAAAGTCACTGGCATCAGCTATACGGTCTCTATAGACCTTCTCTATTTTATCCATAGTAATCTCATCCAGATTCTTTTCATTCATAAGAATAGTACGAGGATTATAATTTGTGGCAATAAGTTGCATAGAATCCTGCATAATCTGATCGGGTTTACCCTCCATTTGCTTCATCCTGATACGTGTCCGGTCAAGCACTACTTTATGCGCATCCGCATCAAAGCGCGGTTTCTCAAATCGCATATATAATAGTTGCATCATGGTTTCAAAATCTTGTGGAGTCGTACTTCCACTTACCGTTTCATATAATGAGCCAATGCTGATAGAGCAACCTGCTTTCTTACCGGTTAATATCTTTCTCAAAGCAATAGCATCATAATCTCCCAATCCATAGGCTCCAACGATGCTGCTTGTATTCCGAGCCGGCAAAAGCATATCCACATCATATAATGAAGTACCTCCAGGACTGTAAGCATTCAAACTTACATTATCTTTTTCGAAATCAGCTTTACGGAATACCACTTTTGCTCCATTACCTAAAGTCCATTCTTCCGCATCGAATTCCTTCAAAGGTTTTACTGAAACAATTGGAGAACCTTTTAAATCTTCATCAATCAAGTTTCCACCAACTGTTTGGTCCTTATAGGCTTCTACAGGTTTACCGGTTGTCTCTGCAACAATCGCTTTCGCTTCCTGTTCTGTCAAATGTGTAACACCTTCACTCGGGCCATTTACCAGAATCACTCTATTATCGTCTTTCCACCATTCCTTTGCTTTATCCGAAACTTCTTTAGCTGTAATAGTAGGCATAATCTCTTCCACCGCCTTATAATAATCTTCAAAACGGAAGATTGGTGATTTTTCAAGAAAATGGTTTTGCATATCGCTGATATACGACTTGTTCGGAGTTTTCTCTATATCCTTTAAAGCCGATTTTAGACCTGCCATCATGTTTGTTTTGGCACGTTCTAATTCCGATTCGGTAAATCCATGTTGGAGTATACGTTCATTTTCTTGAAGGACTGCCGCAAAGGCCTCTTTTTCTTGATTCGGTTTAGCTACTGCCGAAAGAGAATAAGCAACATATCCTTTCACAAACCCACCTTTACCAATAGATGCAGCCATAAAAGGAGCTGTTCCTTTCTGTATCATTTCGCTTATTCGACCAGCTATCATGGTATTATAAAAGCTTTCTATCAAGCCATCTTTAATCTCTTTATAAGTAACTTTTTCTTTCGGTTCATCATCTTTCCAAAAACGTATAAGAGTTACATTCGATTGAGATGCTTCTTTATCCGTAGCTAAACAGAAATAAGTTTCTTCATGTCCCGGCACTTCAAAGAAGGGTCTGGGTTCAGGATTCTTTATTGCAGGAATAGTAGAAAACAAATCTTTAATTTTCTTCTCCATTACCGCTACGTCAAAATCTCCGGCAATAGCAATTGCCTCCAAATCGGTACGATACCATTTATGATAAAAATCGCGAATAGTCTGTGGCTTGAAGTTCTTTATCACATCCAAACTACCTATTACATCACGCACTGCATATTTTGAACCTTTCAAAAGGACAGGGTTTTGTTGTTCTCTTATACGGGCTGCGCTATTACGACGCGTACGCCACTCCTCCGTAATAACTCCACGTTCATCATCGATATCCTTTTCATCTAAAGTCAAATAGTACGACCAGTCATGAAGGATTAATAAACAGGTATCTATTAATGCTTCATTAGTGGTAGGAACAGAACTAATATTATATACGGTTTCATTCTGCGTTGTATAAGCATTCAAATTTCCACCAAAAGAGATACCATTACGTTCCAATATGGAAATCATATTATTCCCCGGAAAGTTTTTACTTCCATTGAATGCCATATGCTCTAGAAAATGGGCTAAACCATTTTGTTCATCCGTTTCTAACAAAGCACCCGCATTACGGATAATATAAAAGCTGGCACGTTCTTTAGGCTCTTCATTATGGCGAAGATAATAAGTTATACCATTAGGCAATTTACCGATAATCGTTTTCGGATCATCAGGCAAAGCCTTATTCCAATCTATTTGTTGAGCATAAGAAGTCAAGCTACAACAAACCAATAATAAAAGAAGTAGTTTTTTCATGTAATTTCCTTATTTATTAAACATTACAAGGCAAATGTAACGTTTTTATCTGATACCCAGATTTTTAATAACAATTATTAAAAATAAAAGAACAAAAAAAAGGGAATAACTTGTGAGTTATTCCCTTCTTTTTATTCTTAGCCATCAAATTATTATTGGCGCATTTGCGCAGAATAATTGATTTTTAATGCATACGCTTTACGAAGAGCTTGTTTAATATCAGTTACGATACCCATTTTAGTGTCTTGGTCAATCTTTAATGATACTCTCATATAAGGCTGATCACTTTCACTCATATTCGCACGTTCTTGATATACATAGTCCATCACTTCCGAAACATCAGCAAACTTATCATTTAACTGAATACGGCTTTCAGAACCCATCTTCTTACGTAATTCCTCAGTTGGTTTTCCTACATAAATAAAAGAAACCAAAGACTTCTTTTCGAGTTTTTCCAACTCAGTACCTTGCGGAACCTTAAACTCCACCTTCAACGTTACTTCACGCATAGATGTTACAATCATAAAGAAGAACAACATGGTAAAAATAAGGTCAGGCAAAGAAGAAGTATTCAACTCTGGCATGCCACGTTTCCCTTTTTTATCAAATTTTCCCATTACTTCTTTCCTCCGTAGTTTTTAGGTTCTGCCTCAGAAATCTTCTGAGGATAATAATCACGAATTGCTGCTTGTTCCTCTTCAGTGCAATCTCTATAATTCTTATGGAATTGCGACTGAGCGAGTTCATCTCTTAATTCATTATAAGCTGCAATTAATTCATTTTGCACATCAAAATAAGCCTGATAACTCGTACCACGGTCATTTTGCACAGAAATTACATGCTTATCCGTAATCATAACGTTTCCGAAAAACGGAATTTGCTTTGCGTGTTTTTCAGGCAAATTATCGTCATTAGACGGGTTAACAATAAATTCTTTAGCTTTAGCCTTTAAATCCTTTATATCAATGTACTCCGAACCACACATAAGTTGATTACTTGCGTTCAGACGTACAGCTAACACATTCCGTTCCTTTACAATAATATCTTCGGGATCCTGCTCTTGCGGTGGAGGCGGTAATTGCCGCGCTAAACCTTTATCAGTATCCATTGATGTTGTAATAAGGAAGAAAATGAGCAGAATAAAGGCAATATCGGCCGTTGAACTGGAATTAATCCCCGGGACACCTCTTTTTTTTCTTGCCATTTTTACTTACTTAATTTATATTTATCAATGATATTATTATTTTCTAAAAATTCCTGTCAGGTTTACAAGTGTAGCTAAGATAGCAACACCCATCAAGAAATAAGTAGAATAAAGGAACATATCGGCAATTTTCAGCCAGAATTTATCGTCATACACTCCATCACCAGTTGTTACACTAGCATCCGATCCCATTGCATATGTTATACAGATTACTAATACCAACAAGACCAGACCGAGAAGAGATTTGATGGCACTTTTAGGATTATCCCTTAATGCAGCAACAAATTGAAGTATAGCAGCTACAAGCGTTGACGCAACGGTTAAACCAAATAAAATGTACATCAAATAAATTAAAGTATCAGTATTTTCAGGAGCATTGTATTCTCCCACAATATTATTGTATCCTACACCATAGAATAATGCCAAAACAATTACAATAATTGCAAACAAGGCATACATTATATAGTATGATACTCTATATGATAACTTAGCCATTGTTTAATTATTTTTTATATTTCAAATTATATTTCATAATCATATCAAGCAAGCTGATAGAAGAATCTTCCATATCACTTGTTAAAGCTTCTATCTTAGAAAGGATATAGTTATAGAATACCTGAAGAATTAGGGCTACAACCAAACCGAAGATGGTAGTAATCAAGGCCACTTTCATACCGCCGGCAACAACTGTCGGAGAAATATCACCTGCAGCTTGGATTTTATCAAATGCCATGACCATACCAATCACAGTACCCAAGAATCCTAAAGACGGTGCCATTGCGATAAACAAAGTAATCCAAGAACATCCTTTTTCCAAATAGCTGGATTGAACACCACCATAAGAAACAACTGAACGTTCAACCACATCAACACCTTCATCGATTCTCATCAAACCTTGATAACAGATAGAAGCAACAGGACCTCTGGTGTTACGGCATACAGTTTTAGCAGCCTCTACATCACCTTTTTCCAAAGCAGCTTCAATAGCAGCCAACAGTTTCTTTGTATTTACTTCAGCAAGACTCAAATAGATAATTCTCTCAATACAGAAAGCTAAACCTAGAACTAATGCGATAGCAACCAAAGACATAAAGTCGGCACTACCTTCAATAAATTTAGTTTTAATTTCTTTGTGAATACCACCTTCAACAACTGTTTCTGTAGGAGCATTAGCCTCGTCAGTAGCAGCAACCTGTTCTGTTTGAGCCGGAGCTGCAGCATCTTCTTGAGCCATAGCTGCTTGAGTTAATCCAAATGAAAGGACTCCCATCACTGCAATAATTGCAAATAACTTTTTCATGTGTGTCTAAATTTTTAAGATTAATTAATTGATTATTACTATTTACTTATTATTTACTTTAGTTTTCTATTTGTATCTATTCTTGCGGAGAGAGCGGGATTCGAACCCGCGATACACTTTAGGCGTATACACGCTTTCCAGGCGTGCCTCTTCAACCACTCGAGCATCTCTCCTTTGTTTTTGTCTTTTTTCAAAATCGGCTGCAAAATACAAATAATATTGCGAATGGCAAACGATTTCAGCAGCAAATATATTCTTTTTTTTTCTCTTATCTTGAATCTATGTTACTTTATTATAATTATAAGGGTATTTTTTAAAACTTTAATACGCCACTGCCAAATTCATTCTTTACAAAACAGCTTTAAAGCATTCGCTGTCGTCACTCGTTCAATTTCTTCAACAGGCCGATTATAAATCTCAGCCACCTTTTTCCCTACTTCTATAATGTACGACGTTTCATTCCTTTTTCCTCTATAAGGAACAGGAGATAAATAGGGAGAATCTGTTTCCAAAACAACGCGGTTTAAAGGTATTTTTGTTCTCAAGGTTTCCGGTAAAGTTGATTTTTTATAAGTTACAACACCATTCACCCCAAACATAAACCGGGCAAAATCCATCAATTGCTCCGCATTTTCAGGGGTTCCTGTAAAACAATGAAATATACCACTTAAATTTTCCGATTTATAAGGTCGCAGGCAAGTATATAATTCATCAAAAGCTTCCCGACAATGGATAACAACAGGCAGCTGGTAAGTTAAAGCCCATTGTATTTGTTCATCCAAAGCTTTCATCTGTTCATTCACAAATGTTTTATCCCAATAAAGGTCTAGTCCGACTTCCCCTATTGCCACAAAAGGATGGCCTTCTTTTAAATATGATTTCATGCCGGACAAGTCTTCCTGATAATTCAAGGTGACAGAAGTAGGATGTAAACCAAGCATGGGGAAACAGTAATTTTTATATTGCTGGCAAACATCCAACATAGGGGTAATAGATGCTAAATCAATATTCGGCATAAATATCTTAGAGACGCCAGCCTCTTTGGCTCTTTGCATCACTTCCGACAAATCGGGGTCAAACTCTTCAACAAACAAATGAGAGTGAGTATCGACTAACATAAAATAGTTTGTGCTATCATACAATCCATAAATTCAGTTCAATATCACACATTACGATGCATCATAGATTCTACAAAAGAGCGTAATAAGGCTTTGCGACTATCCGACACTTGAAGTCTATCCAAACAAGCCATACCCCTTTGGAAATAATCTTCTATTTTCTTATTGCAAAGTTCTTTTATCCCAATTGCATCATATAAAGAAGTAACGGCTTTCACTTTCTCTTGAGGCACATATTCCGAGCGCGCTACCCACGATTCCAGTTCTTTGCGCTGTTCAGCATTAGCTAACCGGAAAGCATTAATCAACATATAGGTTTTCTTATTACACAAAATATCGCCACCTATATTCTTTCCAAAAACAGCCGTATCACCATACACATCTAAATAGTCATCCTGTAATTGAAAAGCTAATCCTATTTGGATTCCAAAATCATAAAGTTCTTCTATATCTTTTTCGGGAGCATCCGCCAAGATGGCTCCTATTTTTAAACTTGCAGCCAACAAAACAGAAGTCTTCAAACGAATCATTTCAATATATTCCTCCTCGCTTACTCCTTCACGAGTTTCAAACTCCATATCAAATTGCTGTCCTTCACTAATTTCCAAAGTTGTTTTATTAAAAACATCCAAAACATCCTTTAAATGCGAAGAGCTGCAACCGGACATCAATTGGTAAGCTAAAATAAGCATTGTATCACCGGACAAAATCGCCGTATTATCTCCCCATATTTTATGAACTGTAGGTTTATTTCGACGAAGGTCTGCTCTATCCATTAAATCATCATGAAGTAATGTATGATTATGATACATTTCAATAGAAGCGGCGGCCGATAATATATTGTCCACTTCTTCCTCATATAAATGATAAGCCATAAGCATTAAAACCGGTCTTATACGTTTTCCACCTAAAGATAAAACATATTCAATAGGAGCATAAAGACCTTTCGGTTCATGTGAATAGGGCAAATTGGCGATATAAACATTTATCTTTTCTAATAACTGAGAGGAAGTCAACATAAAGAATTCTTTTTGTTTTTTAATATCCAGAAAAAAAGGCTGCGCTTTAAGAGCAGCCTTTTATCACCTTATTTAGTTAAACATTAAAATTACTGTAATCTAAAGGTCACCGGTAGAGTGAATTTTACGCGCACCGGTTTACCGCGTTGTTTACCAGGTTTCCATTTCGGCATCATATTAACCACGCGCACAGCTTCTTTGTCCAAGTAAGGATCCACACTACGTGCCACTACGACATCCACAATAGAACCATCTTTATTCACCACAAACTGAAGAATAACTCGACCTTGAATACCATTTTCCTGAGCGATTGTCGGATATTTAATATTCTTATTCAAGAATCTCATACATTCGGCATCACCGCCAGGGAAGGACGGCATTTCTTCTACCACTTGGAAAATTTGTTCTTCTTCTACAACTTCTTCTACCACAACGGCAGGACCTGTAGAAACTACTTGAACTGCTTCTCCTTTATCCTCGCTGGTAGCGACTTCTGTTTCTTCAATATTTGCGTCATTTTCTACAATCTTCAAAACTTCTTCCGCAGAAGGAGCCTGGGGCGGTGGAGGCGTAGGCTTTTGTTCTTGCTGGGTAATTGGAACCATGTCCTCCTCAAACTTAATCTCAACTGGTCCTTGTGCTACTAGAATCTGTTTATCGCGTTCACTCCATTCGAAAGCAACAAACACAACTGCTAGAATCAGCACATAACCAATAAGCAGCCAGGTACTTTTTTTACCTTCAAGGTCTGCTTTAGGCGATTTTTTTACTTCCATAAATTATACTTTAAAAATAAGGTGTTTCTCATTTTTGGCAAATATACAACTTTTTTCCTAAAAGCATAAGATTCTGTACTCTTTTTTGGTATAGAACAGCGCTTTTTAAATTTTTTAATCTTTGATAATAATACATAATGGAAGAGTCTTCTTCTTATATTCTTTCTATTCGCTATCTTTGGAACGTTTTTTAAACTAACAACAACGAAAAAGATGAAAAAAATAACCATCGCCATAGACGGATTCTCTTCATGCGGAAAGAGTACAATGGCTAAAGACCTAGCCAAAGAAATAGGTTACATTTACATTGATAGCGGTGCAATGTATCGTGCCGTAACGCTATATAGTATTCAACACGATTTATTCAAACAGAATGGTATCGACACGGAGACTTTAAGAAAACAAATGAACCAAATCCACATCACATTCCATTTAGATGAAAAAAACAACAGTCCGCAAACCTATTTAAATGGCGTAAATGTGGAAAAAGAAATCAGGACAATGGAAGTTTCATCCAAAGTCAGTTTTATTTCGGTACTTGATTTCGTCCGCCAAGCGCTCGTTACTCAACAACAAGAAATGGGAAAAGCAAAAGGCATAGTCATGGATGGCAGAGACATCGGCACCACCGTATTTCCGGATGCCGAACTAAAAATATTTGTAACCGCATCCCCCGAAATCAGGGCTCAACGCCGTTATGATGAGCTAAAAGCCAAAGGATTAGAGGCTAGCTTTGAGGAAATTCTTGCCAATGTAAAAGAGCGGGATTATATAGACCAGAACCGGGAAGTCAGTCCTCTTCGTAAAGCCGATGACGCCATTTTATTAGATAACAGCCACCTCACTATTGAACAACAGAAAGAGTGGCTGAACGAACAATTTCAAAAAGTGACGAAACAATGATTCATATTGAAATAGATAAAGGGTCAGGATTTTGTTTTGGTGTTACTACAGCCATCCAAAAAGCCGAAGAGGAATTGGAAAAAGGGACTCCTTTATACTGTTTAGGAGATATTGTACATAATGGAACGGAGTGTGACCGCTTGAAACAATTAGGACTCATTACTATTAATCACGACGAATTTAAAGAGCTTCATCATGTAAAAGTATTATTACGGGCACATGGAGAGCCGCCTGAAACATACCAGACAGCTCAAGAAAACCATATTGAAATCATTGACGCCACTTGTCCGGTAGTACTCCAATTACAAAAACGAATAAAGAAAGAGTTCGACCTAAGTTCAGAAAACGCTAAACAAATCGTTATCTATGGAAAGAACGGGCATGCAGAAGTACTGGGCCTTGTAGGGCAAACACAGGGAAAAGCCATCGTTATTGAATCTCTTGAAGAAGCGCGGCATTTAGATTTCACTAAAAACATACGCCTCTACTCCCAAACGACCAAATCATTGGAAGAGTTCTGGCAAATCATCCAATACATTCAAGAGCATATTGTTCCGCCGGCCGACTTTAAATATTTCGATACGATTTGCCGACAAGTAGCAAACCGAATGCCTAACATACGGACTTTTGCCGCAGCGCACGACCTTATCTTTTTTGTCAGCGGAAAGAAAAGTTCCAATGGAAGAATTCTATTCAATGAATGCAAAAAAGTGAATCCAAACTCTTTCTTAATAGAAGATGCGCACGAAATAGATTTCCACCTACTAAAGAATGTATCAAGCGTTGGCATATGCGGTGCAACATCTACTCCCAAATGGCTGATGGAGGAATGCAAAAGCGCTATTATGAGAAGTCAAAATGAAAGAGAAATAGAAAGCAATTAACCTTATTTATCATTCAAAACCATAGATTTACTTCCCTTTCAATGCTCTCTTTCTAGAAATTATTAACTTTGCAGCAGTTTTAAAATAGGTATTTATGGGCGAGATTAAATGTATAGGAATCCTAACTTCCGGAGGAGATGCCCCGGGAATGAACGCAGCCATTCGTGCAGTGACACGTGCGGCTATCTACAACAACCTTAGTGTAAAAGCCATCTACAGAGGCTACAAAGGTTTGATAACAGGAGAAATCCAAGAATTCAGAACGGAAAATGTCAGCAACATTATTCAACGTGGCGGTACTATTTTAAAAACGGCACGTTGCAAAGAGTTTACTACACCAGAAGGACGCGCTATTGCTTATGAGAATATGAAAAAAGAGGGTATCGACGCTCTGATTATCATTGGCGGAGACGGTTCTTTAACAGGCGCACGCATCTTTGCACAAGAGTATGACGTTCCATGTATCGGACTACCGGGAACGATTGATAACGATTTGTACGGAACAGACACGACTATAGGTTACGATACGGCTTTGAACACAATATTGGATGCCATCGACAAAATCCGGGACACCGCCACCTCTCACGAACGCCTGTTCTTTGTAGAAGTGATGGGACGCGACGCCGGTTTTCTGGCACTCAACGGAGCCATCGCTTCCGGTAGCGAAGCGGCTATCATACCGGAATTCAGTACAGAAGTCGACCAGTTGGAAGAGTTTATCAAAAACGGTTTCCGCAAATCGAAGAACAGTAGTATTGTATTGGTTGCAGAAAGTCCGATTACCGGAGGCGCCATGCACTTTGCAGAACGTGTAAAGAAAGAGTATCCTCAATATGATGTAAGGGTATCCATTCTCGGACACTTGCAACGTGGAGGAAGCCCTACGGCACACGACCGTATTATTGCCAGCCGTATGGGAGCTGCCAGTATAGACGCTCTAATGGAAGGCCAACGTAACGTGATGATTGGCATAGACCATGATGAAATTGTTTACGTTCCATTTACAAAAGCCATTAAAAATGACAAGCCTATCAAACAGGAACTTGTAAATGTACTTCGCGAACTGTCTATCTAAATAATAGAACGGGACTTTATAAACAACACTTGCAAACTTGCCAAAGCAAGATTGCTAGATGAAAGGATTAGATGAACTCCGATTTACGCAAAAGCGAACAAAAAGCTGCCGTAAAATGGAGTTCATTTACTTTTCATATCTGCCACAAAATTCATCCAATTCTACAATGAATAAGAAAGATTCTAAGCTTTCCAAGAAGTTCTTTAGTTGAAGTTCTCCACTATTCATTATTCCATTAAAAACATTCAATTATTCACTTCTCATTTTCAGCATTCAATTAAAGAACTCATCCATTGTTCACTTTCCATTTTCCATTAAACAACTTTCCCATTGGTCATTTTCAATTTTCAACTTTCAATTTTCCATTAAAGAAGTTTTCCATTTCATCCATATTTAAATATTTTTACCACACAAAACTTGTAAAGAGGCATTATAATCCTTTTATTTGCACCGACAAACAAATTTAACATGACAAGAAAAGCTATCTTTACTCTTATTAGCTTCCTCCTTTTATGTTGTTTTCTATCCTGTAGAAAGCCCGTCAGCTATCCCCCTTTATTACAAGCCGATTCATTACTTGAAACCGATTTGCCGGATAGTGCACGACATTTATTACAAAGCATCCCCGCTACCAAAGAATGGACTAAATCCGAACATGCCCTCTTCTGCCTGTTGCTGGCTGAAAGCAGTTATCTGCAACCAGGATATCAACTTCAATCGGATTCACTGATTGATATTGCTTTGGATTTCTATGATAACTCCAACAGCCTGAATATGGTGAGAGCCTTGATTTGTAAAGCAAACATACAGGAGAATTTCGACTCTTGGCAAAGAGCACTCGTCAACTATCAAGAAGCCTTACGTATATTGGAATCATATCCCGATGCTTACTGGCTGCATTACATAACGTACGCAAACATAGCCGAGTTCTATGCCAACCGGGGAAAATATGCCAAAGCCAAAGAAATTTATCTGAAAGCCTATCATTGGAGTTCTTTTATTCACAACACACATTACGCAGCACACCTCTGTTCGCACATCGGCACCATTTACCTCCATCTTGAACTACCCGACTCAGCTCTTTATTACCAACGAAAAGCATTGAGCCTCAGCCAAGAGTCCACTTTGCCGTGCAACGCCCAACCCATCTACTATGAAGCGGGAAACACTTTTTTCGAAACCCGGCACTATGAAGCGTGCCTGCAAACCATGAAACAGGCTCTGCAAAAAGGGGCCTCCACTGCCGACAGTTGCCGTTCCAATTATCTAATCGGACGATGTTACGAGCAATTGAACCAACCCGACTCGGCTGCTTACTACCTACTAAAAAGTAACCACAGCAACGATATAGACTTACAGGCAGCTTCCTACTACACCCTCTATTCGGTGTATGCCGGCCAAAAAGAATTTGAGCTTGCCAACCAATATTTACTGCAATATACAAATCTCATAGACGATTCGTACACAGAAAGTTACAACGAAAAAGAAACGAACCGGAAATATCAATACAGAGAAAAGCGCGCCCATCGCCAAGAGCATTTTCAGGAAAAAAGACTACGGCGCACCATCCTTATTACCGGAAGCATACTGGTACTGCTACTTATCATTATCTACCAATATAAATTACGCAAGAAACAGATTCAGCAACTCACGTACCTCAATAAAATGGAGCGTTTGCATGTTGACCTTGCGACCTCCCAAAAAGAGATAGCGCACCAGGAATCCATTATTGCACTGTTAAAACAAGAAAGTAATCACAGGCAGCATGAAATTAGCCAAAAAGAAGAAGAGCTGCACCACCTGAAAGAACAAAGGTGGCAGATACAAAAGGACTTTTTTGCCCAAACAAATATATTCCATACGCTAAACCAGAAGTTAAACAATAAAAAGGCACACGCCTCCAAAGAAAAACAAGTACTCTCCTATATCGAACAAGATACGTTGCGCCAAACTATTCGGCAGATATTTGCCGAGTATATCGCAGAGCTTCAAAACGAGAATCCGGATTTGAAGGAAGAGGATATTTACATGTTATGTCTTCGTGAATATGGCCTCACTTACGCTCAAATAGCCCAATGCTTCGGACATACCGACCCGCAAGTCTTTATCCAGCGTAACTATCGATTAAAGAAACAAAAGGAAAACAAAACAGTTCCCAACAACAACTCTCAGAATTAACAACATCTAGAAAACGGGCAAAAAGCCCCAAGAGATTTATACTCATACAGAATCGCTATATAAAATACAATACTTGACGCAAAAAAGGGCAATCGCCGGAAATCGGGAACTATAAACTATTGAAAGAGCATTCGCATATCGATAAAGATGCCATCAATTTCATGAATTTCAAAAAAACAAAAAAAACGGCACTGACATCTGTCACATCTGTCACCACGCCCTTTATTTATCTAGTACTCAAATTCTTATACTACCCTATCATTCCATCACGATGTGACAGATGTCAGGTGTCTGCCATTTCTGCAGGTTTGTTAAAAAGCTCCTTTTTTCATTTTTATTTCGCTCTATTATATAAACAATTTTCTCTATAAACGAAAAGTGTTTCATACCTTGAAACAAAGTGTTTCAATAGTATAAAACAAAGTGTTTCTTAGTATGAAACAAAATGTTTTTAACTATGAAACACTTTTTCTTCCATAACAAAATAAACAATAAAACATTTACATAGAGCTAATTATATATAAGAATGAACCCATTTCAAGAAATAAAGTATCACAAACCATCCTTTTTCTTCAAGATAATGGAAAGAGCACATTCCATACAGAACACAATTGTTCTGTTTTTTACAAATGATATGGCATAGTTTTTGCTGATTGTATTTCAGAGGACAAAAAAAGTGCAACCACACGCATAGAAGTAAATCTCTCCACAAAATAATGCAGATGTCAATCTCCCCTCTGCGGACAGTATTATCATTTTCCATATTGACTCCTTATTAAAGTATACGTTTGGGGTGGCGCATGAACAAAATCAGGAGGGAAACAAAACAGTTCCCGATAACAGGCATCCGAATTCACTACACCAAGGAAATAGTCAAAAAACTCCTAAGAAATTCTGCTTCATACAGATTTGTTATATAACAAAACACAACTCATTGATTATCAATATCCATAACATACTATTTGTTATATAACAAATTTGGAATAGCATATCTCAAAGCTCTACCTTTGCCTTCGACAAAAGTCAACAGGATGCATGTTTTTTCAACACATCCAGAACTAACAAACTTTTAACTAAAAGAAATGATAGGTTTATTGCCAATTATTCATCTATTCATTAAATCATGATTATTATGAAAAAGAATTTATTTCTATGTACTGTTCTGTGCGTCTTATACAGTTTAAATACTTTTGCACAAAACGGAACTGATAAGAAATCGGTACGTTGGGGAATCGTTGCCGGACTGAACGGATACGATGCCGGAGACATGAATTTGTCCGATAACCGAGGACGGTTGGGCGGAGAACTCGGAGTAAAGGTGGAGTTGCCTTTGTCGCTAAAAGCAAGTCATTGGTACCTTGAGACAGAAGCCAAACTTCGATTGCTGCGATGGCATGAAACAGGATTATATTCAATCGCTAGCGACCCCAATAATGAGAAAAACCATAGTAATTTCACACGAGACACTTACTATTTGAATATTCCGATTCATATCGGCCGCAAAGGAAGTTTCGGGAAAAATCTATCCCTGTTTTTTGATGCCGGTCCTTATATAGCTTACGGTTTATTCGGAAAAAGTCATTATGGGCAACCTTACCAAATAAGCGAAAATAAAATAGGGTACGGAACATACTCATACAACACTTTCGACCGTTCACGACGTTTCGAGTGGGGTGTAGGAGTAAAACTAGGAGCCGAATTGTATAAGCATTATCAAGTAGGAGTAAGTTATGATTACGGAGTTACCCGTGCACACGACAGCGACCGCAATGCCAACTTCACCTTTGTTGTTGGCTATATGTTCTAAAAAACATCGTTTCTTCTGAACATATATTTTTTATCAAATAACCTCATACAGGGATATACAGTAAATCTCTCCATTATATAAAAAGATGAAAATCGCGTAAGTTCTTTATTTTTGCAACAATAAAAAAAGGGTTCTTTCTAAAGATGTGAAGAAAGAACCCTTTTTACTATTTTATCACCAACACAGATAATACAATCTGATGGTATGAAGTATATTCTTAAATCTATTTCTTCCCGAAATATGCATCCAATAACTGCTTGGCCGCAACAAAAGAAGTCAGGTTGCCACTCAACACATCCCGTTCTTTCTCTCCTAACATGCCGGCAATAGTCGGATTGTTATAGAAACTGTCGCGCAAATGCTCATTAATCGTTTCGTACATCCAATACTTCGACTGCTCATTACGGCGATATTCAAAGTAACCGTTGTCTTTTACAAAATCGATATACCGGTATATCATATCCCATATCTCCTTAATACCCAGTCCATAGAAACCGGAATAAGTCAGCACTTCTGGAGTCCAGCCACTTTCGGGAGCCGGAAACAGATGCAATGCGTTACGGAAATGAGAAGCTGCCAACTTGGCTTTATCTATATTATTGCCATCCGCCTTATTAATAATAATGCCGTCCGCCATCTCCATGATACCTCGCTTAATACCTTGCAGTTCATCGCCGGTTCCGGCCAATTGAATCAACAAAAAGAAATCGACCATCGAATGTACAGCCGTTTCGCTCTGTCCCACCCCTACGGTTTCCACAAATATCTTATCAAACCCTGCCGCTTCGCAAAGAATAATCGTTTCACGTGTTTTACGTGCCACACCTCCTAACGAACCTGCCGACGGACTGGGACGAATAAACGAATTAGGATGAACCGACAGTTTCTCCATCCGGGTTTTATCACCCAATATACTGCCTTTACTGCGTTCACTACTCGGGTCGATAGCTAACACCGCCAACCGGCCGCCTTGCTCCAACACATGAAGTCCGAAAACATCGATAGAGGTACTTTTTCCGGCTCCGGGCACTCCACTAATACCTATTCGGACAGAACTTCCCGAATAAGGCAAGCACTTCTCAATCACCTCCTGAGCCAACGATTGATGTTCGGGGCGCACACTCTCTACCAAGGTTACGGCACGACTTAATATGGTAATATCCCCTTTCAAAATGCCTTCCACATAATCCGACACAGACAGTTCTCTTCGCTTGGGCAGACGATGTGATTTCAAATAGGGATTCACCGTAGAGGGCTGTTCAATTCCCTTATTTACTGCCAGCCCTTTATATTGGTCACTATTCTCCGGATGTTCCATAGCTATAGGTTCTTTATAGGTTGTTCAATAGATTCACTTATTTCTTTATATGCACTTTTACTTCTACTTTCGGATGGTTCGGGTCGTTCGTAATCATCAATACCCTAGGCGTATGCTTCCGTTTCTTCACATACTCGGCCACAGCGGTAATCTTCACCTTCATCGATTCGCCGGGTTTTAGCGAACGCTTCTTCATACTTACGTTCACGGAAGGAGCCGTCACCTGCATTCCACGAATTTCCAAAGTAGATTTGCCCGTATTGGTAATCAATAATGTTTCCGACACTTTCTTTTTTGTTCCCAATGTCAGATTCAATTCCGAAGTAGACAACTGCACATTGGGAGCCAAAGCACGTTGTGCGGCAGTCAGTTTAGAGAAGTCGGGCAGCAACACAGCCATCACGCTTATCTCATTCTCGTCGCTCACCTTATCTCCCGGAAAACGCGACAAATAAACAGGAATATGTGTAAGTCCCAAATCTTTCAGTTTATCCGAGTGGAGTGTCAGCTGAATCTTTCCTGCATGCTTGGGAGCCAATATTTCCGGAATTGCTTTTGCTTCCAGATAAGCAGGAAGATGCATCAACACCGGCTCATACTCCTTATCCGAAGCATTGACAATCTCAATTTCGGCAACAGGCTCATCTCCCCGGTTGACATCGGGGAATTCAATATTGTTTTTATCTAAATAGAAAGAACCTATTTGAACAGGATATTCTTTAGAGTAATCCGTAATTTCAGAACGGACAACTCCCTTCATTGCTAAATAAACAGGTTTATCCGAAGCATTGCTGTATACCCCTATCGATTTTTGAAAGTGCCCCAACATCTTTGCATCAAAAGTAGCGGACACGGTGCCGAACCCTTTCGGCGGAATAGGCTTCTTTGTCCAAGTAGGATTCAAACAACCGCACGAAACATCTACATTGTTAATAACCAAAGGCTTGTTCCCTTTATTAATCACCGTAAATGTAACCGTTGTCGGTTTCTTCCACAGAATATCCCCTAAGTCATATTCATTCTTATCAAAAGATATTTGAGATTGCGCTTGTAACAGCGATACAATACTTATAAGTAGGCTTAATATAAAAAATTTGCGTTTCATTGGTTTACCTTATAAAAATAGATGGACAAAGGTAGAAAAATAAAACGAAAGCACAACTTCTTTATACAAAAAGAAGAAAGGATAAGGAGGTAAAAGAAAACAAGAAGGCAGAGAACAAAAAAAGGTAAGGTACTAAGAACTATAGAAAAGATTAAAACACTAATAAGAAAACTATTAAGTTTTAATTCCTAAACTCTCTAAAGCGAGCTATGAACTCCTTTATTTCCATTACTTCTTAGAAAAACACCTCCTCTATCACAATCTTTCTCATTCGAATAGTTTATACATTGTAAAAACATATTAACTTTGCGGGCAGAAAGAATAAACAGTATCAACTCAAAAGAGCATACAAAATGAAAACATTAAAAAACTATCTATTCATGACCATTCTCTTAATGGGATTGGTAGGTTTCAGTTCATGTGACTCGGAAGAAGATATGGGCGCCAAATTGGTAAACGGTTATTGCTGGCAAGGCTATTTGCCTATCGACGATTATCATGGCTGGAACGATTACTTCAGCCGTTTCTTCTTCGACGGCGGTGACCGAAGCGGCTACGGATGCGAAGAAGTATACAGAAATGAAGTATACCAAAGACCATACGACTTTGACTGGTATTGGGAAGGCAGCTCTTTCGCCGTATTGGTACTCGACTATGGACACCGTTGGGACCAGAAATCATGTATCGATGTGATAGAGATAAAACATGGAGTATTACGCGGTTATTTCTATGAATACCTGACAGATTATTATCGGGAAAGAGAAAACGGATTCAGCAACTACGGTGACCGCGACTCCCGCTACGTAGAATTGACGACCAAACAATATAGCCGTTACAAAAGATAAACCTCAGAAACGAAGAAGGTAGAGAAGTAATCACCTCCCTTCGGTAAGTGTAGGAAGTTTTAGCTAATTGAAAAGAAAATAGAAAGTGGAAAGATTGTAAGCAATCATCTTTCCACTTCCTATTTTTCTACTTAATACCATTTTAGAATGCTCATAAAAAAGAAACGCATTTCATTCTGTAAGGCATATCTCGTTCCATTTTCAATTAAAGAACATTCAATCAATTAAAGCTTCCATTACTCATTTTCAATTTTCAATTAAAGAAGCTTAATCAACCTTCAACTTCCAACCTGCCGTATGCGCATTAAACTCAGGAGCATAGGCCGATTGAACTTGCACACTACCCATTTCATACGTACCACTCATGGTGATATAGTAAATACTCTCAATGGTATAAGTTCCTTTAGGCAAACGGTCTATATAATACTCCATGGAAGCATCTTTTATGGCCTGGTAATAGCCTATGCCACCACCAAAACGATAACCGGATAAAACAGATGCAGGCTCCATACAGGAGGCACGGTTTTCTTTCATCTGAACAAAGTCCATATTTCTATCCGTGCGCAATCGCAAAACAGACTTCACCTTATCGCCCACCTGCAGTGTTTCACCCTCTTTTACTTCCACCCAACGCAGTTTTCCGTCAATCAAACGTTCCGCGTAAAGCGTACGAGTAATGGACAAACCTTCCGACTGAGCCGAAACTTTATCCATAGACTCCAGATATTGGGCATACACTGCACCCCAAGAGAGTCCGTCGCTTTCCTTACGAACCGTAAAACGCTGAGGCGCTTTCGTTCCTGCCGACAAAGAGAACGTCTCCTTAACGGAATTCAAGCCTAAAGAAGCCTCAGCCGTAGACAATTGCTTACCGTCAAGGAAAAGCTCCGGCATAGCTTGTTCCGACAATATAGAGGCGTTATCCAATAAGAAGGCATAAATGGCATTGACCGTATTGATGGGAGTATCCCAACTTTGCACCTGTTTTTGTTTCAAAAGCCATTGCTGCATTTGGGAAATGGTTTCGCCACTACCGTTTCCGCCCAACTTATACAACGCTTCAATCACCATACTTTGTGTCGGGATACGGTAATCAGACCAAGTGGAAAGGGCGATGTTCGTATCGTAATAACGACCCATCTCCGGCGTATAGACACTGTATTGAAGTAAAGAGTTCATAAAGTCTTTGCTTTCAGCCTCCATACCATTGGCTGCCAAAACGATAGCACCCACCGCCTTGCCGTAAATAGTCAGGTTACCTACATTCGTTTTCAGCTTCTCCATAAAGTAACGATAAGCCGATTTGGTGTCTCCCGTTAAAGTCCGGCCGGACAACGTGGCGATATACAAATAATGGGAAGCAAATTCGGAAAGGCCTCTATTCTCCTTTTGTTTACGCAAGGACTGGTATTCTTTCACCGCTTGTTTATCCAAATAATCTAACCCCTTTGTCAGCATGGTGGACATTGCCTTATCAGTCGTACCCGTTAACGCATTCAAGCGGAGTAAGGTCTCTACTATCGAAGTGGTCATATAGAGGTTGGCATCCATCCCCTCGTACCAACTCCAGCCACCATCAAAAGACTGTAATCCGGCCAACTTGTTTAGATAAACCGCTTTTTGATTCTGTAATGTATTCAAATCGAACAAGGCTCCTAACCGACGGCGTTGTTCCGCTTCGCTTTCAGCTTCCAACAAAAACGGTGAAGCTTCGAGCAATAAATCTTTCAACTCCGGATTACGTTGCAACTCACTAAGGAATACATCCTTACCGCCTCCCAGCGATTGCCATGCTTCAAACATCGTACGGATACGGGGATATTTATCTATTATCCAAGAAGCCAATGAAGACGAATAATAAGCCGCTGCCAAAGAATAAGCATCCTGATGAGAAGGAACACCGATGGAAGGAAGCGCCAACACTGCCAACCAGGAAGGATTACCCGTAAACTCTACCGTCAGATGACGGTCTGTGGCAGTCGGGCTCTGGTCATTAAACAGTTTATTCAACTCTACCGTTTTGGTACCCGGTTGGTTCATACTTACCGACACACTTTCCGTGATACGTTCCTTATTATTCAATACAGGTAACAGGTGCTGTTCCCCATCACTGAAGCCATCCCCTTCCGCTACCATACGGCAAGCCATTACCTTATACGTATCGGTTATATCATACATAAATGAGACGACTGACGTACGGTCGGTATCCAATTTAAACGATTGCTTCTTTGTGTAAAATACCTTCTCCGTGAAAGGGTCGAACAGCTCCATGCGGACAGTTCCTTTTATGGTTTTTCCGGAAACGTTAGACAGCGTAGCCGACAAGGAAGTAGTATCTCCCACCCGTACGAAACGCGGTAAGTTGGCTTGTAACATGAATTCCTTACTTGCCACAACGGTGGTATCAATCGTGCCGTAATCCATCTCTTTGGTATGCGCCAACCCCATGAAACGCCAGGTGGTCAAACTTTCGGGCAAAGTAAATACAATATCCACTTCCCCTTTTTCGTTCGTACGAAGTTGCGGATAGAAGAAAGCTGTTTCAGCAAAATTTTGGCGGACAACCTCATTCGAAGATAGAGTCAAAGCCTCATTTGACGAAGCTGTAGGAGCTATTTGTTCTTCGAATGCCACAGTACTCCCGCTCATAACTACTCCTTTATCCTCCGAAATCGAAATCGCCGCCTCTTCTGTAAGCCTAAACTTAGCATTGGCCGAAGCCATGCCCCGTACAACAATTCCTCCCGCCCGGTATCGCATAGCAAATGGCGAAAGAATATTCGTATAAGTCCAATCCTTGTAAGGTAACCTTACAATAGGAAACTGAATAGACAACGACCTACCCCCTGCCTCAAGAATACGAGGACCAAGATAAGGCATATAGCGCTGTAAGTATAGTGGAATATTCCATAATGCTCGTGAATAGATTTTATCCAGCGACGCATCATAAAGCGTAGCCAGTAATTCAGAATTCACCAATTCTCCTTTCGAATCCGTTATACGCAATTTCCACTCCTCCTTCGCTCCGGCTTGCAATTTATCACGGAACGTCTGCCATTTTAAGGTCAGCTTTTTATCGGGAAGTGGTTTCCTAATGGTAGTCTGTCTCTGATACAAGATACCCTCTTTCATAAAAGCATAACTTACTGATACCATCTCACCATAAAGTTCCTTATAAGGAAAGGAGAAAGAACGAATCGAATCGGACAATGCAAAGTGCCGTACTAAAATTTCTCCCTTCCCGGTATAAATGTTACAGAACACATCCACTTCTTTCATGGACGTACCGAAGTAGAGAACCGGAGCTTTCTCACCGAATTCAGTATTTGTAGAATAAAGGAAAATATCTATCCCGGAAGGCAATGATTTATCCGACAAAGAGAACAGGGAGAAATCCGTAAATTCTGTCTGCTCCTTCTGTTCACCTTCCACAGAAATCTTCAAGCGATAATTTCCCGACGGCAAACGGTACATATCGGTCGCCGCAAATTCCGTATTACTAACTACCGAACCTGAAAGCACACACTTCCCGGTTTTTCTATCAACTCCCTTTTGCAAAGGAGACAGTTCAAATACTTCGTACCGGACCTCTTTCTTTACCGGAATACCCATTTTATTTGAAACAGCAAAGCGCATAGGTTGCGGATAGTCTTTCAACAGCGTTTCACCAACTCCAATAATACCTATCTGATAAGGGTTCATATCTGCGCTGATACTCCCCTGCGCACTTTGCGTATCGCCGGCTTCGGTCGTTACCTCCGCCGTATATTGGTATATCTCGTACCTATAGGGAAGCGAAGAAAGCGATTTTTTTCCTAACACAACCGGGAAAACAAACGCTCCGGTAGAATCGGTCCGAACAATACCCGATTGACGAAGAGGGGTACCACCTTCCGGCATCCGCAATCTTATCGAAGATTCCACCTGAAATCTCACATCTGCCCCCTGCACCGGCATGCCTGTAAACATTTGGGCTTTTCCTCGAATATAAACGGTATCACCCAAAACGTATGCCTCTTTTACCGGTTCCAAATTCACCTCAAACAGAGGACGTTTATATTCCTCCACCCGAAACCGGATGTCGGCTCTATTTTTTCCGCCTTCCTCTCCCACTATGCTAAAAAAACCGGGTAAACAGGTAGAAGGCAAAGCAAAAGAAGTCGTAAACGAACCAAAACCATTCGTCCGGAGCATCGCTTCACTTATCTGCTTATTATTTACATCTCTCAGCACCAGCTTCACATCCCGTCCCTCCTTCACATACAGACTGTCGGCATCGTTACCGAAAAGGATGCCGGATACATACACCATTTGTCCCGGACGGTATAGGTTTCTATCGGTAAACAAAGACATTGAGGTAGATTTTCCTTCCGGTGTTATCTTCACATCGTATTCCCAACAGTTCACAAGCGGCATACAGGGATGTTCCGGAGTCGTAGCACGGACATAAGTCATCCGGTTTAATTTCTCCGCACGATTGGCACCCCAACCTGTCAATCCATTCTTATCCGCAGTCAAAGTACCCGGGTTCAGCGTATAAGTGTTACCTTCCTTCTGATAGAATTCCACTTTTGCGCCCTCTACCGCATGCCCGGTCATCCGGTCTACCACCATGGCTTTACGTTTTCCATAATACAAATCACTCACAATGATTCCAAGGGCTGAAACATAGCCTAACGCCTGCTCCGATTCAAACTTTCCGGAATACGCCTTTCCCGGCACCGCTTCAAACAGGTAATACCCCTCTTCCGGCATAGTAATGGTAAGTAGTGTATCCTTTGTTTCATAATCATCGGTAGGTTTCAACGTATAGTGGTCGGTACGGTAGAGCATCCATTTCCCTTTCCAAAACGGGTCATCCTTTTTATACGTAGCTATTTTCTCTATATCTTTTACATCCGTACGGTAAATCTTCACATCAAACCCAGACAGATTCCGATAAAACACTCTCAACGGTTCCGGTTTCCCCGGATACAACGTTTCCATTTGCAAGCGTATTTCAGGTGCTTTAATCTCCTGCACAAGGTCTTTCAACGCATTGATTCGTTGGAACTTCGGATAAGTTTTTATACCCTTCTCAAGTACCTCCAAAGCCTCTTTCTGTTTCATATCCCGCCGCAAAGCCTTTGCCTTATTCAAGAACACCTCCGCACAGGTTTCTACTTCCCCATACGAATCAATCAACTGCTGGTAAGCCTCCAAACGCAGATTGGCCGGATAAGCATCAATAGAGAAATCTATCTCAGCCAACCGAGTCAATACGTAAGCCGCACGTTCTCCTTTTTCAGAAAAATAAGAGAGCAAACCAGTATAGATTTTTGCTATTTGTTTTTCTATATTCACGTCAGTTCTCGCCAAACGGTAACGATTGTTTCTCATTAAATCAAGTGCCCGATGAGCCAGCATCGGATACATCTTGTTTCCCTCAAACAACACACTCGCCTCTCCATTTTCCACCAACGGCACATAACTTTCGGCGCTACAATCGCCCAACTCCGTTACCGGCTGCAACGAACGCAACAAATATTCCATCGCTTCTTGGGGCGATTTTTGCATCACTATTTCGCCTAAGATACTATATAGTACTGCGGCATCCACCGAATCTTTTTCCGTTTCCGCCCATTTTTTTAGAAACTCTATATCTGTTTCCAAACTATCCGGCGTTATCTGATAACGGGTATTCATCATGGTCAGGTATGCCTTCATCATCTGGGGAGCATCCTGCTCCGCTTTCGCCTTCTGATAAATAGCACGGGCCGATTCCAACACCGATTTAGGAAGGTCTTTCTTCTCAAATGCTTCTACTTCTTTCCACATTTTTTTATACGACTGTGCCTGAATAGGCATCGTCGAAAAGAAAAAAGAACTAATTAGTACAAACAGGAATGTTCTCATAATGATTCATTTTTATAAATAGCTGTTATTAACAAAGTAAACGAGATTATCTTAAAATACGTGTTCTGTTTTATATAAAAAAGTTTAAAGTGGAACTCATTTCATTGAATAATAGAAAACCGGTTACAGCCATAAACTATTATTGAAAACAATACAGGGAAGAATATTGTTTTTGTGGAAGAGATTATGATAAATAAGATTATTGACAAAGGGACAGAAAAAAAGTCCGAACTTAGCGCTCGAACTTTTACATCTATACAATTTATGACCGTTGGTATGTTTTTTCCTAGCCAATTATTACGAATACCCCATATTATGAAGCATATACGGGTACGAAACTTATGCGTAAAGCAGTTGCAATACGCAAGAAACTTGAAAGCTGTATATCTGTTTCTCCACGCTCTACCCGTGCAATGTAACTGCGTGCTGTTCCTATTTTTTCTGCCAATTCTTTCTGTGTCATTTTCAAAACATACAATTCATCTCCGACGATTCAAAGATTGGGAATTTGTATACAAGATTACCTCATTTCCCGCCTCGTTCCGAAATCGATGAATTTCAGTTGATTAGGGAATGGATATAAAAAAGAAAGCGGACAACGCAAATGGAATATCCATCGCGTTGCCCGCTTCTATTTTATAAACAAATAGATTATGCTTTCTTCGGCGTATTACCCAGAGTCGCTACAAGGAAATCGTAGAACTTAGCCACTGTAGGAATGTAAACCCTCTCGTCGGGAGAGTGAGGAGAACGCAATGTAGGACCGAATGAAATCATATCCAAGCCCGGCATGATAGCACCGATGATACCACATTCCAATCCGGCATGCACTACTTTCACTTTTGGTTCCGTACCGAATTGCTCTCCGTACGATTTTACCATCGCCTTTAAGATAGGAGATTCCACGTCCGGATTCCATCCCGAATAACCACCGGTCATCTCTACTTTCATTCCGGCCATAGCGAAACAGCTTTCGAGCGAGGTCGTCAGATATTCTTTCATTGAATCGGAAGAACTGCGGGCCAAAATCTTAAAGTCGGCATTTCCGTCGGCAATCGTAATGATAGCCAGGTTAGAAGACGTTTCTACCGTATCGGGGATAGAAGGAATCATACGCGTTACACCATTCTGACAAGCGAAAATAGCGTCAACCAAATTATCCTGTATCTCTTCCGGCACTTCTCCCTTAGGCAATGCTACCTTTTCAGCCGTAAAGCTAATCGGAGTCTCCGTTACATGGTACTCTTCGTTAAACAAATCTTCGCAGTATTTTACCAACTCCAGCACTTCCTCTTCATTTTCAGCAGGAATGGTTATCACTGCTTCCGCCTCACGAGGAATGGCATTACGCATATTGCCACCGTGCCAGCTTGCCAAATGCGCCTCGTATGAAGCAATGGCTTCGCGCACAAAACGTACCAGCAATTTATTGGCATTGGCTCTGCCTTCGTTAATTTCCAAACCGGAGTGGCCGCCGCGCAAACCTTTTAAAGTTACTTTCAACGCTACATCGCTCGCATCCGTTTCCACTTCCTTATATTGTAAGGTAGCCGTTACATCCATACCACCTGCACAACCGATAAACAATTCGCCTTCATCTTCCGAATCCAGATTCAAAAGGATTTCCCCTTTCAATTCTCCGGCTTTCAAACCGAACGCACCGAACATACCGGTCTCTTCGTCGGCAGTAATCAAAGCCTCCAACGGACCATGCTTTATATCCTTTGCTTCCATCACAGCCATGATGGCGGCTACTCCCATACCATTGTCCGCACCGAGAGTAGTTCCTTTGGCTTTCACCCAATCGCCGTCGATGTAAGTTTGAATAGGGTCTTTCTCAAAATCATGAACCGTATCGTTATTTTTCTGAGGAACCATATCCATGTGGGCTTGCAAAATCACTCCCTTGCAATTCTCCATGCCCGGAGTGGCCGGCTTACGATAGATAATGTTACCGGCTTCATCCATAACGGTTTCTAAACCCGTGTTCTTTCCGAACTGAAGCAAAAACTCCTGAATAGGTTTTAAGTGTCCTGACGGACGGGGAACTTGTGTTAGCTCATAAAAATGTTTCCACACATTTTGTGGAGCAAGTGACTGAATTGTACTCATACGCTCTTTTTTTTATTTGTGAACGGCAATGCCGCTAATCCATATATACCCAACAAAATTATTAATAATGTTTGAATTCCGTGCACAATTAGGGCAAATATTCCTGCATCTTCTTTTCCTACCCCATAAAGCATCATCATTGTGATAACGGCAAAGTGCCAGGGACCGGCCCCGTTAGGAGTAGGAACCACCACGGCGAAACTGCCTACCACAAACATCACCAAACCGGCCATCCAGCCGAGCGATGCGGTAAAATCGAAACAGAAGAAAGTCAGGTAAAAATGAAGGAAATAACACGCCCAAATAGCAAACGTATAAAACAGAAACAGCGGTATGCTTTTCACCTTCCGCAAAGAAAGTATACCGGCCCACACATTTTTCATCAACCCTTTTACACGGCTAAAAACAGCCAAATGCTTTATCAGGAAATAAAGCAAAATAAAAATAGCCACCACGCATACCAATATAATATAGAGATGTACCGAAGTAAAAAACTCCGTAAAAGAATGTAGGTCCGTACCGGTTTCATGAAAGAAGGTATTGAACACCCCCATTTGGAGCAGCAAAGTGACTCCGGAAATAAGTCCGATGCAAAGGGTATCAATCAATCTTTCCGTCACCACTGTCCCCAACGATTTGGAAAAAGAGACCCCATCATAACGGGAAAGAATGCCGCAACGGGATATCTCACCGATACGGGGAATCACCAGATTGGTTGCATACGATACAAATATTGCATTCACACAATTGCTTGTTTTCGGATATTCACCCAAAGGCTCCAAAGTTTGTTTCCAACGCCATCCGCGAAACACATGGCTCATCACGCCGAAAAAGAGCGAAAGCAGCATCCATCCGTAATTCATCTCATACAAAAGAACATTTCCCGCTTCGCTCAGGTCAAAATCACGGTATGTCCAATAAAGAATCACTCCCCCTAAAAGTAATGGGAATGCAATCTTCAATATATTATTTATTATCTTTTTCAATTGAATACGTTCGTAAATATGTAGAATTTTAATATTAAATACGTAACTTTGCACGATGCAAAGATAGCAGGATATAAATAATCAGCATAAAAATTCAAGATAAAAGTAACGGACATGGGAGCAGTAAAACCAAAAAAGTTTCTCGGACAGCATTTTCTGAAAGATTTAAATATTGCGCAAGCCATTGCAGATACCGTCGATTCCTGTCCGGATATTCCGATACTCGAAGTAGGGCCGGGAATGGGGGTTTTAACCCAATTTCTGGTACAAAAAGAACGACCGCTCAAAGTGGTGGAAGTCGATTTCGAATCGGTGGCTTACCTCCGCGAAAACTATCCTTCACTGGAAGACTGCATCATTGAAGATGATTTTCTAAAGATGCATCTCCACCGCCTGTTCGACGGAAAGCCGTTTGTACTTACCGGAAATTATCCTTATAATATATCGAGCCAGATATTTTTCAAGATGTTGGAGAACAAGGATTTGATACCTTGCTGCACCGGCATGATACAAAAAGAAGTGGCCGAACGGATTGCAGCCGGTCCCGGCAGCAAGACTTACGGCATTTTAAGTGTATTGATTCAAGCCTGGTATAAAGTAGAATACCTGTTCACCGTCAACGAAAACGTATTCAATCCCCCGCCGAAAGTGAAGAGCGCCGTCATCCGTATGACACGCAACAAAACCACCGAACTGGGGTGCAATGAGAAGTTATTCAAACTGGTAGTCAAAACCACCTTTAACCAACGCCGCAAAACATTGCGCAACTCTATCAAGCCTATCTTAGGGAAAGATTGCCCGCTTTGCGCCGATGTATTATTCAATAAACGCCCCGAGCAATTATCGGTGGATGAGTTTATAGGATTAACCAACCTGGTAGAAAAGGCGCAAGCAGAGCTGACTGCAAAAGCTGACTAAAAGCACTATGGAAAAGGAATTTATCAATCAAATAGAGGAACTGATTGAGCACAAAGACTCAACCAAACTAAAAGAGACCCTGACCGACTTGCACCCGGCGGACATTGCCGAACTCTGCGATGAGTTGGAGCCCGAGCAGGCCCGTTTTATCTACCATCTGTTGGACAATGAAACCGCCGCAGACGTACTGGTGGAAATGGATGAGGATACCCGAAAACGTTTTCTGGATATCCTTCCTTCGGAAACCATCGCCAAACGTTTTGTCGATTACATGGATTCGGATGATGCGGTAGACATCATTCGAGATATGGACGAGGAGAAGCAGGAAGAGGTGCTCTCGCACATCGAAGACATCGAGCAGGCGGGCGACATTGTCGACTTGCTGAAGTACGACGAAGATACGGCCGGCGGTTTGATGGGAACGGAAATGGTGGTCGTAAACGAGAATTGGAGTATGCCCGAATGTTTACGCGAAATGCGTTCGCAAGCCGAGGATATGGATGAAATCTATTACGTATATGTAGTAGACGATGACGAACGGCTACGCGGCGTGTTCCCACTGAAAAAGATGATAACCAGCCCCTCGGTTTCGAAAGTAAAGCATGTAATGAAGAAAGACCCCGTATCCGTACGGGTAGATACACCCACCGACGAAGTGGTGCAAGTCATTGAAAAATACGACTTGGTGGCCGTACCGGTGGTCGACAGCATCGGACGCCTGGTAGGGCGCATTACGGTAGACGACGTGATGGATGAAGTACGTGAGCAAGCGGAGCGCGACTACCAGTTGGCATCCGGTTTGTCGCAGGACGTGGAAACACACGACAATGTATTCCGGCAAACAACCGCCCGCCTTCCGTGGCTCTTAATCGGCATGATTGGCGGTATCGGCAATTCCATGATATTGGGAAACTTCGACTCTACTTTTGCCGCTCACCCGGAAATGGCGCTTTACATCCCCCTCATCGGCGGAACAGGAGGAAACGTAGGTACACAATCTTCCGCTATTGTGGTACAGGGATTAGCCAACAGTTCGCTGGATGCGGAGAATACTCTGAAACAAGTATTGAAAGAATCGACCGTTGCCCTGATTAACGCTACCATCATTTCGATGTTAGTGTATATTTATAATTTCGTCCGGTTCGGCGCCACGGCTACAGTCACCTATTCAGTCTCTATCAGCCTGTTTGCCGTAGTGATGTTCGCCTCTATTTTCGGCACGCTTGTCCCTATGACTTTAGAAAAACTGAAAATCGACCCCGCTATTGCTACGGGCCCTTTTATATCGATAACAAATGATATTATTGGCATGATGATTTATATGGGAATTACCACTTTATTGTCCTGAAAGTAAAATAATCTGCCCATTTTTATTGATTTCACATTTTTATTGCTTTAATTTGTAATCTAATGCAAACAGGATTTAATCCTATCTTAAAAAATAACGAATGATGACGGACACTCATGACACTAATGTAGACTTACAGCAAGACGCATTGGAAGAAGACAAAAAACAAGCCGCACCGACAGAAGTGCCTTCCGTAGAAACCACCGAAGTTTCCAATAAAGAAGAAGCCACTGCGGAAGAAGCGGAATCAGAAAGTAAGGAAACTGCTTACGAACCTAAAAAGAGCAAAGCAGAAGTTATAGAACGGTTAAAAGAACTTGCACAAGATGCCGAGAACGCGGAAAAACAAGAGCTCGACATGTTGAAGCAGACTTTCTATAAATTGCATAAAGCGGAACAGGAAGCCGCGCGTAAAGCTTTTGTTGAAGCCGGAGGTGAGGAAAGTGCATTTGTGCCCCAATCCGATAACATGGAAGAGGAATATAAAACCATCATGGCGGAAATTAAAAGAAGACGTAATGCACTATATGCCGAACAGGAACATTTGAAAGAGGAAAACTTACAGAAAAAGCTGGATATTATCGGTAAGCTGAAAGAGCTTGTAGAGAGCAACGAAGATGCCAATAAATCCTATAACGAATTCAAACAGCTGCAACAGCAATGGAATGAAATCAAATTGGTTCCGGCTGCGAAAGTAAATGAACTCTGGAAGAACTACCAACTTTATGTAGAAAAGTTCTATGATTTGCTGAAACTAAACAACGAGTTCCGCGAATACGACTTCAAGAAGAACCAGGAAATAAAAATACGGTTATGCGAAGCTGCCGAAAAGTTGGCCGACGAACCGGATGTTATCTCGGCTTTTCACCAACTCCAAAAGTTACACCAGGAGTTCCGCGACACGGGTCCGGTAGCCAAAGATTTAAGAGAAGGCATCTGGAACCGCTTTAAGGCTGCCTCTACTATCGTCAACCGTCGCCACCAGCTCCATTTCGAACAACTCAAGGAAACAGAGCAGCACAACTTAGACCAGAAAACGGTGATTTGCGAAATTGTAGAAGCTACCGAATACGACCAGCTGAAAACATTCAACGATTGGGAAAACAAAACAAAGGAAATCATTGCGCTCCAGGCTAAATGGAAAACCATCGGTTTCGCTCCCCAAAAGATGAATGTGAAGATATTCGAGCGTTTCCGTGCCGCATGCGACGATTTCTTTAAACGCAAAGGAGAATTCTTCAAATCCATGAAAGAATCTTTCAGCGAGAATCTGGAAAAGAAAAGAGCGCTGTGCGAGAAAGCCGAAGCTTTGAAAGACAGTACCGACTGGAAAGCAACCGCCGATATTCTTACCAAACTTCAAAAAGAGTGGAAAACCATCGGCCCGGTTTCCAAGAAATATTCCGACAGCATCTGGAAACGCTTCATCGGCGCTTGCGACTATTTCTTTGAGCAAAAGGGAAAAGCAACCTCCTCACAACGTTCGGTAGAGATGGAAAACCTGGCTCAAAAGAAAGAAATCATACGTCAGTTATCCGAAATTGATATCGAAACGGCTACGGAAGAAACTGGCAGACAAATCCGCGATATGATTAAGCAATGGAATAATATAGGACATGTTCCATTCAGGGAGAAAGACCGGATTTACAAAGAGTTCCATGCTATTGTAGATGAACTTTTCGATAAGTTGAACCTTTCGGCTTCCCAAAAGAAACTGAATCATTTCAAGTCTAACATGAAAGATTTTGCCGGCAAAGAGAGCAACAATCTTTATCGTGAAAGGGAGAAACTGGTTCGTACTTACGAAAATATGAAAGGGGAAATTCAGACTTACGAAAACAATCTGGGATTCTTGACGAGCGCTTCCAAAAAAGGGAACAGTCTGGTAAACGAGATGAATCGTAAGGTTGAAAAACTAAAAGCTGATTTGGAACTCATTCTGGAGAAAATCCATGTGATAGACGAATCGATAAATAATCAGGAATAACTTTTAGCATAGAGATAAAAAAGGTCCTCCACTCGCGCTTGGCGAAGGGAGGACCTTTTTATTTTTCAACAGGAGAAAGATATCTCTAACAATATTTTATTTTCAAAGTGCACTATATTTGCTGCAGAATAGAAACAAAAATAAGAAAAATGACCTTTCTGGAATTTAAGAATCAACTATTCGATTTGGCATACTTCAACATCATCAGATATACGTATGATAGCCCGATTTCGACTGAAATAATCTTACCCGTTGGTTGAAGAAAGGATATCTTATCCGATACGCATAGTCCATTATTTTAATAGCTTGCGTTCGTTGTCATTATTCTCAAGTATTCCCATTTGGTGAATGGCTATTTGATTGAGCTTTACAAGCCTTTCGCCCTGTGACATACCTTGTTCTATAAACAGAGCATTCAGATTTTCCATATTCGAAAGACATATAAGTTCATTGATAGTGGCATAGTCACGAATGTTCCCTTTTAGCTCGGGGTGTTGTTCATGCCACATTTTTGCAGTCACACCAAACATCGCCACGTTCAGCACATCTGCTTCATTGGCATAAATGATACTTGCTTGTGCAGACGTAACCTCTGCTGGAATAAGATTCTGTTTTATGGCATCGGTGTGTATGCGGTAGTTGATTTTCGACAGTTCTCGTTTGGCAGACCAACCGAGTTGCCGTTGTTCCTCAGATTTCAGTCGCTGAAACTCTTTTACAATATACAATTCAAATTCAACGGAAATCCAACTCGCAAACTTAAACGCTATATCTTTATGAGCATAAGTACCACCGTAGCGTCCTGATTTTGAGATTATGCCGATTGCATTTGTCGTACTTATCCATTTTGTGGGTGACAAGGTAAAGGCATTTAGTCCGGCTTCCTTTTTAAACCCCTCGAATTCGAGGGGTTTAAAATTCGGGTTATATTCCTGTAGGTCAACAAATAAGTTTCCGCCGTCTGCTTTCCTAATAATTATGAGATGAAGATACAAAAAAGCCTCTCTTAATGAAGAGAAGCTCTGCGTTGGGCTACCTGGATTCGAACCAGGAATGACAGGACCAGAATCTGTAGTGTTACCATTACACCATAGCCCACTATTTTTGAAAAGCGGTGCAAAGATACCACTTTTTCCGGACATACAAAGTTTTTTTCGACATTTCTTATCACAATTTTCAAATCTAACAGATACACAGGACGTTATTTCCTTTAAATCCATGGCTTTTGTTACAGAACCTCTTACAAGAGATGATATTTTCTAAAAAATATAAAAACCATTCACATTTTGAGCCTTCTTTTTCGTTGGTACAATAAATAACATTTATCTTTGCTCACTATTATTCTAAGTACGGAATAAAACGATTATTAAAATAACTCTAAATTCAGAATGAACCAAACGAACGTTTTAGTAAAGAAAATAACAGAAGGTATTCAAGAAAAAAAAGGTAAACGCATTATTGTTGCTGATTTAACGTCTATCGACGACACCATTTGTAAATACTTTGTTATCTGTCAAGGGAATTCTCCCAGCCAAATACTTGCCATTGTCGACTCCATAAAAGAACATGTCCGTAAAGAAACTAAAGAGAAGCCGGAAGGCATTGACGGACAGCGTAATGCACAATGGATAGCAATGGACTATGCAGACGTGTTGGTTCATGTATTTTTACCGGAAGTCAGAGATTTCTACGATTTAGAACATCTTTGGGCTGATGCCAAATTAACATCAATCCCCGATATTGATTAATCTTATCACTTATGGAAGAGAAAAACAATCCAAAACCTAAAGTCAATATGCCCCGATTCAACTTGAATTGGCTGTATCTGGTTATCGTTATCACCCTTATTGCACTATATATGTCGAGAGGAGATAATGCATTGACTAAAAATATCAATTACTCCGAATTCAAAGAATACGTAAACAAAGGTTATGTCAACAAAGTGGTCGCTTACGACGATAACACGGCCGAAGTCTTTATCAAACCGGAGTTTGCACGAGAAGTATTTAAGGGTGATGCGGAAAAAGCCGGACGCAGTCCCATGGTTACCATGGAAATAGGCAATATCACTTCACTCGATAATTATCTGGACGAACGGGAAAAAGAAGGACTGCCCACCATTGAACGGGATTACGGAAAAAAGAAAGATTACCTGACCGTTCTTTTCTGGAATATCTTTCCCTTTATTCTAATCATAGGTGTCTGGATGTTTCTCATGCGCCGCATGGGAGGCGGAGGTGGAGCCGGAGCCGGTGTATTTAATGTAGGCAAATCCAAAGCACAGCTATTTGAAAAAGGAAACTCCAACCGTATCACATTTAAAGATGTGGCCGGACAACTGGAAGCCAAACAGGAGGTACAGGAAATAGTGGACTTCTTAAAGAAGCCCGAAAAATATACGGAACTCGGAGGAAAGATTCCTAAAGGCGCCTTGTTGGTAGGCCCTCCGGGAACAGGTAAAACATTATTAGCTAAGGCAGTGGCCGGAGAAGCGGATGTACCGTTCTTCTCTCTTTCCGGCTCGGAATTTGTGGAGATGTTCGTTGGTGTGGGAGCGTCACGGGTTCGCGATTTGTTCCGCCAAGCCAAGGAAAAATCGCCATGTATTATCTTTATAGACGAAATCGACGCCGTGGGACGTGCCCGTGGCAAGAATCCGGCAATGGGAGGTAATGACGAAAGGGAAAATACACTGAACCAATTGCTTACCGAAATGGATGGTTTCGGTTCGAACAGCGGAGTAATTATCCTTGCAGCCACCAACCGGGTGGATATTCTGGATAAAGCGCTGCTCCGTGCCGGACGTTTCGACCGCCAGATTCATGTGGATTTACCCGACTTGAACGAACGAAAAGAGGTATTCGGCGTACATTTGCGCCCTATCAAAATAGATGAATCCGTAGACGTGGATTTGCTTGCACGCCAGACTCCGGGATTCTCGGGAGCAGACATTGCCAATGTTTGTAATGAGGCAGCCCTTATCGCTGCCCGCCACGGCAAGAATTTCGTAGGGAAACAAGACTTCCTGGATGCGGTAGACCGTATTATCGGTGGTTTGGAAAAGAAAACGAAAGTGATGACACAGGATGAAAAACGAACCATTGCCTTGCACGAAGCAGGACATGCTACGTTATCCTGGTTCCTCGAATATGCCAATCCGTTAATCAAGGTAACCATTGTACCGCGCGGACGGGCATTAGGAGCAGCTTGGTATTTGCCCGAAGAACGGCAAATCACAACCAAAGAGCAGATGCTCGACGAAATGTGCGCCACATTGGGTGGACGGGCTGCCGAAGATTTATTCATCGGCAAAATATCTACCGGCGCCATGAACGATTTGGAACGCGTGACCAAACAATCATACGGAATGATTGCCTACGCAGGTATGAGTGACCGGCTACCTAATTTGTGCTATTATAATAACGACGAATATTCGTTCAACAAGCCGTATAGCGAAAACACAGCTCAGGTAATTGATGAAGAAGTGAAACTGATGATTAAGGAGCAGTATGAAAGAGCGAAACGAATCTTGTCAGAACATAAAGAGGGACACAATCAATTGGCCTCTTTATTGATGGAACGTGAAGTTATTTTTGCGGAAGACGTCGAACATATTTTTGGTAAACGTCCATGGGCGTCCCGTTCGGAAGAGATTCTTTCGGACAGCAACAATGATGAGCGCGAGAAAGAAAAGAAGGAAGAAGAAGCTGTTGTGGACGGTGAAGCTGAAGAGATAAAAGGATAAACCTTAAAAACACCCATATACTGTGAAAAATTTTATTCAAAGAACCATTACTGGTGTCTTATTCGTTGCTGTAATCGTAGGGTGCATTCTATACAATCCACTCTCGTTCGGCATTCTATTTGCCGGCATTGCAGCCTTAGCGATTAGGGAATTTGCCACATTGGTTAATAAGAAGGAAGACATCAAGGTGAATAAGATGACCACCATGGTAGGCGGAAGTTACTTATTTTTCGCCATCATGGGGTATTGTCTGAATATATACGATTCCAGAATATTTATCCCTTACTTGATGATATTAATGTATATCATCATTCGGGAACTTTATTTGAAACAGAGTAATCCGATAAACAATTGGGCTTACTCCATGATGAGCCAGCTCTATATTGCTCTGCCTTTTGCCCTGCTCAATGTCTTAGCTTTCCATACGGATATAACTCAAAGTAGTGTACAATACAACCCGATTATTCCGCTAGCTGTCTTCATATTCATCTGGATGAGTGACTCGGGAGCTTATTGCGTGGGAATAACCTGCGGAAAACATCGTTTATTCGAGCGTATCTCCCCGAAGAAATCTTGGGAAGGTTCTATCGGCGGCGGCATCTTTGCCATTATAGCCTCTGTGATAATGGCTCATTTCTATCCGTTCATGTCCCTATACGCCTGGATAGGATTTGCCTTGGTAGTAGTAGTATTCGGTACTTGGGGCGATTTAGTGGAATCCCTGTTTAAACGCAACTTGGGAATCAAGGATTCCGGAAGAATTCTTCCCGGACACGGTGGTTGGTTAGACCGCTTCGACAGTGCCTTAATGGCCATACCGGCAGTAGTGATTTATCTGTATACGATCAGCTTGTTCGTTAGTTAATTGAAAATGGAAAGTGAGAAATTCTTTAGTTAAAAAGTGAAAGAAGAACCTTACAAAAGGAAACTTACTAAATAAAAAATTGAAAAGCTATGAATATTTACTCTCTATTCATAGCTTTTCAATTTTCCATTAAAAAACTCTCCACTCTCCACTCTCAACTCTCCACTCTCAACTCAATAAGTCCCTGTCTTCCAACACCGGAAAGTTTTTACGAAATGTTTGCAATGCAGGTAAATCGACAGAAAAAGAAGAGATAGTCTCCCCTTCTCCAAGTTCTATTATCTCTTTTCCATACGCATTGATGGCAGCGCTATGTCCACAATAACCCGTTACAAGGTCTGTCCCTACCCGATTCACTCCCACCACATAACACTGGTTCTCAATAGCGCGCGCCCGAAGTAAGACATCCCAGACAGAAATACGGGAAGTTGGCCAACTGGCTACATATAGAATCAGGTCGTAATCATTATTATTACGCGACCAGACCGGAAAACGCAAATCATAACACACCTGTAATAAGATTCGGACACCTTTATACTCTACAATCACGCGCTTTGTACCGGGTGTATAAACCAAATGCTCGCCTCCATACGTAAACAGATGACGCTTATCATAATGCTCTACGCTACCATCAGGAAAAACAAAATAAAAACGGTTGTAATACCGGCCATCCTCTTCCACAGCAACACTTCCGGCTAAAGCGCATTGTCTCTCCACAGCTACCCGCTTCATCCATTGGAGCGTAACGCTATCCTCACTGTTCTCAGCCACTTCCGCAGGCTTCATACAAAACCCGGTAGTAAACATCTCTGCCAACACAAACAAATCGGTTTTCGGAGATTCCGCTATCATACGTTCTATGTCCAAACGATTCTTTTCGGGCTTGCACCAATCTATGCTCCGTTGCAATAAAGTTATATCCATCTTTACTATTCCTCCTATTATATAACGCTAAAAGAATAGCCAAAGTTAACGTATTTATTTTTTAAGCAGCTAATAAGAGAAGAAAATATCAGTTTTCAACACTTGCCGCCGGATAAGGGAACGTATAAATCGTATCCCCTTTATTGGCCAGGTTAACCAAAACCTTCAACCCCTTATAGGAGGAATCACCCGAAGCATACTCGCCCAAAGCAAAAGAAACAAAACCCGAAACCAGACTGCCGGTGCTGCCATTGTTGTTATAACAAAGTTGTAAATGAGCATACCCGTCGTCCACAGGAGGCTCTATACGGTTCACTGCCAAATTGATAATCGGCTGCTTGGGTGTAGGAAGATTAATAAAGAAGTTCAGGTTCAGATAAGAAGCGCCTATCCACATTTTCTGTATATCCACCGGGACATTGCCTATACTATCCTGATTCTCCGGTGTAAGATTGATAACATCCTGCAAGGGAACCACCGAGAATCCATTTAACCGGATAAAGTAATTGAACCCGTCATTGCCATACTGCAAATAGGTAAAGTTTATCATTACCCGCGAACCCGCCTTCAGAGCACTATAGGGAACAAGAGACTCCGTTACCCAAAGTTTCATGCCATCATCGAGCACAAAATAAGGTGAGTTGTTCGTGGACTGAATCTCCACTGTAGAAAGTTGTATAGAACGGTTTTTCCCAAATTCATTCGAATCGTCGTTGCTGCAACTACACAGAAAAGGGAGTGCTACACAAAACCACACTGCATACACAAAACACTGTTTCATATTTCTTCCGGATTTTAAGTTTCACATATCCGGAAGAACACATAAATCAACAAAAGGTTTGAAAGAATAAGGAGTCAACCCTTTTATTAGTTCTTTAGCAAGGTAATCATTTGATGCGCCGCACGCTCCGAGGCTCCCGCCGAACCCAGGATTTCAATCACCCGGTCGTATTCATCAAGCATTTGCTGACGGACTTTTTCATCAAACAACAACGAACGCAACTCACGTTCCATATTTTCCACCGTCATGGTATCGGCCACCAACTCACGGACCACCTCTTTACCGGCAATCAGATTGACCAGCGAAATGTATTTCACTTTTAAAATGTGCCTCCTCAAAAAAGAAATAACTTTCCCTATGGGAGTATGGTAGCAGACAACTTGAGGCACACGAAAGAGAGCGGTTTCCAAAGTAGCTGTACCGGAAGTCACCAATGCGGCTTTCGCTACACGAAGCAGAGGATAGGTCTGTCCGAAAACGACTTTTACGTCTGTCCCTTTCAAATAGATATCATAATACGAAGCATCGATACCCGGCGCGCCGGCCAGTACCATTTGATATCCTTCCATCCGGGAAGCTGCCCGAATCATATCCGGCAAGTTATCTTTAATCTCTTGCTTACGGCTACCTGCCAACAGGGCTATAACAGGCTTGGAAGATAAACGATTCTCCGATATAAATTCTTCAAAAGTTTGGTTTGTAGAACAACGAAATTGCTCCACGGCATCCACACACGGATTCCCCACATAATGAATAGGATAATGATGTTTCTGATAAAACTCCACCTCAAAAGGAAGAATGGAAAACAGCTCGTCTACATCTCTCCGTATATTTTTAATACGATACTCTTTCCATGCCCAGATTTTAGGAGATATATAATAATAAACAGGAATAGAGGTATGCGCTTTCACATACTTGGCTATAGAAAGATTGAATCCCGGATAATCGACCAAAATCAATACATCCGGATTCCAGCTCACCACATCTTCCTTGCACCGTTTCATATTAGAGAAAATAGTACGAAGGTGGAGTAACACAGGCACAAAACCCATGTAAGCAAGCTCTTTATAATGCTTCACACGAGTACCGCCAACTTCCGCCATGAGGTCTCCCCCGAAGAAGCGAAACGCTGCTTCCGGGTCCTCCTGTTTCAAAGCCCGCATCAAATTGGAAGCATGCAAATCACCGGAGGCTTCACCAACAATCAAGTAATATTTCATCTTACAATTTTAAATTCCAACGTTTCATTTCTTCTATCATTCCATATGCGGTCACATCTATCTGTGTAGGAGTGATAGCCACATAATCATGATTCAGAGCCCAATGGTCGGAATCTTCTTCCTGTTCATGTTCCACAAATTCGCCGGTCAACCAGAAATAACATCCGCCATGAGGATGATTCTGCTTTACCCATTCATGTTCCCAAGAGCCTTTTGTTTGACGACAAATCTTTACACCTTTATAGAACGGAGTATTGGGAAAGTTTACATTCAGGCAGACACCTACCGGCAATCTCCTCTCCAATACCTCCTCTGTAATTCGACGCACATAAGGAGCCGTAGGAGCGAAATCAGCATCCGGATTATGGTTGCATAAGGAGAAACCGATAGAAGGAATTCCCTTCATGCAGCCTTCAAGTACTACTCCCATTGTACCGGAGTAATGCACATTTACGGCTGAATTATCTCCATGATTAATTCCACCGATAATAACATCCGGACGTGTATCCAATACCGAATCCAAGGCTAGCTTTATGCAATCGGTCGGAGTTCCCGAACATTTAAAAATAACAAGTCCTTCTTCATTATGCACCAACTTATATTTTACCGGTAAAGAAACCGTAAGCGAACAAGCAGCTCCGGAACGGGGAGAATCGGGAGCCATCACAATGATATCTCCTAAAGGTCTGAGCATGTCGATTAATTCATTCAGTCCTTTAGCTTGCACGCCGTCATCATTTGAAACAAGAATCAGTGGTCTTTTCATACGTTATCTACAATCTATTATTTTTTATTTGCACAAAAGTACATAAAATAAAGAAGCTTCCTTCTCTTTAGAATGGGAATAAATCTTAATCTTGTGCAAGTCACACTAAAAAACATACAGAATTAAAGGGAAATGTTTATATTTGCACCTCCAAGAACGTGAATGACCATTAATTAAAGTTATACATGGGAAAAATTATAGTTTTAGCCAACCAAAAGGGCGGCGTAGGAAAAACCACAACGACTATCAACCTTGCAGCTTCATTGGCTACACTTGAAAAAACCGTATTAGTAGTAGATGCGGACCCGCAGGCGAATGCTTCGTCCGGACTAGGTGTCGACTTGAAGGAGGTAGATAGCTCCATATATGAATGCCTTGTCAATCAAGCTGATATAAAAGAAGCTATTTATACAACAGATATAGAAGGACTCGACATTGTTCCATCACATATCGACTTGGTTGGAGCCGAAATAGAGATGATTCAGTTAGAGAACAGAGAAAAGGTATTGAAGAAGATTCTGGACCCACTGAAAAATGATTACGACTATATACTTGTCGACTGCTCGCCTTCATTAGGCCTTATCACCGTGAATGCCCTTACTGCTGCCGACTCTGTGATGATTCCCGTACAATGTGAATACTTTGCGCTGGAGGGTATCAGCAAATTACTGAATACAATAAAAATAATTAAATCGAAACTGAATCCAGCCCTCGATATAGAAGGTTTTCTCCTTACCATGTACGATTCCCGTCTTCGTTCGGCAAACCAAGTCTACGATGAAGTGAAAAGCCATTTCCAAGAATTGGTATTTAACACGGTTATCCAACGAAACGTAAAATTAAGCGAAGCACCGAGCCATGGCATCCCGGTCATTCTATACGATGCAGAATCAAAAGGAGCCCAGAATTATCTTTCCTTAGCCAAAGAGATTATTAAACGAAATAAATAAAAGTATGGCCGTACGTAAGAAATTTGCATTAGGACGCGGATTAGACGCTTTAATTTCTACTGATGAAGTTAAAACGGAAGGCTCATCCTCCATTAATGAAATAGAGATTAGCAAAATCTCCGTAAATCCCAATCAGCCACGTCATGAATTTGACCCGATTGCCTTACAGGAATTAGCCGATTCTATAGCCGAGATTGGCATCATTCAACCTATCACCTTACGCAAACTCTCTGAAGAATCTTACCAGATTATAGCCGGAGAACGCCGATATCGTGCCTCTCAAATGGCAGGATTACAAACCATTCCGGCCTATATCCGTACAGCTGACGATGAGAATGTGATGGAAATGGCGTTGATTGAAAATATTCAACGTGAGGACTTGAATTCTCTTGAAATAGCTTTAGCATACCAGCATTTATTGGAACAATATGAGCTTACTCAGGAACGCTTAAGCGAACGGGTTGGAAAAAAACGTACCACCATTGCAAACTATTTGCGTTTACTCAAATTGCCGGCTCCGATACAGGTAGCTTTGCAAAATAAAGAAATAGATATGGGGCATGCCCGTGCGCTATTGACCTTGGAAGACCCGAAAACTCAAATAAAGATTTTTGAGGAAATCACCAAACACGGATATTCCGTACGTAAAGTGGAAGAGCTGGTTAAGGCGCTTAGTGAAGGTGAAACCGTAAAAAGCGGGAATAAGAAAATTGCTCCCAAAAAGATGAAATCACCTCAGGAATTCGACATCTTAAAGAAACATCTATCCGATTTCTTCCAAACAAAAGTACAATTATCTTGTACTGAAAAAGGAAAGGGAAAAATCAGTATTCCTTTCAACAATGAAGAAGATTTAGAACGTATCATGGAGATATTGGATAAATTGAAACAAAATTAAAATAGAAACCTTGGAACGTTATATACGAAGATATCGTTATTGGATTTTATTGCTCATTTGTCTTTTACAGGTAAATGACCTATTGTATGCCCAAGAAGCAAAAAATGATACCACGACCATACCTAAAGCGCTGCGCCGCCGGATGGAAGTAACATCCCATGCCAATGACTCTACTCTGACCGACAGTATCGGTACACAAAACCAGCAACAATTAAAACAAATAGAAGCGCCTGTAGACACTGCTCTATTAATAGCCAAGAGTGATTCCATACAAAAGGCCGCTCCCCAGCAGCCATTGGAAAAGAAACGTTGGATACCCAATCCGACAAAAGCGACATGGCTAGCTTTAGTAATTCCCGGAGGCGGACAGATTTACAATCGAAAATACTGGAAACTCCCCATTGTATATGGAGGTTTTGTAGGATGTGCCTATGCATTGGCTTGGAACAACCAAATGTATTCAGACTATTCTCAAGCTTACTTGGATATTATGGATGATGATCCGAAAACAGACAGTTATAAGAACTTTCTACCTCCTAATTACAATATCACAGGAAACGAATCGCGTTTCCAGGATATATTTAAAAAGAAAAAAGACTATTATCGGCGTTATCGTGATTTAAGTGTATTCTGTTTTATCGGGGTATACATTTTATCTGTTATTGATGCATACGTGGATGCCGAGCTCTCCAATTTTGATATTTCCAGAGACCTTGGGTTAAAAGTGGAACCGGCAGTCATAAATAACGGCCAAAACCGCAAGAACTCGGTAGGACTACAATGCAGCCTTAGATTTTAAACAATTATGAAAAAACTTGTTACTATTACATTACTTTTTGCCTCGTTACAGGTATTTGCACAGAGCACAATTACCGTTCATTCGGAGGTTACAGGAACAGAAGAAGAAATTGGCTTACCCGAAAGCATGACGCTTGAAATGGATACGCTATTACAAGATTGGCACGCGAAGAATTTTCTGACTCCTGTAAACGACTGCCAGATGAGCAGTGTGAATCCGTTCTATCCGGATTCAATCTATATTGACAGATTATCACGTATTCCATCTATTATGGAAATGCCTTATAACGATGTGGTACGCAAATTTATCGATATGTATAGCGGTCGTCTGCGGAACTCGGTATCAGTGATGCTAGGAGCATGCAACTTCTATATTCCACTCTTCGAAGAAGCATTGGATGTATACGGATTACCCCACGAATTAAAATACTTACCTATTATCGAATCGGCTTTAAAACCGACAGCTGTATCCCGTGCGGGAGCTACCGGCTTATGGCAATTTATGCTTGGTACCGGTAAACTATATGGATTAGAAACCAATAGTCTGATAGACGAACGACGCGACCCTATCAAAGCAACTTATGCGGCTGCACGTTATTTAAAAGACCTTTATGACATTTTTAAGGACTGGAATCTGGTGATAGCCGCTTATAACTGCGGTCCGGGCAATATCACCAAAGCCATACACCGTGCAAACGGAGCGACCGATTATTGGGAAATATACAACTATTTACCTAAAGAAACACGTGGATATGTACCGGCATTCATTGCCGCCAACTACATTATGAATTACTACTGCGACCATAACATCTGCCCGATGGACGCTACCCTGCCTCTCGCCACAGACACGATTATGGTAAATAAAGATTTACACTTCCAACAAATTGCCGACATGTGCAAAATAGATATGGAAGAACTCAGGGCTTTGAATCCACAATATAAAAAAGATATCATTCCGGGAAATAGCATGAGTTGTATTGTGCGTCTGCCGCAAAACTATATAAATGCCTTTATCGATGCAAAAGATTCCATTTATAACTACCGGGCAGATGAACTGTTGACGAAAAGGAAATTAGTAGCAGTGAAAGAAACAACGACCCGGAATAAAAATGTAGCGCGCAGCGGGAATAATTCTGCGAACGGAGCCTCCTATTACAAAATAAAAAAGGGAGATACCTTATCGAGCATTGCCGAAAAACATAAAGTTAGCGTAAAACAATTACAAAGACTGAACAATTTGCAAGGCACTCGAATTACTGCAGGTAAATCGCTACGGATTAACTAACAATGAAGGAGGATACCCAAATGGATGAGATACAATTGAAAGAAATGCAGGATGAGGAAATGATTAATAATGCATTCCAAGAACTCCTGGATAGCTATCTTGCCACCAAACATCGTAAGAAAATTGAAATCATTACTAAGGCCTTTAACTTTGCAAAACAAGCGCATAAAGGAGTGAAGCGACGTTCGGGCGAACCCTATATCATGCATCCGATAGCTGTAGCTAAAATTGTATGTACGGAAATAGGTTTGGGTTCAACGTCCATCTGTTCGGCGTTGTTACACGATGTGGTAGAAGATACCGATTATACGGTAGAGGATATCTCGAATATCTTTGGCCCTAAAATAGCGCAAATCGTAGACGGATTAACTAAAATCTCCGGAGGTATATTCGGCGACAGAGCTTCTGCACAGGCCGAAAACTTCAAGAAATTATTATTGACCATGTCGGATGACATTCGTGTCATCTTAATTAAGATTGCCGACCGACTGCACAACATGCGTACATTAGGGTCGATGTTGCCCAACAAACAATATAAAATTGCCGGGGAAACTCTTTATATTTATGCCCCATTGGCAAACCGGTTGGGATTGAACAAAATTAAGACAGAATTAGAAGACCTTAGTTTTCGTTATGAACATCCGGAAGAGTATGCGCAAATAGAAAAGAAATTGGCTGCAACCCAGCAAGAACGGGATAATTTATTTAAGGAATTTACAGACCCCATCCGTAAAGAACTGGACAAGATAGGTTTGGAATACGAAATTAAAGCCCGTATCAAATCTCCCTATTCTATCTGGGCCAAAATGCAGAACAAACATATCTCGTTTGAAGAAATATATGATATCCTTGCCGTACGTATTATTTTCAAGCCAAAAGATTCTCAACAAGAACTCAATGAATGTTTCAATATCTATGTTTCCATCTCCAAAATATACAAACCACACCCCGACCGTTTACGCGATTGGGTAAACCATCCGAAAGCCAACGGATACCAGGCTCTACATGTAACCCTGATGAGTAACCGTGGACAATGGATTGAAGTACAGATTCGTAGCCGACGCATGGACGATGTTGCCGAGCAAGGGTTTGCCGCACATTGGAAATATAAAGAAGGAGGCGGTAGCGAAGATGAAGGAGAATTGGAGAAATGGCTACATACTATTAAAGAAATCCTGGACGACCCTCAACCGGACGCGATGGATTTACTTGATACGATTAAACTGAACCTGTTTGCATCGGAGATTTTCGTATTTACTCCCAAAGGAGAAATCAAAACGATGCCACAAAATTCTACAGCCCTTGATTTTGCTTTTTCCATACATACCTTTTTAGGAAGCCACTGTATCGGAGCCAAAGTAAACCATAAACTGGTTCCATTGAGCCACCGTCTGCAAAGCGGCGACCAAATAGAAATCTTAACTTCCAAAGCACAACGTATACAACCTTCATGGGTCAATTTTGTTTCCACAGCCAAAGCCAAAGCAAAAATTCTGGCAATTATAAAAAGGGAACAACGTATTGCTCAAAAAGCAGGAGAAGATATTGTAAACGACTTCTTCCAAAAAGAAGATATTGAACCGAGCAGCGTTAATATAGAGAAGCTTTTCCGGTTGCATAAAATAAATACAAAAGAAGAATTCCTCTTAGCTCTTGGCCAGAAAACATTAGTTTTAGGCGATGAAGACAGGAATGTATTAAAAGAAAAGAGTAATTCTACAAACTGGAAAAAATATCTTTTCCCCTTTAGTGGAAATAGCAACAAGCAAAACAAAGGAAAGAAAGACATAGAGATAAAAGTAGCAACTGAAGAAGAAAATATAGACCGCAAAAAGCCTATCAAGTTAACGGAAGAAGCGATACAAAAGAATTATATCATAGCCGATTGTTGTAAACCGATTCCCGGTGATGATGTTTTGGGATATATTGACGACAAAAACCGAATCATTATCCATAAACGGCAATGCCCTGTAGCAGCCAAACTGAAAAGCAGCCACGGAAATCGAATTTTGGCAGCCAATTGGGATACGCACAAAACCTTATTTTTCCCGGTTAATATCTCAGTGAAGGGAATAGACAATATCGGTGTATTAAACCAGATAACTCAAATGATTTCACAGCAATTGAATGTGAACATACATAAATTGACTATAGAGAGTAACGATGGTATTTTCGACGGAAAAATACAGCTCTATGTGCACGATGTGAACGATGTGAAGACCATTTGCAACAATCTGAAGAAAATCAATGAAGTAAAGAGTGTCAGCAGAATCTAAACGCTAGCAGTCTCGTTGCCCGACGAGACTACTAACGCAAGACATAAAAAACTCATATTGATACAAGCTCTTTGATTCAGCTTTTTATCAATATGAGTTTTTCGGTAAAAGATTCTGCTCCGACACTGTCATTAATACAGCGCCTCGTCTATCTCATTTTTTATACTAATCAGTTCTTCCCGAATACTCTTCAGGCGATTAACCACCTCCATCGTCTGGACAGCCGCAGCTTTATTCCCTTTTAAAACCTGGCGTGCCCCTTGCAAGGTCATCCCTTTTTCTTTGACCAAATGGTAAACCAAACGCACTTGTTCAATATCTTCCTTCGTATATTGCCGGATATTACGTCCCGTTTTTCGCGGAGCAATCACGGTTGGAAACTCCTTTTCCCAATAACGCAGCAAAGTTTCCGTCACCCCAAAGATTCCGGCTACCTCGCCAATCGAGTAATATAGTTTCAATTCCTTCTCTGCATTATATGCCATAACATCCTATTTTATTAATCATATACTTTTCCATGATTGGCCGCCATCTGAACCATCTTATCATACTCTTCCGCACTCAAATCCATAAAGTAATAGTTCACCGGATTTACTTTCTGACCCTTCACCACTACCTCATAGTGTAAATGCGGACCGGTACTCTTTCCGGTGGTTCCCACTTTACCTATCACTTCTCCACGCACTACTTTTTGGCCTCTCTTCACGCCGATAGCACTTAAATGCGCATAACGGGTACGATATCCAAAACCATGATTGACCTCAATACAATTGCCATAACCTGTTTCCCAGCCAGCCGACACTACCGTACCGTCTCCCGTAGCATAAACCGGAGTTCCTGCATTGGCCGAAAAATCCATGCCGCTATGAAACTTGGTGGTTTTGTAGATAGGGTCTATACGCACTCCATACCCTGAGGCTGTTTTCTTCAAATCCTTATTTGAAACCGGTTGAATGGCCGGAATACATTTCAACATTTCATCATGGCTCTTGCATAAATCCACTACTTCATCGAATGATTTGGACTGGATATAAAGCTGCTTAGACAATATATCCATTTTCTGAGTGGTATTTATCACCAAATCGGCGTTAGCCATTGTCATCAATTGTTCGTAACGATTCGTTCCGCCATACCCACCCTGCCGGATAGCATCCGATATAGGGTCGGCCTGCAAAACCACGCGATACAGATTATCATCACGTTGCTGTATATCCTGTAACACATTGAGTGCCTGGTCCAACCGTCGTGCAAGTACATTATACTGTGCTTGCATACGTGAATTCTCTATCCTCAACTCTTTCTCGGAAGGGGAGCCGAACAACAGGAACAGAGCTAAAAAACTTCCTGCTCCCAACCCCATGCCTACAAAAAGACGGCGTAAAATACTTAACGCACGCTGGCGAACGGTGGGGTAAATACGGTCGTAAGTTCGTGTTTTCTGATTGTATATGTAGTAAACTTTTCGCATTCCTTGCTTTCAAGAATTAGTTTTAATGCCCAATACATGAAGATTTTGCATAATAATTGAGGCAAAAATAATAAAACCCACTATCTTTGCAAATCCTTTTTTAGAATATTAACTTGATAACAAAAGATATGTTGACCGCTAACGAAATTAGAGAATCGTTTAAAAGTTTTTTCGAGTCAAAAGGTCATTTAATTGTACCTTCGGCTCCTATGGTAATTAAAGATGACCCCACGTTAATGTTCACGAACGCGGGCATGAACCAGTTTAAAGATATTATTTTAGGTAACCATCCGGCGAAAAGCAAACGCGTGGCCGATTCACAAAAATGTCTCCGTGTAAGCGGTAAACACAACGACCTGGAGGAAGTAGGACACGATACCTATCACCACACCATGTTCGAAATGCTGGGAAACTGGTCGTTCGGAGATTATTTCAAAAAAGAAGCTATCAACTGGGCCTGGGAATACTTGGTAGAGGTGTTGAAATTAAACCCTGAGAACCTTTATGCAACCGTATTCGAAGGTAGCCCGGAAGAAGGACTGGAACGCGACAACGAAGCCGCCTCGTATTGGGAACAATTCTTACCCAAAGACCATATCATCAATGGAAACAAACATGATAATTTCTGGGAAATGGGTGATACCGGTCCTTGCGGTCCTTGTTCCGAAATACATATAGATTTACGTCCGGCCGAAGAAAAAGCCAAAATCAGCGGCCGTGATTTAGTAAACCACGACCATCCTCAGGTTATTGAGATATGGAACTTGGTGTTTATGCAATATAACCGCAAAGCAGATGGCAGTCTTGAATCGCTTCCGGCTAAGGTAATTGACACCGGTATGGGATTCGAACGTCTGTGCATGGCTATGCAAGGCAAGACTTCCAATTACGATACGGACGTGTTCCAACCTATCATTAAAGTAATTGGCGACATGGCAGGTGTTCACTATGGCGATAATCTTCAGACGGATGTAGCCATGCGTGTGATTGCAGACCATATACGTACCATTGCGTTCTCTATTACCGACGGACAATTGCCGTCGAATGCCAAAGCCGGATATGTGATTCGCCGCATCCTGCGTCGTGCCGTACGATATGCTTATACGTTCCTCAATCAGAAACAGGCTTTTATGTATCGTTTACTCCCTGTGCTGATAGATAACATGGGAGACGCTTATCCTGAATTAAAGGCACAACAAGGGCTGATAGAGAAAGTAATTAAAGAAGAAGAAGAATCATTCCTCCGCACCTTGGAAACCGGTATCCGTTTGTTGGACAAGACAATGGCCGATACAAAAGCTTCGGGAAAGACGGTTATCAGCGGAGTAGATGCCTTTACTCTCTATGATACATTCGGTTTCCCGCTCGACCTGACCGAGTTGATACTTCGCGAAAATGGTATGACTGTAGATACGAATGAATTCGATGCAGAGATGCAGAAGCAAAAACAGCGTGCCCGCAATGCAGCAGCCATCGAAACCGGAGACTGGATTGTACTGAAAGAAGGCGAAACTGAATTTGTAGGATACGATTACACCGAATATGAAACGTCGATTTTACGTTACCGTCAGGTAAAACAGAAAAATCAAACGCTGTTCCAACTCGTACTCGATAAAACTCCGTTCTATGCGGAAAGCGGAGGTCAGGTAGGTGATACGGGAGTGATTGTAAGCGAATTCGAGACTATCGAAATTATCGATACCAAAAAGGAAAATAACCTACCTATCCATATTACCAAAAAACTGCCGGAACATCTGGATGCTCCTATGATGGCATGTGTAGATACGGATAAACGTGCAGCCTGCGCTGCCAACCACTCTTGCACACACTTGCTGGACGAAGCTTTACGCCAAGTATTGGGAACTCATGTTGAACAGAAAGGTTCATTGGTCACTCCGGACTCTTTACGTTTCGACTTCTCACACTTCCAGAAAGTCACCGATGAACAGCTTCGGGAGGTAGAACATCTTGTCAATGCAAAAATCCGCGAGAATATTCCTTTGACCGACCATCGTTGTGTTCCCATCGAAAAAGCGAAAGAACTGGGAGCCATCGCTTTGTTCGGAGAGAAATATGGAGACGAAGTACGTGTTGTACAATTCGGCACTTCCATCGAATTCTGTGGCGGAACCCACGTTTCGGCAACCGGAAAGATTGGTATGATGCGTATTCTTTCCGAAAGTTCCGTTGCTGCCGGGGTTCGTCGAATAGAGGCTATTACCGGAGCCAAAGTAGAAGAAATGATGGATGCCGCTCAGGACACCTTTAATGATTTAAAAGCTCTCTTCAACAATGTACCGGACTTGAAAATCGCTATTCGCAAATATATTGAAGAAAATGCCGGTTTGAAAAAACAGGTAGAAGAATATACGAAAGAGAAGGAAATCACTGTAAAAGAGAAATTAAAAGCCTCAGCAAGAGAAATACACGGTATTACCGTTATCAAACTGGTTCTTCCATTGCCGGCGAATTCAGTAAAGAACATCGCTTTCCAGCTACGTGGAGAAATTACAGAAAACATGCTGTTTGTAGTAGGTTCCGTTGAAAACGACCGACCCATGCTGACAGTAATGCTCAGTGATAATCTGGTAGCCGGAGGATTGAAAGCCGGAGTTCTTGTAAAAGAAGCAGCCAAGCTGATTCAAGGCGGCGGAGGCGGTCAGCCTCACTTCGCAACAGCAGGAGGTAAGAACATCGACGGTTTGCCTGCCGCAGTAGACAAAGTCATTGAATTAGCCGGATTATAAGCTGCCATATCCAAGGAAGTGTTATAAGAAGGCCTCCTTGAAAAAGTAACAAATGGCATAACAATAGGATTAAAGCCGTTTCTTTTCTCACCCGAAAATGAGAAAGAAACGGCTTCTTTCTGTTTTAATAAAGAGAATAAGGTTCTATCCGAAGAGACATAATAGGGCAGATTAAACCGGAATGCTTCCTTTTACAACAAAACTATTATCTGTTAACAATTTTCCGATTTTATAAAAAGAGTCCGTTTATCAACATTTCAAAGGCTTTGACTAATGAACGTTCACTTATCACAAAACGAACGTTCATTTACCCTTCAATGAACGTTCGTTTCCCTCTAAATGCACTGAGACTATTTTTGCATAGCCTTTCAGTCTTTCCTTATTGTCAAGATTTTACAAATTCATCATCTGAGAATCTATTCCATTTTCTCTTTCAGTCCATCAAAAATAGAAGCCATCATCGGACTGGACTTATCCCACTGATAGCGGTCTGCTACTTTTTGAAAAACCTCATAAGTTTTCTTACAATCGGCCTTCTTACCTGCTTTATACACAATGGCATTCATTTGAAGAGTTGCTGTAAACCGTTCCGAATCATTATAACAGTCTACCCCCTTCTGATAAACTTTTATGGCTTTTCCTATTTCTTTTTTTGCTGCATAACGCGTCATAGCCAATGTGTTTTTCATCATCCCTGTGGTATCACATTGCGCTTTAGCAACCACCGTATCCAGAAAATCAATTTTATCCAGTTCTACCGGTCCATTATTATAAATCATATCATTACATGTATTCACCACCGTAGCATAAACCAATTCATGCACTTTACCGGCATAAGCCTCCTCTCCCACCTGAGCGATATATTTATTTTTATGAGTAATCAAATCATCAAATGATTGAGAACGGACATTACCCGTATAGCGTTTTACCAAAGGCCACACTTCTTTCGTCGTTTTCTCCTCATCGGACAAGCCTTCCCAATAAGTATTCCATACCTTCTTTACATCATCGTAACGCATAGCTCCCGCTAAAGCAGCCAGATAAGCCTTTACCGTTTTCAATGAACGGTTACCCGACTGAAACTTTTGCTCTAAAACCTCCAAGGTTTCTCCATTCATATTGCTTTTTACTTGCTCCAAAAAATCACCGGCAGACATTGCACCGGCCATTTGGTGCACTAATTCTCCCTTACCATTGATAAAGAGAAACGTTGGATAAGCCTTTACTTGATATTTTTTTGCAAGAGCCGGCCCTTCTCCCTTTTCCATATCTATTTTCAGATTCAGAAAATGAGCATTGAAGTAATCACCAACTTCTGCGTTAGTAAATACATCCTTCGCCATTTTCTTACAAGGACCACACCAAGAAGTATAGCAATCCACAAAAATCAAGCGTTCATTTTTATTTGCCTTAGCCAGTGCGTCAGTCCAGCTCATCTCCTGAAAAGAGATACCGGAAACCTCCTCACTTTTTCCTTCAACAAAACGTTGAATAGTAGATAACACCTCATCGCCACGAAGGTCACGAGCCAAAATCTTACCTTCCGGAGAAACTAAAAAAGAAGCCGGAACACCATTCAAGTTATAAGCCTTTGTAATGGGACTCTTCTTCATCCCTTTAAGGTCGGACAAAGTAAGCCATTCAATATTGAATTTCTTAATCTCATCCAACCAAGCCTCTTTCTTATCATCCATCATTAATGTAACAAAAGCTACATTTTTATCCTTCATAGCATGGTAAGCCTTCCGAATAAACGGAATCTCTTTTTTACACCATCCACACCATGAAGCGCTGAACTCCAAGAATAGATACTTACCTGCGAAATCCTTCAAAGAAACTTCCGTACCTGCTTCATTTTGCGCTACAAAATTCGGTAAATCCATTCCTATTTTCAGTCCCTTCTCTTGTGCAGAGAAATCCCGTATAGAAGCCAAATAGAACGTATTGCTCAATGACGAATCAAACCAAGCAATCACTTTTTCTTGCTCATCGGCCGGAAAAGATTGAACTTGTTCCCATGCCAGATAAGCAGCCGCTTCGCTCTTCCTACGAGAAGAATCATCCTTAAAGAACTGATTGAACAGACTCTTTATAGAGTTCATTCTTTTATTATTCAAATCCCGAACTTTCGGCATATCCGAATTTTTATATGCTTCTTGTATCTCATAATTTAATTTCTGAGCTACTTTATAATCGGCATATTCACCCAGTTTTGCACTTAACTCAGTCAGTTCATTCTGAACAGGTGCATTGGTAAACTTCAACGTATGAGGCACATCCTCCAATTCACTATATATTTGCATCTCTAACGGCTGCAGATAGAATCTTACGAACGAAGCAAAAGGTTTCTGATATGCAGGTTTCATTTCGAAAAAGAGATAACATTGCTGTGCCTTTTCCAAATTTCCTTTTAATTCATATTTACCGTCTTTTACATAGCAGCTGTCCAATAAAAGATTAGACATGGAGTATAAACGTACCAACCCTTCCGGCAATCCTTTCATCTCTCCTTGTATCCGGAATTTTTGAGAGGTTGCTTTGGGAAGATATTTATTCACGGTCTCAATCATCTCTTCTCCACGCAAGTTTTTCTCTATAATCTTTCCATCCGGACTAACCAAGAAAATCATCGGAATACCATGCACATTATATGCATCTGTTACAGGTCCATCAAATGCTTGTAAATCAGAAATCACCTTCCATGGCAAATTAAATTCTTTCACATCACGCTCCCATAAATCTCTTTTCTTATCCAGATTGATGGTAAACATCGCAAAACGTTCATCTCCCTTATGTTGTTCAAAAACACGCTTTAAGTATGGAATTTCTTTTTTGCACCAACCACACCATGAGGCACTAAACTCTACCAATACATATTTGCCTTTATAGTCTGATAAACGATAAGTATTTCCTTCCACATCTTTCAAACAAAAATCGTATGCAGGTTTTCCTATTGCCGATTTCTTTTGACGCTCCAGCTCTTCCTTACAGCTCTTTACATAGGCATTCGTATCTAACGACGGAGAAAAACCAGCTAATGCCTTCTCTAATTTCTCGGTATTTCCTATATATAAATCATAGATGAAGTAGGGAACAACCAGGCTATTCGCATAGCCAGGCTGCCCCAGTATATAATCAAACAACTGATTATACACTTGTTGAGAGAGAATATTGAGAGAATCATATTTTTCTTTCTGACCAAAAGCTTTGCTTTTTTCATATCCCAAACGTCGGTTGGCAGCAAATAATTCTTTGCCTTCATCACTTATTTTCTGATATTCATCATGGCTTTTACATCCTTCAATGCGTATCTCTTTCAAGCTCTTGCCGGAGATTTTAATCTCTTTGGAGTTATCAAGGAACATACTGAAACTTCCATAAAAGTCATCTCCTTCATTACAAAAGATAAAATTAACCATGCGAGGATAATCAACAGAAGCACGATACTCTACTTTGCCATTTCTATAGGCCAATGTATCTATACAAAATTCGGTTGGATTAGGAATCCGCTCGGCTACCATCACATTACAATCAGGCATATTGTCTATTTGCATGGTAATATGGAAGCCTTGTCCCCATAACGAAGTTACGGAGAACAAAGCAACCATTATAAAACTTAATTTTTTCATAGTTATAATTTAATTAATAAGTATCCCACTGACTACCTAATTTATAAATCATGTTGACTACATGACCGAATTCAGCTTCTTTCTTACTACCTTCAATCATTGTTCCATCGGCTACTACGGAAACATCCAATATAACAAAATCGCATTTACTTGCATCAGACGGGTTCTCTGATACCACTGCCAATTTCTGATAATCAGTCAGACAGCATGCGATAGCCTTTATTTTACCGGCAAAAGTACTCCCTTTTAGTTCCTTCACCGTATGTCCTTCATAATTATAAGAATATAATTTATTACCCGATGTAAAATAAGCATAATCTCTGCCAATACAAATCGCCCACTGCGTATCATCCTGAATCAATTCAGGATTCGGGAAAACAGTTTCCGAAATAGAATAATACGATTTGGTACTCCAACCGGAAAAATAGAAACGTTGCACATAATATTGTCCATCATCGCCTTTCAAGAAAGTAACAAAATAATCCCTCGGACTTTCCGTAGAAGTAGCTCCTCCTGCCAATAATGTTTTACCCATATTGTATGGAACAAAAGCCTGTGTCGGGTCATTGGTATAATTAAAATTACTCATCTGTCCGTCACGAAGAAGTTTATAACTCTTACTTTTCGCATCAAAAGCAATAATATCATTAGACATAATAATATTTCCACGTAAAGTTAAAGGCAGTAAAGTATAATCGCCCGGAACAGCGCCATTTACAAATAAACCTTCATGAAATTGAGCATCCCATGTTCTCTCAATATAACGAGTATATAATTTCCCGTTACTAATCAGATAGTCCCAATTTGACACACAATCCATATTCTGAGGAGCAAAGTCACCAGGCACACCTCCCAAAAACTCATCTTTATTATAGACAACACGGTACAAGCTATTTCCATCCAAATCAACTGAATAGTTAGGTCCTTTAGATATACCAACAAATACTTCACCTGTACCTTCAAACCAAGGTGTCCAGTGTTCTTTCAATAGTGTAGCACCACCACCCAATTGTTCTTCATTCAAATATCGATACACATCCGAATACAACATACCGTCATTCCTCAAATAAGACAACACAGAATGGTCTCCCTCATCACTCAATATCAGCCAACCATTATAAAATTCCGTACTTACATTCACTGTAAACATCTTCATTGTCTTGATTCCCGTTTCATTATCAATAACAGAGAAATCAGCATATAATCCAGGCTTTACGTCAAACTTCACCGGGATATCCAAGTCCTTTTCCGTAGAAACCACTTCTCCATTAATTCTCCATTCATACGATACATCTTTTAATATCCCGTTTTTATACGTTATTTCCACAGGAATCTTCATATCCGAACCAACATACACCGTGTATTTATCTTCGATACCCGAAATCTGTACTTCAGTCAGTTGGTTGTAGTCATAGTTACCTTTGTCTTCATAACAACTTGTCCAAAGAACAGCAGCCAACAACATCACTGCATTTATTATTCGTTTCATACTTTTTACTTTTTAATTAACCGATAATAGGTACTCTCATTTCCGAACCGTCCGCCTCTGTCTGAGGATGCTCTAACAACCAATACTTGAACAGTTTCACATATCCGCGCATCGTATAGTAATCCAGACTTCCTCCATCATCTTTCAAAGTCAAATCATAAACACCTATTTCCTGAATAAACAAAGCATATTTTTTATCACTATATACGCCCAATCCACTGGACAAGTGCCAATCATTCCACCAAGCAGGCTGCGACAATTTATCCGCAATCACGACTTTCGCTTTTCGGTTCTTAATCAATCCCAAGTCAAAGTTCTCATTCGGCACAATTTCAAAGAAAGCTCTTACAGAAGTTCCTGAAATAGCCGCATTCTTTTTCACCATTATATTGATGTAAGCAATACTGTCATTTGCTTTCACTACCCAATCCTTATCAGAATAAGCAAAATCTCTTCCTTCCTTAGCCGTACTTTCATCCGCTAAGAATTTAATAGAAAAAGCCCTATCATAATTTTCCAACTTGGAAATCGTATTCAGCTTCAGAGTAACCGTTCCTTCTGTCAGTTCCGGTTCATAAGCAAAAGAAAACTCAGTACTGTCATTGATACTTTTATTAAAATAGATATAAGCATTTGACGAATATCCTTGTATTCCTTCCTCGGAACAAGCCGTCCAACACAAAGCCGATCCAAGCAATCCTATTAGTATATGTATTCCTTTCATAAATGTCAATATTTTAAATATTCTTCTTCCCTATCTCCAAACTCTACTTCATTGGCCGGCATCGGCAAACAATATTGCGCCGTAGTTAATTCCACACTACCTTTGTTCCGCATCACCGGATGGTTCAAGCGTTTATAAAGGTAAAACAGTTGTCCTTCTCCAACAAATTCCCGACGAGCTTCCAAGATGATTTCCTCAATAAGTTGCTCATAGGTATCCGCTTTCACCTCCTGAGAAATACCACGCATCTGGCGCACTTTGCCCAAGAATGCGGCAGCATCTGTGACATTCGTCGCATAATACGATTCAGCAGCAATCATATACATCTCCGATAATCTTATCATCGGGATTTTTCCACCTTTATTTGAATCTATCTTGGCAAACTTATAACTGACCGTTTTACCGGAAATAGGACTTTCACCAACCAATTTCCAACGGAAATCATTTTCGTTTGCATAGATTTCCTTAGAATCCAATAATGCCAAATTTTTGCTGTTAGTAGCATCTATAGAATAAAAAATATCTTGAATATCTGAACAATTCAGTGCAAAAAGCAATTCTGTTTGCATCACTACATCCCGTTCTTTCAAAGGAGCAGAAACGTCCGATTCCGAGGCAAACCAAAAAGCGCCGTCATCGGCCACATCAATAATCTCTTTAGCATATTTATAGGCATTCTCTTTATCACCGATATATCTATAAACGCGCGCCATCAGTCCGGTTACAGCATAGTAGTTCATCCGGTAAGCCCGATATGACATGAAAATATCATTTTTATAAGGCTGCGCATAGTGATAGTTCATATTCTGGTCTCTAAATGTATCATCAAAAACTGGGTCTACAGATTTCAACGCTTCTCTTGCCGCATTCAAATCGGCTAGAATCTTTTCAACTACCACACTGGCCTTTAGTTGAGGATGAACCTTCTTCGTAAAGCTTTCAGCATAGGGTATGGCCATTCCATCCGGGTCTTTTGAATAATTTACGGCAAAAGCCCGTAACAGGTCGAAATGCAAATAAGCCCTTATGCCCAAGGCTTCTCCTTTTAAAAGATTGTAATGCCCTGCTGCAAAATACAATTCATCTTTATTTGCCAAACGTTCCAACAAAATATTACAATTGGCTATGGTATTATAATTTTGTAGCCACATGGCATCCACGACATCTTTAATAGTTCCATTTTCATAGTTATAAACAGATGCTTCGTACATGTCGTGATTCTTATTAGTATATACCGTATAGTATTGCGCCAATACGTCCATCAGATTGTAAGTAGCATTTTGCCCATACGTCTCCGTGGAGGTCATGGATATATAAATTCCATACAAAGCCGACTCGAATCCTTCCGGACTGCTAAATAATTTATCGGCATTTACTTGCGCTTGCGGAGTAACATCCAACCAATCGCTACAACCGCTGCAAGTTAATAACAGTAGCCCCAATAAGGCTGTTTCTATTTTTCTTTTCATACTTTTACTCTACTTGTTAGAACTGAACTTGTAATCCGAAATTAAATGAATGCGAGTAGGGATAGTCTAAACCTCTTTCTCGTTTCACTGACGACCAATAGAAGAGGTCTTCTACCTGGAAAGTTAACTTCAAACGTTCCATCATCATTCTCTGAGTAATATTTTTAGGGAACGTATAAGAAAGACTTAATGATTTAAACTGAAGGATATCGTTATCCTGTATCATACGCGATGTCAGATTTGTACGCGTTCTATCTTTAATATCTTTAAAAGCAGCAATGTCACCCGGCTTCTGCCATCTTTCCGTCAATACACGACGGTCTACATTGTAACGCAAGTCAGCATTTTCCACTCTGTCTACCAATGTTTGATTATAAATCTGACCACCATACTGATATAGGAAACTCATATTCAAATTAAAACCATGCCAATCGGCATTCGCTCCAAAAGAGCCCATCATTGTAGGTTCGGTATCCCCACATGCCACTTTATCCGCAGCGCTCCAAGTGTAGGTTGTATTTCCATACCGGTCCACATAAACTTCTTTACCATTCATCGGGTTAATTCCCAATGAGCGTACAGCATAGATAGTAGTTGTAGATTCTCCTTCTTTGTATTGTGCCTGAGGTTTAGCCGTTTCATAAGATTGACCATACTCCGGTTCATAATGGTCTTGGTCGTAATCCACCTTTTCATTTCTGGCCTTCAATGAATTGGATATTTTCTTAATTACGTTCTTATTATGTGCCAAACTTCCGAAGAGAGATACGGTAAGCTTATCCGAACGGAAAGGAAATCCTCTCAATGACAGCTCATATCCGGAGTTCTCCAGCTCTCCCACATTGTCTTTAAAATAAGAAAATCCATTGGATTGCGGTAAAGTAATATCAGCAAGCAGTCCATTCGTTAGTTTATTGTAATAACTGAAACGGGCAGAGATTCTATCATTCAAAAAGCCTACTTCCAAATTGGCGTCCAACGAACGGGTTTTCTCCCACTTTAAATCTTCATTACCCAATACAGTGATAATAGCTCCCACACCTCCTGCATAATACTTACCTTTATAATAGGTATACATATTTTGCGCTTCGTATGGAGAGAAAGAAGCCTTTCCGAGTTCACCCATATTGAAGGTTAATTTCAAATGGTTCATTACCTCTTTTATTTTATAAAAAGGTTCCTTGTGTATGTTCCATCCAATACCAACCGAATAGAACGGAGCAAAACGAGATTTACTTCCAAAAGAAGAAGAACCGTCCACACGTCCGGAAAAATCGAATAAATAAATATTGTCCCAGGTATAACTTAAATTTAAAAGCGCTCCGCACAAACGTGAAAGGCCTTCGGTACCATCTGGAGACTGATTGATAAACTCTTTACCGAAAGAGATGTAATCCATACTTCCTGAAGGGAATCCACGTACTTCAAAACTTGTATTCGCGTATTTTTCTTCTTGGACATTACCACCCAAAACGGCATTTACGTAATGCTTTCCAAATACTTGATTATAAGTAAGCAACAGGTTAGCATCCAAACTATGGCTTCGTTCATCAAAATTATAAGCTTCACCACGATTCGTCACTCCATCTCCTTCCTCGTATGCATAAGTATTATAACGACTGGATAAAGGGTCGACAAAACGATAAGTATGGTCGTTGCGCATGGTATAAGAAACTCGTCCTTTCAACCGCAATGCCTCTGTTATAAACCAATCGAAATCAAAGTTATCCGTCACTTCCAAATATTCGGTTTCATCCCGATGATTCAATTGAGCCTCATACAATGGATTCAACAAAACATAGGAATAAGTCTGATATTGTTGATATTGCTTAATCAACTTTCCATTTTCATCTTTTGTCGGCCAATAAGGATTTGTACTGGCATACTCAGAAAACGAACCATAAGGAGATTCTTTTGATTTAACCTTATTAACAGAGATTTCATTGCGAAACAAGAGTTTGTTGTTATGATTATATTGCAACTTGAAACCTAATCCGTAACGGTCGCGAGAGGATTTCTTGATAACGCCCGGATTATCTTGATAATTCACATCCACTCCATAACGGAATTTATCATCACCACCTTCTATATAAAGAGAATGTTTGTGTCCTAAAATGGTTTGAACAGGTTGAGATAACCAATAGGTATCCACACCTCTTGTTACATTGCTCAGTCTTAAAGCATAATCCATATCTGCCAACTGTTTACTATATGGATCTTCCGCATCATAACGGCCTGCCAAACGTTCCGTTTCCAGTTTTTCAGCCGCATTCATTAGGTTATAGTCGGTCAAATCCGGTGTTTGCAATACACCGTTGAAATTATATGTCACCCGAAGTTTTCCGGCTTCCGGAGCTTTTGTAGTAATTACAACCACACCATTTGCTGCACGAGAACCATAGATAGCTGTTGCCGAAGCATCTTTCAGAATAGTAATGCTTTCCACACGGTCCATGTTTAAGTCGTACACCTTTTCGGCCGTTACTTCATAACCGTCCATAATGAAAGTTGGCATATTCGGGTCGTTTTTAAGAGTTGTTTCCGTAAAAGCGCTACCCAGTCCAGAATCTCCCCGCACACGAATATGTGGTACGGCATTCGGATTGGAACCTGCATTCAGGTCTTCCTGTAAACGGAACGAAGGGTCGAATACCTGCAATGCCTGCATGATATTATTGGTAGAAATCTTTGCCAGTTCATCTTTCTTTACCACTACGGCATTACCGGTGAAGCTGGATTTATTCTTAGTAAAATAACCGTTCACCACCACTTCATCAATCATCTGCGTATCTTCTTTTAATACCACATTGATTTCTGTTTTTCCTTTACTCTGAATGGTTTGTGGCTCCATTCCAATAAAAGTAAATACAATTCCACCGTCATGGGGAATATCCAATGCATAATTTCCGTCAAGGTCAGTAGTACAGCCCACAGTCGTTCCTTGCAAGAGTACGTTTACTCCGGGCATCGGGATATTTAAATGGTCCTTTACCGTACCTGTTATTCTTTTACCCCCCCCCAGTGATTTTTCGTATTTTACAATAGTAACAATCTTATCTTCAATTTGATAAGAAAACTCAGTTCCTGTAAAAACCTTCTTTAAAACAGATTCCACTGTTTCATTCTTTGCCGAAACCGTAATAGGTTTCATTGCTTTCGTTTGTTCTGTATTGTATACAAAACTCAATCCTGTCTGTTTCCTGATAGCATCGAAGAAAACTTTCACAGGCACCTCTTTCAAATCCAAAGTCACTGTTTTTGAGGACTGGGCATATAGAAGCCCCGGCAACAATAAACAACAACAAAGGAAAAGACCAATAATTCTTTTCTCTTTCATAATTAATTACTTGTTTAATTGGATATTATAATCGTATTTCTCTCTATTTTCATCTTTACGTCTACCGTACGGCTTATAGCACGTAAGGTGGGATTGATAACGCTATACCGGTCTAGCATACCGGTAAAATGCAACTTCTTTAACTCCGGTGATTTGAATTCTACTTTTACATTATACCAATGAGATAAGGTTTGCATGATGTTTTCCAGACTCTCATCCTCAAAATAGAAATAACCTTCATTCCAAGCGGTGTATTTTTCTACATTCACCTCATCAATACGTACTCCATCTCCTCTGCTATTCAACATGGCTTTCTGTCCGGGCTTAAGCAGGGCTTCTTCCTGCATTTCTCCCTCCAATGCCACTCCAATACTTCCCTTCACCAATACCACGGACGTATTTTGGGGCGAATAGGCATTTACATTAAAGGAAGTTCCATATTGCTTTATTTTCATCCCCTCGGTTATCACATAGAAAGGACGGTCGATATCGGAAGCTACCTCAAAAAAGGCCTCTCCTTTAAGGTAAACCACACGTGCCAGTTTACCAAATACAGCCGGATACTTTAAAGTTGTATTATAATTCAAATGCACACGCGTTCCATCGGCCAATGTGATACGGAATTCATTTCCAATATGTGTTTGCAACGTATTATCTGGAAGAACCGTATCCTTATCCGCCACTTGTTCTTTTTCCTGAAGATAAGAAAGTTCTCCTTCCTTCAACATAGCCACAGAACCCTTCCCCGTTGGAATTTGTTGCAATGAATCATCCTCCAGTACAAGTGTCATCCCGTTACCTGCCACTAAAGTAGCTTGGGAAGAACCCGGATAGATAACTTCCGCCGTTTGCAAATTAGATGGCACTATATAGAAATAAAGCATCATTCCCCCTAGCAACAGGAGAGGTAGCAGGATGGAAGCGGCATACCGTAACATCCGCCGCATGCGATAAGACGAATCGACCCTCTTCCTGAATTGATTCCACGCTTTTTGAGTTCTAATCTCTCGATATTGACGGTAAGACACACTCAAATTTCGCTCTTGAACCATTTTATCATACAGAGCAACATGCTCAGGCGATTCCTCCTTCCATAAGTCCAATTGTTGTTGCTCTTCTTCAGAAAGAGTACCAAACAGGCTCTTCACAATAAGATGCTCTATATCATTAAAAGATTGTTTCATTTTCTTCCTTCTTTTTAACTTGATACATTAAAGACGATTATAAAAACAAAAAGGGGGACAAAGAACGCAAAAAAATAACAAAAGGGAGTATTTTTTCTTTTCATAAAGAAAAAAAGAAGCAATATATTTTTGCTCGGAGTATAAAGAACAGGCTAATATAAAGCAACTAATATATTAATGTGCAAAGAGTGGGAAGAAATAAGGAATTGTGAAATAAATTCAAACTAATAGTTTTTACCTAGCCTATAAAAGCATCTTCTGAAACCCTTTATAGACAGGCATTTCAGATTTGTGCATAAACGTGAAGTAGAATTGTGCACAATTCCACTTTGGATTTGTGCACAAAGGAGATGTTGATTTATGCACAAATCCTTCTTACGTTTGTGCACAAAAAAATCATGTAAAATATTTACTTAGATAATAGTGTGATGCTACCTATTTCTAAAACGAACTAGGGAAGCATTTCAAAAATAGAAAAGAAGTAAAACAAAGAGCCTAATTTGGATTTAATCTGTTTGACAGCTCTTTTCTTTTGAGTTTTTACGGTTTCAACAGATATCTGTAAAATAGAAGCAATCTCTTCATTCTTGCGTCCATCCATATACATAAGAAAGATTTCACGCATCTTCTCCGGCAAACCATCTATCTCTCTGTAAAGAAGTCTGCGGATTTCTTCTTCCTGAAGGTCTTGTTCCACAGAGATTTCCCTATACGCATCACTAACAGAAGAAATATATTGTTCTTCAATATCCTGATGCTTTAAATAGTCAATGGAGGCATTCCGAACGGCATTATACAGATAAACCCGAAACGACACAAACGATAAGAAAGTAATCCGTTTCTCCCAAATAGCTACAAAAAGTTCCTGCACAATATCCTCAGCTACATTCAAACGTCCTACAAAATTGACGGAATACATCACTAAAGCATTGTAATACTCCTCATATAATATCTTATACGCTGAGATATCCCGATGATTAATTTTTTCAAGGAAACCAAGCTCTTTGTCCATCGTACAACTATTCTTACTGCCTAATGTAGTCAAAAAGGAGACTAAACGTTGCAAATATACAGATTTATTTAAGAGTTGCTTACCTTTGTCAATAAATTAACACACTACAGATAAAAGTCCCTCCTTATTTTCTATTCGGTTAATTCTATCTGATTGTTCTCAGCATCCAGTACGCAACTTTCGTAATAGCCATCGCCGGTAACCCGGGGACCGCTTACTACTACATAACCGTCCCTTCTTAATTCTTCGGTCACACAGTCTACTTCTTCTTTGCTTCCCAAGCTGATGGCGAGGTGGATATATCCCTGTTGACAGATAGATTTGCCACGCTCTTCAGCATCCGGCCGAGACATCAATTCCAGCCTTGCACCCTCCTTAAAAGAGAGAAAATAGGTTTTCAATCCGGTAGTGGGATTATGATACATTTCACCAGCGGTTGCTCCGAAATAATGAATCCAAAAATGTTTGGCTCTCTCCAGGTCTGAGACATAGAGAGCCAGATGGTCTATCTTTATCATTGAAGAAACTTTTTCGATACCTGTATCGAACCATAACAACCTAAAAAGATTTATCATGGTTCGATTCAAGTATTCATTCTTTATGCGAATTACGAATGAAAGAAGTTATCGCTTCGCTCCGGAATGAAAGAAGATAAAGCTCAAGACTCCTTCTTTATGCACGTATGCACGCTATGTATCCTTCCGGGAACTACCGAATTTTAACTCCCAAATCCGCTTATGGGCTGATAACTCCTTTTACTCTCGATTCGCATTATTTATATTCAAACGGAATAGTAGCACGAACATCTTCGGCCGAAGCGGCAATATACGCTTTAAACTTACCCGGTTCTACCACCCACTCATGCTTTTTATCATCGAAGAACATCAAGTCCTCCGGAGTAACGGAGAACTTCACTTCTTTCTCTTCACCCGGAGCTAGAGGAACTTTCAGGAATCCTTTCAATTCCTTTAACGGACGAGGCACACTGCTCTTCTCATCACCTATATACAATTGAACAATCTCTTTCCCTGCCATACTGCCCGTATTCTTTATGGTCAGAGCTATCTCTATAGAGCTATTGGCTTGAAGTGTTTTAGAAGAAATTACAGGCTTACCGTATGCAAATGTCGTATAACTCATTCCGTAACCAAAAGGAAAACGGGTTTTTACCTTCTTGGTATCGTACCAGCGATAACCCACCAGAATATCCTCCTTATACTCCTGTTTGATGCTGTCGCCCGGATAACTGATTGACCCCATGGCTATGGCAGGACAATCGGACAGTTTCACAGGATACGAAAAAGGCAGTTTTCCACTCGGATTCACAGCGCCGCTCAATATATCAGTCAAAGCCGGACCGTTCATAGAACCCAGATACCACGATTGCACAATACTGGGAACCTCCTTTATCCACGGCATCTCTACCGCATTGCCACTAATAAGCACCATCACCAGATTCTTGTTTACAGAGAGCAAAGCTTCAATCAATTCATTCTGCTGAAAAGGAAGTGCATAAGAAATCCGGTCGCCCGCCTCGCAATCCTGCTCATGGTTCTTATTCAGTCCGCCTATATAAATAATCAAGTCGGCCTCGGCAGCCTTTTTTACAGCCTCTTCGCGCAAAGCCGTCATTTTAGCCTGCGGCACTGCATCAACCTTTCCATATCGCGGACGGCCTGCCATATATCCTTGCGCATACTCTATACTATTTCCATAGGTTGCTTTTAAGGCTTCCAACGGAGAGATTTCTTCTTTTACTTTCAACTCGGAAGAGCCTCCCCCAACCGTCAGACTCCGGGTAGCATTATCACCTACTACCAATATCTTTTTATATTGTCCGGGAAGAACAGGCAATAGGGCATGATGCTGTTTAGTCGCCTCATTTTTCAGAAGCACAATGCCCTCTGTACCAATTTCACGTGCCACCTGATAATGCTCTTCCGTTGCCATCGATCCATAAGGCTTGTTACGGTTCATGGCCGTACGGAAAATAAGTCGCAATACACGTGCCGCCTTATCATTGACCACTTCCATCGGAATCCGACCCTCTTTAATCATGTTCAGATAAGCCTTACCCAAATAATAGTCGTCGTACGTATAGGCCGACTCCGAAGTCAAACCATTGGTATGGGAACCCATTTCGATATCCAACCCATACATGGCAGCCTCGTACGTATCGTGTGCAGCACCCCAATCGGTTATTACACAACCGTCGAACTTCCACTCACCTTTCAATATCTCATTATTCAACAGCTTATTATGCGTAGCATGGGTTCCCCGTACCTTATTATAGGCTCCCATGATGCTCCACGCTCCCCCTTTTTCCACAGCCGCCTTAAAAGCAGGCAGATAGATTTCGTACAACGCCCGGTCGCTTACTTCTACATCGATATGTCCGCGCCATAATTCCTGATTGTTCAGCGCATAATGTTTTACACAAACCGCCACACCGTTCTTCTGTACTTCGCGGATATACGGCACACACATCACAGAAGCCAGATAGGGGTCTTCTCCCATATACTCGAAATTACGTCCATTCAGAGGAGTGCGGTAGATATTTACTCCCGGTCCCAGCAAAACATCCTTTTTACGGTAACGGGCTTCCTCGCCTACTGCGCGTCCATATTTAGCTGCCATTTCAGGATTCCATGTAGCAGCCAGACAGGTTAAGGCAGGAAAAGCCGTACAACTATCATTCGTCCAGTTTGCATATTTCCAGTCATTCCAGTTTATCTCAGCGCGTACACCATGAGGTCCGTCACTCATCCATAACTCAGGAATACCTAACCGGGGGCAACCCGGTGAACTGAATTTACCTTGCGCATAGCTCATACGCACTTTCTCCTCTAATGTCATGCGTTGCAAAGCATCCTGTACCCGTGCTTCCAGAGGTTGGTTATCATCTAAATAAATAGGATTCTGTGCGACAAGTGGCACAAAGACCATTTGCATGGCAAGCAGAGTGGTTAAAAAGAAGTGTTTTTTCATTATTCTATTATATTCTAGTTATTAATCGGTTTTAGATACAAGCAATACCAGTTTTCCCTCACGTATATTCTACCTCAGGTAGAAGAATTCATATTCCGGAGAAACACGATTTTGACTCTTTTACTTATACATCTCACTCTTCGGGCATCTGAAACGGAGACAATCCCTTTAGCATCACACCTTACTTTATTCAACTTCAACAGTAAGCACTGCCTGCCGCAATCCCTCCGAAGTAGCTGTTAAAACAGCTTTTCCCGGAATTCCTCCTATACTTTGCAGCACCACTAAACATTTTCCATAAAAGGCTTTGCGCTTATCATCCTTAAAACGTTCCAATGATATCGGACTGCCGTTGTCCACTCCCGCTATCTTCGCACTTCCTTCAACCGAGAAGCGAATCAGATTCTCCGCATTGGGACAAAGATTTCCTTTTTTGTCGAGTACTTCTACCGTAACAAAGCTCAAATCCTTCCCATCCGCATGAATCCGCGAATTATCGGCCGTCAGGCGAATACAGGAAGGTTCACCGGCAGTATGAATTTCTTTTTCGCCTACTATCTCTCCATCCTTACGGGCTATGACCTTTACGGTTCCCGGTTCGAACGTCACCCGCCACACGGCATGCAAGGTGTCTTCACTCTTTTGCCGAATACCCTGCGAACGTCCGTTCACAAAAAGTTCTACTTCGTCGGCCTGATTATAATAGCACCACATATCCACTACTTCACCCGGTGTCCAGTTCCAATGCGGAAAAAGGTGTAACACAGGACGGTCTGTCCATTCCGACTGATAGAGGTAATAAACATCTTTGGGGAATCCGGCCAAATCGACGATGCCGAAATAAGAGCTACGTGCCGGCCATCCATAAGGAGTAGGTTCTCCGATATAATCAAATCCGGTCCAGATGTACTGACCGCTTATAAAATCATTTTTCTTTATCAGTTTCAAGGTCTCTTCATGCGTATTGCCCCAAGGTACGTGACAATTCTCATACGAAGAACAAGAGAAACTCTCGTCGTGGAAAGGTTTGTCCCAACGTGCCGGCCAAACAAAAACCGTATCGCTGGGCATGCGATAATAACCGCGGGTCATGAGAGCGGAATTACTTTCGGTAAGCAGGAAAGGATAGCCCGGAAAGTTTTTAGGTACCTCTACCACATTCTTATTATGGTAATTATAACCGATGATATCCAACGCACCCGAACGGAATAGATGGTTTTTAGGATTCGGTTCGTTACATCCGGCAGTCACCGAACGAGTAGCATCCAACTCTTTCACCATATCGGCCAGTTTCTTTGTCAACAAGGAGTTGACACTCATTTCATCTCCTTTGGCAAGCATATCTGCCGAATGCCCAAAATTCAATATCAGGTTTGCTTCCTCAAGGCTCATCGTATCCGCCTTGGCATCCGACCACTGTTCGAGCACTTCGTTACCGATACTCCACAAAAAGACAGACGGATGATTGCGGTCGCGCATAATAAAATCACGCAAATCCCGCTCGTGCCACTCATCGAAATAACGAGCGTAATCATGGGCGGTTTTCTTTCTGCGCCACATATCAAAGGCTTCATCCATGACGATGAATCCCATTCTGTCGCACAAATCGAGCAGTTCCGGAGCCGGAGGATTATGCGAACAACGGATTCCGTTACAACCCATTCCTTTCAATATCTCAAGTTGCCGTTCCAATGCCCGAACATGGACGGCTGCCCCCAGGCAACCCAAATCGTGATGCAAACAAACTCCTTTGATTTTCACAGGTTCCCCATTCAAAAAGAAACCTTTCCGTGCATCAAAACGAAAGCTACGAATACCAGTTAACGTTTCGTCCTCGTCTACTAATTTCCCATTCCGTCGAATCTCACTCTTCACCTTATACAAATAAGGATGCTCCACCGACCAGCGTATTGGGTTTTGTATTTCAATTTCCTGTTCCACCTCCGGCATAGCTCCTGCCTCTATCTCCACTTCGGAAGAGGACTCTCCTGCTTTCTGCCCGTTCGCATCCAATATAGTGGTAACCAAAGTTGCCTTGGTAGCAGAAGAGGTATAGGCATCCTTCTCCTGCTGTATTTTGGTACAAACACGAAAAGTGGCACGATGCTCCGAAACCTCCTTTGCGGTAACATAGGTTCCCCACTGCGCTATATGCAGAGGATTTACTTTCGTCAACCAGACATTACGATAAATGCCACAACCGGAGTACCAACGCGAATTAGGCTGTTCCGCATTGTCCACCCTCACGGCAATTACATTTTTCCGGTTCCATATTATATAAGGTGTAAGCTCATAGCGAAAAGAGATGTATCCATACGGACGTTTGCCCAAAGAAACACCGTTGACAAATACTTCCGCATTCATATATACCCCATCAAAGTCGATATAAAAATGCTTTCCCTTCTCTTTGGCGTCTGCCACAAAGCTCTTCCGATACCATCCGATGCCACCCGGCAAAGCTCCTCCTCCGGTTCCCGAAGGATTATGTTTCGAGAAGTCCCCTTCTATAGCCCAATCGTGAGGAAGATGAAGCCTTCGCCATTGACTGTCGTCAAAATCGAGAGAGGAAGCGTCCGGAACTTCACCCAAATGAAAAGTCCAACCTTCGTTAAACGAGAGTCGCTCACGCGCACCTGCCTTCATCTTGTTACAGAAAACCAAGCCTATCATCAAGCAGATGAAACAGCTAACTACTATTCTACGGTTCATAGAGATACCTTTTACAATTGAATTACTTGTTTATTGCCTGTGTATTTTACAACCACTCCATTTACATTCAAATCGAACGGTTGCGCCTTCTTTTTACTTACCACTACAATATGGAAAGTACGTTCCTTTAGCATTCCGGTAAAATGGCCCTGCCTGTCACCTATCGTCAGTGTACCGTCAGCCTCTTTATATTCAAATGGAATCATCGCATAGTTGCCCTGTTCATATTGATAGTTTGTCCCCTCATCTTCATATAGGGTAAACTGTCCGTCCGCCCCCTTGTACACATACAGTTTTATCTGCTCCGCCGGCTTTTCATCCGTATACTGCATGTCTTCTCCAAATGGAATAATCGCTCCGGCACGGATGTACAGAGGTATCCGTTCATAAGGGGCATCCACCTTTCTTTGTTCTCCACCTGTTAAATACTTGCCTGTATAAAAGTCGTACCAGCCGGCTGATTCAGGGAAATAAACATTTCGGGAACGGTCGCCATAACGGTAAACGGGAGCGACCATAAAGGAAGGGCCAAACATATACTGGTCTCCGATATCATACACAGTCGTATCTTCCATAAAGTCCATCACCAAAGGACGCATGATGGTGTAATCGTCAAAGTAGGTCATCCCTGCCAAAGAATAGATATAAGGCATCAGGTTATAACGTAATTTCGTATAGTAAACAACCGATTTATAGGCCGAATGTTCCGCAGGAGCTATATTCCAGATTTCCCGGAAAGGGAACTGACCATGCGCACGGTAAAGCGGACAAAACGCACCGAACTGATACCAACGGGTATTCAGCTCACGCCACTCTTTATAATCCTTATTTTCCGTTTTCTTTTTATCCCATTCTTTTTGTCCCGCCACATAACGATTTTCTACACAGAACCCACCGATATCCATCGTCCAATAAGGTATGCCGCTCATGGCAAAGTTTAATCCTGCCGAAATCTGTGCCTTCATATCTTCCCATCGCGTACCGATATCCCCACTCCATGTAGCTGTAGAATAGCGCTGTAAGCCGGAAAAGCCGGAACGGGTCAGCAAGAAAACCCGCTTATCGGGGTCTACACCCCGCTGTCCGTTATAGATAGCCTCTGCATTCATCAACGCATACGCATTAAAATATTCGGTGGAAGGTCCTAATGCAGTAGGGCCGCACAGGGCTTTCCTATAATCCATATCCGTACAGTCGCGCACGTTCGGCTCACTGGCATCCATCCACCAGGCATCGATACCCAACGGATACAACTTTTCATACATTTGTTTCCAGAAAAGCTTTCGGGCATCCGCACTGTATGCATCATAAAACGAATAGTGATATCCTTTTCCTATCCAGTCGCGCAAACTGTCTTTAACCGCTTGTTGATACATCCATCCGTTTTGGTCGAAGGCTTTATAATGGGCTGTATTCACATAGAACTTAGGCCATACGGAAATCATCATCCGGGCATTCATCGCATGAATCGAATCCACCATGGCTTTCGGATTAGGAAAGCGAGCTTTATCAAAATCGTGGCTTCCCCACGCATCTTCAGGCCAATAACTCCAATCCAACACGATGTTATCAATAGGTATCTCTCTGTTTCGGAACTCTTTCAGTGCACCTACTATTTCTTTCGCCGTCTTATAGCGCTCGCGGCTCTGCCAAAAGCCCATCGCCCATTTAGGCATTATCGGCGCTTTGCCCGTTAAAGTACGATAACCGCTGATTACTTCATCCGGATGATTGCCTGCAATAAAATAATAATCGAGTTGCGGAGACATTTCGCTCCACCACGATTGCTTGGTCTGTTCTTCCGGAGCGACAGGATCCAATGCACGCAATCCGCAATAGGACTCTCCACCATCCGGTTTCCATTCCACTTTTAGCGGGATACGCTTCCCGGCTTCCAGATTCACGAAAAACTTATAACTGTTCGGATTCCAGGCTGTGCGCCAACGTTCGGGAACGACCAACCGGTTGTCTATGTAGACTTTTGCATAACCTGCATAATAGAGAATAAACTTATATTCACCGGTTTGCAGTGGTTCAAGTTCTCCTTCGTAGGTTACCTGCGAACCGGATAACGGGAACTTCTTCGGTAGGTTTTTAATGCTTCTCAACGTTTCAAAATAAAGAGAATCTTCCCGACGTATCAGCGTTTCACCTTGCTTGGAGATGTAAGTACCCGTAAGAGAACCGGTTTCACCTTCTTTATTATATAATTTAAACAGCTGGCCTAACTGGGAATAGTCATTCGGATTACCAAAACGGCATAACGAATAACTGTCCAACAAAAGGCCATAGTTCTTGGTAGAAACAATAAACGGAACAGAGACTTTCGTATTATATTGAAACAATTCTTCGTTCTTTCCTTTATAATTGAATTCATCCGATTGATGCTGACCCAATCCATAAAAAGCTTCCTCCTTGGGCGACTCAAATACCTGCCGGATGGTATATCCCTTCGTGCCCTCCACTTCGATGGGTACAAATGATTTTCCTCCACCTTTATTTTCTTCCAATATCACCGTCCCGTTTTTATCGGTAAACCAAACTTCACCGGTAGCCGCTTTCACTAAAGCCTTGATAGCTTCGGTCGAAAGGGTTATCGTATCTCCCTGCCGGGATACGGAATAGGATGTTTTCTGTTGGGAAGGAAGAACGACTAAACTCTGAGGGTCGGCAAACCGTTTATCAGGCGTAGCCGATACCCGGATAATTTTATCTCCCATTACTTGGAGGCGCACGAATTGTGCCTGTTGCGGGAACTTTTGCTGTACCTTTACAATCACTCCGTTCTCTGTTTGTTCATAAAGTTTGCCGGAACATGACATGAGAAGGCATCCGGCCAACATATAGTAAAAAAAGGTTTTCATAGATATTAAATAAAGACTATGCCGACAAAGTTAACAAATTAATCTTTTTCCGCCTCCTTTTATTAAACTTATCTCTTCCCTTTTATTCCGCAACGTTTTGATTAGTAAACTTTTCTTTACCCGACAAAATCTAAAAATGTTCACGGTTTAGAATCATTTATATCTGAAAAAGATTTCGTAGTTTTGTAGCCTAAATCAGTACGATAAAAAGATGAATGCCCATACCTTATTAATAGGAACTTTTATGACGCTGTGCACCATAGGATATGCACAAGAGAAAAAATTTACGCTTACCTCACAAGGAGTAGGTTGCATACAAATGGGAATGAAAGTTACAGACATCCCGGAAACATGTGAGGGACTATATAATAAGGTGGAGAAAAAGGTGATTCCCGGAGGAGACCCGAACGATTTCGAAGCGGAACCCGCACACGACCAATATCTTTTTTATCAGGGTAAAGTAAAAGTGATGGAAATAAGCATCACGCCGGAAGACGAAGGAGCGATACATTATCTAACCGTTTATTCACCCCATATCGAAACAGAACAGGGATTGCATCCAGGCTCTCCCATAAAGGATTTGGTCAATCTTACCGAAGGGGTAGAATGGCAAATTGAAGGGGAATATTACGGAGCTGTCATAAACGGTTGTATCGCGATTGAATTAAAGAGCAAATATCTTACCCCTTCCGGACTTAACAAATACGAAGATGTATTTGTCAACGAAAAAGAGCCGAAGTTCTTTCTCAAAGACTTCAAGCCCGGAAGTAAAATTGAAGAGATATCCGTCTATCAGGAATAAGAATTGGCTAAGTAGCCCAAAAGGCTACCCTACTCCTCTATCTGTGTTTTCGGCCAATTTATCAAGTACAACTTTTCTGTTGCACGTGTGAAAGCAGTGTAGAGCCACCGAAAATAATCCGGAGTAAGGTTCTCATCAGTAACGTATCCCTGGTCAAGAAAAACAGCTTTCCACTGCCCACCCTGTGCTTTATGGCAAGTAACGGCATACGAATACTTCACTTGTAAAGCATTATAATGCGGGTCCGCTTTCATCTTCTTCATCCTATCCTGTTTTAAAGGGATATCCGCATAATCCTCCAATATAGTATAAAACAGCCTGTCGTTATCGGCTTTAGAGAGAGCCGGATAGTCGGTATGCAATGTATCCAACAGGATATTCGCCTCCATTTCATAATCGTTATAATCAGGAAAAGTCAACTGCACTTCGGCAAAACGGAAGCCATACATTTCACGGGTATGCCTTACTCGCCGTACCACAGCAATATCCCCGTTCGCAATAAAATCAATCTCCTTATGATGTTCCGTCCAATAATAATTATTCTTGGCAACCATCAGCAGGTCGCCGGAAGAAAGTTCCTCCTCCCGATAAAGAATGCGATTGCGTATTCCATTATTATATAAGTTTGCCCGTTTATTGGAACGGCAAATAACCATTGTCTCCTCCATTCCATACCGCTGATAAGATTCTTCCAAAGTCTCAATCAATTCATTTCCTGATAGATTACAAATATCAGCAAAACAGGAAAACCTTACTTTAGGAAATTCGAATAGTTCTTCCATAGCTATAAGCCTGCGCAACGACGTTGCATTCCATAAAATACCAGAATCACTCAATTGTCTTACCACCTGAGTCAAGTCAATTTCCCGTACGTGCAAGCCATATCCTTTCAATGCCGTAGCCGATAAAGCCGGACTCTCCTCTTCCCCTACCGGAGGAAGTTGGGCCGTATCTCCCATCAATAACAAACGGCAACCAGTTCCGGAATATACATATTGAATCAAATCATCCAATAATCGCCCCGTACCGAAGACCGAACCGGACAGGCCATCATTGGCTATCATGGAAGCCTCGTCCACTATAAATAAGGTATGTTGATACAAATTATCATTCAATGAAAAGTTCGTCTGCTCATTAGAGAAAGTTTTCTGCCTGTATATCTTCTTATGAATAGTAAAAGCGGAATGTCCGGCATAGAGCGAAAATACTTTTGCCGCTCTCCCGGTTGGCGCCATCAATATAGACTTCTGCTTTAAGGCATCCATGGTTTTTACTAATGCACCCACCAACGAAGTTTTACCCGTTCCGGCATAACCCCTTAATATAAAAATTTCTTCAGACGTATGCGATAGTAGAAATTCAGATAAGGTTTCAATCGCTTTCTCCTGCTCAGAAGTTGGTTGGAAATGAAAATTTTCCTTAATTTGTCGTTCTAAATAATTATTTATCATTTTTCTATATGAAAAAGTTCGTGGAACTACTCGCTATTTATATTTATTTATTTATTTTTGCCGTACGAATATAAACTAAAAAAAACGTATTTATATCATGAAAACAGTATTTAATATCATTTTAGCTGCTTGTATGGTTGGTCTGTTATATTTGTGCTATGAAAGCATTATGGGACCTATACAGTTCAACAAGGAAAAAGATGCCAGAGAAGAACTGATTAAAGCACGATTAATCGACATCCGTAAAGCACAAGTGGAATATCGAGGTTTACATGGCGGACGCTATACCGACAGTTTCGATAGCTTAATTGCATTCGTAAAAGAAGCAAAACTTCCGTTTGTAAGAAAAGAAGGAGTCCTTAGCGACGACCAACTTGAAGCCGGATTGACTGAAGATAAGGCTATGGCTATGATTAGTAAAGCTAAACGTACCAATAACTGGAAAGAGGTAGAAGCTGCCGGATTAATGAACTTCAAACGTGATACAATATGGGTAGCAATGGTCGACACTATCTTTGGAGGTAAATACAATGCCGACTCTATACGTTATGTCCCGTTTGGAAATGGTGCAACCTTTGAAATGGCTATTAAAGAAGACAGTACCAAATCCGGTGCAAGATTCTATTTGTTCGAAGCTAAAACTCCATATACTGCTTACTTGAGCGATTTGAACCAACAGGAATTGAATAACCTGATTGATACACAAACCAAACTTAGTAGATTCCCTGGTTTGAAAGTTGGTGATATTGAAATACCGAATAACAACGCAGGTAACTGGGAATAATGGCTGAAATATTTGACTTTAATAATTCAGAACAATATACCTTATCCATCCGTCTGAGTACGGATGGATTTTCTTTTTCTGTATACAATCCGATACTGGACCACTCTTTCTATTATATACCTTATAAGATAGACCGTTCCTTATCAATGGTTGCGAATATTAAAGAAATGCTTCAGCAAAACGAGTTTCTTAAACTTACCTACAAACGCATACGTATCTATATAGCCCAGCCGGATTATATACCTGTTCCTTTCGAGCTGTTTGATGAAGAAGAAATAGAAGAACTCTATTACCAAAGTCATCAGAAAGAAAGTAACAACCTGATTCTTCATAACATCCTTCCCAAAGCGAATGTGGTGATGTTATACGGACTGAATAAAGCTGTATACCAGCTGCTGAAAGAACAATTCCCGGAAGCCAGGTTTTATTCTATTGCAAGTCCGCTTACCGAATACTTTACAGGGAAAAGTTATTTAGGCAACAGTAAGAAGTTGTATGCTTACCTGCAGGGCGAGAACTTAACGGTTTTATGCTTTGAAAGAGGAAAACTGCTATTACTGAACTCTTTTGTATGCAAACAAACCAATGACTATATATACTACCTGTTATATATATGGAAACAATTGAACTATGACCAGAACCGGGATGAACTCCACTTAACAGGTATCTTCCCGGAGAAAGATATATTGGTTCATCAATTACGGAAATATCTCCGTCAAGTATACATCATCAACCCGACAGCGGAATTCAACCGTTCGGAGTTCTCTAAGATAGAAGAAATACCATTCGATTTACAAACCTCATTTTTATGTGATATATAGCCTATGCGAGTTATCAGCGGAATATATAAAAGAAGAAGATTCGACATTCCTCGTACTTTCAAAGCACGACCGACTACCGATTTTGCCAAAGAGAACTTATTCAACGTGTTATCCAATTACATGGATTTTGAGGAGCATGTTTCAGCCTTGGACCTTTTTGCCGGCACAGGAAGTATTAGCATCGAATTGGTTTCACGTGGATGTGACAAAGTCATTTCGGTAGAAAAAGACCCGCAACACTATGCTTTTATCAGCCAGATAATGAAGGAGGTAAAAACAGACAAGTGTATTCCTATACGAGGCGATGTATTCCGTTTTATCGAACGCTGCAACGAACAATTTGATTTCATCTTTGCCGACCCTCCTTATGAACTAAAAGGACTGGAGACCATTCCTTCTCTTATTTTTGAACGCCAACTACTGAAAGAGGACGGATTATTCGTTTTGGAACATGGAAAGAAGAATCACTTTGAGGACAACCCGCACTTTGTAGAACATCGCTCCTATGGTAGCGTAAACTTCTCCATTTTCAGAGCAACGGTGAAAGAAGACGAACGATAGATTCCTTCGCTCTCTGTTTGGAAGAGCGCCGCATCCATACCTTATATGAAATCTGTACGCTATCTCGCTGGTCTTGAAGAAAGATTTCCTTCATCAACAAAGCGGTTTCTGTATCGTAGATAAAAGAGTTGATTTCAAAATTATGCTCAAAGCTACGAAAGTCCATATTCGTAGACCCTACAGTAGAAAGGCTATCATCTGAGACCATTAATTTGGAATGGAGGAAACCTTTCTGATAGAAATAAACCTTTACCCCGGCACTCAGCATATCGTCCACATAAGAAAGTGTACCTAAATGGGTAATCATTGAATCGGCATGTTCGGGAATCATCAAGCGTACATCTACTCCGGAGAGTGCAGCCGTTTGCAAAGCGGCTAAAATAGGTTCCGTGGGTAAGAAATAAGGGGTTTGCACATAAAAATAACGCTTGGCGTTACTTATAGCCAACAGCAATCCCTGCATGATAGCTTTCCACTCTCCTACAGGTTCCGAAGTAACGGTCTGTATTAAAGCTTCTCCGCATACATCGACCGATGGATAATACTTAGAAGCCGTAATTAACGAACGAGTTACAAAAAACCAATCAATTAAAAAATTACTCTGCAAACCATATACGGCACGTCCTTTTATCATTAAATGGGTATCGCGCCAAATTCCATATTTCCCGGGTTTCAGATACCGTTCGGCGATGTTCATTCCACCAATGAAGCCTACCTTTCCGTCAATAATCACAATTTTACGGTGATTACGATAGTTTATTCTACTGGTAAACAAAGGGAAACGAACTTTTAAGAAACCTCGGACCTCAATACCTGCCGTTCGCATTTGGTCGAAAAAACGATTCGGTACATGCCAGCATCCCACATCATCGTATAGCAAACGTACCTCCACTCCTTCCTGAGCTTTATCAATCAGAATATCCCGGACCAAACGTCCGATGGAGTCATCTTCAAAGATATAGAATTCAAGGTGGATATGGTGTTTGGCATGACTAATCTCACGGATTAACGATTGCACCATGGAATACCCGCTTGTGTAGACTTCATTGTAATTGTTCTCAAAAGGAAGCGCGCGATTCAGTGTCCGAAAGAGCTGGATAAGGGAATAATGTTCACTTGGTAATTCGAAAGAGGATTGGGAGATAAAACCTTGCAAAGACTTTTTAGTCAGCATATCGGCACTCTTTTGACTGATGAGACGTTCTTTACGGGTATTGCGTCCGAAAAAGAAATAAAGAATGACGCCTATTACAGGTAAGAAAAGCAATACCACCATCCATGCCATGGTCTTTACCGGATTCCGATTGTCGAGCACTAGCATAATAACCAGACCGATAACCAGTATCAGGTATAAAACAATAAATATGACTGACACGATATGGTTTAATAAAAAGTTCCAGTCCATTGCTTTAGATTTTATCGTTTACAAAAATAAAATAAATAAAAAGATTATAGAGATATTTGCCTCACATTCTGCAAACAGGCCTCTTTTTTAACGTATTACTATAAATTCCCGGTTCATGGAAAGCTTTTAAATTCCAAGGATAACCTTCTTTCTTTCATGGATACTCTATATTGGTTGGGGTAGAAAGCTTTTCAATGTTTTTCTTTTCTACAAGTTTCTCCTATTATCATATAAACAAGAAAGGGAGGCGGGTTGTTTTCGAATAGTGTTATGCAAGCGGCTTCGTTAGAAGTTCTAAATTATGACAATTCCTTTCATAAGCAGCGTCTCATGGCAATCACTAGTTTGGTTTCTTTTCGGTTTGGCTGAAGCAGATACGGTCCGGTAGAATGAAGCTGTTACCGGCTGCAAAAGTGAATCATTTACGGAGTATTATTAGAATGACCTACGTAATGTTATTGGCCAAGCCTACGGAAGGGGTGTTGCGTAGGCCTACGGAAGCACATTAGATACGCCTGTGCAATCTCATTGAAATAGCCTATTCAGTACCGAGTAGATAACCTACACCTAAACAGCTGTTTACAACAAGCAAAGCATCGTATGCACTTGCTTCGTTTTACAAACAGAACTATTGCCAGACTTACCTTTCAATTACATGGAAAAAGAAGAAGGCAAGTAGGTCTTTCATCCTCCGGGAGGAGAAGCGAAGAAGGTTTATATTAAGTACAAAAGATTGACATACGTTCTATGCTTATACCAATATAAACAAAAAGAAGAAGGCCTTCTCCACCTTGCACCGTTAGTGCAATAGTGTTGAAAGCCTTCAATACGTATAGTTGTTCGTTTTTGTGGTTTTACATTCTACGGCCACCGCCGAAGCCACCACGGCCACCGCCGAAACCTCCGGGAGGGAATCCGCCGTCAAAACCACCACGATTCCTCATATCACGCATCTTGCTACGCGTTTCCTTATCGCCGAACAAGTTCAACCTATATACAAAGTGTACCATACAGTAGCTGTTTATAGAGTTATATTCGGTATCTCTTCTTTGAGAAGCGGAGATAGAACGACTGATGTTGCTTTGGTTATGAAGAATATCGAATACCTGCAATGTCAACGTCGCCGCATTTCCTTTCAGGAAGTTCTGAGAAAGCTGTGCATTCCAAATCAATTCGTCGCGATTCATGTTTGCATCGCTGTATCCACGACGACAACTGTTCGATACACTTGTGGAGAACGACATATTCCATGGGAAACGAACATTGGATTCGGCTCCGTAAGAGAAATCGTAAGTATCCATGTTACTGCTTTCCTGCAAGGAGCTCCGTACATGACTGTAATTCAACGAACCATTCAACGATACATCAAACCAATCGTTACGATATCCTCCGCTTACCCGCTCACCAATATTCATACGCCGCGTTGTATTCTTCAGAGTCTCCTTATTTTGCAACAAATAGGCCACCATGTTACGATAGTTTGCACTGGTATTGGTATTATAGGTGAACTTTTTATTGTTCTTTAAAGCGGAAGAGAATCCGAAACGTCCGTTCACACTCCAGTTACCATTAATATTCTCCGGCTTGGTAATGCGTCCACCGGTTTCCGTATTATAGGTGACCATATTGCTGATATCGTTCAGTGTATTTTCGAAACTCAAACTGGTATTGATTCCTTGTTGCTTGTCGACATTGTATGTATCAAACGAAGCATTCAAAGAGTTCTTAAACGATGGTTTCAAACCGGGATTACCTTGTGTTATGTTCAAAGGGTTAGAATCGTCGGTGATATCCAACAAATCGGTCATACTTGGTTGGTCCGTACTTCCCCGGTAACTGATACGCAAACGAGTTTGCTTGGAGAAACGGTAACGGAAATCAACGGTCGGTGTAAAGTTAGTCACCGTACGGATTACCAAGGTATCCAGCTGCGACTTCTTATAACTCATTTCCGACTTCTGCGGCATGAGTGTCACACCTAAGTTCAACTGATACTTCTCGCGTATGAAACGCAGGTTGGCAGAGATATCATTGATATAGTTCTTGTATTCCGCAAATTTACTTTGGTCGGCATCGTAGTTAGCCTCATCGTCATATCCGTTAGGAAGAATAGGGAATTCGAAATCGCCTATATTATAAGTAGAACGGTCGCTCTTTGAGTACTTGTACTGGTACTTGTAGCTGAATTGCAGAAATGTATTCTTAAATACCGGTTCACTATACGTCAACTGTGCTACATAATTCCAATTCTTGGTAGGAGTGGTAGAGTAACGGTTTATTTCCTGGTTGCGGCCTTCTACCTGAAAATACTCAATGCGTGACTGTGAAATCTGTTCACTTTCATTTTTAGAATACCCGGCAGACCCTCTGAACGTAATGTTACGTCCCTTGTTATTCAGTCTCCGGTTTACCTGCAATACTCCATTAAATGAGTGCGAGTTTCCCTCACTCTGTGAAAGTTGATTCTGGTGGTTCACTCGGATGTCTTTCAACCGTTCATCGTCAAACTCTTCCAGCGGATTGGTAATGCCATCCTTATAAGGGTCTTCATTAAAAGTGGCAGACAAGCTCTGTGAATGACTTTCGGACGTACTGTACGAGAAGTTGGGACGGAAGATAATATTCGTCATCGTATCGGGTTTCCATTCCAAACGGAAATCACCGTTCCATCCGGTACTTCTACTAAAGTTCTTACTCAATGAGTTAGAAAAAGAATTGCCTGTTTCGAGGAAAGTTTCCGAAGAAGTCTTACTCTCCGTATCATTATTATTATAAGAATAGTTGATATTACCTCCGAGTTCTATTTTAGGAGTAGCGATAGCAAAGTTAAAGCCTCCCGTTTTATCGGTACGCAAGCCGTTGTTTCCTCCTCTGAAGCCTCCGCGACGGCCGAAACCCGGGTCGCCGGTATTACCCAGAGAGCCCATTCCGGTTAATTGTTTATTATCCGCAAAACGGTTTACCATCACCTTGGTAGAGTAGCGGTCTTTTGTACCGCCAGCTACATCGGCATTTCCAAACCAACCTTGTTTCATGCCTTTCTTCACGGTTAAATCGAGCACCGTCTCCTCGTCGCCGTCATCAATACCGGTAACACGGGCCAAATCGGACTTCTTCTCGTATGTTTTAAGTTTCTCTACCATATCGACCGGAAGATTCTTTAAAGCCATATCTTTCTTATTTCCGAAGAATTCTTTTCCATCCACTAATATCTTGCTAATGGTCTTTCCATTTACCGTAATGTTACCGTCTTCGTCCACTTCGGCACCCGGCAATTTCTTTACCAGTTCTTCCAAGGCCGAGCCTTCGGGCACACGGTAAGCCGAACTATTATAGACTAACGTATCTTCCACAGCTTGCACTTGCGGCGCCTCAGCTACAATAACCGCTTCCTTCATCAGAATACCCTCATCGGAAAGAGTCATTCGTCCTACATTGACTCTTGGTCTGGAGGCTGTCAGCTGTAATGTCTTCCAAACAGGACTATACCCTACATAGGAAACCTTTAAAAGGTATTTTCCGGGTTTCACGGCCGGCAGAGAAAAGCGCCCGTTTGTTGAACTTACATTACCATTTATATATGCACTATCCGGCAGCGATAATATCTGAACAGTTGCCTGCTCTATAGGGGCATTTACCTCTGCGTCCCAAACGGTACCGGAGACTGTTACTTTCGTGTCTTGTGCTTGAATCAGACTGAAACCCAGTCCACATAGTAGCAAAGAAAGGAAAATTCGTTTCATAAAATTATAAGGTTGTGTTTAATTTCAATGCTTTTTTGACAGCTTTATAGGACAAAGGTTTAATATTTCAATAAAAACTTTTCGGTAGAATAGATGAATCGCCTTATTCTATAGACGAAAGGTCTTATCGTGGCTAAAATAACTCTTAATGTTACGCTGTGTAACTAACTATGTTATAGAAATAACTCTTAATGTTATGCAGCGTAACTAACTATGTTAGCAAAAGTAGCTACAATCTGACACATCCCGGCTTCTATTTCCGATTTTTTGTTATACCTTTGCCCTGTATTTAGTACCCTACGATTATGAGTAAACAGGAAGTTATCCTATCCGAGAAACCGGAACAGAGCCTTACGAAGGCTATTCAACAAATAGCTTTCGATAAGCTATTTATCCTTACCGATGAGAATACGCATCGCTTTTGCCTTCCTCTCATTCAGGAAATAGAATGTTTAAAAGGAACAGACCCCATCCTTATCGGAGCGGGAGATACACATAAAACACTGGAAACATTGGCTTCCGTATGGAAAGCATTGGGCGACCGCGGCGCCAGCCGTCATTCCCTGCTCATCAATTTAGGAGGAGGCATGGTCACCGATTTGGGAGGTTTCGCCGCATCCACCTTTAAAAGAGGTATACCTTATATAAATGTACCCACCACTTTACTGGCCATGGTCGACGCTTCGGTAGGCGGAAAGACGGGTATCAACTTCAACGGATTAAAAAACGAAGTCGGGGTATTTGCTCCGGCGCAGAGTGTTATCATCGATACGGAGTTCTTGAAATCGTTGGACAGGGAGAATCTCTGTTCCGGCTATGCGGAGATGTTGAAACACGGACTTATCAGTACGGAAAGCCATTGGGCGGAATTGCTGAACTTCGATATCTGCCAACCGGATTATAAAGCGCTGCAAGCACTGGTAGCGCAATCGGTACGGATAAAGGAAGATATTGTAGAGCAGGACCCGTATGAAAAGGGCATCCGTAAAGCACTGAATCTGGGACATACCGTGGGGCATGCATTCGAAAGCCTGGCACTGGAAGAGAACCGGGCGCACCTGCATGGATATGCGGTTGCATGGGGATTGGTGTGCGAACTCTATTTCTCCTGCATTAAAACCGGCTTCCCCAAAGACAAGTTGCGCCAGACCATCCGGTTTATTAAAGAAAACTACGGAGTATTCACCTTCGACTGCAAACAGTACGACCGGTTATACGAATTTATGACGCACGATAAAAAGAACGAAGCGGGCATCATCAACTTCACGTTATTGGAAGATATCGGCCAAATCCGCATCAACCAATCGGCTACCAAAGAAGAGATATTCGAAATGCTCGACTTCTACAGAGAATCGATGGGGTGCTGATGTTCGCACATTTCGTTCAAACTTTATCACTTTTGTTACAAGGTAACATTTCTGCTATTCGGTGAAACATTTGTTATAGTTTCTCCTTTTCAGGGTTTCTATTTTTGCCTTCGGAAAAACAAACCGACAAATCTATTAACCTTTAAACAAATACGTAATATGAAAAGCAAGAAATGGTACTTCACCGTATTGATTCTTTTATCCGGCATTTCATTGAACAGTTTCGCCCAAGCGGATACCGTTAAAGTAACCTCTAACTCTAAAGAAGAAGGTAACCGGAATGTAATGTTGAACGCAGCCAGCGCCAACGGTCCCCGTGAAATATCGATAGGATTGCCCGGAGGCGATGTGAATGTACTCGAAAACGGACTTCCCGTTGTCTACAACTCCAATCCCCATAATGTAAATACCCATTGGCGGGGCGACAGCAGTTTGGAACATAGCGGACTGCTAAAGATTTCAGAAACAGCCATCACTACCGGCAACATCGGGTATGCCGTCAACACGTTCACCCAATTGGGAGTACATGGAAACAAAACATTCAATGGCATACTGAATTACAATACCAACCACTTCGGCAAGCAACAGTTCGACCTGAATCTAAACGGAAGTTTAGGAAACAACTGGTTCTATAGTGGAAGCATGTACCAGAATTTCGACCCGGGAAGCTTTAAACTCCGCTTTGCCCAATACCAAGACCGTACTGAAATCTACAAGTTGTCATTAAGCAAGCTCTATCATCAAGGAAGAGGACAGTTTTCCGTTATCTATCACTATAGCAACAGCCATTGGCTTTCGAACGCTACAACCGGAGCACCTTTCATCTACGTGGGTGATGGTAGTGTTAAAGAGATACCCGGATTCAGCCTCGGCACCTCCTCTTATCTTCCCAATGTCGGCGATATCCCATACATGGACATCCGCACCGGCGAAATAAAAAGCACCAGCCTATATGACGCCACGGCAAGTAAAGGAAACCAACTGACCGTTCTTCACCGTTACAAATGGGACAACGGACTGGAATGGAAAGTAAACATGAAATACGACCATGCTCTGGGTTCTTACCTCTACCAAACCCCTATGGCTATGGGAGAAAAAAGTACCACCGACGGATACAGCACAAAAGAAGCCGACGGAACCCTGACACCGTATGAGGGACATGTACAAAGCCGTATGTCCTGTTTCAATAGAGGAAACATCGACGAAGTATTCTTTACCACCGAATTATCCCGTCAACACAACAACATGACCTGGCGTCTGGGGTTAAACGAATGGTATTACAATGTGGATTATGCCTCAAACACCACCATGTACGACCACACCGTAGAAGAATATCCACGTATACTCTACAGCGCCGACACTGATAATGTTCACCACTATGGCCGTACACCTTATTATAATATGAATCAAAACGCTTCGGAATATTACAGAGGGCACGAAAACAAACTGGCCTTATATGCCACCCATGATTGGGACCTCAGCAACAAATGGAATGTATACTACGGGGCACGTTTCGAATATCAGCACCTTTCGGGCGAAAACCTTGCGGTATGCAATGAAGAAGGAAAAACAACAGGGCGCTTTGCTGACTACCATATAGGTGCTACAGCTGCAGACGGCACACGGATTACACCTAGGAATTACAGCTACGACTGGTTAAATATGGCCTTTACCGCCGCCGCTACGTATAAAATGACCCAACAATTCGGTCTGACCGCCGACTTTACCTACAATACACAACGCCCGAACCTGTCGAACTTTGCTCCGGCCGAGATGCCGAATACCGATAAGATTACCATTCCATTGGGACGTGCCGGTATCTATTACAACAACAATTGGATTAGCTTGACCTCTTTGTTCACTTACATTGCCAAAACAAACAATAATTCCACCCTCAACCTAATCAATCCCAACGACCCTACCGGACAAGATATTAAAGCAGCTCCTTTGAGCTACGATATTGAAACCATCGGATGGACCACCGATGCCGTAGTTAAACCGTTCAAAGGATTCGACTTTCATTTCTTGTTTACTTACCAAAGTCCGAAGTACAAGAAATATGAAACAGGCGTAACATTCAGCGATGGAAGCACATCAAGTATCAACGCTACAGGTAACATCGTTACGGAAATTCCCAAAGTACTGATAGAGTTAGACCCTAGTTACTACCTTACCAAAGACTTAAAGATATGGGCCAGTCTCCGTTACTTCAGTAAAACCTACGCCAACATCAAGAATGCATACTACTTTAACGGACGTTGGGAAACTTTTGGCGGAATCAACTGGGATGTGAATAAACATCTGTCTCTGAGCGGCACGGTTATCAACATCCTGAATCAAACAGGAGCCAAAGGAAGCATTTCGGGAGCAGAACTGGTAGACAAAGAAAATGCAGCCCAATACAACGGGGCTTGGATGGCAGGAAGCTACATCCGTCCGTTTACGGTAGAGTTCTCGGCCAAAGTAACATTCTAAAAAGATTCAATAGGTAACAAATAGAATAGAAAATGAAACAATTGTTTCAGCCGGTAAAATCAGTTATAGCTAATTTTACCGGCACAAAAAAGAAGCATTCAACAAACCCTTAAATCATAAACCATTATGAAAACAAATTTTATTCATCTTACATTAGGCATGGCTTTCGCTATGGGTATCTTTTCCTGCCAATCGGGCCAAAAAGGTTTTACACTGGAACATCAAGGTGACTCTCTCACCATTATACATATCACCCAACCGTCTAAATATCTGCTGTTCCCCATTCAAGAAAACAGTAAAGAAGGACAAGTGAAATTAGATACAGGTAATCCATCGGATACGGAAATGGACATACGGCTGTCAACCGATAGTGTTGAGTATTATGTTCCGTTTGCTTTATCGGAAAACGGTAAAGAGGCAAAAGTCATCATCCGCAACGTAGAAGCAAACGCTATGTGCTGGGACAGCATCCGCCTTTCAAACACTTTTGATACGGCAAACCGCGACAAATTCCGTCCTGTTTATCACCATACCCCTTTATACGGATGGATGAACGATGCAAACGGACTGGTATATAAAGACGGCGAATATCACCTCTATTTCCAATATAATCCCTACGGTTCGGTTTGGGGAAACATGCATTGGGGACACTCCGTAAGCAATGACCTGATACATTGGAAACACCTCGACCCTGCCATTGCACGCGATACACTCGGACACATCTTTTCAGGTAGCGCCATTGTAGACAAAGAGAATCAGGCAGGTTACGGAAAGGATGCTATCATAGCCTTTTACACCTCAGCCAGCGACAAGAACGGACAAATTCAGTGCATGGCACACAGCGAGGACAACGGTTACACATATACCAAATACGAAAAGAACCCTATCCTTACCCCGTTCGACGGACTGAAAGACTTCCGCGACCCTAAAGTTTTCTGGTATGCTCCCGACGAAAAGTGGGTGATGGTGGTTTCCGCCGATAAAGAGATACGTTTCTATTCTTCATCCAATTTAAAAGACTGGACTTATATGAGCGGATTCGGAGAAGGATACGGTATGCAACCCAGCCAATTCGAATGTCCCGACTTTATACAACTTCCTGTTGACGGTGACACGACACGCATGAAATGGGCTTTGATTGTAAACATCAACCCTGGATGTCTGTTCGGAGGAAGCGCTACCCAATATTTTACAGGCGATTTCAATGGAAAAGAATTCATCTGCGACACCCAACCGGAAGTCGTAAAATGGCTGGACTGGGGTAAAGACCATTATGCAACCGTCTGTTTCTCCAATACCGACCAGCGCATCATCGCCGTGCCTTGGATGAGCAACTGGCAATACGCCAACTTTGTACCGACCAAACAATTCCGTAGCGCCAATGCCCTACCACGCGAACTGTTCCTTTATACCGAAAATGGAGACATCTACATGGGTGCCAATGTCGTAAAAGAGGCAGAAAGCTTGCGCAAAGAGCATAAAGAGATTCCGGCATTCAGTTTAGAGCACACTTATTTAGTAGAGAATTTGTTCGCCAAGAATCAAGGAGCCATGGAAATAAATGTAGAACTGGTTCCGGAAAAAGCACAGATAGAAGGAATAGAGCTGCAGAACAGCCTGGGAGAGAAAGTAAAAATCTATCTGGACATGAAAGCAATGAAACTGGTAATGGACCGTACGCAGAGTGGTGTGGTCGATTTCGGACGCAACAGTATACCTCATGCCAAAGAAACACACGACCACCGGAAGACCAACTCCATCAACTATGTGGATGATTTCGCCTTGGCTACCTGGGCACCTATTCAAAAAGCCACAAGTTATTCGTTGCAAATCTTTGTAGACAGATGCTCTATAGAGCTATTTCTAAATGGCGGAAAAGTAGCCATGACCAACCTTGTGTTCCCGAATGAGCCTTACAATACGCTGCAATTCTATAGCGAAGGCGGACAAAGCAAAGTAAACAAACTGAATGTTTACCGGTTAGAATGATAAGAATTACTCCGGAGCGAATGCTTTTGCAAACGAAAAAATATCCGCTCCGGATACCCTAAACAAACATCTTTTTACGCACGTATAAGCATAGGCTCACACATGTATAAGTATAGGGTCACGTTTATAGGAGCGCAGAGCGACGCATATATAAGCGTAAAAAAGAAACTTTTAGAACCCAAACAACTCTTTATTTATTATCCAGAATCATGAAAGACACCAAGAATATATATCTCAAATTAATCCCGGTAATGCTCTGCTTCTTTGCCATGGGATTTGTCGACCTGGTAGGCATTGCCTCCAATTATGTAAAAGCCGACTTAGGACTAAGCGACTCACAAGCCAATATCTTCCCGTCACTTGTTTTCTTTTGGTTTTTGATTTTCTCCGTCCCTACGGGAATGCTCATGAATAAGATTGGTCGGAAAAAGACTGTGTTATTAAGTCTCCTTATCACCTTCCTTTCCTTGCTGTTACCCATCTTCGGCAATGGCTATGCCATCATGCTCCTATCCTTTTCGTTATTGGGTATAGGCAACACATTGATGCAAACGTCACTCAATCCTTTGCTTTCCAATATCATTACCAGCAATAAACTGGCAAGCAGTCTTACATTCGGACAGTTCGTCAAAACCATTGCTTCTTTTCTGGCTCCATACATCGCCATGTGGGGAGCCACACAAAGCATCCCGACTTTCGGCTTGAGCTGGCGTGTATTGTTTCCTATTTACATGACTATTGCCATCGCTGCCATTCTATTTCTTTATATAACTCCTATTACAGAAGAGAAAATGGAAGGGAAAGCCTCTACCTTCAAAGAATGTTTCGCTTTGCTTGGCGAACCGTTTATTCTACTCTCTTTCTTAGGCATTATCTGCCATGTAGGCATTGATGTCGGTACCAACACGACAGCCCCTAAAATATTGATGGAACGTCTGAACTGGGAATTGGCCGAGGCCTCTTTCGCTACCAGTCTCTACTTTATTTTCCGTACGGTAGGTTCTTTTCTGGGAGTTTTCATCCTCAGCAAATTGTCTAGTAAAACTTTTTTTGGAATCAGTGCCCTGATGATAACACTGGCTATGGTGGGATTATTTTTCTTTGATACGCAAACACCTATCTATATATGCATTGCCTTAATTGGGTTCGGCAACTCGAATGTGTTCCCCATCATCTTTTCACAAGCCCTGTTGCACATGCCTCATAAGAAGAATGAAGTCTCGGGATTGATGATTATGGGATTGTTCGGAGGCACTATCTTCCCTCTTATCATGGGATTTGCATCCGATGCCGTAGGCCAACTGGGAGCGGTTAGTGTCATGATAGTAGGCGCTATGTACCTGATATATTACACTTCTAAAATCAAATTATTCAATAAAAACCATTAAACAAATCATATCATGAATAACGTAATAGTAGGAATGGGAGAAGCCCTATGGGACATACTTCCTGAAGGAAAAAAGATAGGAGGAGCTCCGGCCAACTTCGCTTACCACATAGCTCAATTGGGTTTGGACGGCCGTGTAGTCAGTGCCATTGGTAACGATAAACTCGGCACGGAGATTCTGGAAAACTTTAACGAGAAGAAGTTGAATTACCTGATAGAGAAAGTTCCTTACCCCACCGGAACCGTCCTCGTGGAACTCGATAATGCAGGAATACCTCATTATAATATCAAAGAAAACGTGGCCTGGGACAATATCCCCTATACCACTTCTTTGGAAGAACTGGCCAAACATACCCAAGCGGTCTGCTTCGGTTCCTTGGCCCAACGCAACATTGTTTCCCGCGAAACCATCCATCGCTTTCTCGATGCAATGCCCGATAACGAAGGACAACTAAAAATATTCGACATCAACCTGCGACAGGATTTCTATTCAAAAGAAGTGCTTTGTAGCTCGTTCCGTAAATGCAATATCCTGAAAATAAACGATGAAGAACTCATTACAATCAGCCGCATGTTTGGCTATCCCGGTATTGATTTACAAGATAAATGCTGGATATTATTGGCTAAGTACAATCTGAAAATGCTGATTCTAACATGTGGCGTCAATGGTAGCTACGTATTTACACCCGGAGAAGTCTCTTTTGTAGATACCCCCAAAGTAAAAGTAGCCGATACGGTAGGGGCAGGAGATTCCTTTACCGCTGCTTTCTGCACAGGCATATTAAAAGGAATGTCCATACCGGAAGCACACCGGTTGGCTGTTAAAATCTCTGCTTACGTTTGTACTCAAAACGGAGCCATGCCGCCCATGCCTAAAGAATTGAGAGAAAGCTTCCTTTAGGATGCAATAAAAGAGTCCGAATACGGAAACTTTCAAATAAAACCGGTTGCATCTGTAAAGAAATCGTATATCTTTGCAGATGTAACTTTTATCTGGCTCTATGAAACACAGTTCCCTTTTTCTACTCCTGCTTCTCCTTTTTACGGCTTGCCATAAGCCGACCACCCATTATGTAATTGGGGTATCACAATGCAGCGAAGACGAATGGAGACAACAGATGAACAAAGAAATGCTTCGCGAAATACTGTTTTACGAAAACACGGATATTGAAATCCGAACCGCCAGAGATAACAGTAACAAACAGATTGAAGACATCCGATATTTCATTGATAAAAAAGTAGACCTGTTGGTTATAGCTCCCAACGAAGCTGCAATCATAACTCCCGTTGTAGAGAAAGCCTTTCGGCAAGGAATTCCGGTAATCATTGTAGACCGGAAAATACTCTCCGACCAATACACTGCCTACATCGGAGCCGATAACTACGCCATAGGCAAAGCGGCAGGCTACTACATAGGGAATCGCTTGGGAGGCAAAGGGAATGTAGTGGAACTTACCGGATTATCCGGCTCTACCCCGGCTATAGAGCGACATAAAGGTTTTGCAGAATCTCTCTCCGAATATCCGCAAATCAAGTTGCTGGACAGCAAAGATGCCGAATGGTTGCAAAGTCCGGCAGAAGAAACAATGGAGCATCTTCTAAAAGTCTTTCCACAGATTGATGTAGTGTTTGCCCAAAACGACAGGATGGCAGTTGGCGCTTATCTTGCCGCCCGCAAACAAAACCGTGAAAAAGATATCCGTTTTATCGGTATCGATGCACTGCCCGATACGGACGCCGGAGTAGACCAAGTGCTGAACGGAGTCTTCGATGCTACTTTTATCTACCCTACGGGTGGGGATAAAGTAATACAGACAGCTATGGCTATTCTGAAAAAGAAACCGTTCAAAAAAGAAACGATTCTTTCTACAGCCGTTGTCGACAAGAGTAATGCACAAGTCATGAAACTGCAAAACCAGCATATCGATGAACTGGACAGTAAAATAGAAACCTTGGACAGACAGATAGATTCTTATCTCTCCCGTTATTCCACACAACAACTTTTGTTATACTCCATCCTAGCCATCACTATTCTGACGGTGGCTTTATGCGGAATACTGATTAAAGCTTATTGGACCAAAGACCGCCTGAACAAAGAGCTGGCTAAACGGAATGATAAAATCACCCGCCAGAAAGAACAGTTGGAGCAACAGCGCGACCAGCTTATCGCACTATCCCGCCAACTGGAAGAAGCCACACATTCCAAACTAGTATTCTTTACCAATGTATCACATGACTTCCGCACTCCGTTGACGTTGATTGCCGGACCTATAGAACAGTTGCTTTCCAAAAGTTCCCTTACTTCCGCTGAAACCGAACTGTTGGAGATTGCCCATAAGAACACCCGGATTCTTTTGCGTTTAGTAAACCAGATTCTCGACTTCCGAAAATACGAGAATGGGAAAATGGAACTCACCTGCTCAGAGTTCGATTTGCAGCAAGCCATAGAAGAGTGGAACACATCCTTCCGTACCGCAGCCCTGCAAAAGCATATCAAATTCTCTTATGAAGCGGAGACTAAAACCCGCAACTACTTAGTAAAGCTGGATTTGGAAAAGATGGAAAGCATCTATTTCAATCTGATATCGAACGCATTGAAATTTACTCCGGAAAACGGACATATCCATTCCCGCCTCGACTACTTTCTAAAAGAAGATGTACCCTACGTCCAACTTACCATCAGCGATGACGGCATCGGCATTTCGACAGAACATGCGCAAAACATCTTCGACCGGTTTTATAAAACAAATGTACACCATACCGGTTCCGGCATCGGACTGGCTTTGGTTAAAGCATTTGTAGAGTTACAAGGAGGAACGATACAGGTAAAAAGCAAAGAGAAAAAAGGAACTACTTTCATCCTCGAAATACCAGCTTATCCCTCCCCTAACCAAACGACAACAGAGACAGAACAAACGGCAGCCGAACTTCTTCAACCTAAAACAGAAGAAAATAAAGCCGGACCATTCCTTTTAAAAGAAGCATCTCCTGCAAAAGGAAGCGACGAAGGCAATAAAGCAGACATCTCTACCGGCTTGAACCCGGATAAAGAAACCATTCTTGTTATAGATGACAATCAGGATATATGCCATTATATCACACAATTGCTTTCCGAGCATTACACCCTCATCGAAGCACACAATGGAAAGGAGGGGCTGAATATGGCTATGAAATATGTACCTGATTTAATTATCAGCGACATCATGATGCCCGAAATGGACGGCATAGAATGTTGCCGGCATTTAAAGACGGAGTTGCAAACCAGCCATATTCCTGTTATTCTCCTTACGGCTTGTTCGTTAGACGAACAACGTATCAGTGGCTTTGAAAACGGTGCCGATTCATACATATCCAAACCCTTCAACTCGCAATTGCTTGTTACACGCATACGTAACTTGCTGGATAACCGCAACCGCCTTAAACAGTTTTTCGGAGATGCCACCACCTTATCCAAAGAGTCGGTTAGCCATACAGACAAAGATTTTATAACTAAATTCCGCCGGCAGATAGAACTAAATCTTTCCAATTCCGATTTAAGTGTAGAAGATTTAGGCGGACAGATGGGATTGAGCCGTGTACAACTATACCGGAAGATAAAAGCCTTGACAAACTATTCGCCCAATGAACTATTACGGATAGCCCGGTTAAAAAGAGCGGCTTCTTTACTTTCTTCTACGGAAAAAACCATTGCAGAAATCACTTATGAAGTAGGCTTTACTTCTCCCTCTTATTTTACTAAATGCTATAAAGAATATTTTGGAGAAAACCCCACAGAGCTGATAAAAAGAAAAAAATAAACCTTCAAGATGTTTCAATAAGCAAAAGATACATTAAATCATTTAACAACTTTAGTTCATTTTATTGAATCTGCTACCTTTGTTCGCATTATTTAAACACATAGCAAATATGGCTACACAAAGCTTTAAGCAGGAAGGCTTAAACAAACAGCAGGTTGAAGAAAGCAGAAGAGTTAACGGAAACAACTTACTAACTCCTCCTAAACGGGAATCTATCTGGAAACTATATCTGGAAAAGTTCAAAGACCCGGTTATTAAAATCTTATTACTGGCCGCCTTCTTTTCACTCATCATTTCATGTATCGAAAACGAATACGCCGAAACGGTCGGCATTATTCTGGCTATCTTTCTGGCTACCGGCATCGGATTTTACTTTGAGTATGATGCCGGCAAGAAGTTTGATTTGCTGAATGCATCGAACGAGGACACCTTGGTACGGGTAATCCGCGACGGTGCCATACACGAAATTCCCCGAAAGGAAGTAGTGGTGGGAGACATTGTCATGCTCGAAAACGGCGAAGAGGTGCCGGCCGACGGAGTGTTGCTGGAAGCTATTTCCATGCAAATCAACGAATCGAACCTTACCGGCGAACCGATGGTTGAAAAGACGACCAATGAAGAGCACTTCGATAAGGAGGCCACTTACCCCTCGAACAGGGTAATGCGTGGAACAACCGTTGTCGACGGACATGGTATCATGGAAGTGCAACAGGTGGGTGACGCTACCGAAATAGGCAAAGTGGCCCGGCAGGCTACCGAGAAATCAGAAGAACAGACACCGCTTAACATACAACTTACCCGACTGGCTAACCTTATAGGCAAAATTGGTTTTATCGTAGCCGGCCTCACTTTTGTGGGCTTTGTTTCACACGGGTTATACAACTATTTACAAGTACACACCGTAACAGGCTGGGAACAGTACTTGGAGATAGCCCGAATCGTATTGAACTATTTTATGCTGGCTGTTACACTTGTTGTAGTAAGTGTGCCGGAAGGATTGCCCATGAGCGTAACCCTGAGTTTAGCGTTAAACATGCGGCGTATGTTGGCTACCAACAATCTGGTTCGCAAAATGCACGCATGCGAAACGATGGGAGCTGTAACGGTTATCTGTACGGATAAAACCGGAACGCTGACACAAAACAAGATGCAGGTTCACGAGACACAATTCTACGGATTAGACGAACAGACTCCGGAATCAGGAGAAATGTTCGACCGGATAACAGAGGGCATTGCTACAAACTCCACGGCTTTTCTGGAACAAACAGAGAGTGGAGAGATAAAGGGAGTGGGTAATCCTACTGAGATAGCCTTACTGCTCTGGATGGATGCACAAAAGAAAAATTATCTGATACTGCGTACCGGAGCTAAAACCATCGACCAACTGCCTTTCTCTACCGAACGCAAATTTATGGCTACCCTTGTCCGTTCGAAACTCGACGGAAAGAAGGTTGTCTATATGAAAGGTGCACCTGAAATCATTCTGAAGAAGTGCTCGCAGGTATGCACCCCCAACGGGAACCAACCTCTCTCAACCCGACAAACCGATATCGAACAGCAATTGCTGGACTACCAGAACATGGCCATGCGCACACTGGGCTTTGCTTACAAACAGATAGACGAGAACGGTTCGGAAGATTGCGCCAAGTTGACCGAAACCAATGATTACATCTTTATGGGCATCGCCGCCATCTCCGACCCGGTACGTCCGGATGTGCCTGCAGCGGTAGCACAATGTCAGGACGCAGGCATTCAGGTAAAAATCGTAACGGGCGATACGCCGGGAACGGCCACGGAAATTGCGCGGCAAATAGGACTTTGGAAGCCGGAAGATACGGAACGCAACCGCATTACCGGAGTCGACTTTGCGGCTTTAAGTGATGAAGAGGCATTGGAACGGGTAATGGACTTGAAAATCATGTCGCGCGCACGACCGATGGACAAACAGCGTCTGGTACAGCTGCTTCAGAAAAAAGGAGCGGTGGTAGCGGTAACCGGTGACGGAACCAATGATGCGCCGGCTCTGAACCATGCGCAAGTAGGATTGAGCATGGGAACCGGAACGTCCGTAGCCAAAGAAGCCAGCGACATTACATTGCTCGACGATTCGTTCCGCAGCATCGGCACGGCCGTTATGTGGGGACGTTCGCTCTACAAGAATATCCAACGTTTCATTGTTTTCCAGTTAACGATTAACCTAATAGCCATGTTTACCGTACTGGTGGGAAGTTTTATCGGTACAGCCATTCCTTTAACCGTTACGCAAATGCTTTGGGTCAATTTAATTATGGATACGTTCGCCGCCCTGGCTCTGGCTTCCATTCCACCCAATGCGGATGTCATGAAAGAGAAGCCGAGAAAAAACACGGATTTCATCATTACCCCATCTATGTATCGCAACATTATCGGGTGCGGCGTCGCTTTCATTCTCATATTGATAACATTGTATGTTTATTTTGCTCACAACGACGGACTCCAGATTCGGGAATTGACCATCTTCTTCACGGTATTCGTCATGCTCCAGTTCTGGAACCTGTTCAACGCACGCGTATTGGGTACGAACCATTCGGCTTTAAGCGGTTTTTCCCATTCCTACATTGTACCGGGGGTAGCCTTGTTAATCCTTATCGGACAATATGTGATTGTTCAGTTTGGAGGTGAGGTATTCCGTACTACACCTCTTGATTGGGAAACATGGGGAATCATCTTCATTGCCACCTCACCGGTTCTCTGGATTGGCGAAATCTACAGATTCTTTCAAAGAAGAATTATTAAGTTGAGAGTGGAGAGTTGAGAGTTTTAGTCAGTTGAAAGTTGAAAGTTGAAAGTGAATTCAATGGAAAGCTTATTCAATTAAAAGTGGGCAATTGAACGTTGATTGTGAGAGCATTAAATAGAATGAAATACTTAATCTGAAAAGTGAATAGCTACGAAAAACAAGCACGTAAAGCAGTAAAGTAAACAGTGCCAAGCGTTATTAGGCACTGTTCCCTAATTTTGCATAAATAGAAAACTACAGGATTCAAGTTTTATACTTGAATCCTGTTTTCAAATATGGAACTATAATCTATTAAGCTTTAATGTAAACAGTTATTCTTCGCTTTCCATTTTCCATTGGCTAAAACTCTCAACTCTCCACTCTCAACTTAATAAGCTCTCCCTTAATAAACCGGAATATAAATCTCCGTAAGCAAATCCTCCGGACGGGTATCAGCCGGATTGTTCAGATAACGTTCGGCACTGGCCTCATCCCGCAAGGTACATTCCATTTCAGGAATATACTTTCCATAGATGGTATCATACACGGCCTGCAAATTACTGTACGGACCCTTATACAAAAAGATGGCATAGCGTCCTGCGGGAAGTTCCTTAAAACCTACATCCCCTTTCGGCATCGCTTTATCCGACAGCTGCAGGCATACATCCGTACGGAGTTTATCCGTGGGAGTTACTTTGGGGTCATCATGATAAATACACAACGGAGACATCTCTTTTACGGGTAAAGCCTGCTCTTGCGCAAAGTGGAACAGACGCATCCACGTTCCGCAATAATCGTTCGACTTATAATCACCCAACAGACGGATATAAATTACATTTCTGGCAGGAATTGCCTTCACTTCTCTTGTCATCTCCAAATCCGGATTAATAATGGCTGGTTTCATAATTACAAAGTTTTTATTGTTTCGATACTCTAAAGGTGAAATGCCATAGAACTGCCTGAACACCTTCGAAAGGGAAGATGGAGAAGAGTATCCGATACGATAAGCGATGTCCGCAATCGGCAAATCGGAATAACGTAACAAACGGGCGGCGGCTTCGGTGCGTGTCCGGACAATAAACATACCGATAGGCTCGCCCAGGAAAGCTTTCATGATGCGATGAAAATAAAAAGGAGAGAAATGAGAGATGCCGGCCAGCAATTTTAAATCAATCTCCTCTCCCAAATGCTGATTAATGTAATCGACCACCGCATTGACACACTTTTGATACTCTTCCAACGTCGTTTTCTTCTGTTGCATGGTTTCTATGGTTTTTGTTTCACACGACAAAGATAAGCAGCGAAAAGAGAACGGACTTGTCCGATGTTGCTAAAAACCGTTTTTACTGAAAAAGAATTATCTCGAAGCAATGTAAATGATTCGTTAGAGTGATTGTTGTGTACACCCGTTTTTTAAACGAACGTTCATTTGGGAGGAAACGAACGTTCGTTTAGCCTTGAATGAACGTTCGTTTCCCCTCAAACGCACTGGAGGGGAAAAATGAGTGTACGGGAAAGGCAAGCTAAATGGAGGTGTATCAAAACTAAATTGTCCATTCTAAAAAGTGACAGATTATAACGAATAAAAGCCAAATAATCCTAATAGAACTCTGTTTTGAAATAATGATAATGCGTAACCTTGGTGTGACGTCTCCGTTAGCCTTGATTGCTAATCCGGTAGTTATAAAGCAGCATGAGTATAAAAAGGAAGATAATGTATTTCGTGTTGGGTACCTGGGAGGCTCTTTTAATGTCTTTAAGGGTAGTCAAGTTTCAGATTAAAAGTGGTTCTTTCTTAAATTTGAGTTTTGACCAGTCTTCGAGCCTTAAGTGTGTCGTAGGCTCTGTGAATTTATATCTGAACTCTAAATAGAATGATAGGCTCCGGGCACACTTCCGGTTTGGATATATGTTCCGGCTTTGCATTATGTATTCAAGCACAAGGAAAGCCGTCTTCCGGACAAAGAACACACAGCTTCTATCCCAAGAGCATGCATACGGCTTGTTTGTTTCCTATATTAGGAGACGGATTGTTTCACATATTAGAAGAAAATCATCTCATAATATAGGAGACACTTTTCGGGAAGGCATCCTCCACATAAGCTTGCTTAGTATTTACGAAAAACCAGACGCGTATCCTCCGAACGGAGAATCAACCGCTTATGTGTCAGCGTTTCCACTTCAAAGTTCTGTATGGTATCTTTCAGACCCAAAGGTTCTACGGTCCGCTTGTTCGAATTACGGATAGTTATATAGATGGAATCATTCTCATAACGATAATGACCGAAGCAATTGTTTCCACCCTTCTGTTTCACATTCACCACATTCACCTGAAAGCTATAATAAATAGATGTATCCACCATCTGCCACATACCGTCGAGTTTACTGTCATAGCCCTCTTTTCCGTCGCATGCGCCGAACAACAGCACACATAACGTCCCTATCCACAATGCTTTCTTCATAAATTAAATCCTCCTGTTTTACGAATGGTTATCATACCTCCGGTGCTTCTTCCCAACAAATCCCCGGCATCAGCGGCCGCGCTCAGGGTAAAAGTCCATCCCTTCCACTTCCCGGGCGAATAAGACAATTCGGCCAAACCGTTCCAGTTATTCTCTATATCATCGAAAGGAGTATCGTATGTACCCCAGTTGCGAGTGGCGCTAAGTAAGAAACGATAGCGCAACCCCTGAACAGGTTCACCATTGAGGCCGACGTGGAAACCTTCTACCCGGTTATTCCGAAACGTCAAGTCATTCTTTCCATTATATATAGGAGAAGTCAACAACGGATTTCCCAGTCCCATACCCCAATGCTCCCATCCGGTATATTGGCCATTGTTATAATAGTTATCGGCACCTGTATAGTTCCTGCCCCAAAGCGCATTATCATTGTAATTCAGAAAGTGGAACGCCCCACTTTGGTCTTTTGTATAAAGATACTCGGCTACCAGCGATTCGATTATCCGGTTCTTTGGGAAAGTCACTTCCAGTCCTACCAAACAATCTTCCCACATGCCATAGGCAAACTCCATGCCCGAATGGTCTTCAAAAGGATGTTCGTAATACCCCCGCACTTTCCAGGTAGGGAATCTATATTCAACCGCCAGATGATAACTGCCCAAATGATTACCCAATACATTAATCTGGTCGCTCTCCGACGCATCGCCATCCCCGTTCCCCGGAAGCAACACTTTGAAGAAATCTTTCAGTTTATGAGGCGTGCGATATACATGTCCGTTAGGATAATAACAGTCGCCTCCGAACTGTGCCATCATCTCAATGCCCGCCGTTACGCTGAATGGTATCTTTTCATTTTCCAGCTTTACAAACAGCGCTTTCGAATGATACAAGGCATTCTTCGTATACTTGTTTTTTCCCTGCACATAATCCGTTTGGAAGGAATCGTCCGTAAAACGGCCATAAGCCAAATGCCCCTTCACATGCAACCAGTTGCGACACCCCGGTATCGGAACAAAATCCGGAATGGAGATACGCACCTGCGGCACCGGACGGGCGTTGGACGATAAACTAAGTCCTCCCGTACTAAGGGCATCATTCTTCAGTTCGCTCCCACGCTCCTTACTGCCTATGCTCAACACAAAGTCATGATATCGCAAATCAAGATAAGCCTGTTGCACAAAAAAGCCGGATGTAAAACGATGTGCTCCGGCCAGTTCCAAGCCCCATGCATACGAAAACTTCTTCAGAGGATTTTCCTGATGAAAAACCCCGGCACTTAAATAAGCCGTATTTCTCTTTATGGAAGAGACGCCATATTTGTTTGCGACGAGCCAAAAGGGAGTATGTGCTCCCGTACTTACCGAAACTCCCGTCTCTATATCATATTGTAAATAGTCGGATTGGGCATAAGTATATATAGACAATAAACTTACTAAACAAAATATCAGCAATTGTTTCATTATACAAGCTAAATTGATTTAAGAATAAATAGAATTCTGCAAATTTAACAATAAGCTCAGATATACTTTATAAATAAAGAATTCTTTTTCTATTTTTTAAACAACGCGGCTCTTATTTACTGTTTACCTAAAAAAAATTAAAAAAGAACAACTTCCTTTTTATTCATACTTCTATCTCTCTATCTTTGGAACACAAATTTAGTATATGAACGAGATTATTATTATTCTGTTACTTATCGTACTTAACGGAGTTTTCTCCATGTCGGAAATAGCCTTAATATCAGCACGCAAGTCGAAATTGTCGAGTGATGCGAAGAAAGGAAGTAAAACAGCTAAAGCGGCATTGGATTTAGCCAATGAACCCGACCGTTTTTTGTCAACCATTCAAATCGGTATTACTTTAATCGGTATCCTTACCGGTATCTACTCAGGAGATGTATTAGCCAAAGACTTTTCGAACATCCTACTCTCTTGGGGTGTTGCCGTAAAATATGCCTATCCGTTGGCACAGGTACTTATTATTGTGGTAGTTACCTATCTGTCCATTGTAATGGGAGAACTTGTTCCGAAACGTATCGGGCTCAATCTGGCAGACTCTGCCGCTAAATTTATAGCCATCCCCATGAGGGTTCTTTCCTGGATTGCTATGCCTTTTGTGTGGATTCTGTCTCATAGTACAGTTTTATTAATAAGAGTACTCGGACTGTCCAAATCGGCAAGTAAGGTTACGGAGGATGAAATTAAATCTATCATTCAAGAAGGAACCGACTCCGGAGAGGTGCAAGAGGTGGAACAAGATATTATGGAACGTGTACTGGTGTTGGGCGACTTAAAAATATCCTCCATCATGACGCATCGCAAAGATTTGGTCACCTTAGACATACATGCTACAAAAGAGGAAATAGAAAAAACGATTGAGGAAAATACCTTTGAAGTATATCCGGTGGTAGACAGAGATTTAGAGAATATAAAAGGGATGGTTTATCTGAAGGATTTAGCTATCAAACTGGGAAAACCCGAATTCCAGCTTTCCGCCATCGTACGTCCCGTCACATTCTATCCGGAAAACATGACTGTATACAAAGTATTGGAACAGATGAAGTCTACCCAAATCAACCGGGCTTTCGTTTGCGACGAATTCGGTAGCGTGGAAGGGCTGATTACTTTGCGAGACATCTTTGAAGGATTAGTCGGAAGCATTGACGAACTGCATCAAGAACCGGACATCATAAAGCGCAAAGACAAACCGGGATGGTTAGTGGACGGACAATGTCCGATATATGATTTTCTCGCCTACTTCAATCAGGAAGAGCTCTATACTCCTTGCGACTATAGTACAGTCAGCGGTCTGATTCTGGAACAATTAGAACACATTCCACATGCCGGAGAAACTCTCTGTTGGCACAACTTCACATTCGAAATTGTGGATATGGATGGTATCCGCATTGATAAAATACTAGTTACCCAATAAGATGAGCTCACGAATAAAATGATGGATTGGATAAAAGAATCCAACCCATCATTCATGAATCTAAAGCTTTATAAAATAGGTAAATTCACTCCCGAAGGAGCACTAAAAAACAAAGGTACTGTTCGTCCGTCATAACTCTCACAGCCACATACCGGAAGAACTACGTATCAAAAAAACAAAGGTATTTCTTATTAATTATCATTCCTAACAAAGAGGTCAAGCAACTGACTCTTCTTCACCGGTTTGGTTAAGAATGCGTTACATCCGGCCTCTAAAGCACTCACTCTGTCCGAATCAAAGGCATTGGCGGTCAGCGCAACAATAGGTATATTCATATTGAATTCCCGAATCTTACGTGTAGCTTCCAGACCTCCCATAATCGGCATATTCATATCCATAATAACAAAATCAAATGTTCCTTCGAGCACGCATTGTACGGCCTCTATTCCATTACATACCCTGCTAAGATTGAAACCTTTAAGAATGTTTTTGACCAACAAATAGTTGCTGTCGTTATCTTCGGCCAACAAAATCTTGAAATCCTTTTCAGTAGTATCTTTGAATACAGGCAACTGCGACGAAGAGCCGGAGTCGTTCTTTCCGCCATTATCATCGAGCATTTCTATTTCACAAGGTATCCAAGCCCAGAATGTAGAGCCTACGTTTGGTTCCGATTTAAAACCTATCTCTCCTTCAGCACTATCTATAATCGCTTTGGAAATAGCCAGCCCCAATCCGGTACCTTGAGCAAAATCGTTCAGTTTCTGGAAACGTCCGAATACCCTATCTTGCAGTTCGTATGGAATACCCACTCCGGAATCTTCCACATAAATCCGTATACCTCCTTTCTCGATAGAATATCCCATCTTGATATACCCCGTTTTGGTACATTTAACTGCATTCGTTAAAAAGTTCATCCACACTTGCTTGAGGCGGTTTGGGTCTAAAAAGACAGAACAGTCCGGTCCTAAAGCAGAATGGAACTCAACCTCCGGATTAGTGATTTTTTGTTGAATCGTAGCAGACAACTCACTGCATATTTTACGCAGATTAAATTTCTCCCGTTTGCGTTCAAGGATTCCTGCCTCAATCTTCGAAAGGTCCAGAATATCATTGATTAAACGGAGCAGTAATTCATTATTAAATTCAATAATATCCATATACTCTCTTTTTTCAGTTTCATCTTCACAGTCGACTAATAGTTCGGAGAATCCTACAATCGCATTTAAAGGCGTACGTATCTCATGGCTCATATTAGCCAGGAAAGCAGATTTTATCTTATCCGAGAGCTCTGCTTTTTCTTTCAGGGCTTTTAATTCATTGGCCATTTTCTCCCATTTCGTATTGTTGTATGCAATACCTGTGTAACGGGTTACCGCCCCTTTCTTATTCCTTTCGGCAGGAATTCCGGTTATAATGAGAGTCTGCCACTCCTTATCCCATTTAGTTCTGGAACGATATTGGAAATTAAATTCCTTGTTCATTCCCTGAGACATCTCTTCGAAATAAGCACGAACCGCATTCACATCATCAGGATAAGTAACAAGCAAATAGTCTTCCAATGAAATTTCCTTTTCCGGATTATAATCATTTACCGGGTCGTTAAATGCTTGGAATCGTTTTGTTTCCAAATCAAAAACCCAATAAGACATACCTACGGTTTTAAAGGTAAGCTCCATCCGATAGTTGCGCTCTCTAAGTTCCTCGTCCAATTGGTGCTGCTTGGAAATATTCTGGCGGAACCCGGTAAAACGGGTCACATTCCCCTTATCATCCTTCTCAAAAGGTACACCTATTACATTACAATATTGCCAAGAGTTATCATATTTGGTTTGCATACGACACACAAAATCAATATTCATTTCCTTTCCCATCGTCATCGACTGAAGGGCATCCCAAGCAATAGACTGGTCTTCCGGATGGATGACATTCAAGTATTCCTGCAATGTCAGTAATCTATCCGACCTGTAATCGTTTACCGGATCATTATAAGATTCAAAACGATGGGTACGTACATCAAAATCCCAATGAACAATATTACTGACCTTCATTGCCATTTCACGTTTGGCAATCAGTTCCTGTGCCTTCTTGGCTATCCGTATCCGTTCCGTCACATCCACCTGTGTTCCGATAATCAGCAGTTTACCCCTATGCTCAGACGAAAGACGCATCCGGCTTTCATAATAACGATATTGATTCTGACGTTCATCAAACGCACGTATGGTTATCTGTCCCTGCTCTACTTCATTCTTAACCAACCGATTAAAAAGCTCCGACAAGGTTTCATAATCCTGAGGATGGAGTATCTCTTTCAACTCTTCCAATTTCATTCCATTCTCTGCGATAGTATCTCCATACAATGAACTGAACAGATTATTTTGTAAATCATATACCCACGAAGACATATTGGCAGCTTCCATAGCCATTTCCAAGTTTTTCTTGCTTTCTTCCGTCCGGAAGTCAGCCTCTTTGGTAGCAGTCACATCATTTGTAAGCAGCATGTGTCCCATAAGTATTCCTTTTCCATTACGAATTGGAACAATTTTCACCTCGTAAATAATGGTATTCTGACGGCTGGAAGAAAAGTATTCTCTATTTACCCTATCAAAGTCATACTCAAACTCTAAAGTAATTTCTTCTCCCGATTTTATACGGCCTTCAAGAACCTCATCCATATACGGGCTATCAAAAAGGTTTACTTTATTAATAACAGATGATTTATCTTCGACTCCATATATATCTAATGCGCGAGGATTAATAGCACGCAAAATTCCTTCGGCATCATAGATTTCAACGCCCATCGGCAAGCAAGCATAAACACTCTCCGGAAATAGAATCTGTTCCGTAAGCAATTCTGACATATTGCTCTCAAAACAGGCTTTGCTATCTTTCAGAGAATCTTCCTTTTTTTGTTCCATATTTATTATATGATGTTTTTTATATAATACACTACAACTTTACCGTGTGGCATGAATCGTACGTCGGTATTCCGATGGCGACATACCTGTTTGCTGACGGAAAAAGCGACTTAATGACGATTGGCTGGCAAAATTAGTTTGTTGAGCCACATTTTTTATATCAATATGCGGGTCTCGAAGTAGTTTCTTTATTTCAATAATAACATAATCCGCAATAAGCTCGTGGGGAGACTGGCCGTTCATTTCTTGAATAACTTTAGTCAGATAGGCAGGTGATATACACAATTGGGCGGCATAAAAAGCAATTTCCCTATTACTCCGATAATTTTCGGCAACCAACATCGCAAATTTAAAGGCAATGTTCTCTTTATTTGAGCTTGTAAGAGGCACTTTCTCGCTGTTTGCTTTCTTTAGAAAAGACACATAATAATCCCAAAAATAGATTTGCAGAAGATGCAGAATGGTTTCATTGCGAAAAGCGGGGTCTTCACTACGGCTCCGGTAATTGAGCACACGGCAATAGCTGAGGAAACGTTGAGTTTCACTATCGGTTAAATGATATCGAAAGTTCTTTCGCATATAGAAAAAGAAATCCGGAGTTATTCTCCCCAAACCACTCATGATATCAATAAACATCGTCTTATCAAACTTAAAAAACGTCATGGAGAAATCATCGCTAATATTACGTATCGATGCCAGTTGCAGTGGTAAAACCGTAACAATATCGTTTGCGGAGATTTGATGACTAACCGAAAAAACTTCGATAACGGCTGTTCCACTTGTACAGACGCCACCGAAACCTTCTTTCATATATGCTTCATGCCCATTTAAGGGAAAATGTGAAATATCAGTATATATCATTTAAATGCGAGACTTGTTTCTTATTTAATCAATAATTAGCTTACGAATTTAAAATATTTTTATCTAAAGCATACTATTTACAATCGCAATTGAACGCAAATAGCAAAATTGGGTATTAACCCATTTATCTTTCTAACAAGGTAAATAAACAAAATAGAAATAAGAAAGTTATTGATTCGCAAAGATTAAACAAAAATATTCACTCTCATGCATCCATAAATTTATAAATATATAAGGTATAGTCTATATCAAAAGCCATAGAATCTATTTCATCAGAATGAAGAATATCCTATCTATATGATATCGTCGAAAAGAGGAATAGGTATAACTATGTGAACAAAACGGTTACAGGTACACCCATTTAGATAGTACCACCGGAGAGGTACTAGAAACAGTATGGATTAAGACTTCTGATTTTTATAGCAATCCACACGAATCTGTTATAAAAAGCACTCCCATTTCAGTTTTATTTCAGAAATAAACCCTTTCTTTGTGTCGCAAACGATTTTCAAAAGACAGGAGTATGAAAATATTAATTGTAGAAGACGAACCTTCTTTGAGGGAATTGATTCAGCGCTCGCTCGAAAAAGAACGTTATGTTACAGAAACCGCCGGCGACTACCAAACAGCTCTACAGAAAATAGAGGTGTACGACTATGACTGTGTTTTACTGGACATTATGTTACCGGACGGAAACGGACTAAAAATATTGGAAAGACTAAAAGAATTACATAAACGGGAAAATGTAATCATTATATCGGCCAAAGACTCTCTGGAAGATAAGGTACTCGGGCTGGAACTTGGTGCAGACGATTATTTACCCAAGCCTTTCCACCTGGTAGAACTAACAGCCCGGATTAAAAGTGTTATCCGTCGTAATCACCGGGATGGGGAACTCTATATTCAATTAGGAAACATCCGTATTCAACCGGATACGTTTACCGTATGGGTGGACAATAAGGAAATAGAATTAAACCGGAAAGAATACGACATCCTGTATTATTTCATGAATCGTCCTAACCGGATGATTAATAAAAACACCTTGGCGGAATCTGTATGGGGAGACCACATCGACCAAGTGGACAACTTCGATTTTATTTATACCCAAATAAAGAACTTACGCAAAAAGCTAAAAGAGTACGGAGCCACTGCCGAAATTAAAGCGGTATATGGTTTTGGCTACAAAATGATTGTCGAATAACTAAAGTTTAACTCATGAAACTGCTATACCGCATACTCATTCGCCTATCAATAGGAATTATACTTATCCTTACCGGATGGGGTATCTGTTTTTATATCGCTATTATGGATGAAATAAACGATGAGGTAGACGACAGTTTGGAAGATTATTCGGAGCTCATTATTATACGTTCTTTAGCCGGAGAAGATTTGCCTTCCAAAAGCAGTGGTTCGAATAACCAGTATTTCCTAACGGAGATAGATAAGGAATACGCTGACCGGCATGAAGATATATGCTATCAGGACTCGATGATTTATATTCCGGAAAAAGGAGAAACCGAACCGGCCCGCATCCTCACTACTCTATTCAAAAATGAAGACGAGAAATATTACAAACTAACCGTCTATACTCCAACCATTGAGAAAGAGGACCTCAGAAGCGCTATTCTTCATTTAATCATTTATTTGTATATCGCTCTGCTACTTACCATTATACTTATCAATATATGGGTATTCCGTAAAAGCATGAAACCTCTTTATGTATTGTTACATTGGCTGGATGATTACCGTCTGGGTAAAAAGAATACTCCTCTTCAAAACCAAACAAACGTCACGGAATTCCGTAAACTCAATGAAGCGGCCATACGCTATGCGGCACGTAGCGAAGAAATGTTTGAGCAGCAGAAGCAATTTATCGGTAATGCTTCCCACGAGATGCAAACACCGCTCGCAATCTGCCAAAACCGGATAGAGATGTTAATGGAAGATGAATCTTTGTCCGAAAACCAGATGGAAGAGTTATTGAAAACACATCAGACGTTAGACCATGTAACCAAACTGAACAAATCGCTTTTACTACTGTCAAAGATAGAAAACAGTCAGTTCTCCGATATAAAAGAAGTAGAACTGAACAGCGTTCTAAAACAATATTTAGACGACTATAAAGAAGTCTACGCTTACCGGAACATTACATTAACAATGGATGAAAAAGGTTCGTTTCGGGTGGAGATGAATGAGTCTTTAGCAACCGTACTTATTACTAATTTACTGAAAAACGCTTATGTACATAACATAGAGAACGGACATATCCACATTCTTTTAACTACAAATAGAATCATATTCCGCAATAGCAGTGAACAAACGGCCTTAGACGAAAACCGAATCTTCGAACGTTTTTACCAAGGCTGCAAAAAAGAAGGGTCTACCGGATTGGGATTGGCTATTGCCCATTCCATCTGTAAACAATACGGACTCCTTCTTTCTTATACATATCAAAATAAAGAACATTGTTTCTGCATCGAAAAATCAAAATGAACTTAACCTATACATTGTTATGCAATGCTTTATCGATATCAGTCTATAAAATACGTCTAAAAAAGAAGAGAATGAAATAATGATAGTATCATCGCTTCCTACGGATTACTTCCGTAGAAAAGCCTGAGATTACGAATCTTCTTCTCGGCAAGACGTCCACGCTAACAAATGGTTCACTTCCTGCTTTCTTTGATTTGCTAATTTATATTCTCTATTTTTATCTGCAAATTCTATACTGCAAATTAAGGTATTCAAACAAGAATAGCTATCTCCTCCCGGCATTAGGCCAATGGACAAAACCATAAAAGAATGAACCGAAATCCGATTATGGTTTAGCGCTCTTTAACTCACCGAATCAAGCAGAGCAAACAAAAAAGAAACAAAAGCTCCCATTATCGTTTTTCTTCCGAGAACAACTCTACTTATTTAAGAAATTAAAAGACATGCCGTATAAAACCTTTTCAATAGAGAAAACGTTTTTACGGCATAGCAGAGAAAAAAGAAGAAAATTCTCAGGAGTTCAGAATCTTTTCAGTTTCTCCACTCATCTTTGCAATATAAATAATAAAACAAGAAAGTATCAACCTATAAAAAAGAAACATTATGAAAAAATTAGTACTATTTCTCGTATGCCTGTTCGCTATACAGGCCGCCGTTTGGGCAGATGACGATAAACCTATCAAAGTAGAGCAAATGCCCCAACGTACACAGCAATTCATAAAAAAGCATTTTTCCGATAGTTCCATAGCTCTTGCCAAAATGGAAAGTGGCTTCTTTAGTAAAAGCTACGATGTGATTTTCACTAACGGCAACAAGGCTGAATTCGACAAAAAAGGAGAATGGAAGGAAATTGACTGTAAGTATAGTCAGGTGCCGACTGGTATTATCCCCACAGCTATCCAGAACTATGTAAACAAACAGTATCCTAACACCAAAGTGCTGAAGATAGAAAAAGACGACCGTGGCTACGAAGTGAAGCTATCTAATGGATGGGAACTGAAATTCGACAAAAAGTTCAATGTGATTGATATAGACAAATAGGAACATAAAAAACATTTTAATTATGAAACTGAAATTATACTTATTATTTTTCGCGCTTTGCAGCGTAGTGACTCTACAAAGTTGTAGTGATGATGATGACCCGACAAATGTATCTGAGGCTATCCAAAATGCATTCAAAGCTAAATATCCCTCTGCCACGAATGAAAAATGGGAAATGAAATCGGGATATTATGTAGCGGAATTCAGGGAAAATGGAAAAGAAGTCGACGCTTGGTTTACCTCTAATGCCGAATGGAGTATGACGGAAACGGACTTAGGTACCGATTTAAACTTACTTCCGGACGAAATTAAAACAGCTTTTGAAAATAGCGACTATAAAACTTGGAGAGTGGAAGATATAGATAAATACGAACGTCCGGATAAAACATTTTATCTGATTGAAGTGGAAACTACCGGGCAAAAAGACCGTAAGCTCTTCTATGGAACGGACGGAACACTTATAAAGGATGTTGAGGATGCAGAAAATGACGATATACTTCCCAACACTCCTATCTAAAGAAACTATATAAATAAGGTAATTCTATTAAAGGAACGGTGTTAGCGATGAGAAAGCATCTCATTCTAATGCCGTTTTTGCTGAATAGAAACGGCAACGAACAACTAGTAATGTAAGAAGAAAGATTAGTAATCTTCCCCCATAAAGAACAGTTATCTTTCGGATAAGGATAACTAATCTTATAAGATAAATACAAGGTAGTTTCCTCACCCATTTCCGACATACTTATTTCTCCACCTCTTCAAAATCGATATACTCCCCTTCATCTTTATCAATCACTTTCTTTTTAGAAGTAGTTCCAGAAGTGGAAGAGGTACGGTTCGAATCTTCTTTCTGATTGGATGTGGTATAAGAACGCTGCCCGGAAGCAGAGCTGTCCTTAGGTCCCCAACCAAAAAACATACGGAAGAAACCTCTGACAAGGGAATATATAAAAATAACTGCAAAAAGCAGAAATACGAATAAGCAACCTAAAATATGCATAAATGAACGTCTTTAGTGTTTCATAAGGATAACAACAAGCGTGCCACAGTATTGTTTAGGCTCTCTTTTGTGTCAGTGCCGAAAGAAATACATACCAAATTATAATAGCGGCCAAACCACCGACACCCAACAACAGGATAAAAGGGATACAAACCAATAAGAATATGTATTTAACTTTGTTATCTTTCCAAGAGAGGTTCTTAAACTTTAATGAGAACATGGGGATTTCAGCAATCAACAGCCATGAAGTGAGACAAACCAATGCGAATAAATAAATAGCATTAAAGTGAGCCGAAAGCAAAAAGTCATGCAGGCCTATCACCAACGCTCCCCAAAAAAGCGCATTCGCCGGAGTAGGTACTCCGATGAACGAAGAACTCTGGCGCGGGTCGATATTAAATTTGCCAAGACGCAACGCTGAAAATACCGCAATCAAAAAGGCCGTATAAGGTATATACTCTGCAAAGGGAAATAAGAAATCAGGATAATGTACCTCTTTAAATAAGGAGAAGACAATCATCGCCGGAGCCAGACCGAAGGTAATATCATCGGCTAAAGAATCCAACTCTTTGCCTAGAGGACCCGACACCTTCAATAAACGAGCTAACATTCCATCAAAGAAATCGAATACGGCACCTAATATAATAAAGCCAACGGCTAATTCATATTTCATTTCATAAGCCATGACACAAGCTATACAACCTGAGAAAAGATTACAGCAGGTGATTGCATTGGGAATATGACGAGTCATACAATTAGCCATAGTTTCGGTTATTTTAATTTAGCAATCACAGTTTCGTTACCAACTGTTTTCTGTCCCATCTTTACGCAAATCTCCGTACCTAAGGGCAAATAAACATCCACCCGGGAACCAAATTTAATGAAACCCATGTGTTCATCAATATAACACTCTTCCCCCACTTCCGCATAGGTGACAATACGCCGGGCCATAGCTCCTGCTATCTGGCGGGCCATCACCACATGTCCATCCGGAGTTTCAATAACCACTGTCGAGCGTTCATTCTCCGTACTGGCTTTAGGCAAAAACGCCTTATGGAAATTACCGTTCTGATGCTCTACCTTCTTCACCACTCCGTCAACCGGATACCAATTGGCATGTACATTGACCAGGCTCATAAAGATGGAAATCATTACCCGTTTATCATGGAAATATTCATGTTCGTCCGCAACTTCCGCCACCACAATGGTACCGTCAGCCGGTGCTACAACAATCTTATCCGTCTCTCCTTCGAACAACCGTATAGGACATCGAAAGAAATTAATCATCACCAAATAAATGATGGAACTCAATACCGCAAAAATATAAAAGGGAATTTTGCAATCAATGAAATAGAAAAGTGCCGCATTTATCAACACCAATATAACACAACTCAGTATAAGTATATGGGTACCTTCTCTATGTAATCTTATTTTCTTAAGTTTCTTTAGTCGGTTCATTTTTCCGTTAAAGCTTATTATATCGGGCAAAAGTAGTCTATATTTAATAATTGTGCAAATAAATATTGGTTAGAATTGGAAGAGTAGTATGATTTTGCTTCACTTCTTTATTTGTTCGTAACTTTTTTGAAAAGTTTTTGTTCGTTTCCTAAAAGCCGTGTATCTTTAAACACTTTTTTTAAAGATAGATATAGAATGCAAGATTTTGTACACTTACATGTCCACACCCAATATTCAATCCTCGACGGGCAGGCCAGTATTCCTAAATTAGTAGATAAAGCAATCGCCGACGGAATGAGGGGTATGGCTGTAACCGACCATGGAAATATGTTCGGTATTAAAGAATTTATCAACTACGTAAATAAGAAAAACGGCAAAGTAAAAGACGAACTTAAAGGATTGAAGAAGCAGCTTTCCGAATTGGAAGAAAGCACCGACGCAATTGAAGGAAAAGAGGAAAAAATAGCTTCTTTGAAAGAACAAATAGAAAAAACGAACGCCACGTTCTTTAAGCCCATCATCGGCTGCGAAATGTACGTAGCTCGCCGCAGATTGTTCAACAGAGAGGGCAAACCGGACCAAAGCGGTTATCACTTAATTGTACTCGCCAAAAACGAAAAAGGGTATCATAACCTTATTAAATTAGTATCCAAAGCATGGACAGAAGGGTACTATATGCGTCCGAGAACCGACAGGGTGGAACTTGAAAAGTATCATGAGGGACTTATTGTCTGCTCTGCTTGTCTTGGTGGTGAAATCCCCAAACGCATTACGAACGAGCAATGGAGTGATGCTGAAGAAGCCATTCAATGGTATAAGAACCTATTCGGAGACGATTACTATCTCGAATTGCAGCTTCATAAAGCCACAGCCATTCGTGCCAACCACGAAGCGTATGGCATGCAGCTGAAGGTAAATGAGAAACTGATAGAATACAGCAAGAAATTCAATGTAAAACTCATCTGTACAAACGACGTACACTTTGTTGATGAAGAAAATGCCGAAGCGCACGACCGACTGATTTGTCTCAGCACCGGTAAGGATTTGGACGACCCGAAACGAATGCTTTATTCAAAACAGGAGTGGTTCAAAACCAAAGCTGAGATGAATGAAATCTTCTCTTATATTCCCGAAGCGTTAAGCAACACGGTAGAGATTTGCAATCAGGTAGAGACCTACTCTATTGACCACGACCCGATTATGCCAACCTTTGCCATTCCGGAAGATTTTGGGACAGAAGAAGGATACCGAAAGAAATACACGGAGGAAGATTTATTCAACGAATTTACCCGCGATGAGAACGGCAAGGTGGTCATGGATGAAGAGTCTGCCAAAGGCAAGATTCAGAAATTAGGCGGATACGATAAGTTATACCGTATCAAGCTGGAAGCCGATTACCTGAAGAAGTTAACCATGGACGGCGCACGGAAATTCTATGGAGAGAACCTGAGCGATGAAGTCAAAGAACGGTTGAACTTTGAGTTACACATTATGAAGACAATGGGTTTCCCCGGATACTTCTTGATTGTGCAAGACTTCATCAATGCAGCCCGCAATGAATTAGGCGTTTCCGTTGGACCGGGGCGTGGTTCCGCGGCTGGGTCTGCTGTAGCTTACTGTTTAGGTATTACCAAAATTGACCCTATAGCCTACGATTTGCTGTTTGAGCGTTTTCTTAATCCCGACCGTATATCTCTCCCCGATATTGATGTTGACTTCGATGATGACGGACGAGGCGAAGTATTACGCTGGGTAACGGAAAAGTACGGACAGGAGAAAGTGGCCCATATCATTACGTATGGTACTATGGCCACTAAACTAGCCATTAAAGACGTAGCGCGCGTTCAGAAAGTTCCTCTTCCCATTTCGGACAAGCTGTGTAAGTTAATACCGGATAAGATTCCCGATAAAAAGATGAACTTGGCAAATGCTATTGCCTATGTTCCGGAACTGCAAGAAGCAGAAGCCTCTCCCGACCCAATGCTGCGGGATACCATTAAGTACGCCAGAATGCTTGAAGGCAACGTGCGCAACACAGGTGTACATGCTTGCGGTACCATTATCTGCCGTGACGATATTACCGACTGGGTGCCTGTTAGTACCGCCGATGATAAAGAAACGGGAGAAAAGATGCTTGTTACCCAATATGAGGGTTCAGTAATTGAAGAAACCGGATTAATCAAGATGGACTTCCTCGGGCTCAAAACTCTTTCTATTATTAAGGAAGCGTTAGAAAACATACGGTTGAGCTTGGGCGAAGAGCTGGATATCGATTCCATTGATATCAATGACCCGAACACTTACAAACTATACAGCGAAGGAAGAACCATCGGTACATTCCAGTTTGAATCATCCGGAATGCAGAAATATTTAAGAGAGTTGCAACCCACCACTTTCGAGGATTTAATTGCCATGAACGCCCTATATCGTCCGGGTCCAATGGACTACATTCCCGACTTTATTGACCGTAAACAGGGACGTAAACCGATTGAGTACGATATCCCTATTATGGAAAAGTATCTGAAAGATACATACGGCATCACAGTCTACCAAGAGCAAGTGATGCTCCTGTCGCGTTTGCTGGCTGACTTTACACGTGGTGAAAGTGATGCCTTACGTAAAGCCATGGGTAAAAAGCTACGCGACAAGCTGGACCACATGAAACCTAAATTCATTGAAGGAGGAAGGAAAAATGGCCACGACCCTAAAGTATTGGAAAAGATATGGGCTGACTGGGAAAAGTTTGCTTCGTATGCCTTCAACAAGTCTCATGCAACCTGTTATTCGTGGGTAGCTTATCAAACAGCTTACTTAAAAGCCAACTACCCCTCACAATATATGGCAGCCACCCTGAGCCGCAATATTTCGAAAATTGACGAAATCACGAAGTTAATGGACGAATGCAAAGCTATGGGAATACAGGTATTAGGTCCGGACGTAAACGAAAGTAATATGAAATTCTCTGTCAACAAACACGGAGATATCCGTTTCGGTCTCGGCGCTATAAAAGGAGTAGGCGAAAATGCCGTAGTAGCTATTGTAGAAGAACGCGAAGCGAATGGTCCGTTCAAAAGCGTGTTGGATTTCTTTCAACGAGTTAATTTATTGGCTTGTAACAGGAAGAATGTTGAAAACATTATATTGGCAGGTGGATTTGACGCCTTTGATGGAGTAAAACGAGAAACTTTCTTTGCCGCCAATAGTAAAGGAGAAACATATACCGAAGCTTTACTCCGATACGGCTCAAGATACCAATTGGATAAAGCGGCCGCACTCAACTCTCTATTTGGCGATGACAATCCGATAGATATTGCTACTCCAGAAGTACCCAAAGCGGAATCATGGAATGCACTGGAGCGGTTAAACAAAGAAAGAGATTTGGTCGGCATCTACCTTTCCGCTCACCCACTCGACGACTATGCCATCATTCTTGAGAATGTATGTAATACCCACATGAAAGACCTGGAGGATAAAGATAATCTGGTAAACAAAGACCTCACATTAGGGGGTATTGTAACCAACCTACGCGAAGGACGAACCAAAACAGACAAGCCTTTTGGTATCGCCAAGATAGAAGACTATTCGGGTTCTTTTGAGATTCCATTCTTTGGACAAGATTGGCTTACATGGAGTAACTATCTACGTGTTGGCTACTTCCTATATATAAAAGCCAAATGTATACCCCGACAATGGAAACCGGACGAGCTGGACATCAAGGTAAATTCCATAGAGCTCCTACCGGACATTAAAGAGACTCTAATTGAAAAGATTACCATCACAACCCCGTTAGAGGCACTTGATGAAGAATTCATTGCGGACTTCTCCTCTATTGTAAGCGAACATCCCGGCAAAACGGAACTCTACTTCCAGATTAAAGACGGAGAAGGAAAAATGAACATCCACATGATGTCGAGAAAAATGAAGATAACTGTCAAAAAAGACTTAATATCATATATTAAAAGCCGACCGGAGTTGGAATTCAAAATTAATTAATATCTTTGCGAAAAACATTTTAAATATAGAAAACTTATGGCATTAGAAATTACAGATGGAAACTTTGAGGCTTTAGTAGCAGAAGGAAAGCCTGTAGTAGTAGACTTTTGGGCTACATGGTGCGGCCCTTGTAAAAAAATTGCTCCAGATATCGAAGCTTTGGCTAAAGAATATGAAGGTCAAGTAACTATCGGAAAATGCGATGTTGACTCTAACGACGGTTTGACAGGAAAATATGGTGTTCGTAACATCCCCACCGTATTGTTCTTTAAAAACGGCGAAGTAGTAGACAAACAAGTGGGCGCAGCTCCTAAATCTGCATTTGAAGAAAAGATTAAAGCACTGCTTTAATTCTATCCGATATTCAATACAAAGCGAAGAATCTGAGAGAATCCGTATTCATACGGACAGATTCTTCGCTTTGTTTTATAACAACAACCACTAAAAACGGAATGTATATGGCAGAAAATGACGAATTCTTATTGGAAGACGAAGACGATGAAAAGACCATCGAATTCATTAAGAACTATTTACCGCAAGATTTGAAAGGAAAATTTTCCGATGACGAACTATACTACTTCTTGGATGTAATCGTTGATTATTATTCAACAAGTGGTTGTCTGGACACTGAACCTGATAAAGATGGATACATCAATATCGACCAGGATGAGATTGTAAATTACATTGTTGCCGAGGCAAAGAAAGACCAAATGGGAGACTATGAACCGGAAGACATTCTCTTTGTAGTACAAGGAGAAATGGAATACGGCAATTCCATCGGGCTAGTTGATTAATTCGAAAACTTATTCGGCAAGAATAGAGCGCTAAAACAGAGAAGCAGTAGTGGTGAATGACACTAGTAGTCTCGTAGCCTTGCGAGACTACTAACGTTGCCCGTCGTTAGTACAAGTATAAATTCAGCTTATACAAAAAGAGCTCTCTAAGAAACAAAACAACGGCAACTAATTCGCAATGAATTAGTTGCCGTTGTTTTATCTATTGGAATATAATTTGAGAGCTAAACACAACCATCGTAATACCCGATGAGGAAACAAACCTGATGTTTTTGATACTAATTTGAAAGCCAAACACAACGAAGTCGATATATCCGAGCGTAAGTTTGGGGATATTTTTAATACTAATTTAAAAGCCAAACACAACACGGACGTGTAAAACGTCTGATGCAGAATAAGTGTTTTTAATACTACCACAACTGTTGCAAAGATAGCATGCAGACGGGAACAATTATTCCCAATGGTTCAAAGGTACGAATTGGAAAGCGAAGCACAACTATTGAAAGACTATATACAGAAAGAAAATGAATAGAATTATGTATGAAGGAAAAAGTAACATGCCATTCCCAACATAATTAATCCGATTAATCCATAAAACAAACGTGCTTTCTTCCGTCCTACATTCCGCACAACAAATTGTGCATTCTGGGCAGTAAAAAACCAATTCCAGTTACAGATGCTTGCCAACAGAGAAAGTATCCCAGCTACAGCAAACAATATTTGCACAAAATACTGCGCTCCCATATTCTTTCCTCTTATTATATATTTTGTAATATCACCTACAACTTCTCACTTTCAACATTCAATGAAAAAACTCTCCGCTAAATTCATTTTCAACTTTCAATTAAAGAACTTCATCCATTTCTCATTTTCAATTTTCAACTTTCAATTTTCAATTAAATAAGTTTTCAATTAGCTAAAGCTCTCCACTAAAGAAGATTTCCAGAAAACCGATTAAGCCTCAAATTGAATGATACGGCTACCGTCTTCCTGTTCGTCTATTGAAACTTTTACGGCATCCATCGGAAGCAATTCTTCGACCAGTTCCGGCCATTCAATGAAACACAACGCTCCACTATAGAAATAATCTTCATAGCCCATATCATACACCTCTTCCAACCGTTTAATACGATAAAAATCAAAGTGATAAATAAGTTCTCCACTTTCCGAACGGTACTCATTAACAATGGCAAAGGTAGGAGAAGTGATGACATCCTCCGTTACTCCGAGACACTCACAGAGCGCTTTGATAAAAGTAGTTTTACCAGCTCCCATTTTACCGTAGAAAGCAAACACGGTATTGTCTCCCATTGCTTGAATAAAGGCTTTTGCAGCCTCATGAATATTGTCTAAAGAATCGATTTTGATTTCCATATCGCTTTTATTTTCTGTTAATTACTCTACATATAGACTTGCCTGTTTTGCAGCAAGCATAAATCAGGATAGAAAAAAATATAATAGATGCGCCGGAAGGCACATTATAAGCATAAGAAATAAACAAACCGCCCAGACAACTGGCGTAACCAATAAGAATGGACCAGACTATGATAAACTTATAGCGATAAGTAAACAGATTGGCCGTCATCTGGGGAATGGTTAATAACGAAATAGCCAACACGATTCCGACCATACGCAGACAGGACACGATTGTCAGGGCAATGAACATCATTAATATATATTCGAAAAGATGAACCGGAATACGCTGCGAACGGGCAAACTCCCTATCAAAAGAAACATAAATAATCGGATTTAAAAAGAGCGTAAAAAAGAGCATCATCACAGCCGAAAGCACGACTAAGATATAAATATCGGAGCGAGTGATAGTCAGGATATTGCCAAACAGATAGGAGGATAAATCCGGTGCAAAACCCGGTGAAAGGAAACTAAAGATGATACCAATGGCCATACCGAGTGTCCAAAATACGGCAATAGCGGAATCTTCACGCATATCTTTCCGCTTACTTAACCATTCTACGCCAAACGCGGACAATACAGAAAACACAGCCGCCGACAAGATAGGAGGAAAACCAAAGAAAACCCCCAGTCCTATGCCTCCAAAAGAAGCATGAGTAATTCCCCCGCTGATAAAAACCAGACGTTTGGTAACGATATACGTTCCAATCAATCCACAGACAATACTGGCAAAAAGGCTTCCCAACAAAGCATTCTGAAAAAATGTATAGTGTAGTATTTCCATGCTATCTCTCCTCTGTTATCAAACTTTATTCGTTATTCTCCGCTCTCCTACTATCAGAAATACTTCATCCTTTAGCTCATCAGGCAATTCCACTCCACGTAATTGCAAACTACGTACCCAACCTGCCACATCGGTCTCTTGCATGGTATAAAACACATCCCGAAATTCCTCTATCTGCTCGTTCGTATAGTTATCGGAAGAAAGACCTCTGTAGCGGTCCAGTTCTTCATCATCGTAATATTCAATCTGTTTGCTGACTGCCGCCAACAGACTCTCTTTCTCACAAACTTCATGCTGTCCGCAGCATTCCATATCTGCAAGCCGGGCCGCAGGGAGCTCATCCAGTTCACCCTCCGCCACTTTCCGACGAAGTTTACGATTACGCAAGATGCCCAATAAAAGGGCAAACAAAGCTAATACGAGCAAACTGATTATTAAAATCCACATAGTTATTATTTCATTTAAGTTTCATAAGTTCTTTATCCTTTAGTCAGAATTAAATTAGACTATCGAACTTTACTTTAAAGCCCGGCAAGACAAGCTGAGACCTCTATTTATTCCTACCTTCTCAATCCCTACGAAACTTGAGTTATTTCACTTCTGTAAGCGTAAAACCAGCTTCTTCCAAATGAGTCCAATAATGAGGATACGATTTGGAAACCACCTGAGGTTCGTTAATCCGTATCTCCGGCATGACCATACTTGCCGGAGCAAATGCCATCGCCATACGATGGTCTTCATAAGTATCTATTGCCGGACAAGCATCCGCTTCTCCCCGTTCGCCATGCCAATAGAGAACAGAATCATTTTCTTCATTTATCAAATAACCCAGTTTACCCAGTTCTTTTATTAAGGCTGCGATACGGTCGGTCTCTTTAATTTTTAAGCTCTGCAATCCTGTAAAACGAAAAGAGACTCCCAATAAAGCGCATGTCACGACAAACGTTTGAGCTAAATCCGGCTGATTCACAAAATTATACTCCATGTATTTCGTTATCCTGCCTGTTTTTCTCAATCGAACCCGCTTCTCTTCATAAATAGTTTCGACGCCTAATTGTTCAAACAATGCCGCTACAGCCGAATCTCCCTGATAACTTTCACCGAAAAGTCCGTCCAGCGTAATCTCCGCCTTTTCAGAAAGAGCCATTATTTGATACCAATAAGAAGCTGCGCTCCAATCACTTTCTACAAAATATGGGACAGAACGATAGGGAGTAGGTTTCACACAAATAGAATTCTCCGCATCCCAACCGGCAACCGCTCCAAACTCGGCCATAAGTTGCAGCGTCAGATTAATATAAGGACGGGAGATAATTTCTCCTTTCAAATGCAAAACCAGTCCTTCGGGCAACATCGGTCCAATCATCAGCAATGCGGAAATGTATTGGGAACTCACATCTCCCTGTAAGGAAACCTCTTTTCCGCTCAATGTTTTACCCGTAATACGCAACGGCGGAAAACCTTCGTTTCCCACGTATTCTATTTCTGCCCCCAGACTTCGCAAAGCATCTACCAGGATGCGAATAGGGCGTTGCTGCATACGTTGCGTTCCGGTTATTATTTTTGTACCCGGTGTAATAGACAGATAAGCGGTAAGAAAACGCATCGCTGTACCTGCCGCTTTAATATCCAACGTTTCTCCTTTTTCGTTCAATGAATGTATCATAACTTGTGTATCATCGCAGTCGGAAAGGTTTTCAGGAAAAGAGTTTCCATTTCCCATCGCATTGATAATAAGCACACGGTTACTGATACTTTTTGAAGAAGGCAAGTGAACAAGCGTATGTATAGAGGCCGGAGCCGTTACTTTTATTTGCATTTTACGTAATACTTCAACATTTAGTTGCAAAAATAGCAATAAAAGAAATAGGAGTGATATTTTTATAGTGAAAACCTTTGAAGAACTTAAAAAGAACTGAGTGCCACTTCTTAAGTCTTTTTCAATTCTTTTGCTACTTTGAGAAGAGTTTCAATGATTGTAGTATAAGAATTACAAACAACGTCTTAAGCCCCTACTTTTAAAGTACAGCTGCTATTTTCTTTATATTATTCAGTTTTTCGAGCAAAGAACTATTTTTACGCGCCATCTGCATATTATAGTCCGTTTGCATCCTTACAAGCAAATCCGCATTGATACCTAAAGCAGCCTCTAAAAACAAAGCAAACTCAGTCGTTATAGGACGCTTCGCATTCAGCACCTCATTTAAAGCCGAATAAGACAAACCAAATTTCTGCGCAAAATCCTTCTGCTTCAAGCCTCTGCACTCCAGTTCCTCCTTCACCAATTCCCCCGGATGATAGGGACGAAATGATTGTAAATTGTTAGCTGTAATACTCATAATTCCTATTTATAATGATTCGTTATATCCACCAAAGAACAAATTTCAACGAGGGTTTGATTATTTGCACTCATAATCTCCCGAAATTCAAGCCTGTATTGGTCATTAATACGTAAAGAAGAAAATTCTTTCTTATCCCCTTTCAACTTTTCATAGTTTAAAGACCTATATTGATATAAATCCTCTATTTTAGAAGCATTCAACAACACTTTAACACATTTCAAATAACCATTTACTATTTGAGGCTGAAAACGATGTTTCTTGTCATGCGTCTTTCCTTCATCATAAAGTTCTGCCAAATACTCTTTCTCAAATTCTACATTCATACAATGTTCTTTGGTAATACAAAGATAGTAAACAATAAAGAAATTCGCAAATTAAGCGAATTATTTCTATTATCACAGCAGAAAACCAAAAGAATCTTTTGCTACTTTAAAATAAAACATTACTTTTGCATCCGCAATTCGGGGTGTAGCTCAGCCCGGTTAGAGTACTCGTCTGGGGGGCGAGTGGTCGCTAGTTCGAATCTAGTCACCCCGACCGCTGAGAATTAAGGAGTTAAGTCTATGGCTTAACTCCTTTTTATATATAACGATTACGGTTTAATTACACTTTTCTGATAACTTAAAGTCTAAATCATTCAAATCAAAACCTTCTACGAGTTCTCTCAAATCGTCCTCATACTCCTTGTACCATGAATCATCCGGACTAAAAATAGTCCCCCTTTCATAGTGGTGCAGATAATATTCTCAAACCCTCTAAAAATTTTCTGAATGACGTTTCAGTTTGTGGTAACAATCATACATTCTGTTCATTTCTTGATAAAACAAATAATATCTGAATACTACCATAATAAACGAAAAGCCTTTTCAAATGCCTCTTTTATTTCTTCAGGTGTTGCATCCAAAGGAACTATGACTTGTACTGAATTTAAAATCATTATTATTATTAATATTATCAACAGAATGATTACAACTGTCAAAAGACAGCCATTGCCTGATTTTACCTTAATCACCTGAGGAGTGCGTTCTGATTCAGTCTTAACAGAAGTTACCTTATATTTTCCACCAGAATACTTTTCGATACAGTCCTCTACTGAAAGATTATCATCAGGCGACTTTTCGCTGAATTTTTCAGAATCACGACGTTCTTGTCGTGGCTCCTCCCGTGTGTTTAACTTAGTTCTATAAGCTTGCGGCTTATAAGCATCATCTTTATCATCGGCCAATTTTTCAGTATGAAGTTGACTATCCTTGCTAGAGTCAGATTTTATATCAAATCTTTCATCATTAGCTATATATCTATAGGATTTGTGCATTCTCATATTATCCTCAGAATTACTTGTAAATATCAGTTAACTTATCATTCACAAACACCAACATATTAGGAACAGAAGATAGAGAAGTAGAACCTAAAAGATTCATTAATAACATAGCGGCAACAGCAGGCTCTTCACTTTTATCTACTTTATTAGCTTCTGACGCTATTTTTATTTGCATCTTATCTCTGTTTAATAACCAATGCCATCATATCATCGATAAAGAATTGCTTTCAACTTTGCTTTATTGGGCAATTTACTATCTTGTGCTAATGACACAGAAGATATTGTACCACCACATACTAACAAAAAAAACGATAAAAGGAATTGATGTGTTTTCATTACGCGTCCCTCCAACCTAAGATTACATTTGACACTTTTCGTAGCTCCACAAAGATAATAAAATTACTCAAAATAATATTCCTATTAGAAAATATTATCTTCTTTGTTCTGAGCTACTCTATAATACGATAATCAAAATTAGCAAAGGAGAAATGTATAACATAGTGTTCACACCTCTCCTTTGCTCAGCCAGCAATATATCGACTATTAACAATTTATATAGAAACAGGTTATATCCAAATACTTAATTTAATTGCAATATCAAAACGAAGATTTCCGTTTCCAGTACTGTTCTAAGTTATCGGCTTCTTCTTTGGATATCTGTATGACAGCACCATGTTTGGGGGATTTAAAATTAACAGCTTTCATCACTCCTTCATTAAAACGACCTAACGGTTTAAAATTTACGAAATCGGTCGTTTCGCAGAATCCGAAGTTATGCGGGGTTATACCGAAGATATCATACATGACCACCCACTTATCTTCGCCGATACGTTTCCACACATTGGGCGCTTCGCAGGACCTGGGCTCAAAGTCAATCCACTTCGGGTCATACTGATAACCGCTATGGATGCTGTCGGATAGCGCCATCTTAATGCCACTCGGATTTTCTTGCGACACATACGTCATACAATAACGTCCGTCAGGCAGGAGCATGATATCGGCATCCAATATCTGTACTTTCGGATTGGGATGCTCAAACAGTATACGTGGCTCCGTAATCAGTTTGGTAAAGGCATCATCCGTATAAGCGTAATAGAGCTGAGTCTTGCCTCGTCCTATACGCATCGTAAAATAAATCATCATCTTGCCCTCTACCGGGTCATAAGTCGTTTCGGGTGCCCAGGCACAACCTATATTGCCGAATTTATCGGGAAATGCTTTATCTATGCGTACATTGCTACGTGTCCAGTGGATAAGGTCGTCGGACTTCATCAAAACCAACGAACGGTTGTTGCCCCAACCGTACTTGGCTCCATCGCGCTCCCATTCCGTATCACGTAGTCCTTCACGCTGGGCAAAGATATGCAAGTCGGTCATGCAAAGATAGAAAGAGCCGTCCGGACCTCGGGATATATGCGGGTCGCGAATGCCTCGCTGCTCGGCAATGCTATCTCCGGCAATGACCGGTTGCCCGTCATTTACAGCCGTAAAGCTATAGCCGTCGCGACTTGTAGCCATAAAAAGACTATGAGTAGGGTCGCTGAAGAATACAAATAGATAAGCGCCCATCTCTTTCTCTGAAAGGTTCTGTTTCTGCTGCGCCGACGCAAACATTCCGGACAGCAAACATAGCAATACTAGTAATTTTCTTTTCTTCATCATCCTTATTATAAGGTAGGTTCTACTTTTTTAATACTCCCATCTTCGTTGAATTCCAACTTATCCATGCAGACCTCCCGGTGATAACCGGCAGACCGACCCATCTTCACGGCATTAGGACGACGGAAACGATGATAAACAATGTACCATTCGTCTTTTCCGGGAATTTGCAACACGGAATTATGACCGGTTCCATAGATACCTTTCTCCGGTCGTTTGGATAAGATGAGATTATCTTTGGGGATGTTCAAAGGACCCAGAGGAGACGTTGCCGTTGCATAACGGATACGGTAATCTTCACTGCGGGTATCGTTTTCCGACCAAAGAAAATAATAAAGGCCGTTACGATAGAACACATAAGTACCTTCACAATAAGTACCGTCTTTCGGTGTCAAGCGAACCATTTTGCTACGGTCGAAAGAAATCATGTCCTCATTCAACTCTACCGCCGCAAGATAGTGATTACCCCAATAGAGGTAATATTTACCCGATACGGGGTCTTGGAAAACATCGGGGTCAATCTCCTGCCCGCCTCTCTGTCCTTCCGGACGGAAAGCGATAAGCGGTTTGCCTAATGCATCCCGAAACGGGCCGGTAGGTTCGTCGGCTACAGCCACTCCTATCTTTTTACCTGCCGTGAAATAATAGAAATAGGTGTACTTATTCTTTATTTTACGTTCAATAATGCAGGGCGCCCAGGCATTGTTATCTGCCCAAGCAATGTCTTTCTTCAAATCGAGAATCACACCTTCGTCTTTCCAGTCTTTCAGGTTGTCGGAAGAAAAGGCTTTGAAATAAGAGCCATTCCAGTTATGAAAGCCGTCGCTTGTGGGATAAATATAGTATTTCCCTGTTTTTTGGGAATACATCACTTCCGGGTCGGCATAATACCCTTTCAACACCGGATTGTTCTTGTTATCGAAAGGAAGATAACCGCGGTCGGCACCTTCGGTACTGATATTTACTTTCTTGATGGTTCCGTCGGAATTGTATTGCATAAACTCCGCGCAAACAGAACGGCTATAACTTGTTCCTTCCGGAAGACCTCCGTTGTGGGTAAAGAAATACCATTGTCCTTTGAACTCAACAATAGCCGGATGCGTCGTATTGCTGTTGCCTGCAATCTCCGATAAAATTCCTTTGTACTCGTAAGGACCTTCGATATGCTCCGCCATGGCGTATGCTATCTTCTCCGGCCAACCGGCAGCATAAGTCAGATAGTATTTTCCGTTATATTTGTGTACCCAAGGCGCTTCGGTAAATTGAAAGCCTTTAAAATCAATCCGCTTTATTTCACCGTCTATCTCAATCATGTTTTCCTTCAACTTGGCATAATAGCAAATCTTATTTCCCCAAAAGATATACGCCTGTCCGTCATCGTCAATAAATACAGCCGGGTCGATACATACCCACGAATGTTTGGCGCCCGCACAGTCGTTTTTGGTGAGCAACGGCTTACCAAGAGCATCCTTAAACGGGCCTTCGGGACGGTCGGATACCGCTACCCCGATGCCGGAGCCGTTGGTACTGATATAGTAATAATACTTCCCGTTACGCTTCACAACGTGTGCCGCATATGCCGCGCCGCTTCTGTCCCAAGTAAAATCGGTTATCTTCAAAGGGGTGGGATACTCCGTCCAATTTATCATATCGGTGGTGGAGAAAACACACCAGTCCTTCAGTTTATATTTACCCTGATTTCCGGCAAAGTCATGCCCCGTATACAACCAAAGGGTATCACCTTCCACGAAAGTGGCCGGGTCGGCTGTATATTTATGTGTAAAAATCGGATTTCCATTCGACTTAAAACGGAAAGGCGCATTCTCTCCCCACTCTTTCTGCAACGTATCCCACTCTTTCTGCGTGAGGGATATCACAGAACCATGTCGCGGAGAGAAATCTTTGTTGAATGTCATGGGTTCCTGATTGAAATGATAGAGGTCTGTACTTGTTTGATACTCAAAGCGTCCCGAAGTATATAAATCGTACATCAGCACATACGTATCCGAATGATTCAATTTGAAGACGCTGGAACCTTCAACCGGCCTTTTTCCGGCGTATGCATCCAAATAGAGAAAATCTTCTTTCCACTTGCCATGCAAGCTTTTAGAGGTAGCCTGCTGAATGCCGTTCTTTATCTCTTTACCATTTTTATCCTTCGTGTTTCCTTTATAGAACAGATGCCACAGGCCATCTTTATAGATAATATCGTTATCAATGGAGCCATAACGGGCATTGAACAACACTTTTGGCTCACTTTCAAAGGCTGTGAAATCTTTATTGGCGTAAGCATAATAAGTAACCAGTTCTTCCTGATTTTCCCGACGCAAAGTAAAGTAAACCATGTATTTCCTGGCGGCAGGGTCGTAAATAGTTTGCGGAGCCCACACCCAAAAGGCATCTCCAAAGTTCTTCGGATACACTTTCGCCAGTTCGATGTATGCATGTGTCCAATGAATCAAGTCGTCCGATTTCATCATCACAATGCCGGGATTGGCGCCCCAACCATATTCCGCCACATTCATGTCCGTGGCCACCATATAAAAACTCCGCCCGTCTTCTCCTCTTAGTATATGCGGGTCGCGCATTCCCCCGCTTTTTGATACCGAATCGGAAAGGATGATTGGATAATTATGATTCAATGCTTTCCAATTCACCGCGTCCTCGCTTACCGCAAAACGTATATGTTCATGCAAAGCCCGGTCTCCGGTCCCTTCGAAATAAGCGAAGAGATATCCCATATAGGGTTGTTCGGCAACTCGCTTATCATCCGCTTTAGCGTATACAATAAAAGTAGAATAAAAAAAACTCAGAATAAATAACCTCATTAGAAGCTTCATGTTCATAGCAATTTTAGTTAGAATCAACGTATTTTCAAAAAGGTGCCCGTAAGAGCCTCACAAAGATAGACGAATTTTATAAATGAAAAGGGAGAATAATTGCTCAATAGCATGTAGAAATAGTTCAATAACATGTAAAAATAGTCCAGACCGGGCTTTTTGAGGAGGTTGGATGGTAACTAAGTTTCAATTTGAGTCTTTAAAATAGAACTGTATGATTTTGATATCATCGTTATCACAGAGTGAGACAAGCTGTTCACTTCATACCTTAATTTCTTTATAAAACACACTACGGAAGGGCTGTATGATAACTATTAATGTGGTGAAGAATAACTAGCAATGCTACAGAAATAACTAACTATGCTACGCCTTGTAACTAACTATGTTAGCAGAGACAACTAATAATGTGGCGAAGAACGGCTCTTTATGTTATCTATGTAACTGTATTTGTGTTGATTAGGTCGGGTTTATATTAGGTTCGCACCTTTTCAGTTATACTCTCTGATTTTCCATCTATGTAACGAGTTGACGTTGCGCTATCAACCTCATGACGTCCCTCTATCAACGTCGCAACGTTGCGCTATCAACCTCACGACGTTCCTCTATCAACCTCATCGGGTTACAACGTCTATCTTTTTTAGGAAGATGAAGTTCGTTTTTATAGGAGGGTAAGCATTGCTTTATGGAATTGCAAAACAAATTTCATCAGGAAATGAGGACGGATAAAATCGGATAGATGAATCCTCCTTTCATCCGCTTTTCTCAAAAAAAAAGAAAAAAGGGGCATGACATCTGTCACATCCGTCACCGGGTATTCAATAGAGTTGATACACACTTATTTACAACAGTCTACAAAAATACAAGCGTGTGACAGATGTCATGCGAGCTGTCACTTTGGCAATAGTAAAGAAATTATCTATTTCAGTTTTTTTCATCTCCACACTGAAAGAAGTCGGCAATGCCTAAACCTCTTTTCCTTTTATTCAAAATACTAAAAATCTGAGAGAAGACTTTTTAAGAATATATCTGTTCCTCTTTTATGGAAAGACAACGAATAGTAAAAAATAAAACTCCCTATTTTTTTCATCTTCCGTGGCATAGATTTTGCTAAGCATACTTTATTGAAACAATATTGAAGCAAAATAGTACATATTCCGTATATCACTTCAAGGAATGTACCTCTCCATTGAACAAGTCTTTCACTTTCAATTTTCAACTTTCAATTTTCAATTAAATAACTCTCAACTCTCAACTTACTAAAATGAAGTTCCCTTGAATACCCGTGATTGCTCTAAAGGAACAATATTCCCTTCCAGAGTTAAACGGTTCGAATTAAAATTGGGATAAATATCCACGCTCGCTTCATTTGTTCCTTTGGGCAAAAAGATATTTACCTGAGCCGAAATTCCCACTCCAAGCACATTCATGCTGACCTCCAAGTTCCCTTTTTTGCCATAGGTAACTTTGTAACCGGAGATTCTTCCGTCCACCGTAACACCACCCAAGCCATTTAAACCTCCTCCGGGAACATTAAATGCCACCTGCACCGTGGCATGTTCACCGTTTACAGATACAAAATTAGTGTTCGACATCACAAAAGCACTCCTGCCACGTTTAAAGATTACCCGGTCGGCTTCCAATATAAAGTTCCGGTTTTCAATACTTTGCCTTGCTTCTTCAAACAATAATGCATCGATTCGTTCCTGTTCAAGTTTACGCTCGGCCCGGGTTCTGGCCTTCTCTTCTTTGGTCTGAGCTTGCGAAAATGTAACACAAGCAACCAACGCCATGAATAATAATACAACCTTTTTCATACAAATACTATTTTTATTCTCTAGTTCTAATTTCTATTCTTAACATCGCTTCTATTTATAAAACCAATTATCCACTTCATTACGGTCTTCTTTTCAAACTAGTTAACTCTTTTAACCCTCATTGCAAGTTTCATCGATTATAAAAAACCGAATCTCATCTCATTTATAAACTCAATAAATAAAGCAGGCTAACGGCTTGCATCCAATACAAAAAATCAAGTTTCTATAAGAGGAAACATCTATAGGCACAGAAAGTTTACTCCGGACATTTTAAAATAGAAAGGAAATGCCAAGTATGCCGAAATATACCTTTGCACTGTTAGAGAAATGAGATATCTTTGGAGCAGAAAAAGCGAAGAGATGTTGCACCTAGGCATAAAAAATGAACGAATTCATTTTATTCCGCGCCCGGTTTACCTTATCTTTGTCTATCAATTAAATGACTAACTAAAACAAGTATGAAAGTAACATTAGTAAATGGCAGTCCCCATAAACATGGATGCACCTATACCGCCTTGGAAGAAATAGCGAATATATTGCAACAAGAGGGACTGGAAACAGAAATCTTCTGGTTAGGAAACAAACCACTCTCCGGATGTTTGGGATGCCAGAAATGTATGAGTACAGGCAAATGTTTTATGGATGATGCCGTGAATGTTTTTCTGGAAAAGGCGAAAGAAAGCGATGCATTCGTTTTCGGTTCACCCGTCCACTTCGCATCCGCTTCCGGTGCCATCACCTCCTTCATGGATCGGGTCTTCTATGGACGCGGCGCTCTGTTTGCCAACAAACCGGCGGCCTCTATTGTAAGCTGCCGAAGAGGCGGAGCCACTGCCACAGTAGACCAGCTAAATAAATATTTCGGCATTAGCAACATGCCAATCGTATCCTCGCAATACTGGAATATGGTACATGGAAATACACCCGAAGAGGTGCGACAAGATGCCGAAGGAATGCAGACCATGCGCACACTGGCGCGCAACATGGCGTGGTTATTGAAGTGTATTCACGCCGGAAAAGAAGCAGGAATACCTCTTCCGCAAAATGAAAAGAAGGTGGCAACCAATTTTATCAGGTAAAGGGAACGGATGATAGAATATCCGAATCTTCAAATGGGAAGATTGTTTGTGCAGTGAAGTTGTATTGACTTCTAAGTAGATTCGAAAAAATAAAGAAAAGGCCGGATATCTCCGGCTTTTTCACATAGGTCTTAATTCTACGGTTAGCCCCATAGCTGCCGCAATGCGGTACAATGTGGAAACTGTTGGAACTGTGATACCTCTCTCTATTCTTGAGATATATCCTTTGTCAGCTCCTATACGTTTAGCAAGTTCGGCTTGTGTAAGTCCCGCATTCTTACGAGCATCCAATAAAATTTGAGCGTTATACTCCTCCCATGCCTTTTCACGGTTCTTCTTACGTTCGGGAGTACCTTCCTTTCCAAGACCTTCGTCTAACCAAGCATCTACATCGTAAATGTCTTTACTGATTTCCTTTAGTTCCATAATATTCCTCCTTTAATTTTATTGCTTTCTTTATTTCGCTATCAGGTGTTTTCTGTGTTTTCTTTCTGAATGCATTAAAAAGAACGACAACAGCATCACCGTCATATATAAAAAAAGATACGAAACTCATTGTTACCATAAGTGACACGAAACTCATAAACTCCATCACGTATGAATTTTATAAAGTGCCCTGGTATTTTATCCTCTACCTTGAACAAGTCCAACGAACGCCGTATTTTGTTTGTTTCGTCTTTCGATAACTTCTTTATAAAATCACTGAAATAATTCTTATACGCAATTATCTTTCTCATGGTACAAAGATATGAAAAGTTATATAAATATACAACATTCAGGAGTTTTTTTCCTGTACCCTTCTTATCAGCATATACAAATAAAGAGAGTCCTGCTAAGCTCTGTTTCAGAGCAATGGCAGGACTCTCTTTATCGCCTACAAAGATTATAAAAACTCCTTTCCATCAAAAAGGGAGCTTCACTTCTATATTCACTTTCCTTGTGCTATTTTCTGCATCTCTTCAAGCGTTAAACCGCCTACTATCACGATGGCAGTGTACTCTTTTCCTTCATCGTTCAGCATGACAAACTCATTTTTTCCCTGTTTGCCTTGCTTCCAATAAATTATCATCTTCTCCCCGTCCTCCGTCACACGCATAAGTTCCTCATAGCCATTCCTAGGCGATATGTACTGAAGAGCTTTCTTCATTTTAACCGTAGACTCTGCATTTTCGGAAGAAAGAATCTGCACGCTTTCCAATTTCCGGATAAAAGGACCCAGATTCAATCCTTCCGTCTTCATGTCAGGCATTAACTGGAACATCGCTTTAGAGATATAGACGGAACTTACCCCCTTCATTTCAGCAAGTTCTTCAAAAACAGACTCTTGTTGTGCCATACTAAACACAGAACAAAGAGAGAGCAATAAGGTAATAATATAAATTCGTTTCATTGTTTTACTATTTTTATTTGATTCAATTGTTCATTCACACTTTCCTGCATTTTCTCCGTAGTATGAGAAATGGTTTCCATCCTTTTTAATCCTTTGTTTAAGGTAGACGAGAAGAGAACCAATGCCTTCCGGGTTTCCTGATAAGCCTCTTCCGGAGTATTGCAGGTATCTTTCTGAGCCGGAACGGTATGGCGTTCATATAGATAAGCACCGAAACCGAACAGAATAAAGAGCCCTGCGGCAATCCCCGATATCCATTGCCAGCGGATAAAACGAACCGTCTTTTTTATCCGGTTAGCCTGCTTCTCCTTCGCCTCCCAACCATCAATCGCTGCTCCCAAACGAGCCTCCAGATTAGACGGAAGTTCCACTTCCTGCATTTGTTTCAGCTGCATGAAATAGGCTTTATCAGCTTGCAAATGGGCGGGGACGTCTTCTTCTGAAAAGAAGCGAAACAACTCCTGCTCGTCCATTTCCGAAGTCTCACCCTTATCATAACGTACTATCAATTTTTCTATTTCATCTGCTCTCATGATTCGTTATCCTATTAAATTGTTCACGTATTTTCTTTCTGGCACGGGATAAAGCGACCCGTATATTCACGGCATTCAGTCCAGTAACCCGTTCTATCTCCTCAAACGAACAGTCGTTTACATCGCGCAGCCAAATAACCTTCCGTTGCTGTTCGGGCAACAGGCTTATCAACCTCTTCACCTGAGAAGCCTCATCTTTCAGCTCTACCTGTTTGGTAAGGGAGTCGCCTGCCGAATCGCCCAAGGTTTCCAGCTGTTCTTCCTTTGCGTAATCGGGGTTACTGCGTAAAAAGTCGAAACAGACATTCTTCAACACTCCCACCGCATAAGCTTCCGTATTGCTGATGCTTGCTAACCCTTCGCGTTTATTCCACAACTTTAAATAGGCCTCTTGCAGCATATCCTCGGCATCCTCCCGATTTCCAAGCAAGCGGAAAGCTATCCGATAGAGTTTCTCATGGTAGGGAAGAAATTGTTGTTTAAAACACTCAGCGTTCATGTTTCTTCTTTTTTGGAGTATGCTCGCTTATCAAATCGTTCAAATCGCTCTTCCTTATTTTACCCTTTATATGTACCATTGTACAGTCATCGCCTGTTACCAGCACCAGCAAATCACGAATGACTTCTTTCTTCTGTTTAAGCAACACCCGCACCTGCTCTCCGTCGTCTGTAGCACGCATCAATTCTTCATACTCTTTGAAACGGCATTGTTTCACCTCCCTCGCAAAACGCTTTTTGATTGAAGAAGAACAGTCGCCCATATCCAACACACAGACCGAACGGATTCTTTTAACCATGTCTCCTCCCTCATCGCTCGGCACAAAAAGCTTCGCAACACCAAATAAGAAAGGAGTCAGATTGACATATTCCGCATGTTTCTCATTCTTATATTTACCGAAAAGAGCCTCCACAGTCTGTCCAAAACCAACCTGACAGACTCCCAGCAATAAGGCAAGTGCTATAATTGTTTTTTTCATCGTACTATCTTTTAAATTGTTCTTTTGAACGGCCGTTCACAAAGATAGACGGAAGTGATGGGATTTTTGTTACACGAGAACGTTTATTTAATTGAAAGTTGAAAATGGAAAATGGAAAATTGAAAGAGTTCTTTAATGGAAAGTTGAAAATGGAAGAGTTTTTAAGTGGAGAACTTTATTCAGTGGAGAGTTATAGCTAATGGAAAAGCGAAAGTTGAAAATTGAAAGTAAAAAACTTATTGAATAGAGAATTGAAAGTGGAGAGTTTTAACTAATGGAAAACTGAAAACGAAAGACTTTATAAATGGAGTGGAAAGCTTATTAAGCTGAGAGATGAAAGCGAAAGACTCTATGAATGAGATTTGTTTAATTGAATATGAGAAATAAAACACGATATGCAAATACATCCTCCCTTTCTCTGTAGAGAATAGAAAATACCGCTTTTACTTAAAATGGAGAATAAAATATCGCCCCATGTGGTAGTCTATCACTTTCAATTTTCCATTTTCAACTTTCAATTAAACAACTCTTATCTTTTTGCGCGAAAGAATTCGGTCATTAGTGTAGAAGCCTCGTCGGCTAAAAGACCTTTTACTACCACCGTCTTCGGATGCAGGGCTTGAGGCGCATAGTGCTGATATCCCCGTTTGGCATCCTCCGCGCCAAATACCAACCGCCCCAATTGCGCCCAAGCAATGGCGCCGGCACACATAACGCAAGGTTCAACGGTAACATACAACGTACACTCATTCAAATATTTGCCACCCAAGGTATTGGCGGCGGCAGTAATCGCCTGCATCTCTGCATGAGCCGTTACATCATTCAATGTTTCCGTCAGGTTATACGCCCGGGCTATAATGCGGTCTTTACACACAACGACCGCCCCCACCGGAACTTCTCCTTTGTCGTACGCTTTTTGCGCTTCCAACAGAGCTTGCTTCATGTAAAACGTATCATCAGCCATCAGCGTCGCATATCATGTTCATTAAACAGTGTAGGATAATCCTCTTCCATTGTTTTATAAATGAAAGACAGAACTGTTTCGCGCACCCAACGCCCCTTATTGGTTATTTTGTACTTAGCCAAGTAACGCTCCACAATCTGCACTTCTTCCTCGCTCATTAAACAAACCATCCGTTGCCTACGTTTTGGTTCTGAAGAAGGCACTTTTACCCGTTTTTTAACTTCTTTGCTCATATTCCGGCGCAAAATTAGTGTTAGTTATTGAAATACAAAGAATAAAAAGAAGTAAATTTGCAAAAACGCAAGATGGCAAAACATAACATCCTAGGAAAAGCCGGTGAAGAGTATGCGGCGGAATACCTTAAAGAAAAAGGGTACACCATTCGTCATTGTAACTGGCGATGCGGCAAAAAAGAACTGGATATTGTGGCCGAATCAGAGAATGAATTGATTGTAGTGGAGGTGAAAACCAGAAGCTCTACAGACTTCGGAAATCCGGAGGAAGCCATCACCGACCGGAAAATACGAAATATTGTATCCTCAACGGACGCATATTTAAGAAAATTTTGTTTAGATTTGCCTGTACGATTTGACATTATAACCATTGTAGGCAGTGAAGAGCATTTCGACATAGAACATATTCGCGAAGCTTTCTTCCCACCTATCTGGTAATAAAAAAGAAACAGATGGATATTGAAACAATTAGAGATTATTGCTTGCAAAAGAAGGCGGCCAACGAATGTTTCCCATTCGATGAAGAGAATTTGGTATTCAAAGTGATGGGAAAAATGTTTGCCTGCATAAACCTTAACAATCCGACACTTATCGATGTCAAGTGCGACCCCGACTATGCTTTGGAGTTGCGAGAGCTACATCCGGGTATCGAAGGAGCTTTCCATTTCAACAAGAAATATTGGAACCAGGTGTCTCTGTGTGGTGATATAGACGACCGGCTTATCCGGCATCTGATAGACCACTCCTACGAAGAAGTTATAAAGAAATTCACCCGTAAAATACGTACTGAATATGAAAACCTTTGAAAACTATGAATTTATCCACGCTGAAGAGGTAGATTCAACGAATGACTATGTAAGAAGTATGGCAAACTCTTTCCCTGAGAAAGAATTTGTAGTGGTTACAGCTGATTTCCAGACTTCCGGACGCGGACAACGCGGAAACTCTTGGGAATCTGAAAAGGGGAAAAATTTATTATTTAGTATCTTATGCCGCCCGACATTCCTTGGCGCAAACCAACAATTTACCATTTCACAAGCTATCTCGTTAAGCATTAAGGAAGAGCTGGAACATCATGCGAAGAAAATTAGCATCAAATGGCCGAATGACATCTACTGGAGAGAAAGAAAAATTGGCGGCATACTTATAGAGAACGATTTGGAAGGGAAAAATATTGCACTAAGCATTATCGGTGTAGGTATTAACTTGAATCAGCTTGAATTTACCGGCAATGCTCCCAATCCGGTTTCATTGATGCAAGCTACGGGACAACCTAAAGATGGTGAAGCCATTCTACAAAGAATACTGGGCCGTTTCGAGTATTACTATCGCAAACTGGAAGAAGGAAACATCGACCTTATTGCCGATTTATATAAGAAATCATTGCTTCGGAAACGCGGATTCTATATGTTCCAGGATAAGAATGGCGTATTCGGTGCGCGAATTCATCATATTGAACCGGACGGCCATATCGTACTACTGGATACAGAAAAGAATTTAAGAACCTATTCTTTTAAAGAGCTCAATTATATATTTGATAAATAATTTAAAATTCAGGAGTTAAAGCTTCGCCAAGAGTTTAAAAGGGGTTGAAAGAGCCAAAGCTCAATACTCCCGTTTAACACAACCCTATAATTATAAAGGCGATAGGGCTTTAACTTCTGAATCGGTTCACCGGATAATAACCGCTTTAGTCATTCCACTCCCTTTTAACTTCCGGCGAAGCTTTGCATGCGTTGGATTTTGTTACCTCTCCCGAAATCCATACCTTTGCCTTCTGTTAGAAAAAGACCACGGTTTTGCAGATGAAAGCTCAAATAAACAGACAAATATTACAGATAGCCGTACCATCCATTGTGTCCAACATCACAGTTCCCTTATTGGGACTGATTGATGTGACCATTGTCGGCCACTTGGGAGCAGCGTCCTACATCGGGGCTATTGCCGTAGGAGGCATGCTGTTCAATATCATCTACTGGATATTCGGATTCCTGCGTATGGGAACCAGTGGTATGACTTCACAAGCTTATGGCCGGCACGACCTGAACGAAATAACCCGACTGCTTCTCCGTTCCGTAGGAGTGGGATTCTTTATTGCTTTACTTCTACTGGCGTTACAATATCCCATACAGGCCATTGCCTTTACCTTTATACAAACCACCCCGGAAATTGAACAGCTCTCCCGGCTCTATTTCCGTATCTGCATCTGGGGCGCACCGGCCGTGCTCGGACTCTATAGCTTTTCCGGATGGTTCATCGGTATGCAGAATTCCAAAATTCCCATGTTTATCGCCATTACACAAAACATTGTCAACATTGCAGCCAGTCTTCTCCTTGTATTCGGCTTGCAGCTAAAGATAGAAGGTGTAGCCATCGGTACGGTTATAGCACAATATGCCGGACTCATCATGGCTTATTTCTTATGGGCACGTTATTACGGAACGCTGCGCAAACAAATAGACTGGCATACGCTATTGGATAAAGAAGCCATTTCCCGTTTCTTCCAGGTTAATCGCGACATATTCCTCCGTACTCTCTGCTTGGTGGCCGTCACCTTATATTTTACTTCTGCCGGAGCGGCGCAAGGAGAAATTGTCTTAGCCGTCAACACCCTGTTGATGCAACTCTTCACCTTATTCTCTTACATCATGGACGGATTTGCCTATGCGGGAGAAGCCTTAGCCGGCCGCTACATCGGAGCCAGAAACCAACAGGCGCTTCACCAAACGGTACGCCAACTATTTGCTTGGGGGCTGGGCTTATCCATCGCCTTCACCTTATTATATAGTATAGGCGGACAATCTTTTTTAAGTCTGCTTACCAACGAAACCGCTGTTATTCAAGAGTCCGGAAACTATTTTTATTGGATACTGGCTATTCCGTTAGCGGGATTCTCGGCATTCCTGTTCGATGGTATATTTATCGGCGCCACGGCCACCAACCTGATGTTACGTTCCATGCTGGTAGCCTCCGCTAGTTTTTTCATTCTTTATTACAGCTTCGAACCGCTCCTCGGCAACCATGCCCTTTGGATGGCATTTATTGTCTACCTGCTACTTCGCGGACTCATGCAAGGATTTTTAGGCCGCAAGATTTTGGAAAACAAATAAAAGAATACGTATCTTTGTCAAGAAATCTAGTTTCATAAAATCATGGGCAAAATCTACTTACTAAGCACCGGCCTTTTAGCACTGCTTCTTACAGCATGTAATCCACGGGTAATGACTGATATTATGATATCTCACGACCCACTCCCTGCAGATTCCGTACACGTTTTCGATGTAGGCGAAACAGCTCCCAACTCTGCCGAAGCCATTGGAAAAGTGGCTGTAGTAGACGCAGGCTTTACAACGAGATGCAAATACGACCAGATTCTACAACTGGCTAAAGAAGAAACAGGACAGGCTGGTGGAAACGGGCTGTTGCTTATCACCCATTTAAAACCCTCTTTTTGGGGAAGTAGCTGTCACCAAATAGAAGGAATGATGCTGTTTTTGCACGATATGAATATAGATTCCCTGGCTCCCAATCCGGTAATGAGAGGCGTTGAAACGATGGAAGCCATCAGAAAAGAAAAGGAAAGGAAACAGAGAGTTCCCAAACATACCATCATGATAAGCGGAGGACTAGGTTGGCTGAACAGTGATATTGAAACACCCATTGGCACTTATAAGAAAAAGGGAGGCACCGATTGGAGAATAGAATACCATTATGTGTCTAAAAGCTATTTGGGATTTGGACTGACTTATGCCGGTTTTTACACCTCCTTTCCCGTAGGAGACATGAATTTAACCTACATTGGTCCATCTCTTGTTCTATGTCCCAAATTAGGGGAACGCTGGATATTAAGAGGCGGAATAAGTTTAGGATATTGTCATTTCAGTGATGGGTACGAGCAACAAAGCGGATTTGGCGGTGACTTCTCATTAGGAATAGAATACATGCTATCACGACGTATTGGAATCGCCATAGAAGCCGCTAATAACATTCAGTCTTATTCAGCTCCGGAGGGTTATCAGCTGGACGATGACGAAAACTACGGAATCAACCGTACATCTGTATTGGGAGGTTTGCGCTTTTATTTCTAACGGGTTAAGACTATATAAAAGATTAAACAAAACAAATAATACATTTTTACAATGGCAAAATTTAAACGCATTCTGCTTAAGTTGAGCGGAGAAAGCCTGATGGGCGAAAAGAAATACGGTATTGATGAAACCAGACTGGCACAGTATGCCGAACAAATCAAAGAAATCCACGATATGGGAGTACAAATAGGTATCGTTATCGGAGGAGGAAACATTTTCCGCGGACTAAGTGGCGCCGGAAAGGGATTCGACCGGGTGAAAGGAGACCAGATGGGAATGCTGGCAACCGTTATCAACAGCTTGGGATTAAGCTCCGCACTGGTAGCCGCAGGGGTGAAAGCACGCGTATTAACGGCTATCCGCATGGAGCCCATCGGCGAATTCTACACCAAATGGAAAGCTATCGAATATATGGAAAACAACGAGATTGTCATCATGTCCGCCGGAACAGGTAACCCGTTCTTTACCACCGATACCGGCTCTTCCCTGCGAGGAATTGAAATTGAAGCGGATGTGATGCTGAAAGGTACTCGTGTAGACGGCATTTATACCGCCGACCCGGAGAAAGACCCTACAGCCACCAAATTCGACGATATTACTTACGATGAAGTGCTGAAACGTAACCTCCGTGTAATGGACCTTACCGCCACCTGCATGTGCAAAGAGAACAACCTTCCTATCATTGTATTCGATATGGATACGGTTGGAAACCTGAAGAAAGTCATGTCCGGCGAACCTATCGGAACTTTAGTGCATAATTAACCTAAACCCACAGGGTATGCCCGTTGAATATCGGCATACCCTGGCATATTAATCTTAAATACAGAAACATGAAGAAACTGATTTTAATGGCCGGAATGGCCACTGTGTTGGGAGCATGCGGTTCACAAAAAGGAGCCGACAGCAACCCGTTCTTATCTGAGTACAACACTCCTTTCGAAGTGCCGCCTTTCGACAAGATTCAATTGGAACACTACAAACCGGCCTTCATGCAAGGTATGGAAGAAGAAGCGAAAGAAGTAGAAGCCATCGCTAACAATCCGGAAGCGGCTACTTTTGAGAATACGATTGTTGCCTTAGACCAAAGCGGCAAGCTTATCCGTAAGGTCAGCAGTGTTTTCTATGGACAAAACAGCGCGGATACCAGCGATGAAATGCAGGAAATTAGCCGCGAGCTTTCGCCCCTTTTATCGAAACATAGCGATGACATCAGCCTCAACCCGAAATTGTTTGCACGGGTAAAAGCTGTATACGACCAGATGGAAGAGCTTTCACTCAACAAAGAACAAAAAAAGTTGGTGAAAGAGACCTACAAAAGCTTTGTACGCAACGGTGCCAATCTGGATTCCGCAAGTCAGGAACGCCTTCGCGAACTTAACAGCGAAATAGACATGCTGCAACTCACTTTCGGACAAAATATGCTGAAGGAAACCAATGCCTTCCAATTAGTGGTCGATAAAAAAGAAGACTTGGCCGGATTGCCTGAAACCTTGATTGCCAATGCAGCCGAAACGGCTAAGGAAGCAGGCATGGAAGGCAAATGGGTCTTTACGCTGCACAACCCAAGTGTGATGCCATTTCTTCAATATGCCGAAAACCGAGATTTGCGCGAGAAGATATTCAAAGCATACATCAACCGGGGCAACAACGGGAATGAAGCTGACAATAAAGAGGTAGTAAAACGCTTGGTAACTGCACGGCTGGAAAAGGCTCGCCTCATGGGATACGATAACTATGCCGAATTTGTATTGGAAGAGCGCATGGCAAAACATGCCGAGAATGTGTATAACCTGCTCGACCAAATCTGGACTCCCGCTTTAGCCAAAGCAAAAGAAGAACTGGCCGATATTCAGGCTGAGATAAAGAAAGAAGGAAAGAACTTTACGGCCGAAGGTTGGGATTGGCGCTACTATGCTGAAAAAGCGAAGCAAGCCCGTTTCAATCTGGACGAAAACGAACTTCGTCCTTATTTGAAACTGGAAAACGTGCGCAACGGAGTATTCTATGTAGCCAACAAATTATATGGAATTACTTTCACCGAACTGAAAAACATACCGCTCCCGCATCCCGATGCGGAAGCTTTCGAGTGCAAAGACCAGGACGGCAAACACCTGGGCGTACTCTATATGGACTACTTCCCCCGTGCCAGCAAACGGGGCGGCGCATGGTGCAGCACTTATCGCTCGCAAACCTATAGGAACGGGGAAAAGCTAGCTCCGGTCGTAACCATTGTTTGCAACTTCTCGAAACCCGCGGCAGGCCAGCCGGCGTTGCTAAATGCGGATGAAACGGAAACCTTGTTCCACGAATTCGGTCATGCCCTTCACAACTTATTTAAGGATGTACACTATTACGGAGTAAGCGGAGTTCCCCGCGACTTTGTAGAGCTTCCATCACAAGTAGACGAACATTGGGCTTTCGAACCGGAAGTACTGAAAGTGTATGCCAAACATTATCAAACGGGTGAAGTGATGCCGAATGAGCTGGTAGAAAAGATGGATAAGAGCGGTAAATACGGACAAGGCTTCGCCACGACCGAATATTTGGCTGCCTCCTATTTGGATATGGACTTCCATGTATTGAAAGAAATCCCGCAAGGAATGGACGTCATGCAGTTTGAGAACGAAACATTAGGCAAACGCGGACTGTTGCCGCAAATCCCGTCACGCTATCGCAGCACCTACTTCAACCATACAATGGGAGGAGGCTATACAGCCGGATATTACAGTTATATCTGGGCCGAAGTGCTGGATGCCGACGCTTACGAAGCTTACAAAGAGACCGGCGACATCTTCAACCAGGAAGTAGCCGGCAAGTTCCGGAAATACATCCTTACTCCCGGAGGTATCGACGATGCGATGGACATGTATGTTAACTTCCGTGGCAAAGAGCCGGGCATTGAACCTTTACTAAAGAATAGAGGATTGAAATAACTCTTTCCGCAATTCGGGTATTCCCATAAAAAAGGGAGCCCCGAAGGCAGACAGGCTTCTCCATATAAGTCTGTTTACCTTCGGGGCTCCCTTCCTTTTTCCCGGCGAAACACCCCTATTCCACCCCGTTTCACTTCGTAGGCCTACGCAATCCTATTAGCCAAGCCTATGCAATACCCCTTGGACAGGCCTGTGTAACGACATTAGATACACCTACGCAATAATGCCCCACAAACCAGCGTAAAAGAATAAATTTCACTGTCACCGAGGCAGTGGATGCCTAAGCGAAAAGTAATTACTCACCGAGCGCGTTCTTTATACTTTTCCCCAATTTATTGATTTACTTTTTTACAACATTTATTTCTTTCACTTCATTATATATCAATATTTTACCCCCCCCCAATGCGCCAACCGTTACAATTTTTCATTTCAAGAATGCGCCAATTATTATAAAATACAAGCCAAAAGTATTAACAACCTATCTCTTTTTTTGCTTTCTTTGCTCCATGAAATGAATATAAAGCATTAAAAGAATTTAATCACTAAACTATTTATCAAAATTATAACAGTATTTTATGATGCGAACAAAAAGACAATGGTTATTCATTCTGGGATTATCAGCGATAATTGCCGGATGTAACAATGAAAAGGATTACTTTCAAAATCCTTTGGACAATTTGAAACCGGAAGGCGAGTACTTCGATTTCGCTACAAGAGATAAGGTTTCTGTATCGTTAGACATGGGAGCTATCGGCGCCAATTCTATTTATGAAGTATATTTGGAAAATCCTGTTGTAATAAAAGAAAACGGATTGGCCGAATTAAACCCTGATATCAAACCGGTATATGCCGATATTACCGACCAAACAGGAAGAGGTGAAGCTTCTATTAAACTTCCTACCGCAAGCAAAAAGGTCTATTTACTTAACCGGAATGCCTTATTACCGGGATGCGTAGAACTGGAAATATCTGATTCACGCGCTATTTCTTTCACTAACGACGACGAAACGAATGAAGTGAAAAGTGTAAGAGCGATTGGTGATAAAGGAGACGATTGGTATATCCATACTGACGGAATAAAATATGGAAAAGACAAAGTGCTCAATGGTGTAAAAGACAAAGTAAACATGAGCGGCATGAATGCTTTATACAGCCTTTGCAAATGGAGTAACGGTGTATCACTTAATAATATTACTTTCACTCCATCCAATTACGCAGAACAAACATTACGTAATAAAACGATTGTTAACACATTTGCTTCAAGAGCCGGAAACTTCTATCCTGAAGGAAAAGACAATAGCCAATATGCAGGAACCCCTCTTACGGTAAACCTCAAAACAGATGACAAAAAAGAATATACTAACATTAATCTGGTCGTATTGGGAGAGAATGCCGGATGGCACTCACCGTTTGGATATTTCTATTACAAAGCAGGAAATGAACCTACTAGAGCTGATTTAGAAAGTGGCCGCATCCCTAAATATATCATTTTACCGGATGCTTCGGACAACGTACAAGATACATGGACCGATAACAATACCAAAGATGGTATGTTCAAATTGGGCCAGACTATCCATTTACAATTCTTTGGAGAAAATTACGACCAAAAAGAGGCCAGCTATAATTTCCCTCCGGGATATGTCATCGGATGGTTTATTATAGGAGACGGAACAAAACATTCTTCCTCTGATAAATGGAATACAATTAATTCATGGAACATTAAAAACAATTTATCTAATACAGAAGGGTTCTGTACTTCACTTGATACGAAAAAGAAATGGGACAGTGAAAAAAAGGCTTATGTAGATGTTTGTGTAAACTTTGCCGTAGCAACAGACTCACAGCGTTCTATGATGTATCTCGGTGTAGAAGATGATAAACAAACAAATAAGCCGGATTATAATGACTTAATGTTCTATGTAGAAGCCAATCCGTTGACCATTAGCCCAGACGTGCCTATTTTGAGCGATAAAGAAGAACATACTACCTACTCCGTTGATGGAACCTATGCTTTTGAAGACCAGTGGCCTGACGGAGGTGACTATGACTTGAACGATGTGGCTACCGAATACGTACATAGCCAGACTGTTTATAGTAAAAACAGCTTTGAAGACGACAAGCTTGTTTCAGCAGTAAAATACGTAGAAGAATTGAAAAGTACCTTCAAATTTACTCAAGCTTCCGATGCTGCAACCTTTAACAATGCATTTGGTATTGAACTCAAAGGATTAGATAAAAGTGCGATTCAATCGGTTACCCTCAATGGAGAAACAGCACAGTTGGAAGCCGGCAATCCTATTCCATCCATTATTGTTGTAAAAAATGCACGTACTGCTATCGACAAGACATTTGAACTAGTTATTAAGTTGAAAGAAAACGTAGCAAAAAGTATAACAGTAGATTACAATCCGTTTATTGTAGAAAACAATGATGGTAGCGCTCCTCAACGTAAAGAGGTACATTTACCCAAACAAACTCCTACAGCATTGGGATGGAATGAAGGTAATATCAACCAATATTACGTAGACGGTATGACCGGAGCTTATCCATTTGCTATTGATATTCCTAGACTTAACTGGGAATTAGTAACAGAAGGTGTTGCTATTGGCAGTAAGAATGGTGAATATCCCCTCTTCCGTAATTGGGCAGATTCCTTTGGTGGGGTAAATACCGACTGGTATGATCACAAATAAGATGAATCGATTTTCATTTATAAAATTCATTTAACATTCTAGTAATCCGGAGAAGCTGAGAAGTTTCTCCGGATTTTTTAATATCCTATTCCACTTGCCCCATTTTTGTTTAAATACCGGATAAACATTCGCAAACGCTATCGTTCATATCAGGCCATAAAGATAAGCCACAGGACTGTCACCCAATACAGCCCGCATCAGCACTTTATTCCTCCAAATACACTGCTCCTTACCACTCTTTACTTTAATAATAAGACATAAAAACCAATAAATAGGATAAAAAGACTAATAACCTATCCTTTTTTTGACTTTCTTTGCTTAGGAAATGAATAGAATATATTCATTGGCCACAACTAAAAAGAATTATAGACTAAGCTATCTATTAGATTGTTACATTTTATGATGGGAACAGGAAAGAGTAAATCTTCGTTCAAGGACAGTAAGATGTATTTGTAGATTGCAACTATAAGCGAATTTATATACTAGACTATTTACTAAACTAGACATTTTTATGATGCGAACTAAAAAGCAATGGATTTTCGTTCTGGGATTATCAGCGATAATTGCCGGATGTAACAATGAAAAGGATTACTATCAAAATCCTTTGGACAATCTGAAACCTATCGACCAATATTTTGATTTTGCTACCAAAGGCAAGGTAGCTGTGTCTTTAGATATGAGCGCAATGGGGGCAAATTCTATTTATGAAGTTTATACGGAGAATCCGATGAAGACTTTAGAAAATGGACAGGTGCAATTAAATCAGGAACTCTCTCCTGTGTATTCTAACATTACAGATAATGGAGGTAAAAGTAGTGTGTCGTTGAATCTACCAACAGCTGCAAAAAAGATTTGGATATTCAACCAAAACTGGAATCTTCCGACTTGTGTGGAATTGGACATTACAAATAGCACAGCTTCGTATACTTATGACGAAGCGGACATAGCTACCACGAACGAAAAAAGTGTTAGAGGCTCATACATTAATGAGGATGATAACATTGAATATGGTAAAGACGAGGTAGTAAATGGAGTAAAAAAGGTGCAAAATGTAAAAGGCATAAGCAACTTATATCGCTTATGCGACTGGACACCGGTTAAAGACGGGAAGGGCAAAAAGGGAGTTACGTTTACTCCTAGCGACTATGTAAAAGCAACCAGACGTAGTAAAACAGAAATCTCTAATTTCGCCAATCAAATAGCCGCTTTCTTTCCTGATGGAAAAAATAATACGGACAGGGTAGTAACTCCTAGCGCCGCACAAATCAAAACAAGCGGTGAAAAAGAGTATACCAACATTAATCTGGTATTCTTGAGTGAGAAAGCCGGATGGCATTCAAGCTTTGGTTACTTTTACTACAAGGCCGGAACAACACCCGATATGAATGCAATCCATAAGTATATCATTATGCCGGATGCTTCCGAAAAAACAGATAACGGTATGTTCTCCAAAGGAGAAACCATTCATCTACAGTTCTTTGGAGAAAACTACGACCAATCGGCTAGCTACAACTTCCCTAAAGGATACATTATCGGATGGTTCATTATTGCTGATGGCGTTAGCTATAATAACAATCAGTGGACGATTAAGAACGAACAAGTTTCCGGAAGAGGCCTTGGAACGACTCTTGATACGGATAAGAATGGCAAATGCTTGCATTTTGCTGTAGCAAGAAATCAAGATGGTATGGTTGCCATTTGTGTAGAAGATGATAAAGGTAGTGGTTCCGACAAAGATTATAACGATTTATGTTTCTACTTAGAAGCCAGTCCGTTAACTATTAATCCGGATATTCCTATTATCGAAGACATTGAGGAAACCAAACGTTCTGTTGCAGATAAAGGAACATACGCTTTTGAAGACCAATGGCCTGACGGAGGTGATTATGATTTGAATGACGTAGTAACTGAATATGAACATGCTGTAACTCGTTACACGAAACAAAAAGTAGTAGATGGCAAAATTACTTTATCCGAAAAATATGTAACGTTGTTGGAATCTAACTTCACATTTGTACAGGATGAGAAGGCCGCTACCTTTAACAATGCATTCGGCATTGAATTCAAAGGATTGGATAAGGACATTATAGAATCCGTAACAATCAATGGAGAGAATGCAACATTAGAAGTAAATAATCCGATACCGTCTATCATTGTAGCTACGAATGCCCGTGCTGTCATTGGCAAGACATTCGCAATGGCAATCACCTTAAAGAAAAACAATACATTAGACGAAAGCAAGATTGTATATAATCCGTTTATTGTAGAAAATAATGACGGAAGCGCTTCCAAACGCAAAGAGGTGCATTTACCCAAACAAACTCCTACGGCATTGGGATGGAACGAAGGTAATATTAACCAATATTACGTAGACGGTATGACCGGAGCTTATCCGTTTGCCATCGACATTCCGGTACTTAACTGGGAACAGGTAACAGAAAGTGTTGCTATTGGCAGTAAGAATGGTGAATATCCAACCTTCCGCAATTGGGCAGACTCTAATGGTCAGACACATACCGACTGGTATAATCACAAATAAACGAGATTCATTTCATATTTTGACAATCCGGAGAAGCTGAAAAGTTCCTCCGGATTTTTTATTTCCTCCTATATTATCTGTAATATCCACCAGGTTTTGCGACTAATCCTGTATTTCCCCTACCAGTTTAGCTTACAACGTAAAAGTACCCTGCCGGGAATTCCAATTAACCCCGATGCAAATAACTAGCAATGCTAGGAAGCGTAACTTATAATGTTAGAAAAATAACTAACTATCCTACGACCAATAACATAGTTAGTTATCAACGAACGCATGAAAGCTAATCGCCACTTACCTGCTTGCGGTATTGGCTCGGAGTAACTCCAAAATATTGCTTAAAGGTTTTAGTGAAGTAACTGGGAGATTCGAAACCGCACCGCATCACAATATCGCCTATGGACATATCGCCGGCAGCTATCAATTTCTTGGCAAAAGACATGCGGGACTGACGCACGTATGTAGCCGTATCAAGTCCTGTAATACTCTTTACTTTACGATTCAACTGCGACTTGCTCATAAACAACTTGTCGGCCAGGATTTCAGAACTCAGGTCGGTATCGGAGATATTGGCAAAAAGCACTTTCTGTAAACGTGCCATGAAGTCTTTATCGCCATCGGAGATTTCCACACTGTCGGACTTACCCTCCTGTAAGGCTTGAGAATATTTCTCACGCAGCAAACGCCGCGACTCAAGTAGCTTCATTACACGGATTTTCAACTCATCGGCACTAAAAGGTTTCACCAAATAGGCATCCGCTCCGGCTTCCAATCCCATTAAAAGGTCTTTCTCCTCACAACGGGCGGTAACCACAATAACAGGGATATGGTTCAGGATATCGGAAGCACGTACCACACGACACAATTCATATCCGTCCATTTCCGGCATCATCAAATCGGTAAGAATGAGGTCGGGCATGTACTCCTCGGCCTTGGCCAGCCCCTCTTTACCGTCCAAAGCAAACAACACCCTATAGCGGTCTTCAAGTATGGCACCCATGTACCGGGCAATGTCCGCATTATCTTCGATAACGAGAATGGTAGGTTGCCGCATGTCTTCATCCTGCTGAAGCGCCATGTTTTCTTTCTCCATGGAAGTAGAATCCTCTTCATCCAAAGAAGTCCTGTTATCCTTATTGACAGCTAACCGCTCCTCTTCCAACAATCCCTCTTCGGGCAACCACTTTTTAAACTCCTCGTCCGCATGGCTCTGAGGCAGTGTGACAAGAAACTTGGTTCCTTGCTCCTTCATACTGGAAACCTCTATTTTTCCATCCATTGCTTCCGTCATCTGCCGCACCAACGACAGTCCTATACCTGTCCGCAGATTGCCTACAGAAGCATCCCCTTGGTAGAAGGGGTCAAAAATATGAGGCAAATCTTTTTCCGCAATGCTCCTTCCCGAATCGATGATGGTAATATGCACCATCTTCTTCTCAAGTACAACGGAGACCCTTATCTTTCCACCACGCGGTGTGAATTTAATAGAATTGGAAAGCAAACTCTGCAATAGTTTCTGCGTATAATCCGGTACAAAGTCCATTTGTATGGAATCGTCCGATGTAAAGAACTCAATATCAATCAAGTCTTTAGCAGTCTGCACACGGACACTCTCCAAAACCATACGCAACAAGGCGACAATATCTCCCGTACGCCAGTCCTGGGAACTGACCACCGACCGCACCTTCGAAATATAGAGTAATTGATTGACAAGAGACAACATCTCATTCGACTGGCGAATGATTAAATCGAATCCGGGTTCGGTATGCCTGTCGGCCAAGCGTTTTTTCAAGCCATCGGTTATACCTAAAATCACTGTCAAGGGTGTACGGAATTCGTGGGTGATGTTGGTAAAGAAATTCTGCCTTACCTGCTCCATCTCTTGCATGGAACGTTGTGTGCGTGCACGCATCCGAAGCGTGTATACAAGGAAAGCAATGGCAGCTCCTGCCATCAATACTATAAATATACTGGAATATAGAATGATATTCTTTACATGCTGTTCGTACTCATAGGCCCGATAAATTTCTTCCAGTTCTTTCTTTCCTATCTTTCCTCCGTAATTAGGGAGCTTTTGTAAAAGAGCCTGCACTTCCTCATCGTGAAAATCAGCGGCTTGCGCCTGTTGTTCGAAAGATGTGGAAGAGACTGATTCTGAAACCGAAGCCTGACAAGGTACAAACAACGCTCCACATAAAAGAATAAGTACTACCCATCCTTTTATCTTACGAAAGCATAAATGCGATAAGAATATACGGATATTTATTAATTCTTTAGCCATCTTCTCTACTAAATTCTAGCTTGGTTTTCATGCTATTAGGCCACTACTTCACCTAAGCAAATTGCGCAAATATAACAATTCTTTGTAAAAGTAACAAAATATAAAGCAATACCAAACATATTTATACAAGTTTTCAACAATCAAAAAATGTTTTCTTCGCTTGTATGCTTGCTCACCATCCTCTGCATACTCTTTCAAAAACAAAAGTTTACACGAAGCAGCATTGCCGGAGCCTGTGCCGGATAAGAACAGATAGGGTTCATGTTCAATATTTTACCTTCTTCGGGGTATCTATTGAGAAACTATTCCAATGGTTTTCCTTACAGGATATTTTACTTCATTGGCCCCCGAAGTTCACTTCATGAGCCAATATAGTTTACTTCATGAGGCAATGCAGTTCACTTCGTCAATGGTAATGCTGTTTCAGAAGATTATATCTATAGTATAGAGAAAATAACTGAAGCATTGGCAAGTCTTAACATTATCATTCCTGAAAGTAAGGCCGAAACACTTCTGTCTGCCTTTTCGGGTTAGTTTGTCAAAGAGTCAAGTTCACCGACGGATGAATGTTTCATTCCCCCTTCCGAGTGCGAGGGAATGAAAAATGAGACCGGATAGCACCCCCAATGCTGTTCTTCCTGTTTGTCGTTTGAGTGCGAGGGAATGAAAAATGAAACCGGATAGCATCGCTTATTCCGGAGATTTTCCGTATGTTTGCAACCTCAAAATACTTTTATGGAATTATTCGACACATTGATAGCTACGGCATTAAATATTGCTGTAAAACAGGTTAGTAATACAATTACTTTATTAAATAACGGGGCTACGATTCCTTTCATCAGCCGGTATCGTAAAGAGGCTACCAACGGACTGGACGAAGTGCAGATTGGTGAAATTAAAGACCGTTACGACAAACTTTGCGAACTGAAGAAGCGGAAAGAAACCATTCTCTCGACTATACAGGAGCAAAACAAGTTGACTCCGGAACTGGAAAAGCGGATAAACGAAAGTTGGGACTCCACCGAACTGGAGGATATCTATCTGCCCTACAAGCCCAAACGGAAGACCCGGGCCGAAGCGGCACGCCAAAAAGGACTGGAGCCGCTCGCCACCTTATTATTATTACAAAAGGAATACAATTTATCGGCTCGCGTACGGACGTTCCTCCAAAAAGAAGTGCCTACCGAAGAGGAGGCTTTGAAAGGCGCGCGCGACATCATTGCCGAACAGGTAAATGAAAACGAACGGGCACGTAATTTGGTACGTAATCAATTCAGCCGCCAAGCCGTTATCTCCTCCAAAGTGATAAAAGGCAAAGAGGAAGAGGGGCAGAAATACCGGGATTATTTTGATTTTTCAGAGCCTTTAAAACGTTGTTCCTCACATCGGTTACTGGCCATACGGCGAGGCGAGAATGAAGGATTCCTGAAAGTAAGCATCACGCCCGATGATACGGAATGCAGCGAACGGTTGGAGCGTCTCTTCGTTCAGGGCAACAATGCATGCAGCCAACAGGTGGAAGAAGCGGTGAAAGATGCTTATAAGCGTTTGCTGAAACCTTCTATTGAAACGGAATTTGCTACATTGAGCAAGTTAAAAGCCGATGAAGAAGCGATTCGCGTGTTTGCCGAGAACCTGCGGCAACTGCTGTTGGCGCCTCCCTTGGGACAAAAGCGGGTATTGGGTATCGACCCGGGATATCGCACCGGTTGCAAACTGGTTTGTCTGGATGCACAGGGGAATCTGCTGCACAACGAGACTATTTATCCCCATCCGCCCAAGAATGAGAAAGCCACGGCCAGCCGCAAGTTGGTACATCTGATAGAGCAGTATGCCATCGAAGCCATCGCAATAGGTAACGGTACGGCCAGCCGCGAGACGGAGACCTTCGTTACCTCCCAGCGCTACGACCGTAATTTACAGGTGTTTGTGGTGAGTGAAGACGGGGCCTCTATTTACTCGGCTTCTAAAACGGCCCGGGAGGAGTTTCCCGATTACGATGTCACCGTAAGAGGAGCCGTCTCCATAGGCCGTCGCTTGATGGACCCTCTGGCTGAGCTCGTAAAGATAGAACCGAAATCTATCGGTGTAGGGCAATACCAACACGATGTAGACCAGGCGTTATTAAAGAAATCGCTCGACCAAACGGTAGAGAACTGTGTAAACCTGGTGGGTGTGGACTTGAACACGGCCAGCCGCCATCTGCTGACTTACATCTCCGGTCTGGGGCCTCAACTGGCACAAAACATTGTAGACTACCGTGCCGAAAACGGTGCGTTCACGTCCCGCCGCGAGATACTGAAAGTCCCCCGCATGGGTGCCAAAGCCTTTGAACAGTGTGCAGGCTTCCTGCGCATTTCGGGTGGAAAGAATCCATTGGACAATACGGCTGTTCACCCGGAAAGTTACCCCATCGTGGAGCAAATGGCTAAGGACTTGCATTGTACGGTCAATGAGTTGATTCAAGACAAAGAGCTTCGTTCCAAGATTTCATTGGAGAAATACATCACCCCCACCGTGGGACTGCCTACTCTGAACGATATCTTAAAGGAGCTGGAGAAACCGGGGCGCGACCCACGGCAACAAATCAAAGTCTTTGAATTCGACAAGAACGTAAAAACGTTGGACGACCTGCAAGAGGGGATGGAGTTGCCGGGCATCGTAACCAACATCACGAACTTCGGTTGTTTTGTGGACATAGGTATCAAGGAAAACGGTTTGATACACGTCTCCCAACTGGCCGACCGCTTCGTAAGCGACCCGACAGAGATTGTCAGCATGCACCAACACCTGCGGGTCCGGGTCCTCAGTATCGACCGCGACCGTAAACGCATTGCACTTAAAAAAGTGGAGAGTTGAGAGTTGAAAGTGGAGAGTTGAGAGTGAAGAGTGAAAGAAACTCCTTTCGGAATGGAAGCTTCATTAATTGAAAGCTTCTTTAGTGGAAAACTTCATTAATTGAAAAATTAAAAAACTCTCCACTCTCAACTCTCCACTCTCAACTTAATAAAAATACCCTATTTATGGGATTGCATACCCTCCCCTCCTCCGCTATCTTTGCAACGTAATACAAAAAAAGGAACTGATATGAAGAAGATAGCCAAACAACTAACCGATTTGATAGGAAACACTCCCCTATTGGAACTCTCGCATTATAACAGCAAACGCGGATTGAAAGCAACCATTCTGGCCAAACTCGAATCGTTTAACCCTGCGGGAAGCGCTAAAGACCGCATTGCCTTGTCGATGATAGAAGATGCCGAACGAAAAGGATTGCTGCAACCGGGAAACACCATCATAGAACCTACCAGCGGTAACACCGGAATAGGATTGGCTTTCGTGGCGACCGTAAAAGGCTATAAACTCATCCTCACCATGCCCGAAACAATGAGTCTGGAACGCCGGAACTTACTGAAGGCATTAGGCGCAAAAATCATTCTTACACCCGGTTCCCAAGGAATGAAAGGAGCCATCGAACGGGCATACGAACTGCAAAAAGAGATTCCCGGCTCTGTGCTGCTGCAACAATTCGAGAATCCGGCGAATCCTCTTATCCACCGGCTCACCACCGGAGAAGAAATATGGCGGGACACGGACGGACAAGTAGACATCTTCTGTGCAGGAGTCGGTACAGGCGGCACCATTTCAGGAGTGGGCGAAGCGTTAAAAGCCCACCGCAAAGAGATACGGATTATAGGCATTGAACCGGAAAGTTCGGCCGTACTTTCCGGAAAGGAAGCGGGTCCGCACATGATACAAGGTATTGGCGCAGGCTTCGTTCCCAAAACATACAATGCCGGGGTGGTAGACCAAATTATGCCGATAAGCAATAACGATGCCATACGCACCTCACGCGAGGTAGCTGCCGAAGAGGGGTTATTAGTGGGCATTTCGTCGGGAGCAGCCTTGTATGCCGCCACGCAACTGGCTATGTTACCCGAAAACGAGGGAAAGACGATTGTGGTACTTCTACCCGATACCGGAGAAAGATACTTATCTACATCGCTGTATGCCTTCGAAGAATATCCGCTTTAAAGAGAGGAACACCCTGAAGAAGCTCATTCCAACTTCTCGAACAAAATACAAACAGAACGATATAAAAAATATGAATGATGGACAGAAAGAAATTGCACTTTGAAACCCTACAGTTACATGTAGGACAGGAACAACCGGACCCCGCTACAGATGCCCGTGCCGTACCCATTTACCAAACCACTTCGTACGTTTTCCGCAACTCGGCCCACGCTGCCGCACGGTTCGGACTACAGGATGCCGGAAATATTTACGGTCGCCTGACGAACTCCACGCAAGGCGTGTTCGAAGAGCGCGTGGCGGCGCTCGAAGGAGGCGTTGCCGGCTTGGCCGTAGCTTCCGGCGCGGCAGCCGTGACGTATGCCATCCAGAATATCACCCGTGCCGGCGACCATGTGGTAGCCGCAAAGACCATCTATGGCGGCACCTATAATCTGCTGGAACATACGTTGCCCCCATACGGAGTGACCACTACTTTTGTAGACCCCGACCGATTACAGAACTTTGAGGACGCCATTCAGGAGAACACTAAACTCCTCTATATCGAAACACTCGGCAACCCCAACTCTAATATCATCGACATCGATGCCGTAGCGGACATTGCACACAAACACCGGATTCCGTTGATGATAGACAACACCTTCGGAACGCCTTATTTAATCCGACCCATAGAACACGGGGCGGACATCGTGGGGCACTCGGCTACCAAGTTTATAGGCGGACACGGTACTTCTCTGGGCGGCGTGATTGTGGATTCGGGTAAGTTCGATTGGGTTGCGTCCGGTAAATTCCCGCAATTGACCGAACCGGAACCTTGTTACCACGGCATACGCTTTGTAGAAGCAGCAGGTCCGGCAGCCTATATAACCCGTATCCGTGCCGTGCTGTTGCGCGATACAGGCGCCACCATCAGTCCGTTCAATGCCTTCATCCTGCTGCAAGGACTCGAAACTCTCTCCTTGCGTGTGGAGCGTCATGTAGAAAACGCCTTGAAAATAGTGGATTTCTTAAAACAACACCCGAAAATAGAGGCCGTCAATCATCCTTCGTTGCCGGAACATCCCGACCACACCTTATATAATAGGTATTTCCCGAAAGGAGCCGGTTCTATCTTCACCATCGAAGTGAAAGGCGGAGCGGCCGAGGCGCAGAAGTTCATCGACAATCTGGAGATTTTCTCTTTGCTAGCCAATGTAGCCGATGTGAAGTCGTTAGTGATTCATCCGGCCAGTACGACGCATTCCCAGCTGAATGAGGAAGAACTGGCAGAGCAAGGCATCCGCCCCAATACCGTACGTCTGTCCATCGGAACGGAACATATCGACGATTTGATTGCCGATATAAGCCAGGCATTGGAAAAAATTTAGTTTAACAGATAGTGATAGTGAAGAAAGTGAACCAACGTTGGCTCTACATTGGAAAAGAGTTAGGGCTAACAGATAGAGTTGAAATAGGAAGAGAGAGATGAACATAGCAACTCTAATTTCAGGAGGTGTCGACAGTTCGGTGGTCGTACACCTCCTCTGTGAACAAGGGTACAAGCCGGACCTTTTCTATATAAAAATAGGAATGGACCGGGACACCGACCTCAGCTGTAGCGCCGAGGAGGATATTGAAATATCCACCCTCATCGCCCGAAAATACGGTTTGAAGCTGGAAGTTATCGACTTGCAGAAAGAGTATTGGGAGAAAGTAGTAGCCTATACCATCGACCGGGTGAAACGGGGCCTTACTCCTAATCCGGATGTAATGTGTAACAAACTGATTAAATTCGGCTGTTTTGAGGAACGCGCCGGGAAGGAATACGATAAAACAGCGACAGGACACTATGCGACCACCCGTCTTATCGATAACAAAATCTGGCTGGGCACGGCCAAAGATACGGTAAAAGACCAAACCGACTTTCTGGCACAAATCGATGCTTTACAGGTTGCCAAACTGATGTTCCCCCTCGGCAACCTGACAAAACAGGAGGTGAGGCAACTGGCCGACCGGACAACCCTTCCAAGTGCCCGGAGAAAAGACAGTCAGGGCATCTGCTTTCTCGGAAAAATCAATTACAACGATTTCATTCGTCGTTTCCTTGGCGAAAAAGAAGGCAAAGTGGTGGAACTGGGGACAGGCAAAATAATCGGGACTCACAAGGGATACTGGTTTCATACCATAGGCCAACGTAAAGGACTGGGATTCAGTGGAGGTCCGTGGTTCGTTACAGGCAAAGATATAGACGAAAACATTTTACACGTATCTCATGGGCAGGATACAAAAGAGCAGTATGGCAATGAATTCCGTCTACGCGATTTCCACTTTATCACAGCCAACCCCTGGATAGGAAAAGAACCGACAGCCGTTACTTTTAAAATACGCCATACGGAAAAAAGGCAGTCCGGCATATTATACCATGAACAAGGTTCGTACCGGATAGTGAGTTCACAGCCGTTACAAGGCATTGCACCGGGACAGTTCGGAGTTGTTTACGATGCAGAAGAACAAATTTGTATAGGAAGCGGAGAGATATCATGCTGACCAACAAGTATTTAAAGGTTTCTCCGTTGACGTTGTGAGATTGCGCTATCAACGTTGTGAGGTTGCGCTATCAACGTTGCGAGGTTGCGCTATCAACGTTACGAGGTTGCGCTATCGACGTTGCGAGGTCGCGCTATCGACGTTGCGAGGTCGCGCTATCGGCCTCAGCAACTTGTAAAGGCAAGGTCATTACCTTCGGTTACCAAGATTAGAGAATGGATAGTCTCTCATTCCTATTTCACTAAAGAACAAGCCTTTACCAGAACTTATTATATTCACGGCTGTACTCAAATCCGGCAGCCTTCAGTTTTGCCACCAACATCTCTTTATCTATACTCATCCCCTTGCAAAGTTCATCAAGAGAAGGATAACTGTCGCGCAATTTCATATTTACCACGCTGAACAACATCATTGGGTCTTCAGGTAATTCCATATTCTACCTCCTAAATTATAATTAAACTAATACCGGGTGCAAAGATACAAAGGTTTTGTGAAGCATGTGCCATAACACGATACAAAAGAGTCCCGATTAACACCATCTGTCACAATAGTTGTATTTATTTGTAACTTATCTGCATATTTAGTGGTTCTCTATACGTCATCATAAAAAGGTTGGTTTAATACTAATTTGAGAGCTAAATACAACATAGAATTGTGCACGGAAGCCAAACAACAAGATGGTTTTGATACTAATTTGAGAACTAAATACAACCTTCCCGTTCCCGGATGTTAACTAGTTGTTACTGTTCCCAATGGTTCAAAGATACTAATTTGAAAAATAGAGAGCGAACACGGCTATCATCTTTTCGTTCATCTGCATTAAGGAATGCGAAACCCCGCACAACATAAACCTGTTGTACGGAGGCGAAAACTGTTTAAGATACGAACCTGAATATTATCTTAAAAGGAAACCGAAAAGGACGTAATAAAATAAGAGTCCCAAAGCGCTCCATTTGCAGATGCCTACTCCATATTTTTTGTATCCGAGAAAGATAAAAACGATGCCGACAAAGAAGGCTGCCGGAATTAAAAAGATGAGAAATTTTGCCCAAAGAGGTAAGGGAGCCATGTTCTTTTGAATCACTTGTTCCTTTTTATATTGTTCCTGAAATTGGGCTTCTTTTTCCAGATGAGCGTATGTCTCCGGAGGAAGATTTCTTTTTTCCAGTTCTTTTTCTGCGGTTTCTACAGCAAGAGGCTGGTAATCTTTTCGTTTGACTGTAACGATAGCTACTAACTCGTTGCTTTCTTTTTCGGACATAACGGCAATAAAAGGATTGCTTGCTTCCATAGTTTTCTCTCTTTTAAATTATGGAACAAATTTATACAAAATATTGATTCATATGTCAGTTGAATAAAGAAATCTTTTTTCCTTTAGTGGAGAGTTATTTAATTGAAAGTGGAAAGTGGAAAATTGAAAATGAAAGACTTTTTAAGTGGAGAGCTTTAGTTAATGGAAAATCAACTTATTTGCCCCTCGAAGTTAACTTCATTGCTGCTGTAGTTAACTTAGTTAATGAAAAGATAAATGCATGCAGTTTTTGGAGGACTTCCTTCACTCTCAACTCTCCACTCTCAACTCTCCACTAAAGAAATCTCTCCACTTAACAACTAAACCATTCCCCTCTCCAATTGTTGCCTTTGCATGCAATATATAAAAAAGGTACAGGAACATTGGAAGCAACTGATGGGACTTCGGAAATGGAGAATCCGGAAACTGAAACTCATCAATGCCCGGCTTTACTTCGTCAGCATCTTTGTAGGATTACTGACGGGATTAATTGCCGTTCCGTATCATTACCTGTTGCAAGGGCTCTTTTCTCTCCGGAAAGCATTCTTTGCCTCCTCTCCGAAATGGTATGAACATGTCATTCTCTTTGTTCTCCTTTGGGGACTTCTATTACTGGTGGCCTGCTTGGTGAAAAAGATGCCGTTCATTTCCGGAGGAGGCATACCCCAAACCAGAGGAGTAATAAACGGACGCATTACCTACCAACATCCCTTCAAAGAACTTTGGGCTAAATTTGCAGGAGGAATCATGGCTTTAAGCGCCGGACTGTCTTTAGGACGAGAAGGTCCTTCGGTACAAATAGGTTCGTACGTAGGAACGTTGGTCTCCAAATGGACCAATGTATTGCGGGGCGAGCGCAAACAGTTATTGGCGGCAGGAGCCGGCGCCGGACTTTCGGCAGCCTTTGCCGCTCCGCTTACCTCCTCGCTGCTTGTTATCGAATCCATAGAACGGTTCGACGCTCCCAAAACGGCTATTACTACCCTACTGGCGGGAGTGGTAGCCGGAGGCATTGCCGGGTGGATATTCCCTGTCAACGCATACGCACAAATTCATGCAACAGCTCCCGACCTCCCTTTTTGGGTATCGATGAAATTTTTCCTTATCCTGGCAATCGTTGTATCCATCTTCGGAAAATTCTATTCCATCCTTACCGACCTTTTCCAGAAATGGAACCAGCACATTCGTCTGTCCACCCCAACCCGTATGTTTTGTTTGGCAGGGATAGCCTACCTCATCTCCTTTTTCGAGATAGACCTGACCGGAGGTGGTGAAGCGTTTTTATTGAAACAATTTACCCTTCCGGCCTCGCCCCTCGTTTGGATAGGAACAATGTTGTTAATCCATCTGTTGTTCACGCAGTTATCTTTCACGTCCGGCCTACCGGGAGGAAACTTTATTCCGACCCTTGTAACCGGCGGATTATTCGGACAGCTCTTTGCACTTACTTTAATACATTACCAAATTATCTCGAACGAGCACATCAGTTACTTTATGCTTCTCGGCATGGCAGCCTTCCTGGTAGCCGTGGTACGCACTCCCCTGACCGCAATTGTACTGATTACCGAAATTACCGGGCATCTGGAAGTCTTCTACCCTTCCATCATAGTGGGAGGGCTCACCTACTATTTTACGGAACTGCTTCAAATTAAACCCGCCAATGTGGTACTTTATAACCGGATGATTCAAAATCCCCTCTTAGAAGAACAACCCCGCTACCACCTCTATGTAGAAGTTATGGATGGCTCTTATTTCGATGGAAAAGCAGTTGACACGCTGACTCTGCCCAATCGTTGCGAAATAAAGAGTATCCGGCGCGACCGGAAGACACTTCTTCCACAAGGAGAAACCCTTATCCCCGGCGACCAAGTGGAAATAGAAATGGATGTTCAGGACATCGAAAAGCTATACGAACCGCTTGTCAGCATGGCAAATATCTATTAAACACTCTATGATAACAACTTTTAATGAATAAATCTAATAAACTTTAACCAACACGAACTCTACTTACCTCAAATCTTAATAATTCTTCATTTTCAGCATATTCCCTTTTATTTTCTAAAATAATTTGTAGGTTTGTCACCCAAAATAGAATGACTTATGAAACTAAACGACTACATCAATCTTCATTCGGCTTATATGACTTACCCTGCTACCAAACCTCTTTTTCAAAAAAATGGCATTGCTTTTATTGACGACGTGAAGGAAATTCCGGAGATTAAGTTTCCGGCAAGATTTGATATCGCTATCTTCGCACTGGCATTAAAAGGAGAGGCTCGCTTGTCTATTAATCTAAAAGAATACACCATAAAGCCCAATGGTTTGATACTGATTGCTCCGAATAGCATCATCTTAAAACAAGAGAAGAGTGAGGACTTCGCCGCCATCTATATCGCAGTTTCATCAGAACTTATGAACAGTATGTCGGTTGGTATGCCCGGACAATTGAATGTCTTTCTGTACATACAGGAGCATCCCGTTACCTTGTTAAAAGAAGAGGAAGTGGCTTTATTGAAAGACTATTATTCTTTTGTAAGAAAACAGATTCAACTGGAAAACAAAACTTACATACGCGAAATTACGTATCATTTAGTTTCATCGCTGTTTTACGAAATATTGAATATCATAGACCGGTATCAACCCGATGTCCAGATTTCACAAAGCCGGCAGAAAGAGCTATTCGAACGTTTTCTACACTTATTAAAAGAGAATTATAAAGTAAACCGCTCTGTTACTTTCTATGCCGACAAATTATGCATAACTCCCAAATACTTGTCGGCCTTAAGCAAAGGCCTTACCCAACTGACAGCAAGCGAGTGGATTGACCGATGCGTTATCCTGGAAGCCAAAGGTCTGCTCAAAGGTTCAAGCAAACCCATTCAAGAGATATCGGACGAACTCAACTTCCCCAATCAATCTTTCTTCGGAAAATATTTCAAAAACCACACAGGCCTTTCTCCCAAAGATTTCCGGAATTCTTGACGCATATCAATAAATTAAACTTTTTTTCTTCTTTGCTTGAAAAGAGGAATAGGTTATTTCTGAAAAAGCATGTACTTTTGCAGCGTTTTTAGGTATTGGATAGTAAAAAGACGAAATTAAGAATCAAGTATGATACGTCAATGTTTTATTCTCTTTGGCTGCCTGGCCATTGGAGAATTAATTGTATACCTCACGGGGATAAAGCTTCCTGCAAGCATCATAGGCATGTTGTCGCTCACTCTGTTGCTCAAACTCAAGTGGATAAAATTAGAATGGGTACAGGGCCTGTCCGATTTTCTGGTAGCCAACCTTGGTTTTTTCTTTGTCCCTCCCGGCGTAGCCTTAATGCTTTACTTCGACATTATCTCGGCACAGTTCGTACCTATTATCGTAGCCACGGTAGTAAGCACCATCCTTGTGCTGGTAGTTACCGGTTGGGTTCATCAATTAATACGCAGACATCATGGAATATCTAGAAAATGAATTCTTTTTATTGGCCCTCACTTTCGGGCTTTTCTTTTTATCCAAACTCCTACAAAAGAAAACCGGACTGGTATTGCTGAATCCTATACTCATTACCATCGCCCTCTTAATTATTTTCTTAAAGGCTACAGGCATCAGTTACGAAACATATAACAAAGGCGGACATTTAATTGAATTTTGGCTGAAACCCGCAGTCGTGGCATTAGGTGTTCCGTTGTATTTGCAACTGGAATCCATCAAAAAGCAATTACTGCCCATACTTATCTCCCAATTGGTAGGCTGCATGGTGGGCATTGTTTCGGTTGTGCTCACCGCCCAACTGCTGGGAGCCTCCAAAGAAGTCATCGTCTCTTTAGCCGCCAAATCCGTTACCACTCCTATAGCCATGGAAGTAACCAAAGCTGTGGGAGGCATCCCCTCGCTTACAGCTGCGGTAGTGGTCTGTGTCGGATTATTCGGAGCTGTATTCGGATTTAAGGTACTGAGTCTCGGACGGGTAGAAAGCCCTATTGCACAAGGTCTTTCCATGGGAACCGCCTCTCATGCCGTGGGTACGTCTACCGCCATGGAACGCAGCCGCAAATACGGAGCTTTTGCCAGTTTGGGCCTCACCCTGAACGGCATCTTTACCGCCTTGTTCACTCCCAGCCTTTTAAAACTGTTGGGACTGATTTAGTGCCAGAAAAGGAACCAATCTACAGTAAATAACAAAATCTTTTAAACCAAAGCCCTCCTTCATTTGTTACCTCTTTAATGTATAATCATCAAAAGAAAACAGTTATGAAGATAGCTAAAATTCACGGAAGAGAAATTTTGGATTCACGGGGCAATCCAACTGTAGAAGTAGATGTAACACTTGAATGTGGCATAATAGGACGCGCGTCGGTTCCATCGGGCGCATCAACCGGAGAGAACGAAGCCTTGGAATTACGGGATAATGACGCAAAACGTTACAACGGAAAAGGAGTCAGCCAAGCCGTAGAAAACATCAATAAACTTATCGCGCCGGCACTGATAGGCATGCCTTCGCTGAACCAGATAGACATAGACCGCTGTATGATAAGCCTCGACGGCACTCCTACCAAAGCAAAGCTAGGGGCTAACGCGATATTAGGCGTATCTCTTGCCGTAGCCAAAGCGGCTGCCAACTATTTAGGAGTCCCCCTATACCGCTACATCGGCGGGGTGGATACGTATGTAATGCCCGTCCCCATGATGAACATTATTAACGGAGGAAGCCACTCGGACGCACCGATTGCTTTTCAGGAATTTATGATACGTCCTATCGGAGCCGACAGTTTCCACGAGGGACTGCGTATGGGAGCCGAAATATTCCACGCCTTGAAAAATGTATTAAAGAAAAGAGGGCTCAGTACAGCGGTAGGAGATGAAGGTGGATTTGCTCCGGTACTCGATGGAACCGAAGATGCGCTTTCTTGCATTATACAAGCCATCGAAGCTGCCGGATATGTTCCATATAAACAGGTAACCATCGCCTTAGACTGTGCCGCTTCGGAGTATTACCGCAATGGCGTGTACGATTACACTCTTTTTGAAAATGGAAAAGGGATAAAACGTACTCCGTTGGAGCAAGTAGATTACCTTACCCATCTGGTTGACGAATATCCTATTGATTCCATAGAAGACGGCATGGCTGAAAACGACTGGGAGGGTTGGCGCATACTGACCGAACGGTTGGGCGGACGTTGCCAGTTAGTAGGCGACGACTTGTTTGTAACCAACGTCAAGTTTCTGCGCGAGGGCATAGAAAAGCGTTGCGCCAACGCCATTCTGGTAAAAGTGAACCAGATAGGTACGCTTACCGAAACACTGAATGCCGTGGAGTTGGCTAAACGTAACGGTTATGCCTCCATCATCTCCCATCGTTCGGGCGAGACGGAAGATAGCACCATTGCGGACATTGCCGTAGCCACCAATGCCGGACAGATAAAGACCGGTTCGCTAAGCCGTTCCGACCGTATGGCTAAATACAACCAGCTGTTACGCATTGAAGAAGAGTTGGGTCCGGACGCACAATACGGATTCAAATAAGAATTTTTCGCCGCAATATGCCAATATGCACAAAAATAAGTAGCAATAGACTTAGAATTAGCTGAATATTCTATCAATAGTAATATTATCTCTTAAGCATTTCACTCTTCGCCCCATGGATGTAAGCACTTATATCCTTGGGGCGAAATATTATTTCATAAGAAACAAACAAGAAGATGATTCATATAAAATAAGGGTTTTACAAATTAAATTTAGCATATATTATCTACATTCGCTATGACCAAATGGAGTTGTTATCTTATAAGATGTGGTAACAATGCGACAGAAGTAGTCCTACCAAATTCCATAAATTTCAAAAAAACAAAAAAAACGGCACTGACATCTGTCACATCTGTCACAACGCATACTATCTATCTAGTGTTCAAACTCTTGCATCACACTGTTATCTTCTCAAGATGTGACAGATGTCAGGCATCTGCCATTTCTGCAGGGTTGTTAAAAGACTCTGTTTTTCGTCTTTATGCCCATGGTATTATATAAACTATTTTCTCTATACATAAAAAGTGTTTCAAAGGTTGAAACAAAGTGTTTTTAACTATTAAACACTTTATTTTCAAGCATCAAAACACTTGTAATTTATTTGCATTCAATTTATTATATGTCACTAAGATTTCGTTTTAATAAATAAGTCACTAGAGATTGTCCTCTTTTTCGAGAACCTGAAATAAGCAGCCTTCCAAGAAGAATGAAAATGTTTGCTTTTTTACCAGTAAGGTGGCATGGTTTTTGCTATTCCTATTTCAGAGAACAAAAAAATCAAAAAAAAGAGCAACAACGCGCGTGCTAGTAAACCTCTACGAATTATAAAAATATTAAATAAAAATCCTAAAATATTGCCCGGTCAATAAATTCATTACATTTGCAAGGTAATTAACACATCGGCCGACAAAGCCTATGCAATAAACTAATAAAACACTTTATGAAAAAAGTATTATTCACTATCCTGGCAGCAGGCGCATCCCTTAGCCTATCTGCACAGTCGGCGTACGTTATCAACGGAACTGCAGGAAACGATTTGGAAGGGAAAACAATCTATTTATACAATGTCGGAAGCAGAACTCCCAGCGACAGCGCTGTAGTAAAAGGAGGCAAATACAGTTTTAAAGGTAATACGGAAAAACCGGTTTTCGTTAACATCGGATACCCGATGCAAAGAGGGGTATTCAATATGGCCTCTGTAATCTTGGAAAACGGCACGATTCAAGTAAACGAAACGGCCGGTACCGGTACACCAACCAACGATAAATGGAATAGCTATCAGCAAGCTGTAAAACCATTCAATACCAAAATTGCAGAATTGGAGAAAGAGGCCAGAAAACTGGACCGCTCAGAAGAAGCAAAAATGAACGCTTTGCGCGACCAATACATGGAGGCTTCCAACAGTATGACCAAAATTACCAAAGAATATATCTTAAACAATTTGGACAATATCACTCCGGGAAATCTAATCGGCCGCAACGAAAGAGCTTTTGAACCGGCCGAATTGGAGAAAATAGTTAATACCGCATCACCGGCATTGAAGGCCGACGCTGGTTTCCAACGCTTCATGAAACATTATGAAGGAGTGAAACGCGCTGCTGTAGGTATGAAATTTACCGACCTGAAAATGAAAGACTTGAACGATAAGGACGTTTCTTTATCTGATTATGTAGGCAAAGGCAAATATGTAATGGTTGACTTCTGGGCTTCTTGGTGCGGACCTTGCCGCGGAGAAATTCCTCACGTAAAAGCTGCTTACGACAAATTCAAAGAAAAAGGATTCGAAGTAGTAGGTGTTTCGTTCGATAGCACAAAAGACGCTTGGGCTAAAGCAGTAGAACAATTAGGTATCAACTGGCCGCAAATGTCCGATTTAAAAGGATGGCAATGCGCCGCTGCCGAAGCATACGGCATCAATGGTATTCCTTTCACTCTTTTAGTTGACCCGAACGGAGTGATTGTTGAACAAAATCTACGCGGAGAAAGAATAGAAGAACTGCTCAACAAATACTTGAAATAAAAGCTTTTTAAGTTGAGAGTTGAGAATGGAGAGTTGAGAGTGAAAAAACTCCCATTAACAACAAGTTCTTTTATTAAGACTTAAAAAATAGAAAGTGGAGAGTTTTCCTTCGGATGGAAGGAGCTCTCCACTTTTTTATGTCTCTATTTTTACTAGTTCCTCCCCTCCTATTAAAAATTAAAGTTACTTTCCATGTTCAATTAAGAAAACTCCCCACTCTTCAACTCTCAACTCTCTATTGAACTCACTTTCAATTTTCAATTAAAAAACTCTCCACTTAAAAAGTCTTTCATTTTCAACTTTCAATTTTCAACTTTCAATTAAATAACTCTCCACTCTCAACTTAATAACCTCTCCACTTAACAAGTTTTCTGTTACCGGATACCCGAATATTGAAAATAATCATGTACTTTTGTCATATAATTCGAGTAGTATATGGTAGCATCAGATATTCAACAAGTAAAATTAAAATTCGGGATTATTGGCAACTCCGAAGCTTTGAATCGTGCCATCGACATCGCTATTCAAGTAGCGCCCACCGATTTATCCGTATTGATAACAGGAGAAAGTGGAGTCGGAAAAGAGAACTTTCCTAAAATTATACACCAAAATAGTAGCCGGAAACACGGCCAATACATTGCTGTAAACTGTGGAGCCATCCCCGAAGGAACCATCGATTCGGAACTGTTCGGACACGAAAAAGGGGCTTTTACCGGAGCCATAGGCGAACGCAAAGGATATTTCGGAGAAGCAAACGGCGGAACCATTTTCTTGGATGAAGTAGGCGAATTACCTATCTCTACCCAGGCCCGCCTACTACGTGTTCTTGAAACGGGAGAATTCATCAAAGTAGGTTCATCGAAAGTAGAGAAAACCAATGTGCGCATTGTTGCGGCAACCAACGTCAATCTGGCACAAGCCATTTCCGAAGGCCGTTTCCGCGAAGACTTATATTATCGTTTAAACACGGTACCTATCAAGATACCCCCTTTGCGTGAACGAAAAGAAGATATCATTTTACTGTTTCGCAAGTTCGCCGCCGATTTTGCGGAGAATTACCGTATGCCTGCCATACAGTTAACCGAAGAGGCCAAAAAGATATTAATGGCTTATCCATGGCCGGGAAACATCCGTGAATTAAAGAATATAACCGAACAAATTTCTATTATAGAAAGAAACCGCGACATTACCCCGGAGATATTGCAAACTTACATTCCTATACAACAGGAATCCCGCTTCCCCGCTTTGGTAGGAAGTCCGCAAAGCAAAACCTTCGAAAGTGAAAGGGAGATATTGTACAAAATCCTCTTCGATATGCGTAATGACGTGACGGAACTGAAGAAACTGGTACACGAAATCATGACGGAACATGCCGTTCCGGTTTCGCCCGCGACGCCCGCTCCCACCACTTATTATCCGCATAAAGATGTGGAGTTGGTTACCACTGTGCCGCAAAGGCCTACCATAAACTTATCTGCCACCAAAGAAAGCGAAGAAGACATACAAGATACGGAAGAATATGTAGAAGAGACCTTGGCTTTGAATGATGTGGAGAAAGAAATGATTCGGAAGGCTTTAGTGAAACATCACGGAAAGCGCAAATACGCCGCACAAGATTTAAACATCTCCGAGCGTACTTTATATCGGAAAATAAAAGAATATGGATTGGAATAAAATAATAAAAAATGTATTAGCATCAGCATTCATCATGCTGATAGGTGTTTCGTGTACAGTTTCTTACAAGTTCAACGGAGCTTCTATCAATTACGATAAAGTGAAGACAATAAACATTGCTACTTTCGAAAACCGTGCCCTTTACCAATATGGTCCGATGGCACCGGCTTTTAACATGCAGTTGCAAGATATTTTCGCTCAACAAACGCGTTTGCAATTTGTAAAAAGAGGAGGCGATTTGGAACTCTCCGGAGAGATTACGGCATACGACCAATACAACAAATCGGTATCGGCCGAAGGACACTCTGCTTTGGTGGAACTGAAGATGACTGTCAACGTGCGTTTTGTTAACAATACAAACCATTCTGAGGACTTCGAGCAGCAATTCAGCGCCACGCAAACCTACGACTCTTCGTTACAACTAAGCGCCGTACAGGATGAACTGGTCACAGCCATGATTAAAGACATTACAGACCAGATATTTAACGCGACAGTAGCCAATTGGTAAAACACAGGTATGACGACAAATTTTCGAGAATGGATAAATCATCCCGAACTGCTGAACCGGGATACGCTATACGAGTTACGAAACTTGATAGCGCGATATCCCTATTTTCAAACAGCCCGTCTCCTGTATTTAAAAAATCTCTACTGCCTGCACGATGCCACTTTTGGAGAAGAACTGCGTAAAGCTGCTTTGTATATAACCGACCGGCGTATACTGTTTTATTTAATAGAAGGCGACAAGTTTGCCATTCATCCTCAGCCGAAAAGCAAACAAACCACGCTTGAAGAAGAGCCGAGTCTCGACAGGACACTGCATCTGATTGACGCTTTTTTATCCACCGTGCCTGAAGAGAAGTTGCAGGTTTCCACTGAAAAGAATCTCTCCTCAGACTATATGGCTTATATGCTGCGCGAAGAAGAACTCCCGGAACAGGAAGAAACAGAAAAGGCGGTGCCTCTGCGCGGACAAAGTCTGATTGATGAATTTATAGAAAAAGCCGACGAGGGATTTTCTATGCGTATCACTGCAAACGGGAACGAGGACGAAGAACCGGTATTCAATCCGGAAGAAGACGAAGAAGAGTCCTCTATTTCTACTTCGGGAAAAGAAACGGAAGACTCTGACGACGAGGATGAAGAAAGCTATTTTACCGAAACTTTGGCCAAAATATACATCAAACAACAAAGATATTCGAAAGCTTTGGAAATAATTAAAAAATTAAGCTTGAAATATCCAAAAAAAAATGCTTACTTTGCAG